>Ga0335078_10001569_pt1 | contig 34481 bp, 37 predicted proteins | sample Lox_Sample_32_FD_206711 | JGI IMG/M metagenome (GOLD analysis project Ga0335078, IMG submission 206711) | Soil microbial communities from Loxahatchee National Wildlife Refuge, Florida, United States - Lox_Sample_3.2 | ecosystem: Environmental > Terrestrial > Soil > Wetlands | place: USA...
TGGCTAGCGGTCACGCTCCTGCCGGCGCCGCCAGCGCTCCTCCAGCCGGTCCATCATGCCGGCGTTGGTTGCGGTCCTGGCCTGCCTGGCGGGCTTGCGCGCGCGCCCGCGGCCCGCCCGCCGGTCGATGGTGACCCCGGCCATCCGCCGGTAGTTCGTGATTGCCCAGGCGCTGCTCGCCACCATGATCACGAACCCGACCACGTCCAGCCACGGGTGCCTGAGCAGGACGCCTGCAACCAGCGCGCCGGCGCCGAGGACAAAGCCTGCACAGGAAGTGACCAGACGGCGGCGGTAGTGAACCTTGGGGTCCTTCGCCCGCATGGCACGCGCGAGCCGCGGATGATCGGCATACAGCGCTTGCTCAATCTGCTCGAGCTGACGCTGCTCGTGCTCAGAGAGCGGCACCGTGCCTCCCATGGACTGTGACGCTGACAACTGCCATGCGGCCCATCGCTATAGGCCCAGAATACGAGCGCCGAGGCGCCTTGCGGAAGGGTACACGGCTGGTAGCGGTGCAGAACCTGTGTGCCACGGTCATGCCTTGCTCACCAGCCTTCCCCATCTGGCCGGCCGGGCAGCAAGTCCGGCCAGGCCCGCCTTGATGCCCTGATGCTCAGCCATCGGCCGGGCACGCGCCAATTCGGGGCAGACTGGCACAAGCATCGCTAGTGATCACACAGCGTCCGGGCGCGACCACACAATCAGCATACCCGCATTACGCGCATAGAGGTCAGCGATCCGGCCCCGTCGCCGGCCCGGCGGGCTGGTGCCGCACCAGCGTGGCCGGGCGGACCGCGTCGGTGCCGAACCGGCCCGATATCCGGTCGATAGCGGTCTCCGCCGCCTGCCAGGAAACAGGCCGCTCGCCGAAGGCGAGCTGAGTCGACGCCGCCTTTGCGGGCACCAGGCCGGCTGCCCGGACACCGACCAGCCGCAGTCGCGCCCGGCCGCTCAGTCCCGATGCCTCGTACAGCGCGCACGCGGTCTGGTAGATCAGCTGCGTGAGGTCGGTCGGCTCGGGCAGCGTCCGCGACCGGGTAATCGTCTTGAAATCCGCCTTGCGCAGCTTGACGGTCACCGTCCTGGCCGCGAAGCCGCCGACGCGCAGCGCCCGCGCAGTGCGCCTGGACAGGCGCAGCAGCTCGCGCCTGATCACCTCCGGATCGGCGATATCGACGTCGAATGTCTCCTCAGCGCCGACGCTCTTCTCTCGCACGTGCGTCTCGACGGCACGGCTGTCCTGCCCGCTGGCGAGCGCTGTCAGGTGCGCGGCCGTCGCCGGTCCGAACTCGGCGGTGAGCGCGCCGGCCGGGGCGGCGGCGATGTCGCCCACCGTGCGCAGCCCCAGCCGCGCGAGCGCCAGGCCCGTCCGCTCGCCCACGCCCCACAGCGCGGATACCGGCAGCGGGTGCAGGAACTCGAGCACGCCGGCCGCGGGAATGATCAGCAGCCCGTCGGGCTTGCAGTGCACCGACGCGAGCTTGGCGAGGAACTTGTTCGGCGCGATGCCGACGGAGCAGGTGATCTGCTGCTGCGCGGCGACCTCGCGCCGGATCCGGCGGCCGATCTCGGCGGGCGATCCGAGCAGCCGGATCGCGCCGGATACGTCGAGGAACGCCTCGTCCAGCGACAGCGGCTGCACCAGCGGCGTCACGTCCCTGAAGATCGCCATGACCGCCCTGGACACGGCGCTGTACAGGCCATGCCGGGGCGGGATGACCGTCGCGTGCGGGCACAGCCGCCTTGCCCTGGACATCGGCATCGCGGAGCGGACGCCGAACGCGCGGGCCTGGTAGGTGGCGGACAGCACGACGCTGCGGCCCGAGAGCCCGCCGACGATCACCGGCCTGCCCGTCAGCTCGGGCCGGTCGCGGATCTCGACGCTGGCGTAGAACGCGTCCATGTCCACGTGCAGGATGTCGCATCCGGTGTCATCGGCGGCGCCCGGACTCGCGGCCGGCCACCCGCCCGCTGTGCCCTCGCCGTTCATCACTCACCACCGCCATGCTCGGCCCGCACGGCCGACTTTACCTGCGGGTGCCGACAGTCGGGGGGCTCGTGCGCCGCCGTCGGCGATGACACTATTGCGGCATGAATGATCAGCATTCCGCGCAAGCCGGCCCGGCAGAGTCGCCGGCCGGCCCGCCGCGCCCGGCGGCGCCGAACCGCCGGGCCATGGCCGCGTGGGGCGGCGTTCTCGCCGGCCTCGGCGCGGGCATCGGGCTGGCAGCGCTCATGCACGTCATCGCGCAGGCGTCGCCAGAGAACTTCTCGGCCGGGGCAGGGGGCAGCATGTTCGTAGCGGTGGTGATCGCCGGGCCGGTGATCGGCCTCGGCCTCGGCCTTGCGTTCGCCGGGCTGGTGCCCGACGCCCGGGGCAGGCCGCAGTCAGAGGGGCAGCGGGCACCCAACACGTGACGTGGCGGGCGCCGGCTCAGAGCGTCAGCGTGGGTTTCAGCTCGAGCAGCCTGCCGAGCAGTCCGTTCACGAACGACGCTGAGCCGTCCGTGGACAGCTCGCCGGCCAGGGCGACCGCTTCGCTGATGGCGACGGCGGCCGGCACATCCTGGCTCCACAGCAGCTCGTAAGCGCCGATTCGCAGGATGTTGCGGTCCACCGCGGGCATCCGCTCCAGCGTCCAGCCCTGCGCGTGCGCGGCGAGCAGCATGTCGATCTGCCCGGCGTGCGCGTGCACGCCCCGGACCAGTTCTGCCGCGTACTCCGAGACCGGCGGGTCGGCGGCGCTGGTGCGCTCGGCGAGCAGGCCCAGCACCGGCTCGCCCCGGACCTCGGCCTCGAACAGGATGTCGAGCGCCCGCTTGCGGGCCTTGCTGCGCGCTGCCATGGCTGACTTCGATCAGGTATGCGGTGCGCGCTCAGGCGCGGCCGAGGTAGCTGCCGTCACGGGTGTCGACGCGGATCTTCTCGCCGGTGACGATGAACAGCGGCACCTGGATCTGCGCGCCGGTTTCCAGCGTCGCCGGCTTGGTGCCGCCGGTGGAGCGGTCACCCTGCAGCCCCGGGTCGGTGTGCTGCACTGTCAGCTCCACCGCCGCGGGCAGCTCGATGTAGAGCGGCGTGCCGTCGTTGAACGCGATCACGGCCATCTGCTCTTCCAGCAGGTAGCTGGCGGCGTCGCCGACTACCGCGGCCGGGATGTGCGGCTGGTCGTAGTCCTGGGTGTCCATGAAGACGAAGTCCTCGCCCTCCCGGTACAGGTACTGCATCTCGCGCTTGTCGACGTTGGCAACCTCGACCCTGGTACCAGCGTTGAAGGTCCGGTCAACCACCTTGCCGGAGAGCACGTTCTTCAGCTTGGTGCGGACGAACGCACCGCCCTTGCCCGGCTTGACGTGCTGGAACTCCACGACGGTCCACAGCTGGCCGTCGATGTTCAGCGTCATGCCGTTCTTCAGGTCGTTGGTGGTGGCCACGGTTTTATCTCCTGCGGGCATCTAGGGACCGCGCGCGTCCCGGTCACAGGACGAGCAGGTCCCTGGTGGTCGTCGTGAGTAGCTGGGCGGGCTCCGCCGTCACCGTGCCTGCCGCAACGGGGCCTGCCGCGGCAGTGCCTGTCTGAGCGGCGCCAGCCCGGACGACGAGGGTGTCCTCGATCCTGACCCCGCCCTGACCCGGGAGGTAGACGCCGGGCTCGACAGTGACGGGAACCCGGTCCATAAGTCTACCTGTCCGGCCGTATCCCATGATCGGCGCTTCGTGTACCTGCAGGCCGACGCCGTGCCCGAGGCCGTGCTGGAAGTGCGCGCCATGGCCTGCCGCCTCGATGATGTCCCGCGCGCTGGCGTCCACGTCGCCGATCTCAGCGCCGGGAACCGCGGCCAGCACGCCCGCGAGCTGGGCGGCGGCGACCAGCTCGTAGATCTCGCGCTGCCAGGCGGCCGGCTCCCCGATCGCCACGGTCCTGGTCATGTCGGCGTGGTAGCCCTGGTAGCGGGCGCCGCAGTCGACCGTCACCAGGTCACCGCGCTCGAACCGGCGGCCGGCCGGCTTGTGGTGCGGGATCGCGCCGTTGGGCCCGCTGGCGACGATCGTGTCGAAGGCGATTCCGTCCGCACCCAGGTCCACCATGGCGCGCTCCAGGGCCACCGCGAATCCGCGCTCGGTCTGGCCCGGCGCGACGGCCTGCAGCAGGCCCTCAAAGGCCGCGCTCGTGATCGCGCAAGCCCTGGCGAGGAGGTCGATCTCGGCCTCGTCCTTGATCATCCGGAGGCTTTCCACCAGGTGGCCGACCGGGACCAGCTGCGGCACCTGCGCCCCGTCATAGCCCTCGGGCGCACCGAGCCCGGTGTACCGCTCGACCGTGAGGTCCTGCGCCTCGAATCCCAGCACCCGGCTGCCCCGGCGCGCGGCCAGGCCCGCCAGCGCGGTGTCCACCTGCCGCTCGACCAGCAGCTCGATGTCGGCGCAGTCGCGCCCGGCTGCCTCCGCATACCGGGAGTCGGTGGCCAGCACCGGCGGCTCGCCGGGCTGCAGCAGCACCGCCGCGTTGGAGCTGACCAGGCCGGAGAGGTATCGCACGTTCGCCGGACTGGTGATCAGCGCGGCGTCGGCCCCGGCCTCGGCGATCGCCTGCTCGGCGCGAGACCGGCGGGCACCGTGAATGTCAGCCACCTGCACGACTGTAGTCAGCCGCCCGGCGGGCGGCGCAGCCGGCGCCGGAGCCACCTGTGTTGCACGACTTATCTAAAGGGTCGGGAGAGAACATTGGGACCTCTGTCGTTCAAGTGGCGGTCAGCGATCACCGGGCTGATCATGCCGAGCGGGTCGATGCGCGCGCACTTCGGCGGCGCCAGGACCATCACGACGCTGTCGGCGGTCTCCTTCCCGGGGGCCAGCGCCCGCTGGCACAAGCTCAAGCTGATCAACGGCTGGCACGATGCCATCTCGAACCTGGCCGCGGCGGCTCCGTCGTACCTGGTCAGCCACGGCGTCTTCTACCTCACCGGCCGGGGCCGTTACCCGTCCTCCCCGGCATGTCGTCGCCGACGATCAGCCCTCCGCCGCGCCTCCAGCTGAGGTAGCGCCACGACAGGTTGATGAGTGTCACCAGCCGGTTGCGCCCGCCCAGCAGGTAGAACAGGTGCAGCGCCAGCCACGCCAGCCAGGCGATGGTGCCGCGCAGCCGGATTCCGACGGACAGCTCCACCACCGCGGACCGGCGGCCGATCGTCGCCATGATGCCCTTGTCGCGATAGCGGAAAGGCCGGGTCGGCTCTCCCGCCATCAGCCGCATGATCTGCTCACCCGCATGCCGGCCATGCTGGATGGCTGGCGCGGACAGCTGCGGCAGGGGCGGGTCGCCCGCGCCCACGTCGCCGATCGCGAACACGTTCGCGAGCCCGGTGACCCGCAGGTCCTGGCCTATGTCGATGCGGCCGGCCCTGGCCCGCGGGAGCCGAGCGTTCCACGCCGCGTCGGGCGCCTGGATCCCGGCGGCCCAGACGGTCATGTCCGAGCGGTGCGAGCTGCCGTCTGCCAGCGTCACCTTGTCCGGCGCGATCTCCTTGATGGTCGTGCCGAGGAACACGTCGACGCCGCGGTGCTGCAACTGCTGCCGTGCGTAGTCGCGCTCGCGCTGACGATAGGGCGTGAGCAGCGCGTCGGCCGTCTCGATCAGCCGCACCCGGAACTTGCCGCGGTCGATCTCGGGAAAGGCGGCTGGCAGCGCTATGTTACGCAGCTCAGCCAGCGTGCCCGCCATCTCCACGCCGGTCGCGCCGCCGCCGACGACGGTGATGTCCAGCTCGGGGTCGGCGTCGCCGACGGCCCGCCGCTCGAACTCCTCCAGCAGCCTGTTCCGCAGCGCGATCGCGTCCCGCCGGGTGTACAGGCTGAGGCTGTTCTCCTGCGCCCCCTTGACGCCGTAGAAGTTCGCGCTCACGCCGGTGGCGAGCACCAGGTAGTCATACTCGAGCTGGTTCCCGTCTGCCAGCGTGGCGGTCCGCCTGTCCAGGTCCAGGCTCGCGAGCTCGCCCTTGCGGAAGTGGGCCCGGGTCTTGCGGGTGACGCTCCACAGCGGGTACGCGACGTCGGCCGCGGTCAGGCCGGCCGTCGCCACCTGGTACAGCAGCGGCTGGAACGTGCTGTACATATTGCGGTCCACCAGCGTGAGCCTGGCGTTCGAGCGGGAAAGGGCGTGCAGAGCCGACAGCCCGGCGAACCCTCCGCCAACGATCAGCACGTGCGGCCCGTCGGCAGGCCGCCGGTTGCCGGAAAGCATCGCCATCCCTTCTCCCGGCCGCGCCGTCGGCGCGCGCCATCTGGTTTAACGACGGAACCGGATGCTTTCTGCCCTGCCCGCCGGGCCAGGGCCGAAACCGCACGGCGGGCCGAATGCCCCGTGGTCAGCCGGCCAGGCCCCTGATCTGCTCGATGAGCGCGAGACGCGCCGCGTGCGACGTTCCCAGCGGGGCGACGTTCAGCGTCGTCACGCCGGATTCCCGCATCGCGGCGACCCGCTCGGCGACGTACGACTTCGGGCCGATCAGCGACACGTGCTCGAGCAGTTCCTGCGGAATCAGCGCGGCCGCCTCGTCCTTCCGCCCGGCCAGGTAGGCGTCCTGGATGGCGGCCGCTTCCTTGCCGTAGCCGTAGCGGACCGCCAGGTTGTTATAGAAGTTCTTGCCGCGGGCGCCCATGCCGCCGATGTAGAGCGCCTGCACGGGACGGATGAGGTCGATGAGGCCCGTGACGTCATCGCCGATCGCCAGCGCGGTCTGCGCGATGATGTCCAGGCTGCCAAGCGCGGGATCGCGCCTGGCGTAGCCGGCCGCGAGCGCGGCGCCCCAGACCTCCCCGGCCTTCTCCGGGTAGTAGAAGATCGGCTCCCAGCCGTTGGCCAGCTCGGCCGTCATCTCGACGTTCTTCGGGCCGAGCGAGGCCAGGATGATCGGGATGTCGGCGCGGACCGGGTGGTTGATGAGCTTCAGCGCCTTGCCGAGCCCGGTCCCCTGGCCCGGCGGCAGCGGGACCTGGTAGTGAGCACCCTGGTACTCCAGCCGTTCCCGCCGCCACACCTTGCGGCAGATCTCGATCAGCTCACGGGTCCTGGCGAGCGGCGCGTCGTAGGGAACGCCGTGCCAGCCCTCGATGACCTGCGGCCCGGAGGCGCCGATGCCGAGCGAGAACCGGCCATCCGAGACGTAGTCCAGGCCCGCCGCCGTCATCGCCGTCATGGTTGGCGTGCGCGGGTAGATCTGCATGATGCCGGAGGCGAGCTGTACCCGCTCGGTCACCGCGGCCAGGTAGCCGAGCTGGCTGACCGCGTCGAAGCTGTAGGCCTCGGGCACGAAGACGATGTCCAGCCCTGCCTTCTCGAAGTCAGCGAGCTCGGCAGCCGTCTCCTTGAAGCCGCCGGCGTAGTTCAGTGCCATTCCGATGCGCATGCAGCAGACCCTTTCGCGCCGTGTTGATCTCGGGATGAATCGTAACTGCCGGGCTCAGCCGCAGAACAGCATCACGCGGGTCCGAGCAGATGCGCCACCGCCCGCAGGGCCAGCAGGTAGGACTGCACGCCGAAGCCGGCCACCGTGCCGTCAGCGACGCCGGCCGTCACCGACGTGTGCCGGAACGTCTCGCGTGCCGCGGGATTGGACAGATGCACCTCGACTAGCGGTGCCGTCCGCATCGCCAGCGCGTCCCGCAGCGCGTAGGAGTAGTGGGTGAACGCGGCCGGGTTGAGCACGACGGGCAGCCTCAGCTCGACCGCTTCGTGCACCCACCCGATGAGCTCGGCCTCGTCGTCGGTCTGGCGCACGTCCACCTGCAGGCCAAGCTCGGCAGCGAGGCTCGCGCAGGCGGCCGCGACGGCGGCCAGCGTCGCGGAGCCGTAGACCTCTGGCTCGCGGGTGCCCAGCCGGCCGAGGTTCGGGCCGTTGAGCACCAGGACAGTCGCGGTCTGCGGCATGGCTCAGCTCACCTCCGCATACGCCTGCTCCAGCAGTTCCTCGGCCGGGTCGGCGAGCACGGCGGGCTGCGCCAGCCCGTCGAGCACGATGAACCGCAGCCTGGCAGCGCGTGCCTTCTTGTCGACGGTCATCGCCTCGCGCAGCCGTGGCCAGGCGCCGGCCTCGTACCGCGTCGGCAGGCCGATCGCGGTCAGTATCTCCCGGTGCCGCGCCGCCGTGTCCGGATCCAGCCTGCCGGCCAGCCTGCCCAGCGACGCGGCGAAGCACATGCCGATCGACACCGCGTCGCCATGCCGGATCGTGTAGTCCTCCGCGTGCTCGATCGCGTGCCCGAGCGTGTGCCCGTAGTTGAGGAACTCCCGGCGGCCGGCCTCGCGCAGGTCGGCTGCCACGACGGCCGCCTTCATCGCGATGGCACGCTCGATCAGCTCGCGCTCGTGCGGGCCGCCGGGCCGGCCGGCCCCGGCCGGATCGGCCTCGACGAGATCCAGTATCACCGGGTCGGCGATGAAGCCGGCCTTGATAACCTCCGCCATGCCGCTCGCGTAGTCCGCGCGCCGCAGCGTCGCGAGGCTGCGCACGTCCGCGAGCACGCCGGCCGGCGGGCTGAACGTCCCGACAAGGTTCTTGCCCGCCGCGGTGTTGATCCCGGTCTTGCCGCCGATCGCCGCGTCCGTCATGCCGAGCAGCGTCGTCGGCACCAGGACGATCCGCACTCCGCGCAGCCAGGTCGCCGCCACGAAGCCGGCCACGTCGGTGACCGCGCCGCCGCCGACCGCCACGATCGCGTCGGCCCGGCCAACCCCCGCGGCGGCCAGGTCGGACCACAGGGCCGCGGCCACGCCGATCTCCTTGGCCGCCTCGCCGTCGGGCACCGCGGCCTGTCGCACCCGGTAGCCTGCCTCGGACAGGGCGCCGCACACCGGCCCGGCCAGGCTGGCAAGCCCGGCCGCGTAGATCACGACGACAGTCTGCGCCGCCGGCCCGACCATGGCCGTCAGCTCGCCGAGCACGCCCGCGCCGACCACTACCTCGTACGGGCGGTCGCCGGCCACCGCGATCCTGGTCGCCGTCATCGCGCCGGCCGGGCGGCGGCGATCGCGTCCGCGATCTGCGCGGCGATCTGCGCTGGCTCGCGCCCGTCCGTGTCCACCGTCAGCCAGGCCAGGCCCTCGTAGATGGGCAGCCGCCGGTCCAGCAGCGCCTTGAGCTGCGCCCGCGGGTTCGTGCCGATCAGCAGCGGCCTTGGCCGGTCCATGCCGACGCGCCTGGCCAGCTCCGGGAAGCTCGCGGCGAGGTACACCACCGGCCGGCCGGACAGCCGTTCCCTGGTGCCGGGATCGAGGATCGCGCCGCCGCCGAGACCGATGACCACGTCCTGCGCATCGAGCGCGGCAGCTACCGCCGCGCGCTCCATCGCCCTGAACACGGGCTCGCCGTCGTCGATGAAGATGTCACTGACCGGCTTGCCCGCCGCTGCCGCGATCGACGTGTCGGTGTCGGCGAAGGTGACGCCGAGCCGGGCGGCCAGCTCTGCCCCGACGGTGGACTTACCCGCGCCCGGCGGTCCGATCAGGATCGCGAGCGGGCCGCTGCCCATTACCGGACCACCAGTGCCTTGAGGTACGCATCGGCGTTGCGCGCCATCTCCGCGACCGAGTCGCCGCCGAACTTCTCCAGCGCGGCGTCGGCGAGCACGAGCGCGACCATGGCCTCGGCCACCACGCCTGCTGCGGGCACCGCGGTTACGTCGCTGCGCTGGTTGATCGCCCTGGCCGCCTCGCCGGTCCTGACGTCCACGGTGGCGAGCGCGCGCGGCACCGTCGAGATCGGCTTCATCGCGGCGCGGACGCGGACCGGCTCGCCGGTGCTCATGCCGCCCTCGATCCCGCCCGCCCGGTTCGTCCTGCGCCGGATGCCGGCCTCGCCGCCCTCGATCTCGTCGTGCGCGGCCGAGCCGCGGCGCGCCGCCGTCGCGAACCCGTCGCCGATCTCGACGCCCTTGATCGCCTGAATGCTCATCAGCGCGCCAGCCAGGCGCCCGTCAAGCCGCCGGTCCCAGTGCACGTGACTGCCCAGGCCGGGCGGGAGACCGTGCACTACGACCTCCACGACGCCGCCGAGGGTGTCACCGTCGCCGCGCGCCGCGCCCACCTCGGCCTGCATCGCGGCGCTGGCCGCGGGGTCCAGGCACCGCACGGGGTCGGCGTCGATCGCAGCCAGGTGCTCCGGGCCGGGCACCAGGTCCGCCGCCGACCGGATGCTTCCGAGCGCAACCACGTGGCTGAGGATCTCCGCGCCGAGGACCTGGCGCAGCATCCGCCTGGCCACCTCGCCGAGCGCCACCCTGGCCGCGGTCTCCCGCGCGCTCGCCCGTTCCAGCACGGCCCTGGCGTCGTCGTGGCCGTACTTCTGCATCCCCGCGAGGTCCGCGTGACCCGGCCGCGGCCTGGTGAGCGGCGCGTTCCTGGCCTGAGCGGCGAGGATGTCCGGATCCACCGGGTCCGCCGACATGACGGTCTCCCACTTGGGCCACTCGGTGTTCCCGATCCGGATCGCGATCGGCCCGCCGATCGTCAGCCCGTGCCTGACCCCGCCGGTCAGCTCGACCTCGTCCTGCTCGAACTTCATCCGCGCGCCGCGGCCGTAACCGGCCCGCCGGCGGCCGAGCGCCACAGTCAGGTCCGGCGTGCCGATCTCGATCCCCGCTGGCAGGCCCTCGCACACCGCGACCAGGGCACGGCCATGCGACTCCCCCGCGGTCAGCCAGCGCAGCATGCTGCCGATCCTCCCATATCCCCTGCTCCGCTCCTTCGTTTGCCCGCCAGGGCACCGGGTATCCCGGCTTTGCATTAGGGGGAAACCGTCAGTCTCGCACCCGCAGTTCGCTGCCGCGGGCGCGTTCGCCGTGGTGCTACGCGGTCTTCGGGGGAGGAACGTACATGCGCCTGATCGGACGATATACGACATTCTGGCTGGGCCTGGCCGCCCCGGTTCTGCTGGGAACTGCAGCACTCGGCGCTGGCGCACTGGCGACCGCAGCTCCCGCCGCGGCCTCGGCCGGCCGCCTCGGCAACTCCGGCGGCGCGTCCGCGACCGCCGACCCGTCGACCGCGACGCCGGGTACCGCCGTCACCTTCCAGGTCTTCTGCGCCAGCCTCACTGCGTCCTCCGCGACCTTCTTCGGCACCACACTCGGCCTGCCGCAGCAGATCCCGATGGACAAGGAGTCCGGCGGCGGCGTGTTCAGCATCACGGTCACGCTTCCCGGCAGCCTCCTGCCCGGCACCTATCACCCCGACATCGACTGCTCCGACGGCAGCTCGGCGAGCGCGCGCCTCAAGGTCACGCCGTTCCCCTCGCACGGCGGGGCGGCGACCGGCGACGGGACTACCGCCACGCAGACCAACAGCGGGCTTGCCGTCGGTGGTCTGGCACTCATCGGTGTCGGTGCGATCGCGGGCGGCATCGCGATGCGGCGCCGTCACCCGACCCGCAGGTCCTGACCCGGGCCGCCGCCCCGTCGCTTACGGTGAGCTAACCTGCCGCAGGCCCGCCCTGGAGCCGCCGCCGCGGGCGAGCAGACCCGCCGGCCTGGCGCGGGTTAACCGGCTGGCTCGCGGTCACCGGAAGACTAGACCCGCCGGTCCGTCACCGATTCCTGGCTCGCTGCCGGGCCTGCGTGCGCATCCGGTCGGCTCGTTCGACCGCTCTGGCCGCCGCGTCGCGCACGCGCTGCGCGTCCCTGGCCGCCCTGGCGAGCTCACGGCCCTCGGCCTCGGCGCCGTCCAGCTCGGCCCGGAGCTGGGCTACCCGCCGGCCGTGGAACTGCCGCCGCTCCGACACGGTGGCGATCTGGTTCTCCGCGTCCGCGAGGCGCTGCGCCGCGGCGGCAACCTCGGCCTCCGCCTCGGCCAGGTCACGCCGGGCTCGTTCGGCCGCGGACTCGGCCGCCGCGGCCGCGGGCGTGGCGCGGCCAGGTCCTGGCTTGCCTGCACCAGCCGCCGCGGCGCCCGGCTTGCCGTCCGAGTCGGCCTTACTGGCCCCGGCCTTACTGGCCCCGGCCTTACCGGCCCCGGCCTGGCCGGCGCCGGCGGCGACCGCGGGGGCGCGCGCCGGGCCGGTGCCGCCTCGTACCGGCGGAACGACCGCGAGCGCGGCAGCGAGGTCTACCTCACCCAGGCCCGCGTAGCGCAGAGCCCTGGTCAGCTGGCCGGACCGCACGGCCTCCCTGGCACCCTCGTCGGCCAGCGCTGCCTCGAGCGTGGCGCGGACCTCGTCCAGCGCGCTGCCGCTGGCGGTGACGCCCGAGTCGGCCGCGAGCCTGCTCACCTCCGGCATCAGCTCGGCGATCAGCTGGCGACGCTGCGCAGACAGCTCGCGCAGCCGGTCGCCGGCCAGTTCCTGCTGCGCCGCGTGCAGCGCCTCGCCGAGCTCGTACAGCCTGCGCATCGGCTGCTGCGCGGCGCGCACCAGCTGGTTCACGAGCCACGCGCTCACCGTGGGGCGGGCCAGCTTCTTGATCACCGCGGCGTCGTCTCGCTGCCCCGCCGACCTGGCCTGCCGCGCCAGCTCGTCCCTGGCGGCGGTGAAGTCCGCGGGCGGCAGGGCATAGAGGTCCGCGGCCGCCTGAGTCAGGCTTTCTGCCACGCTCGAATGCTAGTCGGCGCGGCCGGTCGCGGGTGCGTGCACGACGACCGCGATCCCGCGCCTGCTCCGGTTGCCAAGCCGGGCCGCTACCCCGGCGACGATCGCATCCCGCGCGCTCGCCCGCACCGGCTCGCCCGCCGGGTCGGCCGGTGCCAGCTCGATGGTGAGATCGGCGTCCGGTGGCGGCGGCCCCAGCCGGATCCGCACGCCGGGCGGCTGCGCCGATGCGACCTCCGCGACGGCCGCGCGGACGTCCGGATCGGCATGCAGGGCGGGCACGGGCTCGCTCGCGGCGAGGGCATTCAGCCGGGCGCCCTCGACGGCCAGCGGCACCGGGCCGCCGACGTCGATGATCACCGCCTCGCCCTGCTGCACGGCAGCCTGCCAGACGCTGGCGGCCGCCACCGGCACCGGACGGGCCGCGGGGCGCCACCGCCGCATTGCCGCCAGGCTGGTGAACGCCGGCAGGGCGCGCCTGCCGTCGGCCCCGACGAGTGACGGCATCGCCATCTCGCTGTTCTTCTCGCCCGGCTCGGCCGCGGGGCGGTCGGCCGGGTCGGTCAGGACCGCGACGACGGGCACGAGCAGCCGCGCGGCGGCAAGCGCGGTAAGTGCCTCGTGCTCCGTGCGGGTACCCGCTGCGTAGCCGGCCAGCGCCGCGGACACGTCAGGATCGGCGTCTCCGCGATCGTCGCGGAACCGCGGATCGCTCGCGGACAGTTCGGTCACGGCCACACTGTAGCGGGCCGTCATGGCCGCGCGGCCGGCCCCGCTCGCATGCTCCGGACCCGGCGGGATAGCCCGCGGCGGTAGCCTTGCGCAGACACCACAAGCTGGGCAGAAGCAGTTGAGGACGCATTTCGCGATATGAGAGTCTCATGGGACTGCAGGTGAGTCTCGAGCACAGGGGCGGGCGTGCGAGCTGTTGACCAGGCTCCGGCGGCGATAGAGCCGGGAACCTTGATGCACAAGGCCATCCCGCCGCGGATGGTAGAGCCGTACCTCACCGGCCGTCGTTCCGTCATTTCCGGATTTGTGCACCGGGTGGCCGAGAGCGCGTTCTCCAGCCCGCGCGAGTTTCACGCGGCGCTGAATCTCGACTACGAGGGCTCGGAGTTCACCGCGGAGATGGCGGAGATCTACGTGCTGCGGTGGCGGGCCGTCGGCACCGAGGCGTACCGGGTCGCGATGGCACCCGGCCGCGGCGGCGACTGGGCCATGAAGCCCCCGTTCACCGGCACGGGCTACACGGCATCCCGTGAGTATCAGGTGGCCGAGTATTACGTCGACCCGGTGCCCGTGCCGGTCGGCGCCGAGATGCACCGCATCGCGATCGATGGCACCGACTTCATCGCTCGTTACGACGGCCAGGTGTGGCTGCGCCCGGCAGAAGGGTCCGAACTGTGCGCTACCGGCTGATGGCGACGTACCGGGGGTCGCCGTTTGAGGCGGGCATCGGGCCGACCGACGGTGACATCGTCCTTTTCGCTGCCTGCCCGCCGCCGGAGGACCTGGGCTTCGAGCCCGCCACGGGACACTGGCGCAAGCAGCTGCCGATCAGCGAGGTTCAGGCGGTGTGGGAGTCGCGGCCGGTCGGCGTCTTCAGGGGCGAGCGCTGCATGGTGCTCGACGACCTCGGCGACCGGCTGCACATCGGCTATCTGGGTCACGACGGCTACCAGGCCGAGCAGCTCGGCTACTGGCAGGTTGACCGCGGCGTGTTCGAGCTCGTCGCGGCGAGGTCCGAGGTCACCGACATAATCGAAGAACGGACCGAGTACCCGCGCCGCCGGGCGGCATCCGCAGAGGCCGGCGCGCCCGCGCCGCCCGCCGACATGCCGCCCGGATCGCCGCAGGATCAGGCCATGTACCTGCCGCCCGAGCCGCAGGACCAGGCGAGCTACCTCCTCGACCGGCCCGAGTACGTCCGCTCGCAGCGATACGGCCTGCCCGCCGCCGCGCACCAGCAGGACTCTCCCGGCTACCAGCAGGCGGGGCCGCCAGCCGGCCAGTACTCGTGGCCCGACCCGGCCCTGGCCGGGCAGCATCCGTCGGGGCCTGTGCTGGGCCGCCCCGTGCCCGCCACCCCGGTCCCCGACCGGCCCGTCCCGGCGGTCCAGCCGGACCCGGGCTACGCGCTGAGCCGGGAGCACAGCGGCACGATCGCCATGCCGCCTGCCGACGAGCGGCCGCTGCCACTCGAGGCCGCCGCGCTGCGCGCCGCCACCGCGTCCAGGCCGCGGTCCGAGGCCAGGCGGCCAGGCGAGGACCTGGCACCCGACGGCCCCCGACCGGACCCGAGCCGCCCCGCCCGGCGAGCCAATGGAACGTCGGCCCCGATCGCCGCCGCGCCCGTATTGCCGGGGCGCACCGGGATGGCCGAGGCCGTGACCGGCACTCCCGAGACCGGCACTCCCCCGGCCGGCAGTCCCCCGGCCGGCCCGGGCCCCGCGCCGAAGGCAGCGGGCCCGTCCCCGCAAGCCGGGCGGGCGCGGGCCGGGACCTCGGCCCCTGGCCTGACGGCCCCCGGTCAGCCCACCCCGGCCACCACCAGCCCGGCCACCACCAGCCCGGCCACCACCAGCCCGGCCGGCGCCACCGAGCCGGCCGCGGCGGCCCGGCCGCGGCGGCGCGCCCGCCGCCGGCTCGCTACCGAGCGGCTGTTCGCCGAGCTGGCGAGCCTGGCGGGCATCCCGGTCGACTCGTACGCGATCGGCGAGGAGGTCGAGGGCGCGCTCTGCCTGCTGGAGACCGAGCAGGGGTTCGAGGTCTTCCACTCCTCCGAGGGCAACCGCCACGAGCTGCAGCTCTTCGGCAGCGAGGAGGCCGCGTGCTTCTACCTGTTCGGCGTCCTGGCGGCCGAGGCAGTCAGGAAGGGCGCGCTGATGTCGGCGGCGGGCCACATCACCGGGCAGCTTCCCGCGGTCAGGATCGCCCCTTAGCGCGTCCGCATAAGTCCGCCGGGCGGCGGGAATGAGTGCCGGATCACTTTCGCGCCGCTGACGGGGGAACAGGGCTTATGCTGCGCTGCCCGCGCCCGGCATGACCAGCAGGGTGCGCCGGATCTGCTGGCTCAACATCGTCTCGGCCACGCTGATCGTGGCCGGGATCATCATCGCCTTCATCGGCCGCAACACGCTCCGCTGGTCCGCCCCGCCGCTGCCGCCGACCTGGGCCGCGTCGGCACATGAGGCGGCGCTGCGGGACGTGCAGCGGGCGCACCGGGACGGCAGACCCGCGCTGGCGCGGTCGGCTCCGGTCAGCATCGACATTCCCTCGATCAAGGTCCACGCCAGCGTCGTCCCGCTCGGCCTGCAGGGCAACGGCAGCATCGCGGTCCCGCCGCTTACCCGCCCGATGGAGACGAGCTGGTACGACGACGGGCCCGCGCCTGGCCAGCCAGGGGCCGCCGCCATCCTCGGCCACGTCGACGCCGCCAGCGTGGGCCCGGCGGTCTTCTACGACCTCGGCGAGCTGCGGCCGGGCGCGAAGATCTTCGTCCGGCTGCACAGCGGCCGCACCGCGATCTTCGAGGCGTACTCGGTCGCGCTGTACTCGAAAGCGAATTTCCCCACGGTGCGGGTCTTCGGCTACACGAGCTGGCCGACGCTGCGGCTGATCACCTGCGGCGGGGTGTTCGATCCCAAAACGGGCCACTACCTGGGCAATATCGTGGCGTTCGCCAGCTACGTCGGCAGTCGCGGGTAGCGCGGCCCGGCGCCTGGTGAGCCTTCAGGGACGGCCGGGGCGCACGGGGCCAATACTGCGGGGTTGCTTAACTTCGCACCCATGCCGAGCCACGACAGCTAGGGTGCAAAGTGCCGGCGGGGCTGAAGGTCCCCCGCTCCCCAAGCAGCCCCGCCGGCTCGCTCGCCAGCGCCGACCAAGTCAGGGAGCATGGCCAGGTCCAGCGTCCCGCTCACCGGAGCGCAGCACGACATCAGAGCCGGGGATTACCTGGCGACGATCACCGAGCTCGGCGCCGGGCTGCGCAGGCTACGGCACCGCGGCGTCCCGGTGATCACCGAGTACGGCGCGGACGAGCTGCCGCCCGCGGGCGCCGGCCAGCTGCTGGCCCCGTGGCCGAACAGGATCGACCACGGCGCCTACTCCTTCGGCGGCAGCAGCCTCCAGCTCGACCTGTCCGAGCCCGCGCACGGCAACGCGATCCACGGCCTCACCCGGTGGGCGGGCTGGCAGCTGGTCGAGTCCGGCGAGGACGCCGCCGAGCTCGGGCTCCGGCTGCTCGGCCGGACCGGATACCCGTTCATGCTCGAGCTGCGCGCCAGGTACCGGCTTGCCGCCGACGGCGGCCTCGAGGTCACCATCACCGCCCACAACGGCGGCGACCGCCCGGCGCCGTACGGCACCGGATCACATCCGTACCTGCGCGCCGGCGACGGCCCGGTCGATGCGTGCACACTCGAGCTCCCCGCGGCCAGCTGGCTGCCCGCCGACGCGCGCGGCATCCCGTCCGGCCCGCCGCGGCCGGTCGCAGGCACCGGGTTCGACTTCCAGGCCGGCCCGGCGATCGGCACCGCCGCCATCGACCACGCGTTCACCGGCCTGTCCAGGGACGTCAGCGGCCGTGCGTGGGCCCGCGTGAGCCGCGCCGGCACCACGGTGGCCCTCTGGGCCGGGCCGGGATACGACTGGCTGCAGGCGTTCACAGGTGACCCGCTCGACGCAGCCCACCGGCGCCGCGCGGTGGCGATCGAGCCGATGACCTGCCCGCCGAACGCGTTCGTGACCGGGACGGACCTGCTGACGATCGTGCCGGGTGAGACCGTGACGCATCAATGGGGTATCCGGGTCGATACCGCCTAGCCAGGAACGTCGGGGCCGGATGCCATCAGGCGTGCCACCCGCTCGAGGTCGGCTGGCGTGTCGATATCGTCCGGGCTGCCGGTGTCCCCGCACTCCACGAGCGTGACGAGTTCCGGGTGGGCGCGCAGGAACGGCCGCGCGCCGGCGTCGCCGGCCGCGAGCGCCACCGCCGCCACCCAGTGCTCGCGCGCCAGCAGCACGGGATTGCGCGGGCGGCCGGCATAGGCAGCCACGGCCACGCCGGCGCCCGTTCCGAACGCCGCGATGAGACGGCGAACCGCCTCCGGCCCGACGAGGGGCTGGTCCGCGAGCGCGACGACAGCGGCCGCGCAGCCTGCGGGCACCTCGGCCAGCCCGGCGGCGAATGACGAGCCCATCCCCCCGCGCCAGCGCGGGTTGTGCACTGCCAGGACGCCGGGCAGATCGACGGGCGCCGCGCCGGTGACCACGATGACCGGATCGGCACCGCCGGCCCGCAGCAGCGCGGCTCCCCTGCTCGCGAGTGACTGGCCGCCGACCTCGACAAGGGCTTTCGGGCGGCCGAGCCTGCTGCCGTCTCCGGCCGCGAGCAGCACGCCTGCCACGCTACGCGGCACGGTCAGCCCGGCTCGGCGGCGGTCCGCATCGCGTGCTCCGGCTCCACTCCGTTGCCCGGATCTCCGCGGAGCCCGTCCAGCTCGTCCTCGCTGGCCATCCGGGTGTGGTGAATCCGGCCCGTCGTCCCGGTGAGCGGCCGGCCCGAGCCGCCCCAGCGGAGCTGGATCAGCTCGGCGGCGATGGCGATCGCCGTCTCCTCAGGTGTGCGGGCGCCGAGGTCAAGGCCGATCGGCGACCGCAGCCGGGCGAGTTCCGCCTCGGTCATGCCCGCCTCGCGCAGCCTGGCCAGCCTGTCCTCGTGCGTCCGCCGGCTGCCCATGGCGCCGATGTAAGCCGCAGGCCTGCGCAGCGCGATCTCCAGCAGCGGGACGTCGAACTTCGGGTCATGGGTCAGCACGCAGATCACGGTGCGCCCGTCGGTGCTGGTCCCGGACAGGTACCGGTGCGGCCAGTCGGTGATGACCTCGTCGGCGTCCGGGAACCGGGACCTAGTCGCGAATACCGGCCGCGCGTCGCAGACCGTCACCCGGTAGCCGAGGAACTTGCCCGCCCGCGCAACGGCGGCCGCGAAGTCGATCGCGCCGAACACCAGCATCCGCGGCGCCGGCGCGAACGACTGCACGAACACCGCCAGCTCGTCGCGCCGGCGCTCCCCGTCCGGCCCGTACCGGCGTACGCCGGTCAGGCCCTGCGCGAGCATGCCGCGCGCGTCGTCGTCGACGGCCTGATCGAGCCTGTCGCCGGCGCCGAGCGTGCCGGCTGCCCTGTCGTCCTCCCAGATCACCCGCCGGGAGCCGATCTCGCCCGGCCCTTCGATAATCGTCGCCACCGCCACCGGGATGCCCTCGCGGACGGCGTGCGCTATCTCGCCGAGGTCGGCGAACAGCTCCCTGCTGGCCGGCTCCACGAAGATGTCGATGATGCCGCCGCAGGTGAGCCCCACCGCGAACGCGTCGTCATCGCTGATCCCGTACCGCTGGAGCACCGGCTTGCCGGTGGCCGTGACCTGGCCTGCCAGCTCATAGACCGCGCCCTCGACGCAGCCGCCGGAGACGCTGCCGACCGCCTCGCCGCCGGCCGAGACCGCCATCGCGGCGCCAGGCTCCCTGGGCGCGCTGCTGAACGTCCGGACCACAGTGGCCAGACCGAAGGTCTCGCCCGACTCCCACCAGCGGGTGATCGGGTCCAGGATGTCTCGCACAGCTACTCACCTCAGCGCCTTCGCCGTATCAGCCAAGCCTACGTGCGCGCCGTATCCGGCGCGATTAAGTGTCCAACCGCGGCGCGGGCTCAGATCTTTCCGCCGCCCGGCCCGCGCCGCGAGCCCGCCGCCCGCCGCCGTGCGGACCGCGCTTGCTAGGCTGCCGGAGCGGACGGGTAAGTTAGGTTAGCCTAAGCTAAACTGGCACGCCCCGGCATGATTCAGTTATGTAGTCAAAATCCTGAAAGGACGGCATGAGTTCTGATTCACCCAGGCGGCCCGGCACGCCTGCCGTGCTGATCGCGTGCTCGGCGGCCATCATCGGGCTCGCGGCCTGCAGCTCCTCGCATCCGGCCGTCAGCGCGGGCACGACCAGGACATGCGCGCAGGTGCGCGCCGTGCTGTCCGACGGGCCCGACCCGGGCCAGGACGAGGTCGGCTACGCCGAAGCGCAGATCCTGCCGCTCCGCGAGGTCCACGGCGCGACTCCGGCGCTCCGCAAGGCGATCACCGGCCTGGCCGACGCCTACGACCAGTTCTTCGCCAGCGGCGGCAAGAGCCCGGCGGCCACCCGCGCCGTCGCGGCCGCCGCCGCGGACATGAACAAGCTCTGCCGGGGTGCGGGAGCGGCGGCATGAGGCGGGCGGCCGGCGTGCTCGCGGCCGCCCTCGCAGCGACTGCGTCGCTCGCGGCGTGCGGCGGCCCGGCCGCGGGCCCGAACACCATCACGCTGTACAACGGCCAGCACCTGCAGACCGCCGACCAGCTGATCTCCGCGTTCGAGCAGAAGACCGGCATCAGCGTCGCGGTCCGCAGCGACGACGAGGACGTCCTCGCCGATCAGATCGCGACCGAGGGAAGCAGGTCACCGGCCGACGTGTTCCTGACGGAGAACTCGCCGCCGCTGGCGAGCCTGGAGGCGAAGGGCCTCCTCTCGCGTGTCGACGCCGCGACGCTGGCCGCCACGCCGGGCCGCTTCAGCTCGCCCGGGGGCGACTGGGCGGGGGTCTCCGCCAGGGTCAGCCTGATGGTGTACAACCCGGCGCTGATCGCCGCCGGCCAGCTGCCGGCCCGCGTCAGCCAGCTGGCCGACCCGAGGTACCGCGGCAAGCTGGCGCTCGCGCCTGGCGAGACGGATTTCCAGCCGATCGTGACGGCGTACCTGCACGCGTACGGGCACGCGGCGACGCTGAGCTGGCTGAAAGCGATCAACGCGAACGCGGCCGGGCATATCTACGGCGACAACGAGACCGTCGCGGACAAGGTCAACCGCGGCCAGGCGGCCTTCGGGATCATCAACCAGTACTACTGGTTCCGGCTGCGCGCGGAGATCGGGGCGTCCAACATCCACTCGAAGCTGGCGTTCTTCGCGCCGGGTGATCCCGGCTACGTGCTGGACGTGTCCGGTGCCGCGATCATGCGCTCGAGCAGGCATCAGGCCGACGCGCAGAAGTTCCTGGCGTTCCTGGTGAGCAAGCAGGGGCAGGAGATCATCGCGACGCCCGGTGAGCGCAGCGGCGAGTCGCTGAGCTTCGAGTACCCGATCGCGTCCGGCGTGACCACCAGGGCCGGAGAGCCCCCGTTCAGCGAGCTGCGGCCATACCCGATCACCGTCGCCGAACTCGGCGACGGCAGCAGCGCGGTCGCGCTGCTGCGCCAGGCCGGACTGCTGTGAGCCCGGGCTGCCGTGCCCGACGCCGCCCGTGAGCCGAGCCCGGTGAGCGCGGGGGCGCCATGACCCAGACCGCGCGGCCCGGGTCCGCCACCCTCGCCATCCCCGCCGTTGCGGCGCGGCGGGCGCGGCGGCCGACCGGCCTGATCGCGATCAGCGCCGCGATCGCCGCGCTGCTGGCGGTGCCGCTCGCCTTCCTGCTGCTGGAGTCGCACGGAGCCGGCGCCGGCGCGGTCGAGCAGCAGATATTCCGGCCGCTGACGGCGATGCTGCTGTGGAACACCGTGCGCCTGACGGCCGTCGTCACGTTCTGCTGCGCGGTGCTCGGCACCGGGGCAGCGTGGCTCGTGGAGCGCACCGACCTGCCCGGCCGCCGGGTCTGGGCGGTGCTGCTGGTGATCCCGCTCGCGATCCCTGACTTTGTCGTCAGCTTCGGCTGGAGCGGCCTGTGGTCGTGGGTGCAGGGCTTTCGCGGGTCCGCGCTGGTCATGACCCTCGCGGTGTATCCCCTGGTCTACCTGCCGGTCGCCGCCAGCCTCCGCGCCGCCGACCCCGGCCAGGAGGAGGTCGCGCGCAGCCTCGGCGTCGGCCGCCTGCGCACCTTCGCCAGGATCACGCTCGGTCAGGCCAGGGGCGCGATCCTGGGCGGCTGCCTGCTGGTCGCGCTCGTGCTGCTGGCCGAGTACGGCGCCTTCGAGATGCTCGGCTTCCGCACCTTCACCACCGAGATCTTCGGCAACCTGGGCCTGCCCAGCGGCGTGCCCACGGCGTGCGCGCTGTCGCTGGTGCTCGTAGCGATCAGCATGCTGGTGCTCGGCGCGGAGGCGTGGGCGGGCGGCAGCCACGGCCGCGTCGCGCGCTCCGGCCCGATGACACCCCGGATCGCGCCGCCGCAGCGGCTCGGGGCCGCCACGGCACCTGCCCTGCTCGCCGTCACCGCGCTGGTCGTGCTCGCGCTCGGCGTTCCGGTCGGCGAGAGCATCAGCCTGCTCACCGCGGGCGGCACGCCGTCGGTGACCGGCTCGGTCAGCGTGTCGATGCTGGACGCCGCGTGGCACACGGCGGCGTACGGCGTCTGCGCCGGGGCGGCGGACACGCTGCTGGCACTGCCGGTGGCGGTGCTGGCCGTCCGGCACTCGGCGGGCGGCAGGCACTTCCTGGAGCGCAGCACCTACGTCGTGCTCGCGATGCCGGGTGTGGTCATCGCGCTCGCGCTCACGTACTTCACCGTGCAGTACGCGGACAGCGCCGGGTACCAGACGGCGCCGCTGCTGATCGTCTGCTACGCCATCATGTTCTTCCCGCTCGCGCTCGTCGGGGTCAAGGCCGCGATCGCGCGTGCCCCGGCCGGCCTGGACGAGGTCGCCCGCTCGCTCGGGCAGCGCAGGCTCGCGGCGTTCAGCCGGGTGACGCTGCGGCTGGCCGGGCCGGGCCTGATGGCCGCCTTCTGCCTGGTGTTCCTCGAGGTGGTCACCGAGCTGACCGCGACCCTCGTGCTGGTGCCCACCGGCGTGCAGACGCTTGCGACGCAGTTCTGGCAGTACCAGTCGGCCGGCTCCTACTCGCAGGCCGCGCCGTTCGCCCTCGTCATGATCGCGGTCGCGGCGCTGCCGACCGTCATACTCGGCCGGTTCTTCAACCGGGCGGCGCGCGGGCAGGGATGAGATCATGCGCCAGCTCGCGGTCCTCGGCCTGCACAAGGCGTTCGGATCGCACCCTGTGCTGGCCGGACTCGACCTGGAGGTGCCGGCCGGATCGTTCACGGCGATACTCGGGCCCTCGGGCAGCGGCAAGACGACACTGCTGCGGCTGCTGGCCGGCTTCGAGCGCGCGGATGCCGGGACGATAACGATCGGCGACCGGGCGGTGGACGGTCCCGGGGCCGGCTACCTGCCGCCCGAGCGGCGGCAGATCGGCTACGTGCCGCAGGAGGGCGCGCTGTTCCCGCACCTGACCGTCGCGGCGAACGTCGGCTTCGGCCTGCCGGCCAGGCAGCGGCGCGGGCCGCGCACCGCGGAGCTGCTGGAGTCGGTCGGCCTGGCCGGGATGGGCAGCAGGTATCCGCATCAGCTGTCCGGCGGGCAGCAGCAGCGGGTGGCGCTGGCCCGGGCGCTCGCGATCCGCCCGGAGGTCGTGCTGCTCGACGAGCCGTTCGCCGCGCTCGACGCGCACATGCGGGCGAGCGTCCGCGCGGACGTGCAGCGGATCTGCCAGTCCGCGGGGACGACGGCGATCCTCGTCACGCACGACCAGGACGAGGCGCTGTCCATGTCCGACCGGGTAGCGGTGCTGCGCGACGGCCGGATCGTGCAGTACGACGCGCCGCAGGACCTGTACCAGCGGCCCGCCGATCCGGCCCTGGCGACGTTCATCGGCGACGCGAACCTGCTGCCGGGCAGCGTGCCGGACGGTGCCCCGGCGGCCGTGGACACGGTGCTCGGGCGGCTGACGCTGGCGCCGGAGGCCAGCCGGCCGGCGACGGGCTCCGGGCCGGTGACGGTCCTCGTCCGGCCCGAGCAGCTCGACCTGGAGCCGCTGCAGTGGGCCGAGGCGGTCGCCGGGCCGGCGGCGCCACCGGTACTCGGGGGCCTGGCCGGTCACGTCGTGGCGTGCGAGTACTACGGGCACGACGCGGTCGTGCGGGTGCGGCCGGAGGGCGAGCCTGCCGGGCCGGAGATCATCGTGCGCATCGCGGGCGGCCCGCAGCTGCCGGCCGGGGCGCTGGTGGCCGTGCGCGCCCGCGGGCCGGTCCTCGCCTGGCCGCGCTGACCGGCGCGGTGAGACGCTGGCAAGCCGTCCATTCTCTGACTAAAGTCAGAGAATGGACGGCAGCATGATCGGCCAGGTGCGCAGCTTCAACCGGACCGTGACCCAGCGGGTGGGCGCTCTCGACGACGCGTTCCTGGCGCGCGGCAGGGCGCTCGGCCAGGCCCGGCTGCTGTGGGAGATCGGGACCGGCGGCGCCGACATCAGGGAGCTGCGCTCCAGGCTCGACCTGGACTCCGGGTACGCGAGCCGGATGCTGCAGGCGCTGGCGGCGGACGGGCTGGTGCGCATCGAGCCCAGCGGTCAGGACGCGCGGGTGCGCACGGCCCGGCTCACCGGCGCCGGGCTGGCCGAGCGGGAGACCCTCGACCGGCTCGCCGACGAGGCGGCAAGCGCGATCCTCGCGCCGCTGAGCCGGGCCCAGCGGTCGCGGCTGGTCGCCGCGATGGCGGAGGTCGAGCTGCTGATGCGCGCCTCCATGGTGACGATCGCGCCGTGCGATCCGAGGCTGCCGCAGGCCAGGTACTGCATCGGAGGCTACTTTGACGAGCTGGCCGGCCGGTTCGAGGGCGGGTTCGATCCGTCCGTCACGATCTCGGCCACCGACGACGAGCTGACCCCGCCCGCCGGGCTGCTGCTCGTGGCCACCCTGCACGGGGAGGCCGTCGGGTGCGGCGCGCTGAAGTTCCACGACGACGCGCCGGCGGAGATCAAGCGGATGTGGGTCGCGCCCGCCGTCCGCGGTCTCGGCCTGGGTCGCCGGCTGCTGACCGAACTGGAGGCGCGGGCCGTCGCCGCCGGCGCGCGCACCGCCAGGCTGGAGACCAACGGCACGCTGACCGAGGCGATTGCGATGTACCGCAGCGCCGGGTACCGCGAGGTGCCGGCGTTCAGCGACGAGCCGTACGCGCAGCACTGGTTCGAGAAGCGGCTGCCCCGGCCGTGACGGTCCGACGTCGCTAGTCCCGTAGCGACCGCAGCACCAGCGCCGTCTCCACCGCGGCGACCACGGCGTCCCAGCCCTTGTCCTCGGTGCTCTTCTCGCCGCCGCTGCGGTCCATGGCCTGCGCCAGCGTGTCGCAGGTGAGCACGCCGTTGCCGACCGGCGTGCCGGCGTCGAGCGCGACCCGGGTCAGGCCGTACGTGACCGCGTCGCAGACGTAGTCGAAGTGCGGCGTGCCGCCCCGGATCACCGCGCCCAGGCAGGCCACGGCGTCGTGCCGACGGGCGAGCTCGGCCGCCACCACCGGCAGCTCGACGGCGCCCGGCACCCGCACGACCACCGGCTCCGGGATCCCGCAGGCGAGCGCGGCCGCGACCGCGCGCTCGACCAGCTGGTCGGTGATCTCCGCGTGCCACCGGGTCGCGGCTATGGCCAGGCTCAGCCCGCCGCCGTCCACCACCCGGCCGCCCGGCCGGCCGGTGCCGCTCACCGGGTGCCCGTGGCCGGCGCGGCCGGTCCGGTCGCGTGCCCGGCATCGGCCGCGGGCAGGTAGTCGATCTGATGACCGAGCCGGTCCCGCTTCGCGGTGAGGTAGCGCAGGTTGTGCGGCGTGGGGGCGGAGGGCAGCCCGACCCGGCCGGTCACCTCGATCCCGAACCCGGCCAGGCCCGCCACCTTGGCCGGGTTGTTGGTGAGCAGGCGGAACGACTGCACGCCGAGATCGGTGAGCATCTGCGCGCCGGTGGAGTACTCGCGCGCGTCCACCGGGAGCCCGAGCTCGGTATTGGCATCGACGGTATCCACGCCCCGGTCCTGGAGCTGGTAGGCGCGCAGCTTGGACAGCAGCCCGATGCCGCGGCCCTCGTGCCCGCGCAGGTACAGCACGACGCCGCGGCCCTCGGCGGCGATCGCCGCCATCGCGGCGTCCAGCTGCGCGCCGCAGTCGCAGCGGTGCGAGCCGAACACGTCGCCCGTCAGGCACTCGGAGTGCATCCGGACCAGCGGATCGGGGCCAGGCGCGGACAGGTCGCCGAGCACGAGCGCGAGATGCTCGGTGCCGTCGACGGAGTTAAGGTAGCCGAGCGCGCGCCAGTCGCCGTACTCATTCGGGACCCCGGTCTCCACGACCCTGGTCACCACCCGCTCGTGCTGGCGGCGGTAGGAGATCAGCTGCTCGATCGATATCAGCACGAGGCCGTGCTCGTCCGCGAACTCGCGCAGCCTGGGCAGTCGCGCCATGGTGCCGTCGTCGTTGACGATCTCCGCCAGCACGCCGGCCGGAGTCAGTCCGGCGAGCCTGGCCAGGTCGACGGCCGCCTCGGTGTGGCCGCGGCGGCGCAGCACGCCGCCCGGCGTGTACCGCAGCGGGAACACATGGCCGGGCCGGACGATCTCGTACGGCTCGGTCGCCGAGTCGACGAGCGTCCTGATGGTCCTGGCCCGGTCCGCCGCCGAGATGCCGGTCGTGACACCGTCGCGCGCGTCCACGCTGATCGTGTACGCGGTCCGCATGCGCTCGGCGTTCTGGGTGGTCATCAGCGGCAGCTGGAGCCGGTCCAGCATGTCCCCCGGCATCGGCACGCAGATGACGCCGCTGGTGTACCGGATCATGAACGTCAGCAGCTCGGGGGTCGCCTTGCCGGCCGCGAAGATGATGTCCCCCTCGTTCTCCCGGTCGGCGTCATCGACGACCACCACGGGGCGGCCCGCCGCGATGTCGGCGACCGCCCTGGCGACGTCATCCAGCGGCACGATGGCGTCACCGGCGGTCTGCTGCCCGGTCACTGCAGCCGCCCTGCCAGCAGCCGCTCCACGTACTTGGCGACGAGGTCGACCTCGAGATTCACGTCCGCGCCCGGCTGCCGGAAGCCCAGCGTCGTGCGCTGCAGCGTCTCGGGGATCAGGCTGACCTCGAACCACGGCGGGCCCTCGTCGCTCAGCCCGGAGACGGTAAGGCTGACTCCGTCCACCGCTACCGAGCCCTTGTAGACGACATACCGGGCCAGCTCGGCCGGCCCGGCGATGCGCACAACCTCCCAGTCTGCGCCCGGCTGGCGCGACAGGATCGTGCCGGTACCGTCCACGTGACCCTGCACGATGTGGCCGCCGAGACGGCCGTCTGCGCGCACCGCGCGCTCTAGGTTGACCGCCTGCCCGGCGGCCAGCGAGCCGAGCGTCGTGTGCTTGAGCGTCTCGCCGATCACGTCGGCGCTGAACTGGCCCGCGCCGGTGCCGGTGCCGGTGACGGTCAGGCAGACGCCGTTGATCGCGATGGAGTCCCCGCGGCTCGCATCCGCCGTTACCTTCGGGCCGCGAACCGTCAGCCGGGCCATATCGCCGCCCTGCTCCAGGCCGACGACCTCGCCCAGTTCTTCCACAATCCCGGTGAACACCGTGTCCTCCTCGGAGCCTGCCGTCCCGTTCTGGCCATGCCACGGGCTCCGGGGGTGCGCGAGAACGCGCATCCGCGGCGCCAGCGGCCCTCGGGACCGCCTGCCGCCGCGCACGTGCTGCCTCCCATCCGGACTTTTACCGTCGGTCCCGGAATTTCACCAGGTCAGCCGGCCGATGGATTCGGCCGGGTCGCGGACTATCACCGCCGGTTCGGAGTTTCACCGACCCCGGAGCACGTCTTGCTGCCACAACCAGTCTGCCATGTCCGGCTATTCCGCGGGAGCCGCGGCGGACTGTGATTGCCGCCACCCGGGGCGGGTCAGCGCCCGCCCGCCGGGCCGCCGGCGCCGGCCATCGCCGCGGTCAGGAAGTCCCGCTCGGCCTCGTTCTGGGTCAGCTCCAGCGCGGCCCGGTAGCTGGCCACCGCCTCGGCCCGGCGCCCCGCGCGGCCGAGCAGGTCGGCCTTGGCCGCGTGCAGGTAGCGGTATCCGGCCAGCCGCCCGTCGGCCTCGATCCGCGCGATCTCCGCCAGCCCGGCGTCCGGGCCGCGCGCCATCGCGACCGCGACGGCCCGGTTGAGCTCGACCACGGGCGACGGCCACGCGCGGAGCAGATCGTCGTAGCGCGCGACGAGCAGCGCCCAGTCGGTCTGCTCGTACTCCGGCGCCTGCGCGTGCACCGCGGCGACTGCGGCCTGGGCGGCGAACCGGCCGGGCCGCACCGGGCTGCGCATCACCGCGCGCGCGAGGGCCGCGCCCTCGGCGATCGCCTGCCGGTCCCAGCGCGACCGATCCTGCTCCGCCAGCAGCAGCAGCCGGCCTGCCGCGTCGGTCCTGGTCGCCCGCCGCGCGTCGGTGAGGATGAGCAGCGCCAGCAGGCCGGCCACCTCGCGCTCGTCCGGCATGAGCCCGGCGACCATGCGCGCCATCCTGATGGCCAGGTCGACGAGCTCGTCCCGGACCAGGCTCCCGCCCGCCGGCGCGGTATGGCCGGTGGTGAAGACCAGGTGGATCACGGTGAGGACCGCGTCGAGCCGCTCGGGCAGCTCGGCAGCTCCGGGTACCCGGTATGCGATCCGGGCCGCGATGATCTTCTTCTTCGCCCTTGTCACCCGCGCGGCCATCGTCGGCTCGGGGACCAGGAACGCCGCCGCTATCTCCGCGGTCGTCAGCCCGCAGACCAGCCGCAGCGCAAGCGCCACCTGCGCCTCGCGGCCAAGCGCCGGGTGGCAGCAGGTGAATACCAGCCGCAGCCGGTCATCGGGGATGACGTCATCGCCGCCGTCCGGCGCCTCGGGCGCGGCCGGGCCGGGCGGCGCGGCCGGCTCGATCAGGAGCGGCAGCTTGGCCCGCAGCGTCTTGTCCCGGCGCAGCGCGTCGAGTGCCTTGCGCCGGGCGGTCGTGGTCAGCCAGGCCGCCGGGTTGGCCGGCACGCCGGCCCGCGTCCAGGCCGCGAGCGCCGAGACGTAGGCATCCTGGACGCACTCCTCGGCCAGATCGATGTCCCTGGTCACGCGCATCGTCGCGGACAGCACGAGGGCCCATTCGCTGCGGTGGGCGTCAGCCACCGCAGCCCGGGCCGCCTCCGGCGAGCCGGCGGCCGACGCCCACGGCCGGGCAGGGACCGGCCCCAGGCCGGTCCCTGCGCCACGCTCGTCCCCGTCAGCCACCAGGCCGGCTCACATCTCGCCGGACAGATCCATGACCGGCCGCACCTCGACGCAGCCGTGCGGGGCCGGGCACAGCCTGGCTACCTGCAGCGCGTGGTCAAGATCCCTGGCCTCGATCAGGTAGTAGCCGCCGAGGACCTCCTTGGTCTCCGCGAACGGCCCGTCGGTGACGATGTCATCGCGCACGGTCGTGGCAGTGTCGGACGGCTCGAGCGCGTCACCGCGGAGGATGGTGGCGCCCAGGTCCGCGGTCTGTCCCGCAAACCGGCCGTGCGCCTCGAACAGCTGCTTGTGCTCCTCCGGCGTCATGGTCTGGAACTGGGCCTCGTCCCCGTAAATCAAGATCATGTACTGCGTCATGTCGGCTCCCTGGTGAGTTGCGTAGTTGTGCCTGTACCAACCCCGACGATCGAGGCCGGCCGCAATCAACAACTCACAGCCAAGATCTTCCCGGATGCCGCCGGTCGCTGCGGCGGAAGGCCCGTGGTCATGGCAGGAAAAGTGGGATACACGTCATTGCGGTCATCGAGGCGCGCCGTCAGGATGGCGGTATGGCTGCTCGCGGCGTGCTCATCGTGCTCTTCGACGGCGTGCAGAGCCTGGACGTCACCGGCCCGCTCGAGGTCTTCACCGGGGCGAGCAGCCACCGGCAGGGCGGCTACGCCGTCAGCACGGCCAGCCTGGGCGGCGTGCCGGTCACCAGCAGCAGCGGGCTCGGCCTGATCCCGGCCGCCGACCTGCGCTCGGCGGCACCGGGTGCCGCGGACACGCTGATCGTGCCCGGCGGGCCCGGCACCGCCGAGCCGGACCCCGAGCTGATCGGCTGGCTGCGCCGGCACGCGCCGGCGGCGCACCGGGTCACCTCGGTCTGCACCGGCGCGTTCCTGCTCGCCGCCGCCGGGCTGCTCGACGGCAGGAGCGCGACCACGCACTGGGCCTACGCCGACGCGCTGGCCCGCCAGTACCCGGCGGTGACCGTGCGGCCCGACCCGATCTTCGTGCGGGACGGCCAGATTGCGACGTCGGCGGGCGTGACGGCGGGCATCGACCTCGCGCTGGCGCTGGTGGAGGAGGACATGGGCCACGCGGCGGCGCTCGCCGTCGCCAGGGGCCTGGTCGTCTACCTGCGCAGGCCCGGCGGCCAGGCGCAGTTCAGCAGCCACCTCCGGGCACAGTCCGCGCGGCGGGCGCCGCTGCGGGACGTGCAGCAGTGGATCGCCGAGCATCCGTCGGCGGACCTGTCGGTGACCACGCTGGCCGCGCGCGCTGGCCTGTCGCCGCGCCAGTTCGCCCGCGCGTTCGCCGCCGAGACCGGGACGTCACCCGGCCGGTTCGTCGCGACCGTCCGGCTGGAGACCGCGCGCCGGATGCTCGAGGACTCCGGCCGCGGCGTCTCCCAGGTGGCGCGTGCCTGCGGGTACGGCACGCCCGAGGCCATGCGGCGCGCGTTCGTGCAGTCACTCGGAGTACCGCCCGCCAGCTACCGGCACCGGTTCTGACCACCCGCCGTTCCCGTTAAGGAGCCAGCAAACATGCAGATCGCGATCTTCCTCTACGACCGGTTCACGGCCCTCGACGCCATCGGACCGTACGAGGTGCTGAGCCGGCTGCCCGGCACGACGGTCGTATTCGTGGCCGAGCAGGCCGGGCCGGTGGCGACCGACACCCGCATGCTCAGCGTCGTCGCGGCGGCGGGCATCGGCGACGTGCGGCACCCCGACATCGTGCTCGTGCCTGGCGGTCCCGGCCAGTCCGTCGCGTCGCTGATGGAGCCGGGGCCGGTGCACGACTGGCTGCGGGCGGCCGATGAGCACTCCAGCTGGACGACGTCCGTCTGCACCGGCTCGCTGATCCTGGCCGCCGCCGGCCTGCTCACCGGGCGCGCCGCCACGTCGCACTGGCTTGCGCTGGAACGGCTGGCGGAGCTGGGCGCGCGGCCCGTCAGCAGGCGGGTCGTGATGGACGGCAAGTACATCACCGGGGCCGGCGTGTCCGCGGGCATCGACATGTCACTGGAGCTGGCCGGGCGGATCGGCGGGCGCGACACCGCCGAGGCCATCCAGCTGATGATCGAGTACGATCCGCAGCCGCCGTACGCCGCCGGCTCGCCGCAGACCGCGCCGCCCGACCTGGTCGCCAGGCTGCGGCACGGCAGCAGGCACGCCAGTACCGCGGCGCGCTCCTAGCCCGCGGCCGGGGACCAGGAACGCCGCGCGGGTGCAGGCGCGGTCACCGCTGCTGCGGCGCGCCCCGGCGGGAGAGGACGTCGATGGTCGCCGCGGCGATCAGCACGGCCGCGACCACGACCTGGATCCACTGGCTCTGCACCTGCAGCAGGTACAGGCCGTTGTATATGCCGCCGATGACCAGGCCGCCGAGCACGCCGTGGATCGTCTTGCCCCGGCCGCCGAACAGGCTGGTGCCGCCGATGACCGCCGCGGCGACCGCGAGCAGCACGTAGTTGTTGGCAGCCTTGATGATGTTGGTGGTCAGCGAGACCTGCCACGACGCGAACAGCACCCCGGCGATCCCTGATGTCACGGCGGCCAGGACGAAGCCCCAGGTCCGGATCGTCGGCACGCTGACGCCGGCGCGGCGTGCCGCCTCGGCGTTCCCGCCGATGGCGTACACGTAGCGACCGAACCGGGTCCGCTGCAGCAGCACCGTCGACGCGCCGAGCACGACCAGGACGATCGCGATGATGTAGGGAACTCCCTCGATCGTCCCGAAGTGGGCCCGGTTGACGTTGCAGATAACGACGAGCCCGACGCCGGCCACCGCCATCAGGGCGATCTTCATCGCGGTGAGGCTGCGCGGCTCGGTCTCCAGGCCGTTGCGGCGCTTGCGGGCGTCCCGCAGCCAGATCACCGCGCCGACCGCCCCGACGACCACGGCCAGCAGGATCCAGCTGACAGCCGGGCTGAGCTGCCCCCAGAAGATGTTGTAGAGGACGACCTCGTTGGTGAAGCGGGAGTTGCCGATACCGACGAGCGAACCGCCCAGGAAGATGATCGCCACGCCCTCCAGGATCAGCAGCCCGCCCAGCGTGACGATGAACGACGGCATCCGCAGCCGGGCCACCAGCGTCCCCTGGATGGCGCCGAAGGCAGCGCACGCGAGCAGCGCCACAATGATCGCGAGCCACCACGGCAGGCCGGCGCCGGTCGGCTGCACGAGCTCGGCGACCATGACGCCGCTCAGCGCCATCACCAGGCCGACGGACAGGTCGATCTCGCCGAGCAGCAGCGCGAAGATCTCCGCCATCGCCAGCACCATGTAGATGCTGCTCTGCTCGAAGAGGTTGACCAGGTTCTGCGAGGACAGGAACTTGGAGTTCGCGATCTGGAAGCTGACGGCGACCACCACGATCGCCAGGACGACGGGCAGGACGCCGCTGTCGCCGCCGCGGACGCGCTGCCACGAGGCCCGCAGGTACTGGCCCAGCGACTGGGCCAGGAGCTCGGGCGGGATCTCCGCTACCGCCGCCGCACGGGCGGCGGTGAGGTCGACCGCCGTCCCCCCGTTCGCCGACCCGGCCGGAGTCTGGCCGGAGTCCTCCGTCACGGGTATGTCAGACACGCGTCACGCTCCCTGCCCCGCGCCGGGACAGCACGTCCACGAGCACCGCTGCGAGGAGCACACCCCCCGGCAGGATGTATTCCAGCGGCGTGGCCAGAGTGCCCAGGTTCAGCAGGGACACGCCGTAGGCGATGCCGCCGATCAGGAGGCCGCCGAGCACGCCGTGGACGGCCTTACCCCGGCCGCCGAAGAGGCTGACCCCGCCGATGACGGCGGCGGCGACCGCGTACAGGACCAGCTGACCGGGGTCTGCGGTGTTGGTGCTGTACTCACCGAAGAAGAACGAGCCCAGCAGGATGCCGCCGAGGCCGGCGGTCGCCGAGCACAGCGCGAACGACCAGGTGCGGATCGCGGCCAGGCTCACGCCGGCCCGGCGGGCCGCCTCCGGGTTGCCGCCGATGGCGTAGACGTAGCGGCCGAAGCGGGTCCGCTGGAGCAGCAGCGTCCACGCGCCGAGGACCACGAGCACGATCGGGATCACCCACGGCACGCCCCGCAGCGTCACGAGCGCGGTACCGCGGTTCACGTTGCATACCAGCATCACGGCCACGCCCACGACGGCCACCAGGGCGATCGTGATCGCCGTCAGGCTCGCGGGGGGCGCCACGAGGCCATGGCGGCGGCGCGCGGCCGCGCGCAGCCAGAGTGCCGTGCCTGCGGCCACGACCGCGACCGCCAGGATTATCCAGCCGGCCACTGCCGGGATCAGCCCCTGGACCAGGTCATAGATGATCCGCTGGTTGGGCGCCGTAGAGCTGACGTTCACGTTGCCGTCGGCGCCGCCGAGGACGACGACGATGATCCCGGAGAACAGCAGGAACCCGCCCAGGGTCACGACGAACGACGGGATCTTGAGCCGGGCGGTCAGCGTCCCCTGCAGGGCGCCGACCAGGCCGCAGCCGACGAGCGCGGCCAGCATCGCCGCCCACCAGGGCCAGTCCGGACCCGGCTGCTGGACCAGCTTGAAGGCGACCACGCCGCCGAAGAGCGCGACCGCGCCTACCGACAGGTCGATCTCGCCGAGCAGCAGGACAATCGTCTCGGCCATGGCCACGACCATGTACACGGTGCTCAGGCCGAAGATGTAGACGAGGTTGCTCGGCCGCAGGAAGGCGTGCTGGGGGGTGATGAACTCGAAGACGATCGCGACGATCACCATGGCCAGGATCACCGGCAGGACGCCGCTGTTGCCGCCGCGGACGCGCTGCCACCAGCCCCGGAAGAACTCTCCGAGCGACTGGGCGAGGATCTCGGGCGGTACCCCGGCCCGCGCGGCTTCGGGAGCGGCGGTGAGGTCGACCCCCGTGCCTGCGTCCCCGGCCCCGGCCCCGGCCGGGGTCGGCGCGGGGTCGGCGGTCACGGGGTTTCCCCGGTCCGGGCCATGCGCTCAGCCCTCCCCGCCGACGGATGCCGCGGGCGCGGCAGGCCGCCCGCTCACGCTACCCGTCGTCATGTACTCGACCACGCTCTGCCGGTCGAAGTCGGAAGCCGGACCCTCGGCGACCATCCGGCCCAGGTGCAGCACCGCGATCCGGTCCGCGACCTCGAAGACGTCGTTCAGGTTGTGCGAGATCACCATCACCGCAAGGCCGCGGTCCCGGAGCCGTTTCACCAGGTCCAGTACCATCCGGGTCTGCACGACGCCGAGGGCGGCGGTGGGCTCGTCCAGCAGCACCAGCTTGGAGTTCCACATGACCGCCTTGGCCACCGCCACCGCCTGCCGCTGACCGCCCGAGAGCGAGGCCACGGGCTGCCGGATCGAGCGCACCGTGGTCACCCGCAGGGTGCTCAGGGTCTCGGCCGCCTGCTGCTCCATCGAGTCCTCGTCGAGCAGCCGATGCCGCAGCCGCTCGCGGCCGAGGAACATGTTCTGGACGATGTCCAGGTTGTCGGCCAGCGCCAGGTCCTGGTACACGGTCTCGATCCCGAGCGCGGCGGCGTCCCGCGCGCTCCGGATGTGCACCGGGCGCCCCGCGAAGTAGATCTGACCATGGTCGGGCTGGTGCACGCCGGCGATGCAGCGGGTGAGGACCGACTTCCCGGCACCGTTGTCTCCGCACAGGCCGGTCACCTGGCCCGCCGGCAGGTCCAGGTTCACCCCGTAGAGCGCCTGCACCGGGCCGAAGTGCTTGTCGATGCCCCGCAGCTTCAGCAGGGGTTCCGCTCCGTCGTCGCCGCGGCTCGCGCCGTCCGGGACCTCGTTCATCTCAGTCATATCGAAGACTCGTCGCTGCCTTGCCTAGTTGGGCCCG
>Ga0335078_10001570_pt1 | contig 34475 bp, 43 predicted proteins | sample Lox_Sample_32_FD_206711 | JGI IMG/M metagenome (GOLD analysis project Ga0335078, IMG submission 206711) | Soil microbial communities from Loxahatchee National Wildlife Refuge, Florida, United States - Lox_Sample_3.2 | ecosystem: Environmental > Terrestrial > Soil > Wetlands | place: USA...
CCATTCCTTGGAGGGTATACTGACTTTGGATTTTACCTTCTGTGTCGCAGTGCTGGCCTTATTATGCAATGTCTGTTTAATCTGGATAGGTGGGCATGGAGTCGTGGGAATCTTATTTTCTTCCACCGATGCCTCGGAGATGGCATTGATGGTTGCTCCGGTATCGACAAGGGCCGATGCTTCCGTATTCTGGACTGCAACAGGGATCTTGATGGGACTACGTCGCACATGATTGGGGTGAAGATAAGCGCTATTGTATCCATTTCCTGCTATATCGAGAGTAACTATAGCATCTATGGCCGCCTCTTTCTTGATAACTGGTGTGCTTGGCTTTCCTCCAGACGTCTCGGGGCAAGTCGATGCTATGTAGTCCACATTGGTTTTGCGACAGCGAAAACAGCCGTGATTATTGCGAAGGTACTCCCATTCCGTTTCTGTGAGCTTCTTAAGGTTGGCAGAGGCAGACAGGCTGGAGCTGGAGCTGGATTGTGAAGGCTGAGAGGAGCTAGCGGGGGCATGAGTCATGGTACGAGTCGTCATCGTGTGGGGACGAGCTTGTTCTAGGGCGCGGGAAACATTGTTAGCTCTAGCGATAAGGGAGTCAAGATCTTCATCGCCAAGGAGTGCTGGGGCGAGGGCAATGTGAGTAGCGTCATCGAGGCCCCAGAGGAAATGTTCGTGGACCCAGCGGGTATCTGTATTGCCGAGTTCCACGATGAGCGACTCAAACTCAGTTCCATAGTCAGCAGCTGGGCGACGGCCTTGCTTCATGGTTTCGATATGGCGGATGACGGTGACGGCATTATCGGTATGGGTATGATGCTTCTTGAAGTTGGCCAAGAAATCAGCGAGGGAAGGGAGTAGGGTCACGTCGGCATACTTGTTGATGTACCAGCTTTTGGCAATGCCTGAGAGATAGATACCCGCCAAACGGGTCTGTTTATTCTCAGGGACCTCAGCCAGATCCATATATTCTTGGATGCTGAACATCCAGTTGCGTACTGAGGTATGGGTCACATCGGTGCCATCGAAGATCACGGGTTTCGAGGGTTTCAAAGCCATCCGTAATCTGTAATGGTCTTTCTGTCTAGGCGCTTCGGTTGGAGTTGGGATGTCAGATAAAGTGGAGCTCTCAGCTGATTCTTGTTCCGAATCCGGGTCGACGGTTAAGGTTGGGAGCGATTCCGATGCGCTGGGTTGACACGATAAAGATGTAGCAGACACGGTCCGCGGGTTGTTTCTCCTCTTGGGAGGTATCGTGACTAGGTTCTAGGGGTGTGAGGCTTTGGGGATGCTCGTGACGATGATGAATCATTGGGATTCAGAGGTTCAGAGGCAAAGTGAAAACTTTTTCACTTCCAGGAATAACCGATGATTTGGCAGCCAATTCGCTGGTTTCTGGGTTCAATGGTTCTAGGGACGTCGACTAGGTATACGAGGTGATGGACAAGGCTGTTCGAGTCGTTGTTGAAAAAAAAGTGGAGCGAACGCGTAACTTTTAAAGGAAAACGACTTGTTGTGGGCACAGAGATCAACAGGACTGAATTCTCATTGGCTTCCTAGAGCTATATATAGTCCGGATAGGACTTCCTAATGTGGCTAAGCTAAGCGGAGGAAGATCATCATATGCATTCATTGCAAAACCTTTCTAACTTTGAATAAGTTGAGGGTCAAATGGGATAGAAAGTAATGGGCAGCCTGAGAGACCCTCTGTTCCAACTTTGATCCTATTTCCAACATCTCGGCTTACAGAACAAAAACTCGGACTCGAGGAATTTGACAAATGAATTATGGAAATAGAGAATCTATGCACTACGGGCCTTGTCAATTGTCAACTCATTATCAAATGTCTAAGGAGTTTCCCTTTTTTGCTGCAAAGAGATATGTCGTGCCATGAAACTTGCAAACAGGCTCATGCTGGCAAATGGAATCATAACATATCAGGTAATCTAGTTCCACATAAGCACCATCAATAAACAAGTATATACCTTCAATGAATCTGTATAAACATACTGTAGAACGATACGAAAAACCTCGTGGATGAACAGTAATAGCCTCATAAACCCTTCCGCATCCCGTCCCAAAACTATATATTCTCAAGGAAGATTTCCACTCTGTATAGTAATTCTCTTATCGAATTCGTTTTGGAAGACCACGCTGCCGATCGCAACACTGAACGCCTGTCCGAGCGACCTTATGAATGTGAACATCACCGCTGCAATTCCAACATTATTTTGGGATTGCGGGGCTTGAGCAGTGAGCTGTAAAGTCAGAAATAGGATTCAAATTCCACATTCTTCTAAAATTTGAAAATCAATTTGTTGACCTGTGTTATTTGTAGGAGAACTTCACATGAAAGAAATTGTGTAATCACCTGTGGTTCGTCTATCATCTCCTAAGACTTGTAATACTCAGTCACAAGCATTACCTGTCTATCTATGATATAGATTCCACATATCATTTGTATTATGTTGAAATAACTGACCAATGTAATCTTTGTCCTTTGTCCTGACTGACTCACAATAATATATACAATAAGAAATAATAACTCCAAGAACTGAATCACTTTAGATAAGTACTTCCTTGTACCATCTGCTTTGAATTCAATTCATTCATTTATAGTCGATATCATCTCACTCAGTCATGCTGATCATTCAAGTTGTTTCAACATCTTCGATTCTCCATCTGACAGTTCATTACTTTGCTCAGATAAGTACGAGTACTTAAAGTCTTGCATTCGATGATTGTCATTTAGTTCATTTAAATCTGTCGTGATATAAATATGAGACAGGAAGATTATATTACTATTAGCTGATCGGATGAACTATCTAGTCGTTGCAGGCAGCACATAACAGCTCCCCCTAGCAAAGAAAAAACTCGTCCCCGAGTCGACAATAGAAAGGGAGAAGGGAGAAGGGAGAAGAGAGAAAGGAGACAAGAGAGAATGCTAACAATGAAATAATAACTCAATTTCTCATATCATGTCATACTATATATATCGTCATACATATCATGCTAAATAAAACAGCAAAAACTTTCAAATAATAGCAAAACTTGAACGAAGGGCAGTGGTTAACTCCATGAAGTAATATTGATCTTGTAGCAAGGGAGCCTCGATGAGGATGGTAACCAAGTAAGGAAAAGGATGGAGACAAAGTTAATGTCCATACTCTCGAATTGACGCAAGAGATCCTCTGCATTCTGAAGGTGGTCAATAGGTTTCCAGGTATTGTACTCTGGTCCATATCTTTTTCATTGTATGAGATACTCAGCACGTTTCCTCCGTTTATTGTATCGCTTCATAATGATTGCTGCCACTTTATATTCCTCGTATGTGCCATTGCTATCTTCAACTAATTCAGCCGGTGATGGACTCATATCACAATCATATTTATCCGGCCTGAAGCGCTCCAAGTATGTGACAGAGATGATAAGATGGATGTTCCATGATTTTGAGATGTCGAGTTTATAAGCCAGCCTTCTAATGGTATTGAAGACGGTGAAAGGGCCGACTCTACACTCTGATAGCTTCGTAGAGGCATCGTTAGGGAAGCAGTAACCGGGTTGGATGCCTGTGGCGAAGGTGATGAAAACCTTATCACCAGGCTTGAAGGTAATCGAGGTATGCTTCTTATCATAATAGATTGCCATCCTAGCTTGTAGAAAAATAACAGAGTCCATTGCCTTGATTCTACACCGATTCTGTTCTTCTAACCATTGTTTGATAGAAGAGTACTCGCCATTTTTAAAGGATAGAAAAGCCCAGTTTACAAGTGTATGTAGTTCCATGCCTATAAGGAACTGTATAGGTATGAGGTTTGTCGCTTTATTGACAAGATTGTTCAGCCAGTACTCGACTTCAGGCAAGTGATTGACTCAGTCAGTCTTACAAGGTGACATGAGATGACGTAATACAATTTCAGTGATCTGGTTTATACATTCTGACTGACCATCGGATTGAGGGTAATAAGTAGTCATAATAAGTAGGTCTGTATACAGGATCCGAAAGAGGCATTGCTAGAATTTGGACAAGAAAACCTTGCCTCTATCTATGATAATGCATTGAGGTACTCCCCATCAACGATAGTAGTGAGTAAAGAAGACTTGAGCCCAATCCTGTGTAGAGTAATCCTTACGACCAGGAATGAGCGTCACCATCTTAGTAAGCTTGTCGGTAATCATTATAATACAGTCATGAGTCTTTCCATCTTGTGTGGAATTCGAGAGCTTGATGATCAGGTTCATGGTGACAGTCTTAAATGAAAGTATGAAACTATCAATCGGTTGCAAGGTTCCGTATGGCTTGTGGTTGGATGGCTTATTACATTGGCAAGTGGGACAGGTGCCGATGTAATCCTGAAGGGCGGTGGATAGACTCTTGATATAGTAATTGTGATGAAGGTGAGCATAGGCTCTGTGGAAATCAGTGTGAGTCACATTGTCATGTGCATTCTTGAAGAAATCTTCGTGACAGTTGGAAGGGATGCAAAGGCGGAGGTGACCATCTAGCGGATCTTTTATATAGAGTATGAGGTGGCTGTAGCACATACGTCCTTGAAAGTTTTTGTATTCAACCTCGTCCAGAGCCAGCTTGTCAAGCTTGCTGAAGATGTCGAATGGAAGGATATCACCAGGTGAGATTTATTCAGATAGTGTCAATGTTTTGAGGTTAACCTTTTTCTTGATAGCATCATATATTGCCGTGAAATGCCAATCCTTTCTATAGCCGTCTTTGAGTTTCTCAAAGATGCTGGGACTGAAACCGATTATGGAGGTAGTATAACTGAGGTTCTGTGGGTCACCATCATGGGTGATTGAGGTATTAAACCCGTAAACATCGCTGTCACTTTGTACCGATCTATGGATGAGCTGTGACAAGGCATCTGTATTGACGTGTTCTTTGCTAGCACGATAAAGGATCCTGACATTTAAGTACTGGGAAATGAACTGAGAAGCACGTATGTAACGGAGGTTCTGTCTCACTGAGGAGGAGGTCTTGAGGGAGCGTGAGTTAAGAACATCCACTGTAGAACTATAGTTGGTGAAGACCTTGACAATTGCAGATGATTCGATAAGGTGATGCATCTTCTGTATCACTCATATGATTCTAGCAATCTCTAACTCTGTCGGCCAATAGTTGACCTCATGTTTGTTGAGGATCCAGGAGAGGTACATGACAGGGTGCTCAAGTTCCTGGTCATAGTTCCTGTTGATGATATCGCTTACCGACAATCCATGCTTTTCCATAACATGCCATGGGACTTAATGGATGGCACATGCAAAGCTACGCTCAACGGAAGCATCACAGTAGTAGATAAGGGGGAGTTCTGTATCCACATGAATCAGAGTAGGGGGTGAACAGAGCTCACTCTTGATTTGGTCGAAAGCTTTAATAGCAGCATCAAAAGGCTGGACGATGCATTTGCTTCAAAAGTACTAATCTCATGTCAGGTTTTTGCTGGGGGGTCTCAGTAGAGCTCCATTTTCAGTTTATTCAAGGGGTTGGCCTTGTATCTGAACTGCTCGATGAAGAACCTGTAATATCCATCAAGGCCAAATCGGTCAACAACATGCCCGAGGAGCTCAATAGAGTGGTAGCCAATGTAACATTTGGTGGAGGCGAGTGTCATACCGGTTCCTGCAAAGGTCACCGAGTACTGTACATAAATGCTGAATGTGCTCCTCGAAGGTCTTGGAGAAGATCACTATATCGTCGATATAACAGCATGCATATATTTTATAGCGATGGAGCTTCTTGTCCATATAGTGTTGCATGTACGCGGGAGAGATGGAATAACCCTGTGGGAGGATATTGTATATGTACAATTCTTTCTGCATCTTTGCTATAGTCTTCCAGCGATCTTTGACTGCAACGGACATCTGGCCAAATGCTTTAATGATGTCGAAAGCGGAGATGAAAGAGCAACCATAGATGGAGCTGATTATCTCGTCCTGATGGAGGAGAGACTAGGAATCAAGAACGATCATTTCATTAAGACCTCTGAGGTCAACTACTGAGCGAGCCTTTCCATTGTGTCAGACTATGAACACAGGCCAACCATATCGGGTAATGTTGTCCGCCATTGACATACGGCCGTCGGCAACTGCTTGGTCAAAGTACTCATCAATCATGGCTTAGTCTTATTTGAAGACTCGATAGACACCTTTATTTGAAAACACCATGTCGTTCTTGATAGAGATTTCCATCCACTCACCTTTTGGTTGAGTAATTCTGCCGACTCTATCCTCTTAAAGGGAAGGAAACTCGTAGAGGGCATTGTGCAGTCACTGAGTTTGCTGTGGTGTGATGTGATCGTCCGTGTTGATATGAACTGCATCCACATCAAATTTCTTCAGGTCACCGTAGCCAGGAGCGGAGGCTAGTAAGAGAGAATAGCAGTTTGCTGTGACCGGAAGGTCATTGGAGGTAGGTGCAATATAGATCGACTCGCCAGGCAAAATGGAGGGGTTGGCACATTGGAGCGCATTTAATCCTGTATTCATACCTCATGCCATGATAGGTATGATGCGTGTGGTGCTGAAATAACAGTCTACAACCTCTGGGTCCTCTGGCATGAGTCTCTCATTATAACTCCATTGCAAAACGTCACTTACTGCCGTATTCTTTGAGATCTTCATAAAGATGCTGCTGGTATGGTAATAGAGAACGGCGATACTATCTCTGTCAAAGACTGCTTCAGGAAAGTATCTTTGCATTGCAAGTGGTAAGGTATCTTTAGTGTAGCGTACTTGAAAGCGATAGTCGACACCATCGGAGAGGGCAACTCCTTTAATTGAAATTCTTATGCTGGTGTAAGGTGGGACAGTGATTGACTTTTTGATTGTAATGACGTGTGATTGCATGATAGGGACAGAGTCTTTGCACAGACGGAGAGGGATCTTCATGTTGCGGCAAGAAGCAAGTGTAATGATATGGCATCTGTAGTCGATAATGAATCCTTCTAGATTCAGGACATTTGTACCGAGTAGGATGTTGTAGAGAACTTTAATGATGACGTGAAATTCATAGATGATCATGCCAATGACACGTTTACCATCTTTGATGCCTAGGATATAGAGTAGAATGGTAGCATAGTCTTTCGTTTGATCATAGCCATCCCCAATCTCATGTACCCCAATAGGACTGTCTGACTGCATGGAGCTTGACGTTAGGCAGGTTCTTTATGAGGAAATCTCTGTCGATACGGGTCATAGTGCATCTAGTATCACAACAGATTCATGCATTCTTGCCTTTGGACATAAGTCTGACCTGCATTTCTATGTATTTATAGCCTCTGAATGCCAAACTATTACCAGTTGTGTCAGGTGCATCGCTTTTGATAAAGGTCTCCTCATCGACTGCTTTCATCTTGGATGAGTTGAGTTGTAAGAGATACTTGTGATTCCAATGACGGAGGTGTTTATGGAGCGCATTGTGAGAGGGGAAGGATTGGTGACAAACAGTGCACTCATTCTTCTGTTTGAGATATAAGAGGAAATTGGAAACATCATCAATGGTCGATGACCTATCATTGTCGTAGTTGTTGTCCTCTTCCTGGGAATCCCTGTGGTGTTCGGAGGGTTCAAAAAAGGCGGATGAGTTTGAGAACTGTACAGAGTCTGAGATAGACATAGTATCTTGATTGGAGGATAATGAGGATTCATTGGATGATGCAAAGTTGAGTTATATAATGATGGGTGTCTGCTGCTGTTGTCCCGACATCAAGGCACATGAGTTGTTTTGGGTAGGAGGGTTATTGGGTCTGTTTGACGATTTAGAAATGACATCAAGTGTGTCTTTAAGGAGTCGAAACTGGTCTGCAGTGTGGTGAACATTCTGGCCTCACATTAAGTGAATTGAGCAAAGAGGACCCCGCTGAATCTGCAGTATGTTGCAGTATTGCTGTTGATTCTAGTTTTGGCTTTGGGAGCGATTTGGCAATGTAGACTGCTGCCGTCAGGGCAGGTTGGGACGTGATTGCAGGCGATACGTGTTAGGGAAGCGACTCTGGTTCATAAGAGTATTCAGTGGGGTTGGCTGCTGTGGTTGATAGGCTTCGCGTCATAATTCCTCTTTCTCCTCAAGGAGTGCTCGGTATCGGAAGATCGTGATAGAATCTGAAGGTTCATACAGGTCGCGTTTGAGGTAGATTTCAATACCGGAGTAAACTTAAATAAGTTGACTATGGGGAGATTTGAAGCTACATGTTCTCACTTTGAGAATCTTGGATTGAAAATAGGTGAGTACAGACTTTCTGACTCTGACATCTGTGACGGTAAATGTGAGTTCAGAGTTTTCCCTCACTGCAGTTGCCATCCGAGGTCTAAACCGAAGCTTGAGTCTCTTAGTCTATTCATCAAGCGTCTCAGAGCGATCGCTTTTAATGGTTCTCTTATCAACGTCAGGGACCTCAAAGGTCCACCATCGGCTGGTGGCGTCACATAAGCAAAGGTGGAGGTTATCTCTAACAATCTCGGCTCCTTTATCCCTAGCAGATTCCACAATACATTCACAGAACGCATCAACCTTTCTGTAAATAGTATCTTGTCCGACGGAGATCATATCCCCTGCTGGATTGTAGTCATCGATAGCTAAGTTAGGTTGAAACAATCTAAACTCTTCAATATGCCATTTGGTATCGATGACTTGAATCTGTTGATTTGGATTCACGGGTGGGCGGAAGATGGTTTATAAATTTGCACCGTTGGCGATGGTTTATACGAGAGATGTTGCGATTGCCATAATGTCATCTAGATGAAGACGTTGTTGAGTTATTGGTAGAGTTGGATCACGCGTTGGTAAGGTGTTAGATTCGGGAGGGGTAGAAGCTGGAGTAGGTTGAGAAGGAGTAGAGGACAACATGGATTGAGGTGGGATAGAACTTGCTAGCGTGAGTTGGGATGAAGTAAAGGTAGAAGAAGAGGTAGGTAGGGAAGGACCCATAGATGATGCTGTGGCCTGAGAGATTGAGGACGGTTTTTTGGAGGGTGCTCCTTTTTGAACGCTCACTGGAGGAGCAGGTAGTACCGAGTACATTTGATTCTCTTCATCGACTAGTCCCTGTTGATGGAAGGCTGATAATCCAGTAGGCCAAAGGACTACACCAGTATCAGTGCTCCTAGAACAAGTATAACGAGGAAGATGAAGGGGTTAATCAGAGGTTGAAGAGGCGGGGGGGGGTCTCGCCATCTGTAGAAATTGTAATGATAAATAGGTGAGGTAAATACAAGGAAGGGATCCCACGTCGTCGAGCTATCAGAGTGTGGAACCCAGCACTCTAGGTCTAAGGATGCTCCAGGGATCTTAGTTCTGTGGTGTTCAGTGGTGAGGATGCTTTCATGCACTCAGGATACAACCTGGTGGGTTTATAGCATACAAGGGTCACTGGCAGCATATGAAAGGGTAATCTCTAAGATTTGCAGATGAAATTATTGATGGATGGGTGATATTTAGAGATGAGTAGTTTGGAGATAGTGATCTGAGATGGTGATTCGACATGATAGTAGGAGGAAGAGAGTGATGCGTCTACGGATGGACATCGGATGGTAGTAGAAACAATTGAGTGATGCTCTACTAATGAAACTATTGATGGATGATGGCTCGATGGGCTCCCTGGAGGCTTAGAAACTGCTGGGAAAGCGCCAGATTCGGACCATTTATCGTGATGTGAATATGAAACAGGAAGATGATATTACTATCAGCTGATCGGATGAACTATCTAGTCGCTGCAGGCAGTACATAACAAAATTCACTGTCTGAATATACTCTAAGTCCTCAAACAATAACTCCATCAGAACCTCTTTCAGCTTTGAAATCATTTCTAATACAAAGCCTTTAAACTTGTCATATGCTGCCTGCAGTAATTAGATAGCTTCACTTGATCAGTTGATAGTAATATTATCTTCCTGTCTCATATTCACATTATGATAAATGGTCCAAATCTAGTGCTTTTCCAGCGGTTTCTAAACCTTTAGAGAGCCCATCGAATCGTCTTCCATTAGTAAAGCACTGCTTGATTGCTTTTATTATTATCCAGTGTCCATCTATAGACACATCACTACTTCCTCCCACTATCACATCGGATCACCATCTTGAATCACCATTTCTAAACCACTTATCTCTGTTCAATATCATCTATCCATCAATAATTTCATCGGTAAATTCTAAGGGTTATCCTTCTATATACAGCCAGTGACCTTTGCATGTTATAAACTCGTTAGGTTGTATCTTGAGTATGTGAAGGCATTTCCATCGAACACTATAGGATTAAGATCCTTGGAGCATCCTTAGATCTAAAGTGCTGAGTTTCACGCTTTGGTAGCTCAATGGCGTAGGATCTCTTCTTCATGTTCACTTTCCTTGTCTCCTTTATTTTCATAATTCCTATAGATGGCGAGACTACACTGCCTCCTCAGCCTCTAATTAACCCCTCTCATCTTTCTCATCATACTCGTTTCTAAAGCACCAATACCGGTGTAGTCCTTTGGACTACCAGATTATCAGTCCTCCATCAACAAGGACTAGTTGACAAAGAGAATCAAATGTACTCAGTACCACCTGCTCCTTCAGCGAACATTAAAAAAAAAGCACTCTCTAAAAAACCTTCTCCAACTTCCCAAGTTACATCATTCTCTACCTCCTTTCAACTCATGTCAGTGAGTTCTATCTCACCTCAATCTACATCGTCTTCTACTTCTTCCCAATCTACTCTAGCTTCTACCTCATCGACGTGTGATCCAACCCCACCAGGTCAAATTCGAACTTCCTTTCAAGTTCCATCTCAGAAATATTTACAAATGACTCAACAGTGTCTACACTCAGACGACATCACCACAATGGCAGCATCCCTCACACAAACCATCGCTAACAATGTTAACCTGTAAATCATTTTCTGTCCACTTGTGAACACCAACTAATAGGTCATCAAAGCCAGATGGAGTATCGAAGAATTTGGTTTATTTCAGCCTAATTTAGCTGTCAATGATTGAAATTCAACAGGAGACATGATCTTCATCGGGCGAGACACCATTTATAGAAATGTGAATGCATTCTACAAAGGCATCGTAGAGTCCGTTAGGGATAAAGGAGCTAAGGTTGTCAGAGATAACCTCCACCTTTGTTTATGTAGTGCCGTCAGCTGATAGTGGACCTTTGAAGTTTCCGATGTTGACAAGAGAACCATTAAAAGAGATCACTTTAAAAGTTTTGATGAATGGATTGAGAGACTTAAGCTTCAGTTCAGACCTCGGATGGCAACAGCAGTGAGAGAAAACTCTGAGCTTACATTCACCATCATAGACATCAGAGCAAGGAAGCCTATGCTTGTATACTTTCAATCCAAGATCCTTAAAACAAGAGTATGTAGATTCGAATTTCCCCACAGTCAACTTATTCAAGTTTATTTCAGTATTGAGATTTACCTCAAACGTGACCTCTACAAACCTTCAGATTCTATCACTATCTCTTAATATTAAGTACTCCTCAAGAAGAAAGAGGAATTATGACGTGAAGCCTATCAACCATGGCAACCAACTTCACCAAATGCTTTTACGAATCAGAATCGCTTCTTCAATGTATATTGCCTGTAATCATGTTTCAACCTACCCTGGTGGCAACAGTCCACATTATCAAATTGCTCCTAAAGCCAAAACCAGAATCAACAGCAATACCAATTACAGACTCAGTGAGGTCCTCATTACCCAGTTCACTTGATGCGAAGCCAGAACATTCATTACACTATAGACTAGTATCGATTCCTTAAAGATATGCTCCATGTTATTTTGAATTCTTTGAATAAGTCTAACTCTTCTAGTCAAAATAACTCATATGCTTTAACGTCGGGACAATAATAGTAGTAGATACCTATTATCATATAACTTAATTTCACATCGTTAAATGAATCTTCATCATCCTCTGATCAAGATTGTCATGGTGCGGGATGTATATAAGAGAGGAAGAATGGTCCGATTTGCTATAGTGTCAGATCCTATATATAGACTATCTAGCCCTAGCCTTAAGTGAGAGATCACCATTCACTTTCATAGCAGGTGCCAGGGGAAGAGAAAGATTCGTCCTTGGCGGCCATCTTATTTTAATAAAAAACAGCAAAAAAGTTTTTAGCAAGTAATGATAAAGCAAAAAGTTTCATACAAAATCCTTTTATCCACTATATAAACACACGCTTTTGTGAAGTGTAGTCTCCTCAGTTTGTTCCTCATTGATACCTTTAGGTTTGGTTTTAGAATGTCTGTCTCTTTGTTTCTTAGGTTCATCTTTACCTTACTTATGTATTTCATCAAGCAAAAGATTCCAGGAAATGGGAGGCTGCCACTGAGTGTTTCCTGTCACATGCTCATATTCTATGACCAGTAAGGTAATTCCTTTCAATTCATTTTCATTCATCCATCAATCATCTTCTGGTCCAAATCCTTTCCAATGAACTGAGTATCATCTCGCACCTTTTTCAATTCCTTTTTTGAGAATAGCTGTGACTTTTCAGTGGTCTTCTTTGATGCCATCATTGATAACGATCGCTGTGAGGGTTGGTGTTTCTCTGTCGAAAGGGTCCTGACCGTTCGAAGCTTTGTTGAGGTAGACAGATGAAATCACTGACTATATGTGTCAAGTTGAGAGCAGCTTGAGTTTGTATGTATTCATACCCATGACAGCTTCAACCTTGAAAGGTCTAACATGTTGCTGTCTAATTTTTGCCTTCTGAATACCTGGTAGGTGATATTCTATATTGAGACATATAAATGCTCTCTCTCTTACCTTGAGCATAAACTCTTGGTGTGTCTTATCGGTATTGTCCTTCATGATATGTTGGACATGGCTGATGGCGTCAGCTGTATTCTTGCATAGTGCTTCTCTCATATCTACTCAATCATTCAAGGCAGAGGCACTTATAGAGTTAGCAAGCTCAAGAGCATGATGCGGATTGATTCCATATAGAAGCTCACCAAGTGTCTTCCTCATAGTAGCATGGATAGTCCTCATGATTGTAGCTTGAATGACATCGAGAGCATCTACTCAATTGTTTTGGCATTTAGAGACATAGTAGTACAAAGCGATTTCCACTGTTTGATTTAGACGTTCAGATTGGTAGTCCATTTCTGGGTGATAAATAGTAGATGTAAGAATCTTCATATTTGCTTTAGCAAATAGGCTCTTTCAGAACTTGCTCAGAATCTTTGCATCTTGGTCTGACAGAATGGCTGAAGAGAAGCCTCATTCAAGGAAAACTATTTGCCAATAATGAATTGCTCAATCAGCCACAATATAGGTATTCTTTCTAGGGACTAATTTGACCGTTTTTATGAATTTGTCTGTGATAGACATTATGACCTTGAACAACTCATCACTGTGGCCAAATCTCTAAGATGATGACAAAGTGAAAATAAAATCTATCGTCAAGGTATGAAATCGAATAGATTTTGTGACAATAGGTTTGAAAAGGCTATAAGCCTTTTTCTACAGTATTTTGTCGATGAAGCAGTTAAAACATGGTGAGATATAGATCTTAAAAGTATGTAGGAGATGAGGGATGAAATAATTGATAATGAGTTTCACATAAGTTTTAGCGATGCCAAAATGGTTCTGTTAGTCATATGCCAGGCCAAGGATATCCTTCTGAGCACGTTTTGAAATATATAGCCTCAGACGCCCATCGAAAGGATTCTTATAAAACAATAGAGGTTCTTCAACGGGTTTGATCAAAAGGTAATAGTGTGAATGTGGGCGTCCGACTATTTGGTCGACCACTTGATCTAGATTTTTCTAATAATACTCTTTGATGACAAATATGACAGGGCCAAAGTGAGTATCTTCGATATATGCTTTAGAGATCTTCCTTTGAAATTCATATGACCTGTGATCATAATCGTGATAGAGCATCTACCATAATATTTTCAACCTCCTTGATATACTTTACCTCAAGGTTATGCCAGTACTGGGAAAGTAGCAATGCTCAATTTGCCAGACATAGGTTACTTCTATTAGAAGATGATGTTTGTAATGACGTCATTTTGGCAATGGCTTCACATGTCTTATGGTCCATATATGCAATGACCTTGGATCCTTTGACAATGTAAATAAGCTTCTTTATTGCTCAGATTAATCTACCCACCTTAAGCTCTATCGGCCAATATCACTTTTCAGCACTTTTTAGCTCACAAGAAAGGAACATTACTGCCTTGTAGTGCAAGTAATCTATTTCCTTTGATTTTGGATCCTTCTAGTATATGGCTATATCATAACCATAACGGGAGGTATCAATATATCAGTAAAATTCCCTGTCATAGTCGAGATGTCTCATCATTTATTTAGACTCAATAATAGATTTGATTAGGTCAAAGGCTTTCTTTTGTACTGAAGTTGGTGGCGGCAGCTTGAAGGCTTCAGTGAACTTCTTACTTACACAGCCAGATCTTGGAGCTTCTTTGAAACTTCTTGTCTTGAGACTTTGCAATGAGCTTATAATCTGAGCGTAATAAAGCACTAGATGCCGATTATAGTTACAGGCACCTAAAAAGGTTTCGAGCTGGTCTAAGGCTTTTGGATAAGTCTACTTGAGAATTGCTTTCACTCATTCTTCAGTCGTAGTGAGCCCAAGCTAGTTTACTAGTTGACTGAGGAGTTTTAATAAATGATAACCTATAGTGCACTTATGAGGTTGAACTGTCAGTCTCGATTCCTCCAAGACAGTAAGAACATCATTCAAATCTTATAGATGGTTTTCAAAGGTATCTGAGAAAATAATAATATCATCAATGAAGTAACAAGCAATTTACCATCTGAACTTATGAAGGAGCTTGTCCATTTATCGTTATTGATGTGCTACTGATATACAGAGACCCATAGAGGTCACTATAAAGGCTTTCAGTCTATAGTAAGTTGCAACTGCAAGCTTCTAAGAATCATCAGAATGTATCCTTCTTTGATAATAGGCCGAGCGAATATCAAACATGGACAACCAATATTTCCCTCTTAATATGGCTACAATTTCATCTTAACATGAGAGTAGATATGCATCTGGTATAATCAACTAGTTGAGCCCTCTCAGGTCTACAATGGGATGCCATTTGGCTTCCTTTTTAATAACAAATACTAGCCAACCTACTGGAGACTTTGGACAATTGATTAGTCGTCCTTGGCTCTTTTGCTCGTCAAATACATTATCGACAAGCTCCTTCTCTTCGAGACCCAGATGATAAGGCCTTTTTAGCTTGATTTCTCGCTCTGCTCCTAGAAAGAGTATAATGCACATCCAGTCTTTCTCAGGCTCCTTAGCCAATCTGAGCTTATCAAAAAAAAGCTTTTTATATTTTTCAAGAATCTTCTATAATACATATACTTGCTCAGGTGTAATATCATCTATGATGTTAATATTTACTGTAGCGGAGCCAGTTGGTTTATATCCCACTTTTTATTTTATTTTTTCCTTTGCTGTCGACACTGCTTGTCTCACTTTATACATAAAAGATGTGCTAGTGCTGAGGGCTGACGAAGAAGATGGAATCAATGATTTTCTAAGAACATGTTCTTCAGGAGCGACTATACCTAAATGCGAAGCTAGGTCATCTATGGCTGTTTGTTAGAATTTAACTGAGGCATAATTGTGAAAGGATTCCATAGTCTCAATATGTATATTTTTGTGAATCCTCGCTGCTTTGTCTACAATGTTCGTCACCAAAATGTCAGTCTGATCCCTAGTTATTATACTATAAAGCACATAGCACCCAGGGAGAAGATATACATTTTCTTTAAAAGGTTTAAAGACATAGTCTTGATTAAATGAGAGTTTAGTATGTTGAATTGTAACCCATGCTGATGTCTGAGTTGCAATTTCAATCGTCTTAGTACATCTTACTTAGTGCTTTGTAATCTTTTTCTTTAGGGTAACATGTAAGTTATAGACAAAATTCTTACAGGAGCTAATTGTAGCTTTCATTTTCGCTGTATTGATAATGATTCTTTCAGAAGTAATGATATCGTTACTGAAAATAATGCCACAATCTAAGCTCAGCACGATGTGGAATTCTTGTGTAACCTTAACAAGTCTCTGACTGATCTTGTTTAGGAAATACATATGAAGCATGGTTGCTTCATGGGTTTTTCAAGCATCTTGTTCTATACCTTGGACTTTGACAGGCTCTTTCAGAAACGTTTTCTGAGTCCATAGAACCTGTGATAGTATGCCTTTATTAATAAGAGACATAGAGTTACCAGAGTTTAGACAACCTTAGTCTTTTAGATGCTTAAGTAAAAGGTGATATTTGATTTCTATAAACTGATGATCTCGGAATGTATATTTGGTCTCAACCTTTTTATTAAGACCATCAGACTCAATGACTTCGATTTTGTTAGAAGGAAGTGTCATTTCAGCCTTCTTTTGATGTTTGTTTGTTTATAGGTGAACAAACAACTTGTTTCCTGAAGGAAATTCATTTTCACATATTTTACATATACAAGCTCTTATAGAGTTTACATGCATCATGCGATCAAAGACTTTAGTATGGAAGTGCTTCTTTGGCATAGCATTGGAAGTAGCAGAGTTCACACTTTGGGTCTTAAAATAATCATTGAACTCTTCATTACTATGGACCTTAGAAATATTATCATTTTTCTTCTCTTTCCTAGAGGAGTCATTCCCAGCAATATTAAAAACTTTTACCTACAGCAATTTATATTCTTGTTTAACTGCTTCATAAGCTTCTTCAGTAATATTTAAATGATAGCAATGGTAGGTGGAAATACTCGCCTTAGAATAATTGTAATTGTAATCGTGATCCCAATGGTTACTACTGTAGAATCGACATGGTCTAGGAGGCCTCTTTGACACAGACACAGTAATCACGAGTCGCTCTGATGTGTGGTCACCCTTTGCGCCTCAATCATGCATAGCCTTACGGCGAGGAGACTCTCCTTTTTTGTCTTTATCTTTTGTAAGAGAGAACCTTTCATTGTAGGAATCATGAAGGAGACTCATGCCACTTCTATTTGCCTTACAGGCGCTACTGTGATGGAGCTGAAATTGAGAATGAGCAGAAGAAGACACATATTAGTTCTTTTGCCATAAGGACTTGGCATCATTCTCTGTATCAATAAGCTCCTAATGAAGCCATGTAGTAGAGTTGTCAGCTCCATGGAGCCTAATAAAAGAGCGAAGCTCAGAGTCTTTGATCCTATCCTTGATTTCATGATATTACATATCTTCGTCCTCGACTCTGAAAATGTGGAGGCAAGGGATCTTCTTATTAAAATAATTGAGAACTGAATGGCCTTGTATGAAAGAAAACTTCTTGTATGTTATCAATTGCTTCACCTTAAATGGCTTGATGCCAAAATCTCTTTTCAAGACATCCTTTCAGCCTTGTATGGATGCACACATGTTGTTCTTATCCCCATCAGATAAAGATGTATATCACATTCTTGCTCTTTCATTCTTAAGGTATGAAACAAGGAAAGGGAGAACTTGTTCTTCATCATATTGACTAACCATATCATTGATTCACTCTATGAAGAAGTGATAAGACATGTCATCTGGAGAATCGGCAGGCGAGAAGTCATAAATATATTTGACTCACATGAGATGGTTATCTCATGTGGGTGCTGCTTATATGAATGCGTCACTAGCATTTTCCTCTTGGACTTTGAGGAGATGTGTAATATTATCGAGTTATGTTTATTGATTTTAGATAATGGTTTGTGCTCATACAGGGATAGAAGGAGGCATCGACATGTCGCTGGTCTCTTCAAACAATTCTTTTTCAATAAGTTTTGAGGAATCTTCTACTTCAAAGTATTCAAGTTCTTTCTCAGTGAGCAGTGCAAGTCGATCAAAGAGGAGTCTGTAACTGTTTTCAATTAACTTGTCAACTTCCTCTTATGAAAACTTAAGTAGAAATAAATGACAACAGAATATATTCTCCGAGAGATTATCAAAAAGGAGAAGTCTACGTTTCTGTTTTGTGGGCAGGTATTATAAGTATTCAATAAAAAGGTTTTTGTCAGAGGCAGGTCTCTTGACTTGTCTTCGAGTTGCTATGATTATACGAGGAGGAGTAGTTGGCTTTGACTTAGATGTGCCTACAGAAGTTTTGCTAGTTGTCATTTATTTTCCTTTCTCTTTTGAAGGTGCCATGTTGAAAAGAGATAAGGTTAATGTTGAGATTTATATCTCTGGCATTGAAGATCAGAATAAAAGGTTGGACTCAAAGTGAAATAACTCGATATTCCATAAAAGATGTATGGAGGAGAATAAAGAGCTTACGTTTAGCTTAGAGGACTTGAACGGCTATCTTTGATAGACTAAGGATTTCCTTGTGTAGGAATTCAAATTTGAGTTTCGAGTACGGAGGTTTGGAGAAAAATTCTTAAGTCTAAACTCGGTTGTTTAGCTGATGTTTCTACTTGTACAACACTGGCAATAGAGATTTGATGGTTTGTTGTAGTAGATATAAGGGTAGTAAGTAAATATGTTAAGGAGATTTCTGACGATGAAGTCGATTCATCAGAAAACTGCTTTTTGTAGTACACTTCTCGAGAAGGTTGATTGCCTATTAATAAAGTAGCGTCGACAATGAGTGGAGATCAGGTAAGAAATCAAGGATGAGTTCTCCGAAGAGAGTAATAAAGGGAATAATAGTTTGATTGATGGAAGCAAGGATATGATGTCTAATTAGCGAAACGATTAGTGGAATAAACTAGAGTCCCTTGATCTTATCTTCTTTATGAAGGATTGTTTTTAACGAGATCTCTCTGGATCTTAGTATTAAAGATAGCTACTTGTTGATTTAATTGATTCATTTGAACCAAACATTGAATAATGTTTTTTCTATTTCAGAGCTGATGATGGAGATCTGTTACTCTCTGTCAGGATCTTTTCATGTGACTCAATCTCTATTGATTAGAAACTCGGGCCAAAGTAAGTGACACTGTCGGACAATTCTTGTCCTCGCTAGCTATAGTCTAGTAGCACAGAAAGGAAATAGAGATAGAGAAACAGAGGTATAGAGATGGAGATTGGAGTGTCAAAGTAGAGATGTGGGTGTCTAAGACAACACGGAGAAAACAGAAATCTGAAGGGCTTGAGCTGCATACTTCACTGGCTCTTCAATGGTGTACTGTTTGTGAGAACCACATAATATAGACTTGGTTGACTTGAAGAAATGTCTCAGATGAGACGTGACTTATAGTCTTCATCATCTGTCACAGTATGGGATGTGTATGAGAGAGGAAGAACAGTCCAATTCTGTCGTAATGTGAATATGGGACAGGAAGATGATATTACTATTAACTAATTAAGTGAAGCTATCTAGTCATTGCAGGCAGCACATGACAGATTCACTATAGCGTCAGATCCTATATATAGACTATCTAGCCCTAGCCTTAAGTAAGACATCACTATCTACTTTCATAGCAAAGACGTTATGTCTACCCCAGACTTTATACAGTTCACAAACTCATCCACCTTTTTCGAACCCTCTGAATATTATGGAGATTCTCAGGAAGAGGACAACAATGATGGCTATGATGACAGATCGTAAACTGTCGATGATGTGTCCAATTTCCTCTTACATCCTAAACAGAAGAATGAGTGTACTGTTTGCCACTAATCCTTTCCTATTCACAATACACTCTATAAACACCTTCATCATCAGAACCATAAATATCTCTCACAACTCAATTCATCTAAGATGAAAGCAATCGATGAGGAGACCTTTATCAAAAGTGATACATTCGATGCAACTGGTAATGATTTGGCATTTAGAGGCTACAAATACATGAAAATGCAAGTTAGACTTACATTCAAAGACAAGAACGCATGGATCTATTGTGATACTGGATGCATTATGACTTGTATCGACAGGAATTTCCTTATGAAGAACCTGTCTGATGTCGAGCTCTATACAGTCAAATGTCCTATTGGAGTATGTAGGATTGGAAATGGCTATAATCAGACAGAAGACTATGTCACCATTCCACTTTATATTCTAGGCATCAAAGACAGTAAATATGTCATTGACATGATTATCCATGAATTTCACATCATCACTAAAATTCCTTACAACATCCTACTCAGTATAGATATCCTAAATCCAGAAGGATTCATCATTGACTGTAGATGCTGTATCATTATACTTGCCTCCTGCTGCGATATAAAGATCCCTCTCCACTTGTGCAAAGATGCTGTTCCTATTATACAGTTACACACTGTTACAACTAAAAGGTCAGTCACCATTCCACCTCACATCAGCATAGCAATTTCAATTAAAAGACTTGGCCTCCTCTTCAATAGCATCGACTATCACTTCAACGCTCACTACACTAAGGATACCTTATCACTTATGATACAAGAACACTTTCCTGAAGTAGTCTTCGATAAGAATAATGCCGTTGTCTTGTATTACAATACTAGTGACATCCTCTTGAAGGTCATAAAAAACACAGCTGTTAGTGACATCATACTATGAGACTATAACAAAAGACTGACACCTGAAGATCCAGAAGTGGTAGACTGCTATTTTGGCACTGCATGCATCATACTTACTATGGCATGAGACATAGATATAGGATTGAACATGCTTCAATGCGCTATCCCTTCCCTCTTACCAGGCGAATTGATTCATATCACATCTACTTCTGATCCTGACTTCATGGTCACAGTGGACTGTTACTCCCTTCTTTCACCCTCTGCCTCTAGCCACAGCAACCTAAAGAAATTTGGTGTAAATACAGTTCACGTCAACACTGATGATCATATTACATTACAGCAGATTCAGCGACTTCGTAATGCCCTCCATGAGTTTTCCTTCCTTTGAAAAGATAGAGTTGGCAGAATCATCTAACCCGAAGAGGAGTAGATGGAAATCCCTATCAAAAGCAATGTGGTGTTTCTTAATAAAAGTTTTTATTGGGTCTTCAAGCGTGATCGGGCGGTGATTATCGAATATTTTGACCATGTAGTAGCTGATGGACGTATGTCGATGGCAGACAAAGACACACCATATGGCCAGCCAGTATTCGTGGGTTAACACAATGGCAAAGCCTACTCAGTCGTTGACCTTAGAGGTCTCAATGAGATGATTGTCTCTGACTTCTACCCTCTCTCTCATCAGGATGAGATAATTAGCTCCATCTACAGTTGCTCCTTTATCTTTGCTTTTGACATTATTAAAGCATTCCATGTAAAGTGCTCTTGCTTTACCAAGTTTTAAGTCTTAGTTTTGACTCAACAGGTATCTAGGGTTCTGGAGGTTGAGGTTTAGGGTTCAAGGGGTGAGAAATTCTAAGTTCGTATCTGAAATCTAACTTGAAAGCTATCTTCAAATCTATCTTTCATCTCCCTTCAAGAAAGTAGCTCATCTATTTATATTTATTCTAAACTCCTTTTATGTAACCATGATTATAAATCCAAACATTCTAAGCATCTTTTGAAACTTTCTCTTTTCTTCTTTTTCTTCTTTAGAATCCTTTCAGCATTTTCTGTCTCTTTCTGAAATTCTTTTGACAATTTCCATAGAATTCTTGTGACATTTTCCATTCATTTCTATATTGTATACTTATATATATCAGTATATTACATTTGGCCAGATGTCTGTTGCAGTCAAAGATCACTGAAAGACTACAGCAAAGATGTAGAAAGGATTGTATGTATACAATATCCTTCTATAGGGTTGTTCGATCTCCTTCACATACATATAGTGTTATATAGATAAGAAGCTTCATCGCCACAAGGCATATGCATGCTGTTATGTCGACAATATAGTTGTTTTCTCCAAGACCTTCAAAGAGTACATCTAGCATTTATGCGCAGTGCTCAGTGACCTTGCAGTGACTGGTATGACATTCGCCTCCATCAAATGTTACATCAGCTACTACTCCATCGAACTCTTTGGATACGTCATTGATCGATTCAGACTCTTAATCACAAAATAGAAGATGGATGCAATCGCCGCCCTTCCCTTCCTTAGGACTTTACAAGAACTTGACTATTTCCTCAGCCTCGCTGGATACTATAAGTTCTTTATTAAGCAGTTTGGATACAAGGCTAACCCTTTAAATAAGCTAAAGATAGAGTTCTATAGAGATGCCTCTCACAAGAACCCAGTACAAAATCAATACTCTTAGAGCAAACACATTAACCAACCATCCAATGCTGCAATTAAAGCCTTCGAAGAGATCAAAAGTACACTTTGTTTACCTCTCACCCTCATTCATATAGATACCAAGCTCCCTCTCATTTACTACTGTAATTTCTTTATGGAGCGTGAATTCACATATATCATCTATTAATTCCTACAGTACATTATGAAAAAGTACGAGTTGATGATAAGCGATATTGTCGATAGCAACTACAATAAAAAACTCAAGCAGCCTGTCATGTACCTCTCCCGAATGCTTAATAAGCATGAAGTCAACTATTGGCTAACAGAATTGAAAATTACCAGAATCGTATGGGCAATACAAAAGACGTGCCACCTTATCAAATCATGTACAACCATCAAGGTCTTTACTGACTACAGTTCTATAGTGGATGTTCTCAACTCACACTCCCTTAAGACCTCCTCTTCAGTAAGACAGAACCTCCGCCATATATGTGCTTCACAATTCATTTCCTAGTACCCAAATGTCAAGATCCTTTATCATGCTGGCAAAGATCACATCAACATAGATATCTTGTCACATCTTGACCACAGATCAGTACAAAGTGATAGTGATGTCTATAGTTTTAACACTTCAATCACCAACGATAGTAACTTATAGAATCTCAGTTATATTACCTCCATGATCAGTTTCAGTCCCAGCATCCTTGAGAAACTCGAAGATGGTTATAGAAAGGATCGGCACTTCACGGTAATATATGACGTTATCAAAAAAAGGACTAGTACTAAGGCATCGAGACTCATCGAGGAAATCCTTTCCGGTGACGTTCTTCCATCCGACATCTTCAGCAAGCTTGATAAACTGGCCCCAGACGAGATCAAGTACAATAACTTCCAGGGATATATGTGTTATGGCTACTTCATACTTTATATGTAAGACTCACAAAATGGTCACCTTTGCTTATATATTCCTTCTAACTGTTATAAAGACTTCTTCAAGAATGTATATGATAACGTAACTTACACTGGCTTCTATAAAGCCTATGCCTGCCTTCATCATAACTACTACATCAAGAATCTATCTACTACTCTCTAAGATTATATCGGCACCTGCCCTACCTATCAACATAATAAGCCATTCAACCATAAACTGTATGAGACCTTGTAGCCAATCAATAGTCCTACCCTTCCATTTGAGACTGTTATAATGGATCTGATTATCAAACTCCCAAACTCTACGTAGGATGAAAAGATCTATGATTCTACTATAACAGTCACCGATAAACTTATAAAGATGACAATACTTATCTCTAACTATGAGAATTACTCTGCCTAAGATTGGACCTAAGCCTTCTTTACACATTACTACCGTCAATGGAATATGCTTCAATGCATCATCACTGATAGAAGGAAAGTCTTCTTATTTGAATTTTAGCAATCTCTCTTCCGAATCTTATGGACAGACTTCCTCATCATGAACACTTACCGCCCTCAATCTGATGGTCACTTAAAATGTATGAATCAAACTGCCGAGATAGTATTACATCACCTCATGTCACTTTATAAGACTGATTAAGTATGTCACTTATCTGAAGTCAAGTACTGATTGAACAATCTGATTAATGAGACAACAAACCTATTACCAATGCAGTTTCTCATGGGCATTGATCCATGAATGTCTATGGATTGAGCCTTCTTATTTTTTAGAAATGGTAAGCATTCCTCCGAACAGTAGTTAAAGGAATGAAATCGACGTAGGACTGAAGCAATGGACTTTATCATCTTTACATAAGCCAGGATGGCAATCTATTATGATAAGAAACATACCTCAATCACTTTCAAGACTGACGATAAAGTCTTCATTACTATTGCCACAAGCATATAACTCGGTTACCATCTCTCTGATAATATTTCGACCAAATTATCGGAGCTTAAGATCAGTCCATTTATTGTCTTTGACACCGTCAGCAGGCTCACCTATAAGCTTGACATTCCTAAGTCATAGAAGATCCACCCTGTCATCTCTGTCATGTATTTGAAATGGTTCAAGACAGACAAATATGGTCTTAAGGCAGACCTACCGCTACCTTAGTTAGTTGATGATGGCGTATATAAAGCATATGAAGTAGAAGCAGTCATTGTGAAGCATTATAACAGGCAGAGAAAGCGAACTAAATACCTTATACAATGGAAAGAATATGGGCCAAAGCACAATACTTGGGAACCTACTAATCATCTTTGTAATACGGAGGATCTTTTATGTCAATTTGAAAATATGGACATCAACTTCATCTCTACCCTTTTTCTCTCTTAGTTACCATCCCTACTGAAACTCCCTTGCTATAAGATCAATATTACTTCATGGAGTTGACTGCCTTCCTTTCGCTATTATTCAAATATAGAGCTTTTTGTTGTTTGTTCAATATGATGTATATGGTGATATATGTAGCATAGCATGGTATGAGAAATTGGATTATTATTTCATTATTGACATCCTTTTTTATTTCTTTTCTCCTTCTCCAACTCGAGAACAAGTTTTTTATTTGCTAGGAGGAGTTGTCACATGCTGCCTGTAACGACTAGATAGCTTCACTTAATCAGTTGATAGTAATATCATCTTCTTATCTCATATTCATATTACAACAAAACTCATCCAATACTAAGCAATAACTATCGAAGTATATTCTATGTTCATCCTTCGATCATATCACATGTTTTTAACTAGTAATGTTCTTTCTAACATTTATTTCATACTGTAACAATGAATACAAGTAATCAAATGGATATGGCAAACCATATACAAGAAACTTCTCTCGATATTCAAAAAACATCTCTAATGAGTTAATTTTAAAGTTATTAATCCATTCATCTTAGTCCATCATCAGTAAGCCTTTTCTAATATAATAATATGAATGCAAAATTGAATCTTAGCTAAATATAAACTATACTTATTTAATAATTGAAATACATGTGCCATGTCATTTCAATCAAGAATATTTGTATAATATATTAATACCGATCACTCCTTTTGAAACATATTGTGACATATCAATGACAGACTCAAAGTCATGATATTTTAATCGATCACTTCAAAGTCCAATTTTGATTCTTTAATTTATCGATACAGATGATAAAGCAAATTTAGTTGCTCAGTTAAGAACTCTGCTTCAAGCTAAACTTAGCTAACATCTCAAGAAATATACTTTGTCTTCAGCCTCACATGTATGTATACAGAAGGATATCAAACACTGCCAGTTCCTCAAGTATTGCTTAATTGTATTTGCTTCATGTTGTACCGTAAATGAATGAACATCTAGCTTTCTAAGCTCAACTTCATTTAGCTAACGTAATATAATTATCTACTCTCCTCTTTGACAGTCTTTGACACCTTTAATACATCTTTGTAGCACTGCCTCAGTATGTTTATAGATCAACCACAATTCCACATCTAACTTACTTAGTTTCTTCACACTCTTTACCAGTCAATTTATGTCTTTCTTAGTAAATACTTTCAACCAGCTGGTCTTATTCAACTATAGTGTTCTCTTTCTTTTATCTTTCTTTTGTAACACCACTATCATTTCCTTTTCTTCAACACTTTCTTTTCTTTCTAAGCAATCAATAAGTCATCCAATCGTAACTCAATTACTATTAATCTTAGAGTCTCACATCTAACTTTGAAATACTTCTTGTCTTGACTTAGAAACTATGTTTATAATTGATACTTCATCCATTTTATTCTTATCGCTTTCTTTCAATCATGATTACTTCAGTAGTATTTTTATATACTTCTTGCTTCTATACAAATGTAACCACATTCCTCACATTCAAATTCACTTATTAACTTTAATCCTTCAATCGCTTAACAATTTACCTCTGGTGTTGGTATCAATTCACTTTTTATCAACTCCTTCATACATTCAACTAATTCCTTTCGTACTTTGATATCTAAGTACTCATACTTTCTTTCAAGATGCTTCTTAACTTAATTCTTTTTGACTATATAACTACATGCTTTACAAATGATTATTTCATAATATTCATTATAAATCAAATAGTGATCTATAATACTATATTGAAAACTTCTTTAGGAAATATATATTTATGGTTTATAAATGAGTGAGTGACTTGATTAAAATCATAAGACATATCACAAAATAAAATAAAATATATAATATGATGATCTCCTATGGATAAGTTGAGTCCTTGTAGTATCGACAAGTTGAATCCTTAAACTTAATTAAAATTTCCTTTTAACATGGATAAGTTGAGTCCTTGTTACTAATTATAGTAGATAGGAGAGAGAGATCTTGACATAGAAAGACGATGATGATATGAAGATGTAGTCTGAAATACAATACAATCAAGATGATGTCTTTGAAATTAAGGTGATAAAATCAATATGATGATGGACTAAATCAAAATTCTAGTCTAAAAGACATAGTATTGATGAACATGTCTATGTTGTGGTTAAAGTAATTAATGAAATCGATGGAATAATCTGTGATTTTAGTAAAGAAATATGAAATTTTAATTAAAACTGATTTATGTGATAAGTACTGAGCTTGTAGCCGATGATAGTTTTATAGGCTCACGGCAGCTATGAACATAAAGAAGAATTTAAATGTAAGTTTATATCATTGTAATCAATATATTATAATTAGTGAAAGGGAGTAAGCCTTAAGTTGTATAATACAAGTGGAAGAGGAAGGATGTGAAAATCTGATGTAAAAATCTATTATATAAAAGCTGTTTATACTAAATCAAAAGGGCTGAATGACAGAAATGTCCATTAAGGAGAAGAAATGAATAAAAATGTCCATTATTGAATAGCTAATGGTACGAAATGATTAATTAAAACATGAAAGTTAGGAAGAGCTTGAAACCTATACGTAGCCGGCAGAATCGATTGTTCCATGTTTAAGAAGAGTTTGAATGATCAATCGGCAAAACGCGAACATCGGGACGCGTCCAAACGAAACTTGGGGGCTGTTGGAAGTGGCAAAAGACCGCATCTTTCACAGCAGGTAGACGCAGAAATAATCGAGGGTAAATGTATTGCGCTTATGGTATCACTCTATCGTCTTACAAAGACATCCATTCTTCCCTGTCTGTTAGCCTAATTTCAAAAAAGAAACCAGATCACCGTATGATTCAATAATATCAATTTGAGCCCGTCCTTTGAAAATGAAAATTGGAGCGACTCAAGGTTGAACCGGGAGGGATCAGCATCTTTGATTTCCTGGATAATCCCCACCTCATTCAGTCTACCTTCCTGCTGACCGACGATAATTTGACCTTCTCTCAACAACGGTAGTTATACGCTCTTACCATTTCTTCTAAGAAAGGCCACGAACAGATTGTTTTCACCATGCGACACAGCTACTGCAATAAGTTGCGGTTTAGGAAACACAGGTCGTATCGGGTGAAGTCTGAACGAGTTTCCGTTTCCTTTCAGTTTAAAGAAAATGGGGGCTCGGAGTTTTTTCGTTTCAGTCGAAACCGCTAAACAATCCTCTCCTGTTTCAGAATCAGTGTAGCTAAGGCTCGTTAGCTCGACAGTTGGTTATGGGATACAACGTAATGCCGGTGAAGCCTTGCAGGCTCCAGTCATGAGGACCATGAACTGCTACTTTTTGCTGGCCCAAGAATGCCCAGCTCCCGTCTTTTACCAATACCCTAATTACAGCGTAGCCCTTGGCATGTTTTGAACACAATGCAATTTTCGTTGCGCTTGGTGAGATGGCTGCATTGTTCGTCGGCACTTCGCATACTTCTGAATGACCACCGTCCGTAGTGACAACGATATGGATTGGCCAGTCGACCCTGGATCCGGGCTCGGTATCCACGACCGTCGTTCCTGACTCTGATAAACTTCTTCGAGCTTTCTGGGTAATACTATAGACTCTGGCTCTCTCCATATTCAGACGCGAGTTTGTAAAGATGGAGGTTAAAATGTAACCATCCGTATCGAACAGCAGCTTACTGACAAGCCAATTAGGTGCACCGGGGCTATTTTCGTCGTGTTGGAATACACATCGGCCGTTTTCAGAAAGGGAAAACACCATAACAGAACTTCCTCGGCCAAGAGCAAGACAGTCATCGCTAATGGCAGCACAAAAGATGCCATCTTTGACACTATATTTTGTGCTCGGCTGCGGTTTCATATGAGGCTTCGATTGGCCATATTTATAGGTTTCCTTGTCGAAAACCCCTTCACATCGAGGTATCGGATCACTTGCTCCGTCAAATGTGTACACTGAGAACATATTTTTGGCGACTGTGCCAATTGTGTCTCCCGAACCAGAGATACAAGATGCAATGATTGATCGTTTCTTTATACTTTTCCCGCCCAACCTCACGGAACGTTTATCGTGGATGAATGTTGCTCCTCTGGCACCACTTTGAGGAATAGCTGATTGGACTTCGTGGCTTTTTAGGGAGCTAAGGCATGAAGGAACTGACGGCATAGTAATCGACATTTCCGACGTTATCTCGTGGGGGTTTTCAGGGCTAGTTCTTCGTAATGGAGTGTCTATTAGGGGATCAGCCACAGAGCACTTGTCGCTACACTGTGAACTCGGCCCACCAACATTTCCCCCACTTTGAGAAGGATCGAACATTACGTTATTACCATTTCCCAACCGGCGCCGTTCTGGAGTTAGTTCACTTTGTAGATATTATATACCGATTTCAATCACGTCTATGGGATCTCGAATCAGAGCTGAGCTGCCAGTATTTCTCTGTTGTTGCACTCTACGTTCCACGTCCTGATGAGACAAAAGAGACGCGATGAGCATTATTCCTTCCTCGTCAATATCGGACGGGTTTATTTGGCGAAGGGTGGCGATGTTCGTATGCGGTTCGGGTGCTGGTAAATCGGACTGGCCGAGTGAACGTTCCTGATTTGGCAGGTGGCTTGACAGCGATTGAGAGGGTGCTTCCAAATGGAAATCTGTGGACATCAATGTTTATTGGGGTATGTTGTTTCTACCAGACTTGAAAAGTGATTTCTCCAACATTTGAAGTTTCGAGAGCTGCTTGGCAATTCTTTTTGATCTCCTTCACATTAGCGCTTTACCAATGCAGATTAGGGTCGTACGCCTTCGCGGATTCCATACTTTCATTTCTGGCCCTACTCCGCCGTTTCCAACCTTCGATTTGTTCTCGGTCGAATGCACGACCGTATAGACGAACGTCCTTCTTCCCAATATATGTGATTCGATTCCATATATCAAGCGCCTTCATATGGAGTAGCGAAGCTGATGGATGAGACCTTTCCAGGACACACCGAATAATCGTCGAAAACTGTTCAAAGCAATACGTCTTGGAAGCAGACTGTATTCGAAAGGTGAGTTGATACATCAAGTCGAGAATCCCATATTTGAGGTATTCTGCATTCTCTTCAAATGGGCCAGAGTCCGAAACGATTCGGCTCAAGACCCCCACAATTTTTCTAAAGGCACGGTTTATGCGGCCCTTTCGAGGCTGAACGGGTTCAAATTGTTCTTCCATAGATTCTCGCAGTAAATCGGAAATCCCAGACTCCTCCATTAGCAGACTCTCAATTAGTGACCCAGAAAGTCCTAGCTGAATACTTAAATCCCCGGCAAACAAAGCCCAACACTCATCCTCCATATCCAGAAACTGTGCATGCCAGCTCGGGCGCGACCTCTTTCTCTTAGCGAGGGCCAAAGCCAACTTCCTGGCTTCCCCATACTGACCGTTCGCCAGTCCAGGGGCTTTGTCTATTGCCAGCATGAATCTTCGGCTTGCTTTCTTCGCAAGAGAGTAGTCACTGTCAATACTTACGAGCAAGTACTGGCAATGTTGAAGAAGGAATGCGACATTCCAGTCTTCGATTAGTTGGTTTTCATCCCTCTGTGACCGATGATTCTGGAATATTTGATCCAATTTGTTTATTCCTTTATATAAATCGTCATGAAGCCGATGGTGTAGGCATGTGCCGTGATACTTGTAAAGACGGAGTGCGGTGGCCAGAACACGTAGCAGTTGTTCCATTTCTTCAAGTAATCTTGGACTCCGGGGGTCGGGGAATAAATTGGTTGTTCCTAGTTTCTCGATTATCTTAGAAATAGCAGTGGGATGCAGAAGTGGGTTTTCGAGCTCAGAGTCTAAGCGTACCCTTTCGATCTCTAAAATGGCCATCAAAATGCGAAGATCCTCCTCGCTCCATAATCCGCGATTCCCTGCACCATCCTCCGGAACTAGCGATTTCAGAGCTGAGCGACAAAGATTGGAGAGATGCGCGCGAAGAAGGTCAGAGGGTCTTTGAGTGGAAGTTGCGACGCTCTCCGTTGGGGAGGACATTTTGAATGTCTTTCCTGAGTCGGGTATATCGGAAAATGAGGTTTGCGATTTCCGGCTTGTCTAAAAACATAAGCATTATATTACCGTTGAACTAATGGGTGGGTAAAGCTTGGTACACCCTTTTCAAAGATAAGCGTTCTTAGTAGAACGCTTACATTTGCGAAATCTTATTAACCGACCAGAAAGCTGGTCTCGTGACGGAAGACAATTGCTTTGTTCTCGCACCAAAAGATAAGTACAAGCGCGTGACTATTTATGAAAATAAGGTTTCCAAAAGCCGTGGGGGCCAGCTGACATGAAAGTGGGGCTGTGCACAACTCACACAGCACAACTCCCTCCACCTCCACGCAGTTTTTGCTTTATCGGTCCAGTTTCTAGGGTGAAATACTCTCTGGCGGGGTACAAAAAGTTCCAACTCGCCGCGATCGCGACTGATTCATGGCGGATCACGATAGCGTCATTTTGTCGGTGGACAGCCAGGACACGGGGATAACTACCATCGACCTCCCAGACTTTGAAAACATCTCAGGGAATGAGGGCCGTAGTGTTAGGGAGAGATCAGCAAGTCGCGCATTGCATATCAATACTGCGCAAGAGGCCATCACTGCGGATCTGCCAGACATCCTATCTCTGCCCAACCGCCTAGAGAATATGCAGGATGAAATGACTCCCGAGTATTCAGAATATGAGGCTCGTGAGCAACGAGCTCGACAGTTTCGCCCACGACATGTTCAGATGATGGCTCTCGGTATCGTCGGTTGTGTAGCAGGCTGAGTTGATAGGGTCAGCAATTGGAAGCGGCTTACTGTTGCAGTCTGGGAACTCGTTGTATACAAGCGGTCCCGTGTCGTTGTTACTCGCATATTTGCTGATCGGAACGGTTTCCCACGCGGTGTTGGTATGGAACTGTGCGTATTCACGGGGTCTGAACCGATAGATATCTCTTGGTGAAATGATTTCGGTCTTACCGGTTCCCGGAGGCTTTGTCACTCTTGCGTCTCGATGCCTTTCTCCAGCAGTGGTACGTGCTTGACACAAGGTCATCATCCTGATTGATTTTAAGGGTTTTATTTGTGGATGGTCATACTGGGTCGCACGTGTCGTTGGATTCGCCATTCAGCTAATCGCTGTGCAAAATATCATGAGTTTCTGGGTGACGGACAACAAACTCCGATCAGTTTGGATGACAATAGTCTTTATCATTGTCATCTTACTCAATTTCATGAACGTACGAAGATATGGAGACATTGAATACTGGATGACGGTTGTCAAGATCGAGACCCTTGTAGGTCTTATTGTACTGGGCATATTGTTGCCAATGGGAGCGTCGGCCGGGACAAGAAAACTTGGAACGCTGAATGGCCACATCGTCTCTTGTCCAACAACTTCCGTCCCAGGGATTATGTGTCTTGAGTCGCCGGGATTTGCGTGTGAGTCTTCCATGTTTCGCATCTGTTAATCTCTAGATTGGGGACAGCGTTCTTTTCTCGCATATATTTTTGATGGAGCTTTTGGACGCCTCGTGGGGTTTTGGGCCGCTTGTTGTCAAGCGACATTTTCATATCTCGGGGTGGAAATAATTGGATTTGCTGCCTACGAAACAGAACAACAGCGAGAAACCCTTCCTCGCGCCGTTCGTCGAGTTTCTTATCGCATCGTTCTTTATTACGTTGCAGCCATTTTCATTCTTGGCTTGAACGTTTCTACGCAAGATCCCGTCTTAGAACCTCAAAGTGGCACGGAAATCAATTATAGTCCTTTTGTACTGATGGTTCAGCGGGCAGGAATTTCTGGGTTAGACCACGTCATAAATGCCGTGGTTCTTATTGCTTCAGTCTCAGTTGCAAATACAAGACTTTATGTTTGTGTATACACATTCTCTTTCAGCTTCATTAATAACAGAATCGGAATTTATGGGCTTTGGCTATGACAGGCCATGCCATGAAAATATTTCGCAGAAAAGTGTGGGGAATTGTTCCGATTTATGCCGTAATTGCTTCGGCTATCCCTGCAACGGTGGCGTTTATGTCTGTATGGATAGACTCCTATGCTGTGACACCGTTGTTCTCTGAGATCTCTAATGGTAGCTGTTTGATATTTTGCAGAGCTTCTTAGTAACATCCACACTCGTCTCTTGGGCAATTACCTGTGCAACGTACCTTAGATTTCGACAGGCTATGAGAGTGCAACGCATGTGGGATAGGATCCCGCGTAAGGCGCTTTCTCCATTGCAGCCCTATCTCGCCATATATGGCATGTTCATGTCAACTCTATTAAGTATGCTTTCCGTCTATTATCGAACTGACGTAGCAATCTTCCAAGGCTATTTGGTGTTCACTCGTTATCTTCCGCCCTCGGCAACATTCTCGTGGGGATATGGACTACCGCCTTGGATTGCATTGGGATTGCTTTGTCTTATGTGTTCTGGATGGTTGGTTTATGGTCGTACGAGAAGCGGATGGTGGAGTTTGCGGGTTCCGAAGCTTCACTGGGTGAACGTTCACGATGGAATGGCAGAGTTTCTTCCATCAGATGTTACTCCGAAAGGCAATTGGTTTCAGAAGGGCATAGCTCGGATATTGGATAGTATTTGAAAACAAGCTTACGTCGCTATAGAGTTTGTTGAGATGACGAGATCTCGAGGCAAATACGCTGCATATAGTGTCGGTTAGTACCACGTATACTGTCATATGCATAAAGACCACACACGAATACTCTCATATCCATAAATACAACGTCATTGAATTGGAATTTTAATTTAGTCCTACACTATAGGATTTCTCTAATATGGTGTGCATTCGTGATGAATCCGCCTTGCGTTGGGGTCAATCGCCTGAATTACGCATTCTGATTGGCTGCCGACCCCGAGGTGCATTCGTAAACACACATTATAATGCCCTGGGTCAATTAATCCCCCACTTTCCCCATGACTGACCCATACAATTAACCCAATTTCATAATATAGAAACATGTCCTCTATTCATATGGACTCATTTCTAGAGCCATGTAAATAAATATCCACACACACTCATGTCAGACGAGATAATCTCCATAAAGAAGACATCTTGTCAGTCTGGACTGAAATTTTAGATCTTCAAAAAGCAGACATATTGTTCCTTTAATTTCATTGGTTTATGAGTTGGTCTGAGCACTTAAAATGCTTCAAGACTTTGGTCAGACCTTATATATGGTCAAAAAAGTCTTGATTTTTGAAGATCTACGGCCAAAAACCACAGAAAATCCACTGTAGATCACCGCTCTAAATTTCAATTTTGACCAACTAAAAGCAGTATTTAAAGCTTATATCAGTAGCCACACCACTATAATAAAACAGTTTGCAAGAGTTAAAAGTTAAGTGTTTTAATTATTATTGTCTCATAAGCTATAAATATAGTAAGTATATGATGAATATAAGGAAATATAATTAGATACTATAGAACGGCAAAAATATGACTATGGTAATAGATGATAACTGCAATGAATGCATATGACGATCTTCCTCCGCTTAGCTTAACCGCATTAGGAAGTCCTACCCGGACTATATATAGCTCTAAGAAGCCAATGAGAATTCAGTCCTATTGATCCCTGTGCCTACAACAAGTCGTTTTCCTTCAAAAGTTACGTGTTCGCTCCACTTTTTTTTCAACAACGACTCGAACAGGCTTGTCCATCGCCTCGTATACCTAGTCGACGTCCCTAGAACCATTGAACCCAGAAACTAGCGAATTGGCTGTCAAATCATCGGTTATCCCTAGAAGTGAAAAATTTTTCACTTTGCCTCTGAACCTCTGAATCCCAACGATTCATCATCGTCGCGAGCATCCCCAAAGCCTCGCATCCCTAGAACCTACCCACTATAATCTGAAGAAATACGACGTATTTTTTTTGGTTGCCCACGTTAAAAGCGATTAGACCTAATTAAAATAACGTTTAGTTTCTACGTTTAGTTTCTGCGGGGGTTCGCCATATTATAATTGGAAAGTTTTTGGGTTAGGTTCCCGTCAAAAATGAGTGACTGTCTATCATATCACGCGTAT
>Ga0335078_10001572_pt1 | contig 34456 bp, 30 predicted proteins | sample Lox_Sample_32_FD_206711 | JGI IMG/M metagenome (GOLD analysis project Ga0335078, IMG submission 206711) | Soil microbial communities from Loxahatchee National Wildlife Refuge, Florida, United States - Lox_Sample_3.2 | ecosystem: Environmental > Terrestrial > Soil > Wetlands | place: USA...
CGGATGCCGGTGATCATGCCCGTTTCGAGGTCTACGAAGGTGGGGTTCTTGTTGTGAGCCCGGCGCCGGGCGTGGGCCATCAGCGGGCGTCCTACCGGCTGCACCGCGCTCTGGCCCAGGCGGCCATTGCTGCTGGCGCCGATGCCGAGGTGCTTGAAGCGGTGAACGTGGCCCTGCCCGGCGGGAAGCTCCTGGTCCCTGACGTCGTGGTCGTGGCCGCCGGAGCAATCGGTGAGACGACCACCAGGATTCCCTGTGAGGCCGTTCTGGCCGTGGTGGAGGTTGTCTCCCCATCCACGATGTCGATAGACCGGGCGGTCAAGCCGGTCATGTACGCGGAAGCAGGAATCCCCGTCTACTGGCGGGTGGAGTTGCAGGGCACGCCGAAGGTCGTCGCCTGCTCTCTGAGCCGTGGCCGGTATGTCACCCGGACCACGCTGGTTGCAGGCACCCCGGGCCGGATCACCCGGCCCTTCGCGGTCGAGTTGGATCCAGCCGACCTCACCCGCCGTACCTCCTGAGTGGGGGCTGCCAAGCCCGGGCGGTCCCTGTTGCTGATCTGGTGCTCGGCGACCTCCAAAGCCCTCGCACCGCACCGAGTCGACAGCCAGAAGCGGGCTACCTCGATAGGCGGTATTACATTCAGCGACGCAGCGGCCGGGGAGAACTCGCGCCGAGCCGCCGATCGGGGTGGCGACCTGATCGTTGGACTTGGCCGTCCGAGCCGCACTCGAACGATATTCGGTGCCGACGTTGGTGGGTGGCGTGAGCTGCTTCGATTCAAAGGGCCTGCCTGGTGCGGGCAGGTCGTGCGCGGGTTCACCACGATGAACCACGGGAGGGCCGCGGCGGGCCGGGGCGATCGCGGCGGCAGCTCGACGGGGTAGGCCTGCTCCCTGGCGCCGGACTCGCAGCAACGTGCAGCTGTGGGAGTGGACCAGCGATGACGCAGCGAGGTTCAGCTACTGGGCCGCTTCCGGCTTCATTATGATCGCCACGTTCTGGCAGGACAGCCCGCAGTAGGGCCGGCCCTCGCCGGTGAGGTCTGCGGGCACGCGTCACGTCCTTCCGCTCAGCCTCGCCCGCCTGCGATGAGCCTGACCTCGGGGGCATGCAACAGCCTTGTCATGGCCACGACGCCGAGCAGCGGCCCGGGAGCAAGGACAGTAAATGCCCAGGTCCATCCGACGGCCTGCTGCACGACCGGTATCAGCCAGATGGTCACCACGGTCAGCGTGAAGCCCGCGGCCAGCTGCAAGGTGACCGCGGTGCCCGCGTAGCGCTGCTCGCTCGTCTCGGTCACGATGCTGGAGAACTGAGCCGAGTCGGCCACCACCCAGAAACCCCAGAACACCGCCACAGCGACCATCGGGGCGACGCCGAGACGCGCGGCCGGGCCGATCAGCACACAGCACGTGCCCGACAGCGCCATCGCCAGCCGGGTCAGCCGGGTACGGCCCCACCGGTCCCCGAGGATGCCGCCGGCCCAGCAGCCAGCCGCGCCGCTGCCGATGATGGCAAACGCAGCGAACGCGGCGTCCCGTGCGGGATTCGCCTGGCCATTAGCAGTGAAGGCCGCGCGGCTGAAGGCAAAGATCCAGGCCCACATGGCATACAGCTCCCACTGGTGCCCGAAATAGCCGAGGGCCGCGAGGCGGACGGCACGGTTACGCATCACGGAGGCTGCCTGCCGGGGATCAAAGATCGCCTTCGGGAACGGGAATGGCCCATCGGCCGCCAGGTACCGGGCTGTCAGGCCGCCCAGGACCGTCAGCACCGACGTCGCGACGATGACGGTATGCCAGTCCGCGCCGCCAATTCCGTTGAGGAACTGGGGTGCTGCCGCGCCCAGGGTCAGCGCCCCGACCATGATGCCCAGGGCGGTGCCGCGGCCGGCCCGGAACCACGCAGACATCGCCTTGAGCCCCGACGGATACACGCCAGCCAGGAACGCCCCGGTGAGGAACCGCAAGCCGATGGCCGGGCCGGCCGAGTGCACCGCGACCAGCAGCAAGTTGACGGCTGCGGCGCCCAGCGCGCCGACCAGCATGAGCGTGCGGGCAGCAATGATGTCGGCCAGATTGAAGAACGCCGACACCAGGGCACCGGCAACGAACCCCACCTGCACGGCAATGGTGAGGAAGCTTGCCTGGACCGTCGTCAGCGTCCAGGCGGTGCGCAGCTGCGGCAGAACCGCGGTCGCAGAGAACCAGGTGGTCATCGCGAGCAGCATCGCCGAGGCGAGCAGAAGGAGCGCACGCCTGCTGCCCGGCACCGGCCCATCCGAAGCGGCCAGGCAGGCCGGTCGCAGCCCGGCACCGCCCCGCACCCTGACGGGATGTTCCTGGCCGGCGGACCTCACAGCACCACTGATTCCCCAATCAGATACAGCACCGGCCCGGCGCAACGGGGGCCAGATCAAAACGCCAAGCACGCACCCTTGCGTCGACTCATGTCCCCCCTTGCTAACAAAACCTTCGATGGCTGTCCAGGCGGGCCACATCGCCTCGTGACAGCTGTCCCCGGCCGGCATCTTCGGACCGCCGGAGGCGGTTACACCAGAACCATCGATACAACACCCGCCCCCTGGAACTCCTGCCCTATCCGGAGGTTCTCAGACGAACCTTTTGAACGCGACCGCCTGCCCCACCCACCGATGCGCCCAGAACCGGACAGTCTGCGCCCGGCACCCTGCGCCACGACCCCTCACACGGGCCGAGCGGAATCGGCGTTCGGTGTGAGTGTCAATACAGAGGCGTTCCCTTGTTTGTTACGTGCGGTGATCACCGCAGGTTGCGTCCATTACTGAGTCCGCAGAGCTGGACGGCTTGTGATCATGTGATCCCGCATAGTTTCAAGATCTTTTCGACCGTGATCTGACCGTCGTTCTGGGCGCGGCCCGTGCGGCATCGAGCCGCACGGGTCATCTCTGGCTAGCATCTGCCGGCATTGAACGTCAGCATTTCCCATGGCATGCAAGAGGTCAGCGGTTCGAGCCCGCTTAGCTCCACCTGGTCAGAAGCGTAATTCGAACGGATCGAACGGGCAGTACAGCAGGAAAGTACAGCAACGGCGGCCACTTCGGCCGCCGTACGTGTGTTCGGATCGGGTGCCTCCCCGGGCTGGAGCTGCTGGCAGGACACTGGATTCCAGGCGCTGAACCGGCGTCGACCAGCCTGTCACCTGGGCAAATACGCGCCTTGTCGGCCTCGTGCCTCTTGCTGCCTGATCACCACCTGGCTCTCCTGGCGGGCCATTCCCGCCCGTGACTGTTGCCGCATTTGCAAGTAGTCCAGTCGCGCGCTGGCGATCCGGTCCATTCCCAGGAATCGCGCCCCGCTGGGCAGGGCCGCGCGTTCGCTGACGGCAGGCTCGGCGCGCGGGCTCGGGCGCGTCGCGCCGAGGGTGTCGGTCCGGCGATGGGGCGATGGTGTGCTGCGCCGCTGAGGCGCAGGGTTGCGCCGTGGCGCAGGCCCGCGCGCCTGCCGGCGCGCTGGCGCGCCACGTGAGGAAACCAGGCGCGACGCGGCGCAGCGGACGCGGCGGGCCGCTGGTGGGCAGGAGGCTGCTGCCTGAAGATCACGGGGCTGGCCGGCGGGTTGCCTGCCAGACTGTTCCTGTGGCGCGGACCTACGGAACCTTTTTCATCCGGCAGTTTCGTAGGACTGAAGGACGTGGATGGCCTTGGCTAGTTGCCCGGCGCGCCAGGGGCAGCAGCGGAGTTTGCGCAGGATCCGCCAGGTCTTCAGCTGGGCGTTGGCCCGTTCGCCTGGGGCGCGGAGCCTGGCATGGGCGCGGTTGGCGTCCTTTTGGGAGGCGGGCTTGTTCCGTCCCCGGTAGGGCGTGATCACCGGACTACCGGCGCCGGTGTAGCCCTTGTCTGCCAGGACGATTAACCCGGCGGCGGCCAGCTCGCGCAGAATGCCCCAGATCCGGGCGGCGGTCAGGTCGTGGGTGGCACCGGGCAGCGGGCCGGACACCCACAAGATCTCACCCTCCGGGCTTGCGAGGACCTGCAGGTTCATGCCGTGGCGGCGGTGCTTGCCGGAGTAGAACGGCCGGTCAGCGGCGAGACGGTCCACGGGGATGAGCGTCCCGTCGATGACCACGAACGCGTGCCGGGCTTTCTTCGCTGCCCGCACCGCAGTACGCAGACTGGGCGCGCGGGTGGCCAGCAAGTGCACGGTCTCGCTGACATACCGCCAGGCCGTGGCCGTGCTCACCCCGAACCCGGCCGCCAGCTCGGCGAACGTCTCGCCCTTGCGCAAATGCGACAGGACCAGCAGCGCCTGCCGGCCGGGGTTCAGCTTCCGCCAGCACGAGCCGATCAGCCTGCGGTGACGGCGGATCACGCCAGCGGCGTACAGGAGGGTTGCACGCGACAACGGCAGCGCAGCACGGTCGAGTGGGCCCGGGGCGCGGTTCTGGGATTGCTCCCGGCCCGTTTCCCCGGGCCTCTCGCCGAACCCGCCGTGCGCCTCTCGACGCAGCGGGCTCTCCACGGCCACTGCCGTCAGGCTGGTTCAGCCGCCCAGGGACTGGGGATCCTGCTGCCGCGGTAGCGGTACCGGGTCACTGGTATTGCCGCTATCGGGCGTCGCCTGATCTCGCCCGCCGTAATCGGCAGCCACCGGCCGGTGTGGTCGGTGCAGCGCTGGCGGACGTCTTTCCACCCCCAGCGGTGCCGTGTCCTCAGCATGCGGATCAGCCGCCGCCAGGCGAGCTGGTCCAGCGTGGCGAAGACGCGTTTGGCGACCGCGTGCCGGAAGTAGTTAGCCCATCCGTGCATGACCTGGTTGAGCCTGGTCAGCACGTGTTCCAGGTCGAGCTGTGATGTCCTGGGAGTCAGGGCGCAGATCTTCGCCTTCAGCGTCCGGATGGGCCGGTCGTCGATGAAGGTGTAGACGTACCACTTGCCCGTTCCCCTCTTGCGGCGCCACTGGAGGCGGAACCCCAGGAAGGGGAGGCCCTCGCTGAGGTGCACTACGCGGGTCTTCGCCTGCGAGAGGCGGAGGCCGAGCGTGGCGAGCACCCCGGCGATCTCCTCGCGCAGCGCCTCCGCGTCCTGCCTGGTCCCGTCGGTCAGCACCGCGAAGTCATCCGCGTACCGGACAAAACGGTAGTTCGGCAGTCCTTTGCGGCGGCGGGCCGCGCGCCTGTACTCGGTGGACATCGCCCCGCCGTCTTCCCATGGAGCCATCAGGTGCTCGTCGAGCTCCGTCATGGCGATGTTGAAGATGAGCGGGGACAAGATGCCCCCCTGCGGCGTGCCGGTGAGGGTGTCGCGATGCTCCCGGGTCTCGGTGAGCACCCCGGCCTTCAGGAAGGCCTTCACCAGCGCCAGCACGCGTTTGTCCTTGACCCTTGCCCGCACCCGGTCCAGGAGGGCTGAGTGCGAGACGTTGTCGAAGGCCGCCTCGATATCCGCGTCAAGGACCCAGCGGTAGCCGTGGGTGCCATAGAAGTGGATCTCGGCGATCGCGTCCTGGGCTCGCCGCCTCGGCCGGAACCCGTACGAGCACGGCTTGAAGTCCGCCTCGAAGACCGGTTCCAGCACGAGCTTCAGCGCGGCCTGGATCACCCGGTCCGCGATGGCCGGGATGCCCAGCCTCCGCAGCTTCCCCGACCCGCCCGGCTTGGGGATCATCCTCTCCCGCACCGGCAGCGGCCGGAACGAGCCGTCCTTCAGGGCGGCCCGCAGGTCATCCAGGAAACCGGGCACGCCCACTTCCCGCTCGACATACGACGCCGTAACACCGTCGATGCCCGGAGTGGCCGCGCCCTTATTGCCCGCGACCCGTGCGAACGCCACCATCAGCGTCGCCGGGTCGTGCACGAGGTTAAACAGGTCATCAAACCGGCGGCCCGGATCGGCCGCCGCCCAGCGGTGAAGCTTGGCCTGAATCCCCGCTACCCGCGACCACGGCCCCTCGGCCGGGCCGGGAGCACCGCCGTTCGGCGGCGCATCTTGCAGCATGACAGTCTCCTTCCCCTCTCGTAACCGCTGCCGCCCTTCCCCATGTGGCCGGCTCTCCCGGCCCCGGAGTACTACGGCGGCTCCGCCCCGCCCGGCCGGTTCAGCGGTCGGCGCGCCTATCCCCGCAGCCCGGGCCGGATGCCCGCACGCGGGGAACCGGCACCAGGCGGTTCCCGTGTTCACCGTGATTCGCTTGTCGGAGTAGGAGCCCGGCTCTGCCCCAGCGGCCTCGCCACGGCTACGCCGCAGTCCTTCACCGTGGCCTCCCCGGGCCAGCCCGCAGGCCTCCCGGAAGTTCCCTTCGCTTCTACACACGTCAGGACGCACCGCGCCCGGCCCATATCCACCAGGTTTGAGCCGGTTAATGCTCTGAAGGGCGTAATGACACCGGTTCCTCGCGTACTCCTCTCCGTCTCGCTCGCCGGACCCGCCCCATCTGGCAGTCCTGGGCACACCCCGGCTTTGTCGGGACTGCTCCCACCCTCCCCGGCACCACCCGGATCAGGCTGTCCCCAGCTACAGCGGCCTGCTGCGACAGGCCACAGGCGAAGGTCTCTCACCTCCACTCAAACCACGGCACCTCACGGCGCACGTAGAAAAGCATCGAGGCCCCTGGGCAGGCGAAGGGTTGTGGTGATCGCTTCATCTACCAGGGGCTTCACCCTGCCCCAAGCCGACACGCCCGCCTGATCAGTCCCTTCGCGCACCCGACCCAAGATCAGGATGAAAAGGGCTCACTTGGATCGAACTCCGGTTCACCATCGGAACGTGGAAGGAGTTCTTGGACCACGGCGGCGATGTGTCTGGTTTCAGCGAGAAACGGCGGGTCACCGTGGAGAGGATGAAGCCCGGCGATTACTTGCTGTGTTACCTGACCCGGGTGTCGCGGTGGGTTGGCGTGCTGGAGGTCACGGGTGAGCCTTTCTTTGATGAGGCGCCGATCTGGAGTTCCCAGGTTTTCCCTAGCCGCGTTAGTGTCCGGGTCGTTCTCGCGCTGCGTCCAGAGCATGGTGTTCCGGTGGCAGGGCCCGTTCCGGGGCTCGCCTACCAGGTGGAAGGCCGCGGATGGTGAGGCCGTCGTCCGGGCTTTGCGCGAGGCGGAGGCCAACCCGGTTGACCGGCCGCTGGGCAGGCTGGCGAAGATCCGTAACGAGCCTGCTGCCGTGCCCGACTCTGACGGCGATGGGGTGTCCGTGGCGGAGGATGACGAGCCCGCGGGCAGCGAGGAAGTAGAACCGGCGGTCAGCGTTCATACCGAGATCCAGTACCTGCTGTTGAAGCTCGGGGGCGATATGGGCTTCGATGTCCACGTCGCCCGCAACGACCAGAGCCGGATGTGGAAGGGCCAGCGGCTGGGGGGGGGCTTGCCCCGTCGCCGTGAGCATCTTCCGCAGCAGTTTGACCCGGTGACGAACCAGACCATCGAGCTGATCGACGTGCTCTGGCTCGACGGCAACGCGATCGTGGCCGCGTTCGAGATTGAGAGCACCACATCGATCTACTCCGGGCTGCTCCGGATGAGTGACCTGCTAGCCCGGCAGCCGAATATCTCAGTCCCGCTGTTTCTCGTGGCGCCTGACGAGCGGCGCGAGAAGGTCATCCAGCAGGTGAGCGAGGCTAGGGCTCGCCTGCCGGCGGCTGGCGTGTTGAGCCTCGGCAGCCACCCGGGCGTGATCGACGCCCATCCCGCGCTGGCGGGAGTTCGCATCGACCGCAACGAGCTCGCGGGCGCGATCGAGGCGTTCCGGTGCCCGGGGAGATCCTTTTCGCACCTCACGCGCGATCCGGGGAGGGTGCGACGGGAACCCGCCCAGCTCCTGCACCGTTTCCCGTGCCAGTGCCAGCGGCGACATCCGTCCGATCCGCTGCTGACGGTCCCTTCCAGCCAGCTGAATTCGCCCCGGCCACCCAGACAGCGCACCCGATCTGGGTGTGGCCGGGTTACCCCCTACCGAACTTGACTGACGGCATGGGGTCTCACCGGACAACAGCGCGGCCCGAACCCCGGCACAGCAGACCCGGCAAACGATCTGGCCCCCCGGCGGTCGGCCGGTTCAGGCGGTGCCGAGAGCTCTGCTGAGGATGCATTCAGCGACGAAATTGGAAACGGGTAAAGGAGAACACGGGTGGAAGCCAGCGACAACGTTCCAAATGCAGGCACCGTGCGGCGAGAGGTATCGAGTCCGGCTGACATCCAGGCGGCGCTGTCCGGGGGTGTCCCGATGGGGCGCTGGCAGGAAGGGCTGATGTTCGGGGGTATCAACCCGACGCCGGGCCTGGTGAGCGCGGCGAACTGGTTCCCGCGGACCGAAGAGGTCGGGCCCGAGGAGCTACGGATCACGTTCATGGGGTCAGCGCCGTTCATCCGGCCGGGCCAGATGAACACGTCGATCTTCATTGAGCTGGGCAACGGCGACAATTTCGTGTTCGACCTCGGCGAAGGGTCGGTGGCGAACTACATCTCGGCGGGGCTGGCGCTCAACCAGCTCGACAAGATTTTCATCACCCACCTGCATGTGGACCATTTCGGTGCGCTGCCGTACCTGTACATGTTCGGCGGGTGGGCGGGGCGCTGGCATAAGCCGCTGCGCGTGTTCGGCCCGTCGGGGCGCAGCCGCGAGTTCGGCACGGCGCACATGGTGGAAGGCATGAAGCAGATGCTGACCTGGCATCGCGACGCGTTCAGCGTGTTCCCGGTCGGCCAGGGCCACGACGTCGACGTCACCGAGTTCGACTTCCGGGACAACGGCGGCGTCTGTTACGACGAGAACGGTGTCAAGGTCATCCACTGGCAGCGGTCACACGCCAAGGACGGCGCCTCGGCGTACCGGCTGGAATGGAACGGCCTGAAGGTGGTGTGGACCGGCGACGGCCGCCCGTCCAAGCTCGACGCGGAGTTCGCGGCGGGCGCCGACGTCTACATCACCGAGACCCAGCCGGAGCTGTGCGCGATCAGCTCGGGTGTGCAGGGGGTGCCTCCGTTCCTGGGACGCTACACGCTGGACACCCACCACACCCCGGGTTACGCGGCCGGGTACGTCGCCCAGCGGGCGAACCCGCGGTTGTTCATGACCACGCACATGCCCTTCGATCCCTACATCAACGCGGAGACCGTGGCCGAGGTGCGGCAGCACTGGAAGGGGCCCTACCACTTCGGGGCACCCGACGGCGTCGTCGTCAACGTCACCAAGGACGACATCTGGGTCCGCGAGGGTGTGCTACCGGACTATCCCAACAGCCGGGCGCCCCAGTTCGACTTCGATAACGGCCAGCTCGTGGTGCCGCATCCGCCGACCAGCCGCGCCGAGATCCAGGAACCGTTCATCCGCGACCAGGAAATCGACCCGGACGAGTACTACCCCGACGGTTACCGCCCGCAACTGCTCCCGGAATGGCCGGTCAAGAGCGACCTCGTCGTCCCGGTGGAAATGATGCCCGAGGCCATGCTCCAGACCATGGGAGCCGCCTGGCGGCAACAGCAGGCCTACAAGAAGAACCTCGCTGCCCTTGCTGCCCCGGACGCCTGAGTGACCATGACCAGTCCCGGCCCGGCCGAGGATCTCGACTGGCTCCTGGCACCGGCGGAGCCCACCGGCGCGGCGGGTGCGACGCCCGTTACTGTCCTGACCGGGTTTCTCGGCGCGGGGAAGACCACGCTGGTCAACCGGATCCTGTCCGAGGCCCACGGGCTGCGCATTGCGGTGATCGTCAATGACTTCGGCGCGGTCGGCATCGACTCGCAGCTGATCGTGGGCGTCGAGTCGGGCACCGTCAGCCTGGCCAACGGGTGCGTGTGCTGCGAGATCCGCGGCGATCTGGTTGCGGCCGTGGACAGTGTCCTGGGCCAGGACCGTGACCTTGACGCGCTGGTGCTCGAGGCCAGCGGCGTGGCTGAACCGAGCGGCATCGCCCGGACGTTCACCTCGCAAGTGTTCCGGTCACCGGTCCGTCTCGACGGCATCGTCGCCGTCATCGACGCTGAGCAGCTCCCCGCCCAGGCCGAAGACCCCGCGACCCGGGATCTGGTGTTCGGCCAGATCGGGTACTGCGATCTGGCCGTGCTCAACAAGATCGACCTCGCCAACCGCGCCCGGGTCGACGCCGTCCGCAGCTTCGTGCACGACCGCCTCCCAACCGTCCGCATCATCGAGACCAGCTACGCACAAGTGCCCTTCCATGTGCTGCTGGGCATCGGGCCGACCGAGACGGCGGTGATCGCCGGCCATGGAGCCAACGGCGGTCACCGCCACGGGTCCAGCGCTTTCGAGCACTGGACCTACACGCGCGAGAGCGCCGTCGACCCCGACGTGCTCCTGGCGTCGATCCGGCGTCTTCCCCGGTCGGTCTACCGGATCAAGGGGTTCGTGCCCAGCGCCCACGACCCGGACCACCGCTACCTGCTCCAGGCAGTCGGGCAACGAGGCGAGATCCACCAGGCCGACGCGTGGGGCGGCCGGCCCCGCAGCACCGAACTCGTCATCATCGCCGACCGATCCGGCCTCGACCGGACAGCCATCGACAGGCAGTTGGACGCCTGTCTCACTGATCAGGCACTCCGCCGTCTGCGAGACCTCGAATCGCCCGCCCGCAGGGTCCAGCTCGCGGGCAATGAGCCCAGCACCGCAGGACGCGGGCGCCCAGCAGCCGAAGCCTGAGGTGCTTCCAGGATTGATAACACTGTCCGGCCCGCGGCCAGCTCATCGCCGCAGCGTGGCGGCGAAGGGCTTACATGGCGGAGCCATAGGCCGTCCGCTGCCTGTGAGGCTGCTGCCAGTTCATTGGAGTCTGGAGGCCTCAGCCAGCGCAGAAGCTTACCCGGCTTGGGTGTGGCCGGCTCACCCGGTCCGCTGCTTTGGTTGGAGTATGCCGCCTCGTGACCGGGTTCATCTTCAAGGAGGAGCCATCACGCCCGGCAACGTCGCCGGAGGCACCGTTCGTGCCGCCTTCCCGAAGTGGGCCCGCAGGGGGGCTGACGCCGCCCGGGCTCGAGGACGGAGAACGGGCAGGCCAGACTGTCATGCCGGATGACCACGTGAAGGGAGCACCGGCCGCGTCCGACGACGTCGGCCATGAGGTGACCACGGTCAGTGGCCCGGGCGTGGAGGTGCCTGCGCGGCCGGCCCCCACGGGCTTTTGGGGACATGTCAGGGAAATCATCCGAAGGATCCGCGACGCCGACGACGCCATGGTGGCGGCCGCGGTGGTCCAGCTGAGCCACCAGCGGCGTATCCTCGCGCCCCTGGCCCTCGCGGTGGGCGCCCTGGCCATGCTCTTTGATGGTCTGCGCCTGCTTGTCACCAACTGGCGGCTCACCTTGATCCAGGTGCTCCCGGCCATGTGGATCTGGGCGACCATGCTGGACCTGAAGGTCCACGTGCTGCACGGCGCGTCCTTCCGCACCTGGCAGGGGCCCGTCCTGGTCCCCGTCACGCTGGGCATCGTCGTCATTACCGCGGCCAGCTTCTTCCTGAACGCTGTGTTCGCGTTCGCCATCGCCAGCCCCGGTCCGCCGAAGATCCGCCCGGCCTTCGCGAAAGCCCGGTCCTGCGCGCGGGCGCTGCTCGCCTGGGGCACGGTGGTGGGACTACTGCTGGCGTTCTCCACCGTGATCGTGGAGCGCTGGGGGCTGGGGTGGTTCGCGCTGTCGCTGAGCATCGTGCTCGCCGTCATGATGGTCTGCTACGTGACCGTGCCGGCGCGGCTCATCGGCATCAAGGTCACGCGTTCGAGGCGGGACAAGTTCACCGCCGCCCTCGTAGGCGGGGCACTGGGAGCGCTGGTCTGCACACCCCCGTACCTCCTGGGTCGCGCGGGCATCTGGATGCTGGGATCCCACACGCTGTTCTTCCTGGGCATCATCTTCCTGGCCGTGGGGGGCGCCCTGGAGGCCGGCACGGAGGGCGCGGTCAAAGCCGTCAAAGTTAGCGCCAAGCTGGTCACCGGGGACCGCTCAGACGAGGAAGTGCGGGAAGCAGCGCCCGATGCCCAGCAGAAGTGCCCCCCTTAGCCGGGGACCTCACGTCGAACGCCTGGGTGCACGGCTGACCGTCTGCGTTCCGGGGCCTTCGGTCCATGGCCAGGGGTGGTTTGGGGATAGCGAAGGGGTGATCTTGAGGAGTTATCACGTTTTATCCAGGCCGTTTCTGTATTCGTTCCCTCCCTGATGGGCGAGCGGCCTGGCCACTAGCACTGCCGTCACGAACGAAAGGAGCGGCCCCATGTGCCGCTGGCTCGCTTACACAGGCTCACCCATCCTGCTCACAGATGTGCTCTACACCCCGGCCCATTCGCTGATCGACCAGAGCCTGCATTCCAGGCTCGGGGCGGAGACGACGAACGGCGACGGCTTCGGCATCGGCTGGTATGACGCTGCACCCCTGCCCGGGTTGTTCCGCAGCATCGAGCCGGCCTGGAATGACGCGAACCTGCGTGAACTCGCGGGGCACGTGAGCTCGCCGCTGTTCTTCGCGCACATCCGCGCAGCGATCGGGTCGGCCGTTCAGCAGACGAACTGCCATCCGTTCCGGCATGGCCGCTGGCTGTGGATGCACAACGGATTCATCGACGGCTTCGCCGCGATCAAGCGCGACCTGGTGCTCGCAGTCGACGAATCGCTGTTTGCCGAGATCAAGGGGCAGGCTGATAGTGAGGTCTTGTTCTACCTGGCGCTCAGCTTCGGCCTGGAAGACGATCCGGCGGAGGCGGTCGCGCGCGCCATCGGGTTCGTGGAGTCAGCCGGGCGGCAGCGAGGCGTCCAGTACCCGTTCCAGGGCACCATCGCCACCTCCGACGGCGAGAACCTGTGGGCGTTCCGGTACTCCAGCGAAGGCACGTCGCGGTCGCTGTTTTTCAGCCGCGACATCCGCGCGGTCAGGCAACTGGCTCCGGACCGGGAGATCTTGCGCGAGGTGTCCGATGACACGCGGCTGGTGGTCTCCGAGCCCGTGGGTGACCTGCCCGGAGCCTGGGTCGAGATGCCCGAGGCCAGCTACGGGCTGGTCAGCAAGGGAGGCGACCAGCTCCTGCCGTTCTCCCCGAAGCCTCCGCCGAAACGCGGGTAGGAATCCGGGCGCGTGGTGTTGCTCACGGCGGTCCCCTTCCTTCGCCGGTTGACCTGGCGGTTGCGCGGCACCTACCATCCGCCAGGCCACGGGCGGGGGGCCGCCACGTCAAGTTCTATGAAGGCCGGGGCATTCTCGAGGGGGGCGGCTGGTGGCGTTCGTTCCACATCTGGCCGAAGACGGCCCCCAGAAGCAGGCAGACGCCGGCCCCGGTGAGGTAGTACAGCAGCACCAGCACCACGCCGATGGGCCCGTAGCTCGTCTCGCCCGAGATGATCGACCCCGCGAACAGGAGCAGGGAGAAGACGGCGAGGCCGGTCAGGCAGAACCCGGTGGCCAGGGCGGCGGGAAACAGCGCGCGCCAGCTGATCCGGCCGGACAGCAAGAAGTGCACCGTCCACCACCAGAACAAGACAGCAACGGCGAACTCGCAGACGAAGGTGAGCAGGCGCCCACCGACCGGGCCGGTCTGCTCGCCGACCAGCGCCTCGAGCCAGATGTAGACGAGGAACCCGGCCACCCAGACCAGCTTGCGGGCGAACTGCCTCCCGGCCCCGCCGCGGAGAGCTGGCTGGCCGTAGACCTTCTGGTACCACGCTTGCAGGACGCCCGGGATACCGATCGCGAACAGGACCAGGACGATGGCGCTGATTACGGACAGGGCGGATACAGTCTGGTGCCCGGCCGAGATCAGCGCGTCGACGTCATGGGCGGCCTGGCCGCTGAGCCCCATGCGAAGGGTGATCGTCCTTTGGGTGCTCTTTCCAGTGGCCGCATCGACGACGGCCAGGAACGGGAAAAAGCAGACCAGGAACAGCCCGGCGAACATCAGGGCGCTGTTCATGAAGTCGACAGCGTTGAGCCGGGACCAGAACGTGCCGACGGAACCAGTCTTGACTCGCGCGGCGGCCGCAGCGCCCTTGTCCCGCCAGGTCCGCGCCTTCGCCGGGTTCGCCGTGCCGGTACCCGGGGTCGCGACGTCCGGCGGTGGCGACGGGCCACCCCGCTCGTGTGCTAGGGCGGCGTTGTCTGCGGATTGTCCGTCGTGAACCACGGCAGAGTCTCCTTCCGGGTAGCGGGCAGGAAGTCCGGTGCCATATTCATGTGCCGGAGGGGGCAAGTGCCGTCACTGCGGGGCTGGTGTCCTCGGTCCGTTCGGGCATCAGCAGCAGCGCCCCGGCCAGGAAGCACAGCGCGCCGACGAACGTGCCCAGGTTGGTCAGCTCTGCGTTGCGGATCTGGCCAGTGGACGGGCTGATGTAGCCTGCCACCGCGGACACGCCGAAAGCGGCGGACCCGGCCAGGTTGAGCAGCGTGATCCACCATGACCAGGACCTGGGGCGCCACGCGGCCCAGCCGTGGCTGGCCTCGAACCAGGCCAGCGCGCTGGCCACCAGGAAGCAAACCGAGCCGAAGGCGTCGGGCCGCCACACGTGCCGGTGCGCGGACTGGGCGGACAGGTCGGAGGCCATCGCCACCGCCGTGCTGACGTTGAAGAACACGGTCCCGGCCAGTTGTACCGCGGTGGACCACCAGTCGATCCGGCCGGGCTGGCAGACGAAGAACCGCCGCCGGGCCGCCCCCGGGCGCTGCGGGCCGGCGTCCACGGCTTCGCGGTAGGTCAAGAACCCGGCCCCGGTGAAGAACAGCGAGCCGGTGAAGAAGGTCACCGTGTCCCAGCTGACCCCGACCGCACTGGCGTAGCCGGGGACCGCGCCGAGCGCGAACAGCAGCGACCCGACGGCGAACAGGACGGCGATCCACCAGCCCCGGGCCCGGGGTGCCCACCACGTCGACCCGGTGGCGGGGGTGCCCGGCGGGTGCTTGCGGTGGCGGCGGGAGTCCCAGCGCGCCACGGCGCCGTCCGGGCGGACGCGCTCGACGTAGGTCAGGAACGGGCCGACGCGGCCCTGCTGGGCTTCCTGGTCCTGCTGCACGGGCATCGGCGTGTCCTATCTCATCGGCCCGGCTGTCCTGACGGGGGGGCAGCTCACGGTGGCGCAGAGCGGGTGGTCCTGGCGTCATCGCCGGTCTCCGATCGGCGGTCCCGGCCGCGCTGCACGGCCCCCAGGAGCACCCGTATGCCCGCGCCCAGGAGCGCGAGGTCCGTGAGCATCTGGACGATCAGCAAGATGCGGGCGGTCTCGGATTTGGCGGAGATGTCCCCGAAACCCACCGTCGTGAACACGGTCACCGTGAAGTACAGGGCATCTGTACGGGTCAGCGGCTGGGTGAAGCTCCCCGCAGAGTGGCGTTCCAGCACAAAGTAGGTGGAGGCGAACAGCAACAAGAAGAAAGGCAGGATCATCGCCAGCGCCTCGGCCGCCCGCACACCCGGGTACCGCGAGCCAGTGATGATCTTGACACCCCAGACCACGACGGCCGCCACGACCAGCAGGCCGATCAGCAACCGCACCACCGTGTCCGAATCCCACGGCCGGTCCAGCGGAAGCACGTAGTACAAGACCACCAGCACCCCCGCGATCAGCAGGCTGCGCAGCGCCGCCCGGGCAATCAGGCGCCTGCGCTGCCTCGGCGGCAGGTCCGGGTAGTGCTCATCGGTCATGACGTCCCCCGGCGGACGCTGGGCTGCTCATCCTGCCTGGCCTTCATGGACAGGTGCCGCCTTCGCCGCAGGTGCCGTTTTGGCGGAGCGCTTCTGGAGCAGGCCGGCCAGCAGCATCACGACGACGGCGATCCCGACGCCGGCGAAGGTGAACAGCACCCGGCGCACCTCGTGGCCAAGATTGGTCGGGTTGGGCAGGTCCTCCGCAATGAGCACGGCCCCGGCCAGCGCCGCGCAGTAGAGGGCGTAGTTGACCGCGCGGATGGACCCGGCCAGGGTGCCGAGGATGACGGTGACCACTCCTAGGACGATCTTGGTGTCCACGGTCAGCAGGAACAAGGCTGCCACCACGGCGCCGATGATCGCCCCGGCCAGGCGCTGCATGGCGACCAGAGTGGATTGCTGCAGGCTGGATTTCATCGCGATCAGGCAGGCGATCGGCATCCAGTCGGCGTCGGGCAGGTGAAACCCGAACGCGATCGCCACCGCGATCGCCACCGCGATCGCCCGGATCAGCGCGAACAAGATCACCGGGCGGGTCAGGGGAACCGGTTTGGTAGACCCGGGAATGAGGTCGGCGACTGGCTGCGCCTGGGCAGTGCGGCCGCGGGCCAGCCACACGATGGCGGTCCAGGCGATCGTCAGCGCCGCCCCGATCAGCCAGGCCAGCGCCTGCCCCAGGGCGTTGGTGTGGCCATGGCTGAGGTGGAAGCCGACCGGCATCGCGATCGCAACGAGGAACCAGCAGTTGAGCACGTAGGCCGAGCTGAATCCGTGCAGGCCGTATTTCACCATCAGCCCGGCCAGCAAGGTGACCACGAAGGCGGCCAGGACCACGACCCCCCAGGCGCCGGCGCCGATCGCGACCCCCAGGGCCGTCAGCAGCGCGCCGGCCACGGCGTTCAGCGCCAGCCGGGGCAGCCGGTACCCGTACTTGCCGCCGGGGTCGTTCAGCCCCACAAACAGCGCCCCGAACGCGACACTGACGTAATACACCTCCTGACCGAGCGCCTTGCAGACGATCAGCGGCACCACCATGACCACCGCGACGCCCACGGCCCTGCGCACATTGAGCCCTTGAGGGTTGAGCTTGAACACGTCCGCCAGCTGGGTCATCGCTGTCCTCCATTACCATTGGCACAGGGCGCCGGAGCAGCCGCTCTCAGCCGGGCAGGGCGGGGAGCTATTGCCACTACTTGCGCATCAAGATCTTTTGGTCGCGGCTGGCAGGGCATCCTGGTCCCGTCGTCCGGCGAGGGCACCGTTGGCGAAGATCGCTCGGCGCGGCGCCAGGGCGGCGACGCGGTGCTGTGACGGGCACCCCGGCCGGTCCTGCGTCCGGACCTCAAGGGGGTGCGTCTTGCTGGACCGTGCCGTGCGAGTGCCCACTGCCCTGGTGTTATTGACCGCTCAGACCCCATGCCATCAGTCAAGTTCGGTGGGGGGTGACCCGGCCACACCCAGATCGGGTGCACTGTCTGGTCGGCCGGGGACCGGCAGCAGATCGGGACGACATGCCGCCGCTCGCAATGGCAATGGCAAACGACCGCGGGGGCTGGGCGGGTTCCTGTCGCACCCTCGCCGATCACGCGTGAGGTGCGGAACGGCGCCGCGGTACCCCGTTCAGAGCAGGCCGAGCAGGCGGGCCCGCTCGACTGTCTCGGCGCGGGAGGAGACGCCGAGCTTGGCGTAGATGTTCTTGAGGTGCGCCTTGACCGTGTTTACCGACATCAGGCATTCGCTGGCGATCTCGGCGTTGGTCAGGTGCGAGGGCAGGTACCGCAGTATCAGCCGCTCCCGGTCGGTCAGGATCACCGTCGGCTGGCGTGGGGTGCCGCGGGAGCGGGGAGGGGAACCGAGTGCCACCGACAGGCTGGTGCCGGATTCGGTCCCGAGTGATCCGGCGGCCGCCCGGGCCAGGCGGGCCACCGCCGGGCCCTCGTCGAGGAAGGCCCGGACCATGTGCTCAGGGGCCGCAAGCCGGACGGCAGCCATGACGTGCGTGGCCGCATCTTCACCGGATTCGATGGCTGCGCGGGCCAAGAGCAGCTCACTGGTCAGCTGATCACGCATCATGCCGGGGCTCGTCGCCCGGAGCCGGGCCTGTGCCGCATCGTTGCGGCCGCCGGCCAGGTCCAGGCGGGCTCGCAGCAGCGTGTACACGGGGCTGGCGTCGGGCAGCGTCGCGATCAGTTCCTCAGCCGGGCGTGTCTCGCCTATATCCAGGTGCCAGCGGGCGGTCGCCGCATCGACCATGGACCGCAAGGCCGATCCCGGAAGATGCTCGATGAGCTTGCCGGCCTCGCGCAGGATCGCGAACACGTCGTCCCAGTCGTCCAGCGCGGCGGCTACCCGGGCCTTCTCCAGCTCGACCAGGACCTGGTAGACGCGGGCAAACGGGTTGGCCTGAAGGATCTCCTCCAGGCACCCGAACGCCTCGATCGCGCCCGCGAGCTCGTTGCGGTCGATGCGAACTCCCGTCAGCGCGAGATGCGCGTCGATCACGCCCAGGTGGCTGTCGAGGCCGAATGCGCCAGCCGCCTGCAGGCTAGCCGTAGCCTCGCGTCCGGCTTCGGAAAGCTTGCCGCGCCGCAACGCGATGCGCGCGGCCAGCGCCGGCCCGAGCACCAGCGCCGCGATCTCATCGCCAGGCCTGCCGGCCCGAAGAACTGAGCCAGCCTCACCGGGCTGATCGACCAGCAGGTAGCCACGCACTAGGTTCATCCGCGCCCGGGCGCCGGCTACCCCGCTGTCCAGGCCCGCCTCGACCGCCTCGACCGCCCGGCAGCCGGCCTCGATCTCATTGCCTGACCCGGCGGTAACGGTGAAGGTGAGAAGCCGGAGCGCGTCGAGCGTCGCCACGTCCTGCGCCCGCGCCCCCGGCTTGTCACAGATGCGCATCTGGGCGCGCTCCAGCCAGGCGTGGGCCTCAGCCACCTGACCGGCCAGCGCGAGCATCAAGGCGTAGGTGAGCATCCGGGAGGATGATTCGGTCACCAGCTCCCGCGGGAACAGGTTGAGGAACGCCGCGATGCCCGGGATATCGGACACATCGGCACGGCGGTGCGCAGCCTCAAACACGATCGCGAAGGCACGGTCAGTGTCACCGGCGGCGAGGAGGCAGCGGACCGCACCGGCGACGTCGCTCCGCGCCTGCAAGATCACCGCGGCCACGCGATTGAGTTCTTGCGCTTCTTCGGGCCGGTGCGTCTGCAGCTCGGAGCGCAGCATCTCGGCCAGCAGGGGGTGATACCGCCAGGTATCCCGGCCCGGGCCGGTCGCCATGACGAACTGCAGGTCGGCTTCCATCTGGCGGAGCACGTCCGCGCTGTCGGTACGCCCGGACAAGGCGTCGCACAGCTCGGCGTCGAGCACGTCGGCCACCGACGTCCGCAACAAGAACTCCGACAGCTCGGCAGGGGCGCGGCGGAGCAGCTCGTCGGCGAGCAAATCGGCGACCACCCGGGTCCGGCCGGAGAACTCAGCTACAGCGGCCGCGACGTCGGCGCGGTCCCTGAGTCCGGCCGCGGCCAGCCGCAGGCCAGCTACCCACCCTTCGGTGTGACTCCAGAGCCTCTCGACTTGGCTGGTCGTCAGGCGGTGCTCGCCGAGCGCGGTGAACAGCTCGGCGGTTTCGGGCAGCGTCAGCGCCAGGTCGCGCTGGCGGAGTTCGGCGAGCCAGCCCCGGCCCCGCCACCGGCTGACCGGCAGGCGAGGGTCGATCCGGCTGGTCAGCAGCATCCTCGAGGGTCCGGGGAGATGCTCGATGACGAAACCGAGATCCGCGCTGATCTGCGGGCTGTCAAGGTGATGCACGTCCTCGAGGACGAGGACGAGCGGCTCGGTGACGGCCGACCAGGCGGTCAGCAAGCGGCTGAGAAAGTCCGGCGGCAGCCGGTGCACGTCCGTGGCCGTGTCGGCGGCCTGGGTGAAGGCACCCGGGACCGCGCGTTCCAAGGCCAGGGCGAAGGTCAGCCAGAAGCGCTCCGGCCGGTCGTCGCCGGCGTCGAGTGTCACCCATTCCCGGGCGACCGGGCCCAGGGTCTGGAACCACTGCGCAACGGCCACGGTCTTCCCGGTGGCCGGACCGCCGGTGACCAGCGCCACCCGCCAGTCAGGCTGGGCCAGGACCTTGGCTAGGCCCGGGCGGGCGATCGCGCGGACCGGTACTGCCGGGCACCCGAACTTGGAGCGCGGAACCAAAAGTGGGCTGCCCAAGGTAAACCGCCCCCGTGTCCGCGCTGGCTATGATCACGACTCGATCACGTTGGGCTCTGAGGTGCCAGGGACGAAAGTCCCATCTGGCGGCTTGCCACGACTCCGGACAGGTCATCTCTGCCCGGGGCGACTGGGCGGCGCACCCGGAATGGGTGTGGGCAACTCACCCTGTCCGGCGGTTGCCTGCAAGAGTGACGATGCCTCAAGAAGTAACCGAAGGTACTTACCTGATAACCGTCCGCGGTGCCGCGGGTCCCTGGGTGCGGGCGGCCTTCGAGGACACGGAGGTGAGCGTGGTGGGCGATACGACGGTGCTGCGCCGCACCGCGACCGACCAGGCGGCCCTGTATGGCCTGCTACGGAGAATCCAGGAGCTCGGGCTCGAACTCCTCGGTGTCCGCCGGGAATCGGCGGAACCGGCCTGAGGCACCGGGTGCCCCGGTCCGCTCCGGGACGGGACACCAGAGCGCGGCGCGGACAATCATCCGGGAAGGTGAGACGCCATGACGCCTGGTCGCCGTCAGGTGCTCGCCGAATCGGCCGGTCTCACTTCCGCCCTCGGCCGCGGCCAGGGCCTGTGCTTTGTGCCGTTCGGCCCGGCCCCGCCAGACGGGAACGCCCGGGCGGAAAAAAATGGCTGCGGATTGCTCATTATTCACGCGGCTGTCCCCAGAAAATCAGCGCCCAATCCGGATGTTCCTCTGCCGGGCGAACCGGGCTATTCACCGTCTGCGCCAGCCACCCTGGGCTGGAACCGCGGTGGAAGGACTTCTGGCCGCCGTCCTCGCGAGGGACGCCTGTCCACTGGCCGGAGCACTGATCATGCGCTTAATCCGCTGTTCTCGTCACACTCTTCCCGGTCCGGCCACAGCGCTTGTGCGGCACCCGGCTGGCCTGGCGCGGGCAGGCACGCTGCGGCAGTCCCCAGAGCCGGCCCCGGCCCAGTATCAGGAACACGCGATGATGACCGCTGAACAGCTACACAGCCCGGTTACAGAAGCAGTCCGCAGCCTGGAGGTGCGCTGGATCTTCCCGGGCATGATGGGACGTGCGGTAGCCGGATGGTTCGGGCGGTTCCCGTCCGGGACGGAATCACGCGAGGACATCTATCTGCTGGATCCGCCGTTGCGCGGCCTGTCGGTGAAGATCCGCGGGGGCGGCGCCCTGGAGGTGAAGACCTACCGCGGGAGCCCGGGAATCTTGGAGGTGGCGGGCCACGCCCGGGGACGCATGGAGTCCTGGCAGAAATGGTCCTTCCCGTTCCGCCCGCCTGGCGGAGACAGCGGCGGCCCGCCCGGCTGGGCGCCGGTCCGTAAGCGGCGGCGTATCAGCCGGTTCTCATCGGTCAGCGGGCCGGCCGTTACGGGCGCTGCAGGGATGGGCCAGCAGTCACGGTGCGTGGTGGAACTCACCGAGGTCCATGCGCGCGGCCAGGACTGGTGGACTCTGGGATTCGAAGCGACTGGCCTCGCCGATCAGCTCCGCAGAGAACTTGAGGCCACCGCCACGCTGGTATTTGCGCAGGCCCTGCCCGGTGGGGTGGTACCCGGCCTGGCTGATTCCAGGTCCTATGCGCAGTGGCTGGGCCAGCGGCCGGGCGCCGGCAGCGACGCCGGCGCCTGTGGCTGATCAGCGGGCAGGGCTGGCCACGTACAGAACTGGGTGAATCTGGCCGCCCGCGCTATAGATTAACCACCCGGCAACCCGCACACCCGAATCAGCAGTTCGCTCCGCTCCGCAGCGATCTTGAGGCTGCAGCCGCGGTCGTGTCCGCCGGAGCCCTGCTGAGTGGCGTGGCACCCGGCCTCGACCCAGTTCCTGCGCGGGGTGGCTGCCCTGGCTGAGTGCTAGACGACAGGCGCGGTCTTGCGCGGCACCAGATAGGCGACGATGAGGGCTGCCGGGAAGAAGAACAAGCTGAAGATGAAGTACCCGATGAAACTGTGCCCCTTCCGGCCAGCGACGCGGGCGGGCCAGAACGCAATCGCGATCCAGATAACAATCAGCAAGACGGTCCAGAGGAAGATCATGGCCGACTCCCCTCAGCGTTCCTGGAACGCTCATATATCCGCTGCCGCGCAGCAGTATCGGCGGCATCCGGGTAGTGGCTTGTAGGACAACTATTGATGCACTGCCACGTTCCCGTGCACAGTGGCGCCGTGGCAGAGACGAACGTCCTGCCCCTGGTCCTGACAACAATGCGCGGGTCATCCTCTGGGAACATTCACCAGGTGCTCTGGACGCTCCCGGAAATCTGGCGCCGGGCGGCCCTTGGGATGCAAGGTCTGATGGCCAGGACAGCGGTAGCATCAGAAGAGGTTCTGGCTTGTCACGCACCTGCTACAGGTATGAACAAGTCCGGCGTGCCGGCCGGGCAGGAGTACAGCAGGAAAGTACCGCAACAGGTGCGGATCCAGGAGGACGGACAGGGATGCGGGAGGACGGTGACCTGCAGGTATGGACGCGGGTGGACGTGCTGCCGCCAGATGGCATGCAAGAGGTCAGCGGTTCGAGCCCGCTTAGCTCCACCCAGGTCAGAGGCATAATTCGGATCCAAAACTGGTGAGCGTGCGCCCCGTGAGGGGCACTCTGAGGGGCAAGATCCACCGGACGATGGCCGTCTGACCAGCGATGACGCTGAGCTTGTGTCGCCACCTAGACCAACAGCGCTTTCGCGACGTTCAAGAGGTCACTAGCTGCGGCAAGGGCGGGCTTCCGAGAGCGCCGAATTCCCTGCGGTCTGCGGAAGCCTCATCTGCAGTCGTGGCGTTGTCGAACGCGCCGTCAAGCAGGTTCTGCTGGGGCGCTGGTTGATCAGCGGACGTCGTGAGCGTCTAGCGTGTCGGTGTTGTCGGCGGCGCGGGTGGCGGCCCAGCTGGCCAGTAGTTTGAGTCCGTCGGCCGCAGGGGTGTCAGGGTCAGCGGTGTAGAGGTTGAGGCGCAAGTCGGGCTCGGAGGGGAGCTCCATGGCCTCGAAGTTGAGGTCGAGTTCGCCGACGGCGGGATGGCGGAGTCGTTTGCGGCCGCTGCGGTGGAATTTGACGTTGTGCGAGGCCCAGTGCTGGCGGAACAGCTCGCTCTGGGTGGAGAGTTCGCCGACGAGGGTGATGAGGGCTTTGTCGTAAGGGTTGCGTCCAGCTTCGAGTCGGAGCATGGCGGCGGCGTCGGTGGCTATGCGGTCGTAGTCGACGAAGAACTCCCGGGCAGCCGGGTCGAGGTAGATGAACCTGGTGGTGTTGGCGGCGCGTTTGGCTGTCGCGCACGCAACGGGGGAGTCCAGGACCGGTGAGTAGAGCGCGCGGGCGAGTGGGTTCATGGCGAGGATGTCGTGCCGGGCGTTGCGGATCCAGGCCGGCGCTCCGGTGATCGCGTCGAGAACCTGCTGGATGACTGGGCGAACCGTGGTTGGGCTGGGTCGGGCGCGGCGCGTCGCGGTTGGACGGGCGGAGCGGGCTAGCGCCTGCAAGTGCTCGCGCTCGGCCTCGTCGAGTTGCAGTGCGGTCGCAACACCGTCGAGGACCGCCTCGGAGGCGCCCGCGAGGTCGCCGCGTTCCATCCGGATGTAGTAGTTGATGCTGACCCCCGCGAGTAGCGCGACCTCTTCTCGGCGCAGGCCCTTGACCCGGCGGTTGCCGCCGTAGGCGGGTAGGCCGGCCTGGTCGGGGGTGATCCGTGCCCGCCGGGAGGCGAGGAACTCACGGACCTGTGCTCGGTTGTCCATGACTCCACGGTAGGTGACCGCCCTGCAGGCAGGGAGGTACTGCCGTTACCTGTAAGAGCAGGCACTCCCACGGGCCCGTGCACGCGGGTTGACTGGTTCTCGTGAGCACAGCCACCGGGACAGCAGACAGTCCGCACATCGATCGTGAGTCACTGAAGCGCTGGTACGGTCCGTGACCGCCTCGAGGGCGAGCTGAGTGCTGGACGCTTGCAGAGGGGCGTGGTCTTCGTTGAGGCCGGCACCCACGCTGACGAGGGCAGCGGGTTGGACGACGCTCTGGATGCCGCCTATCGCGGCAAGTACGGCCGCTCGTCCAGCGCTGTCGCTCGCATCACCGCAGACGTCGCCCGCGCGACGACTCTGCGTCTCGATCCGGCCTGAACTTCCCTCCTGATCACCTCAACGACGAGAAGGACACGGCATGAACAAGAACCCCAGCACCGCCACGGTGAAGACCCCATCGTCGAACTTCACCGGCGACGTGTGGATGAACCCGGTGTTCGGCGGCGACTGCACCTCGCGGCTCACCTGCGGTTTCGTCCGGTTCACCCCGGGCGCACGCACCAATTGGCACAGCCACATCAATGGGCAGCTGCTGGTGTGCACTGACGGCATCGGGCTGGTCGGTACCCGCGACGGGAAGACCGTCGTGCTGCGCGCCGGTGAGAGCGTGTGGACTCCGGCAGGCGAGGAGCATTTCCACGGCGGCACCGCCGAGAACATGATGTGCCATTACGCGATCCTCGACGCCTCCGGCGACGGCGAGGCCACGACCTGGCTCGAGCCGGTCACCGACGAGCAGTACCTGGCCGCGCACCGCACGGCGGAGGTGTAGTCGATGGCGATCAGCGCTGCCGCGAAGAGCAACCACGCCCAGCTGTTCGGCGACCGAGTCTCCACTCTGGCGCAGTCCGACCCGGAGCTGATCGAGTACTTTGACAACTTCGCCTTCGACGAGGTGTACGCCGACGCCGCACGGTTGGACGAGACGCTCGACCTGCGCACCCGGCTCATGGTGCAGCTGGCCGCGATCCTGGCCGCCGGCGGGCTCGCCGAGTTCCGCGTCGTGGCCGCCGCGGCGGTGGCCAATGGCGGGGTGAGCCCGGTCGAGCTGAAGGAAATCGTCTACCAGTCCGTCGCCTACGTCGGCATGGCCCGCGCGTTCGACTACCTGCACGCAGTCAATGACGTCCTCACCGAGGCAGGGGTCGAGCTGCCGCTGCCCGGGCAGTCGGCGTCCACGCTGCAGACCCGCCTGGAGCACGGCAAGGCGGTGCAGGGCCGCATCGTCGGCGCTGACGCGGTGGCCGCTCGCCTCGCGGACACCCCCGCGGACGAGGTGCACTTCCAGCGATACCTGGCCGCCAACTGCTTCGGCGACACCGTCGGGCGCGGCGGCATCGACCTGGAGGTGCGCGAATTGCTTACCTTCTCGATGCTCGTCGCCCTGGGCGGTGCCGACGCTCAGGTGCGCGGGCACGTCAACGGGAACCTGCGGGTCGGCAACACCCGCGCGAGGCTGCTCGCCGTGCTGACCGTGCTCGTGCCCTTCATCGGCTACCCCCGCACCCTCAACGGCCTCGCCGCACTCAACGACATCCCCCGCAGCTGAACACGACGAACGAGGAGCACGACATGGAATACCGACTGCTGGGCCGGACCGGGGTATCGGTCAGCCCGCTGTGCCTGGGCACGATGATGTTCGGGCCGTGGGGCAACGACGACCGCGCCGACGCGATCCGTGTCATTCACCGCGCACTCGATGCCGGGATCAACTTCGTCGACACCGCTGACGTCTATTCCAGCGGTGTCTCCGAGGAGATCACCGGTGAGGCACTGCAAGGGCGCCGCGACGATGTCGTGCTGGCGACGAAGTTCTTCATGCCGATGGACGACCGGCCGAACCACAGCGGCGGTTCCCGGAAGTGGATCATGCAGGAAGCCGAGAATTCGCTGCGGCGCCTGAAGACGGATTACATCGACCTGTATCAGGTACACCGCCCGAGCACGACGACGGATGTCGAGGAGACTCTCGGCGCGCTGACCGATCTCGTGCGCCAGGGCAAGGTCCGCTACATCGGATCGTCCTCGTACCCGGCCAGCCAGATCGTCGAGGCGCAATGGGTCTCCCGCGAGCGGAACCTGGCCCGGTTCGTGACCGAGCAGCCCCCGTACTCGATCCTGGTCCGCGGCATCGAGGAGGACGTGCTGCCGACGGTGCAGCGTTACGGCATGGGAACCCTCGTGTACAGCCCGCTGTCCGGTGGCTGGCTGACCGGCCGGTGGCGCAAGGGCGCCCCCGGCACGCCCACATCGGCCGCGCGCCCGGGTGCCCGGTTCGACATGAGCACCCCAGCGAACCAGCGCAAGCTGGACGTCGTCGAAGAGCTTGCGCTGCTCGCCGAGAAGTCGGGAATGACGATGATCGAGCTCGCACTGGCCTGGGCGATCAACCACCCGGGCGTCACCTCGGCGATCATCGGCCCCCGGACCATGGAGCAACTGGAGTCGCAGCTCCCGTCGGTGGGCGTCACGCTGGACACTGAGATCCTGGATCGCGTCGACGAACTCGTGGCACCGGGCGTAACGCTGAACGCGGACGACAACAGCTACGGCGCCGCCGAACTGACGCCGCAGGCCCGCCGGCGGTAGACACCCGGAGGAGCATGTCATCGACCAGGAACGCGGCCAAGCAGAGGCAGGAGAATTTGATGAGTAAGCCAGTTTGGCTGATCACCGGTGCCGGGCGCGGCATGGGAACAGACATCGCCAAGGCTGCTTTGGCCGCTGGTCACGCGGTAGCGGCCACGGGCCGCGACCCTGAGCGGGTCACTGCCGCCATCGGAACCCATGACGACTTGCTCGCCGTCAAGCTCGACATCACCAGTCCCGACGATGCCACGGCCGCCGTTCAGGCGGCGGTCGACAGGTTCGGCCGGGTTGACGTCCTGGTCAACAATGCGGGCAACTTCATCGCGGGATTCTTCGAGGAGATCAGCCCCGGCGACTTCAGGGCACAAGTCGAGACGAATCTCTTCGGCCCGTTGAACGTCACCCGGGCTGTGCTGCCCGTCATGCGGCAACAGCGCGCCGGTCTGGTCATCGCGATCACCTCGACCGGCGGCATCGTCGGCCAGGAATTCTGCTCCGCATACTCGGCCTCGAAGTTCGGCATCGAAGGCTGGATTGAATCGCTGGCACCGGAGGTAGCGCCTTTCGGCATCCGCACAATGGTCGTAGAGCCTGGCTTCTTCCGCACCGATCTGCTCACGCCGGAGTCGACCACGTACGCCGAACCCTCGATCGAGGACTACGCGCAGCGCACCACCCAGACCATCGCCAACTGGACCAGCATGAACGGCAAGCAGGACGGCGACCCGGCGAAACTTGCCGACGCGCTAATCAAGCTCGTCAGCCAGGATGAGCCACCGGTCCGCTGGGTCGCCGGCGCTGACGCAGTCCACACGGTCGAAAACAAGGGCCAGGACCTGATCGCGCAGGCCGACGCCTATAGAAACCTCTCATCCTCACTCGCCCATGACGACGACTGACCCATTCTGGGAGGCGCTGTCAACGCAGGTGGGCAGGACCACACCGCAGCGCTGGCTCGCCGCCGGCCACAGCAAGCATTCGGAGGAGTATCACCCATGGCAGACGAAGTACCAAACATCGCCCTGAACAACGGCGTTGAAATGCCCTCGATCGGCCTGGGCGTCTTCCAGACACCGCCGGACGAGACGCGCAGCGCGGTCGCGGCCGCGCTCGACACCGGCTACCGCCACATTGACACGGCCGCCGCCTACGGCAACGAGGGCGAGGTCGGCGAAGCGGTGCACGCATCGAAGGGTGGTCGTGCGGCGGTCTTCCTGGAGACCAAGATCTGGATCAGCGACTACGGATATGACGAGACGCTGCACGCCTTCGACAAGAGCGCCGGCAAGCTCGGCGTCGACCAGATCGACCTGCTGATCTTGCACCAGGCGCTGCCCTCTGACTTCGGCAAGACGCTTGAGGCTTACCAGGCGCTGGAGACGTTGCTCAGAGACGGCAAGGTCCGCGCCATCGGCGTCAGTAACTTCATGGTCGAGCACCTCACCAACCTGCTCGATGTGGCCGAGGTTGTCCCCGCCGTCAACCAGATCGAGGTGCACCCATACTTCCAGCAGCCTGAGGTGCAGGCGTTCAACGCCGAGCACGGCATCGTGACCCAAGCCTGGTCACCGATCGGCGGCATCACCTTCTACCGCGAGGGCGCGCACACTAGCACCCTGGAGGACCCGACCATCGTCAAGATCGCCAAGTCCCACGCCAAGAGTCCCGCGCAGGTCATGCTGGGCTGGCACCTGCAGGAGGGACGTTCGGTCATCCCGAAGTCAACCAAGCCCCGCCGAATCGCTGAGAACTTCGACGTGTTCGACTTCGAGCTCACCACGGACGAGGTTGCGGCCATCGACGGGCTCGACACCGGCCAGCGCGGCGGTCCCGAGCCGGACGCCATCACCCTGGAAAGTTTCGGCCGAGAGATCCCGGAGGCCTGATCCATGGCCAGCAGCAGCACACCGGACAAGGTCGCCGTCGTCACCGGCGCATCGTCGGGCATCGGCGCGGCAACCGCCCGAGCCCTGGCAGCAGACGGCTACCGCGTCGCTCTGCTGGCCCGCCGGCTCGATCGCATCACCACTCTCGCGGGCGAACTGGGCAACGGGTCCACCGCCATCGAAGCGGACGTCACTGATCGCGACAGCATCGTTGCCGCCGCCGACCGCGTTCGCCGAGAGCTTGGCACCGCCGATGCCCTGATCAACAACGCCGGTGTCATGCTGCTCGGCCCGTTCGACTCCGATCAGCGTGCGGACTACCGGCAGATGATCGAGGTCAACCTGCTCGGTGCGATCACCACCACCGAGGTGTTCCTCGACCAGCTCAAGGACGGCGGCGGGGACATCATCAACATCTCGTCGGTCGCCGGGCGAACGGCCCGATCCGGTAACGGCGTCTACGCAGCTACCAAGTGGGGCGTCAACGGCTGGTCGGAGTCACTGCGGCAGGAACTGCTGCCTGACGTCCGGGTGACGCTCGTCGAGCCTGGTGTCGTGGCCACCGAGCTGCCCAGCCACATCTCCCACGCCAGCACCAGACAAGGCGTCCAGCAGCTCTACGACAAGGCCGAGGTCACCGCGGAAGACGTCGCCGAGATCATCGCCTTCGTCCTCAGCCGTCCACGCCGCCTGGCCATCAACGAGATCCTGCTGCGACCAGCAGGGCAACAGTGACGCGCCGCAGCTTGTTGACGGGCCGGGCGACGAGCAGTCCCTGCAACTCGTCCGGTGGTCGCCGGCGAGCTAACGCTGCAATCACTCTAAGTAGTCAATAGATCGGGAGTTCCCTCTCTGGTTACGCTGCTGTCGGTAGTCGAACGTAGGACCGATTACTAGTTGATCATGCGGCTGAGCAGCATCGGGGAGATCATCTCGAGGGGCACTTTGAGGGGCAAAATGGTGTTAGCGAGCGTCAGCTTGAGTCAGGCTCAGCTCGCGAGAGTTAGTGTTTGCGCAGTTGGCGCAGCGTATGGCGTCGGCCGTAGACCTGCCGGTGGTTCATGGCATGCAAGAGGTCAGGAGTTCGAATCTCCTTAGCTCCACTGGTTTTCCGCGTGTGTGTTCGACCAAAAGTGACTACCTCTAGTCACTTGGAGCCTGCCCGATATGTGCCTCGATGGGGTGATTCCAGAGGCTGCCCGCATGCGTGGGCCGCATGTGACCACGCTTCCGAACAATGCTCTGGACGGGTGTACGCACGTGACTGTTATCCGAGGCGAAGCGGTTGCGAGACCCTGAGCGTGCGGGATTGCTCGCGATTCAGCTCTGCTCGCCGTTGGCCAGGACTGCTGCTTGTGGGTCGTAACAAGCCGACGGCGCAGCGTCCCATCGTCAGCGTCGACGTGGCCGGTCGTCGGTCCTGACGGAAGCTTGGCACGGATGCTCGGTTTCCTGGACCGCGTGCCGCAGCGCTGACCGGGACTGACTGGCACCAGACCCGGGTTCCGGGCCCGTGTGCGTCCCGAGGTCCGGCAGGCTTGGCGGCCTTTCCAAATCGTTACCCGCCCTCGGTACGGTCTTGTCCGCGCCCAGAGCCATATGCCCTAGGCTGGCGCCGTGCGGCAATCTGCCATGTGGCAAGATCACGGGTGTGCGGAAAGATCCTGACGTGACCCGCAACCTGAGCACGGTCGTCGAGCGTCGGCGCCTGCGTACTGAGCTGCGCCGGGCACGCCAAGACGCGGATCTGACCCAGGAGCAGGTCGCGACCGAGATGGACTGGTCGCTCTCGAAGCTGATCAGGATCGAGAACGGCTCTGTCAGCATCTCCCGAAACGACCTGCTGGCGCTCCTCCCGTTGTATGGCATTACGAACAAGGCCGAGGTGCAGCGGCTCATCGAGTTGGCCCGCACCGCCCGGCAACCTTCGTGGTGGAGTAAGTACCGGGGAGAAGTGCCGCCCGCCTTCTATTCCTACCTGGAGTACGAGGCAGCCGCGTCAGCAATCCGGCATTACGAGAGCTTCCTAGTGCCTGGCCTGCTGCAGACCCGGGACTACGCGCACCGCGTCATCTCGGTGTACAAGGGTAATTTCAGCACCAAGACCATTCAGACCCGGTTCGAAATCCGCATGGCGCGGCAGCAGCTTCTCGAACAGGGAAACCCGCCGCGCATGCACTTCATTCTCGACGAGGCCGTGATCCGGCATCTCCTGGGGGATGAAAGGGTAAGGGAAGAGCAGATGGAGAAGCTCATCGAGATGGCTAGGAGGCCGGCCGTCGGTATCGAGATAGTCCCATTTTCCACGGGTCTGCACCGTGGGCTGGGCGAGAACTTCACCCTGCTCGAGTTCAGACACACGTCCGACGACGACGTGCTTTATTTTGAGAATGCCCGTGACGCCCTCTTCAGCCACGACGACAGCGAAGAGGTAGTGCTCTATCAAGAGATGTTCGAAGATCTCAGGAAAATCTCTCTAGGCGTCAAGGGTTCCATGGAATACCTCAACAGGATTCGGGCCGAGACGGGCGTTTAGGGCAGGCGGCGCCCGCCACGGGCGCCCCCTTGCCTGTGCGCTGGTCCAGGCCGACAGGAAGGGAACCGGAAAGATGTCAGACATCCCGCCGTCTTCACTTGACTGGAAGATCAGCAGTGCTTCGGGCGGCACCAACTGCGTGGAAGTCGCGTTCTCGGCCGGCACCGTATGGGTGCGCGACTCCAAGGACCGCGACAGTGGCATGCTGCAGTTCCCCAGCGCCTCCTGGCGCGATTTCGTTGCTGCCGTCAACCAGCGGCCAGGACGCTGACCGGCCCCTCATGACTTGCGTCCCCGCCGCGGTGGATTCTTCCCTCCCGCTCACTGCACGGGCGAACCCCTGGCATGACGTACGGTCCGTGCGACTGGCTGGGCCGCGCCTGATTTGGCCGCGGCCCAGCCAGCCACGGGCAAGACGTCTGATAGTGCGGCGTCAGTCCAGCGGCGTCACATGCTCCAGACGGCGCCAGGTCCCATCGGCCAGGAACACGGAGTCGATTCGGCCGTCCGGCAGCCGGTGGAACTCCACCGGCTCCCCCGATTCGCGGTAGCCGGCCCCGACGGTGAAACGGAACGGGTCGCTGGTGGGCAGCAGCTCCAGCCGCCACCGCGGTTCGTCGGGGTTCATGAAGACCAGCATGCCGTCCCGCCATTCCAGCCTGATCACCTGGCTGTGGGCGGCCCGGGAATACAAGCCGAGGAGCGGGCGGACCAGCTCAGGCGTGGGTTCGGGCACGCTGATGCGGGGCGGCCGGGCCCGGCCCCACCGGCGCATGATCGCAGCCAGGTCCATGGCCAGATCCGCCGCGTCCGCGCTTCCGTTGATCAAGGCGACTGCGCCTACCTCGCTTTCCGGGTTGAAGCACACCGCCGTGGAATAGCCCGGTAGCCCGCCGGAATGCTGGATCCACACCGCGTCACCGCGGCGGACCGCACACCACGACAGTCCCCAGGCCCGGGTCCAGTCATCACCGTCGAGCCAGCGGGGAGCGTGCATTTCACGCAGAGCGGTCGCTGGCAGGATCACCGGGCCGGGCACGCCCCGCCGGTACGCGTCAAGCTGGACCCGGACCCACTTGAGCAGATCGTCGACGCACGACAACAGGCCGCCTTCGGCACCCATCTGCGGGGCGGGCGCGGCCACCGCCAGCTCGTCGCTGAAGGCGCGGGGTGCATAGCCGGTGGCCTGGCGCCACTGCGGCCATTCGTCGGCCATGACGAAGGCCGTCGAGTTCATCCCGAGCGGGATGAGGATCTGCTCCTGGATGTAATCGGGGTAGCTGACTCCCGAGACTCTCGTGATCACTTCCCCAAGAAGGTGGTAGGCGAGGTTGGAGTATTTCGGGTGTTGGCTCGGCGGGATTCTGGTGACCACCGCCCCCGGCTGGCCGAGGTCGGTCAGCCTTTCGTAGAGCGGGACGGTCCAGTCCGTGCCTGACGGCTCGCTGGCCAGCCCGGAGGCATGGGCCAGCATGCGGCGCAGGGTGACCTGCTCGATCCTCGTCTCCGGGGGCGCGGCCTGCCGCACCTCAGGGATGTATTCGGCCACGGCATCGTCCAGGTCCAGGAGGTCGGCCTCGCGGAGCAGCATGACAGCCGCGCCGGTGAAGGTCTTGGTGATGGAAGCGATCCGGTAGATAGTGGCCGACCCGGCTGCGGCGCCGAGTGCGAGATCGGCGAAGCCGGCCCCCGAGCACCAGAAGGCCTCGTCCCCGCACAGCGCACCTGCCGCGGCCCCCGCCAGGCGACGGTCCCTGACAAACCAGGCCAGCACCGCATCAAGTTCTGAATCCGCGGCTATCCGTTCCGCCATCCATACCTCCCGTGCTCGCGGGTGGCCCGTCACCCCGACGGCCTCTTGCGCTCGCTTCCGAGAACCGCCCCGTTCGTAGGGCTATGTGCCCACTGGGATGGTCGGTAGGACGACAGAAGCGCCGACCATATCTGAAAATGCGCGCGAAATCGGCCCACCGCAAGCGCGGCACGGCGGGCGGCCTATGATGAAGCCGCCCGCCGTGCTTGGAGGAGTGGGGCCTGGCCTGACCGCACCGCCCGGATGGAGCGGGCCTGCCAGGCTCAGGCCGCTGGTGGCTGGTAGGGCTCGCCGAGCGGACGGTGTCTGTCCGCCGCCCTGGTAGCCAGCACGAGATCTAGCTCAGCCTCTAGCTGCTCGAGGTGGAGCTGGATGAGCCTCAGTTGCGGACTGACGTTGGCCACCATTTCCTGGCGGAAGTAGCGCATGGATGCGACTGCGCCGATGAGAAGCCCAATAAGCGTACCGCTGAGGAAGATCATTGGGACCATGTCGACCACCTCTGCTTGCAGACCCAATGCCAGTATGCGGTCTGACGTGCGCAATCCGCAAGTAGTCATTCTGCCACCTGGCAGAATGATCGAGGTCGTACTGACGGCTGCAGGATGGGCTCTGAGTCGGACCTCCGCCGTGGGGACCGCGGCGGGTCTGAAGCCAGACCTGGCCGGATGCCGGTCCCAGCTCCCTGCCGGATTGGACTGTCGCGATCGCCGGGCCCTGAACCGGAAGCGTATGAAGTCGCCGATGTAGGCACTGCTGGTCATCGGTCTCGCCTCTTGGGTGAGGCCCGGAAAGTCAGTGACAAACTGGAGTGTTCCCGCTTTTTTGGACACCGAATTAGGCTGCCAATTGACTGAGTTGCCTATATCCTAGTTCGTATTCATCAGGTGTCAAGTACCCGAGTGCGGAATGCCTCCGCAACGGATTGTAGTAGTTGCTGATCCAGTCTGACGTTCCCTTCTCGAGGTGCGCCAGCGACGGCCACGGGCGGGTGTGGATCAGCTCTTTCTTGTACGTCGCGAAGAACGATTCCGATACGGCATTATCGTAGCAGATTCCCGTTCTTCCCAGCGACCTCCTTATGTTATTCCTGGTGCAGTACCCGGCGAATGCCAAAGCGGTATACTGGCACCCGCGATCGGAATGAAACACGACTCCGGGGGACGGTTTCCGGGCGGAGATGGCCATATCGAGGGCCGCGGTGACCAGGCTGGTACGCATGTGAGTGGCGATAGCCCAGCCGATCAGTTTCCGTGAGTGCAGGTCGATGACGGTCGCGAGGTAAGCCCACCCGCCCCACGTTTTCACGTACGTGATGTCGCCGCACCATTTCTCATCGGGGCGGGAGGCGGTGAAGTCCCGGCCGATCAGGTCGGGGGCAGGCACGGGCTGGTCCCCGCCGATGGTGGTCCGCTTCCAGGCCCTCGGGTGGCGCCCGCGCAGGCCCGCAGCCTGCATCAGCCGGTGCACGCGCTTGTGTGACACCAGGTGGCCCAGCGCCGCCAGGCCCGCGCGCATCCGGCGCACCCCAGGATTGCCCCGCGCCTCCTCATAAATCTTCCTCATGACCGCGGCCAGCGCCGAGTCATCTTTGGACCGCTGGGACTGTTCCGCGCCCCGCCACGCGTAATAGCCCGAACGCGAGACCCCCAGCCACGCGCACATGAAGGATACCGGGTACTCACCCGAATCAGCCCAGCCCGCGATGGCAGCAAATCTCACTGACTGCCTTTCGCGAACCAGGTCGCTACTTTTTTTGCGAACTCCACCTGCATCCGCAGCTCAGCGATTGTGGACTTGTCATCCCTGGACTCAGCGCGCAGCCGGGCCAGCTCGGCCCGTTCGGACTCACCCAGCGGCGCATCCGGGGACTCCCCGGATTCCGCGGCCTCTCGTGCCACCTTCACCCACTTGCCAAGAGTCATCTCATGGACGCCGATGTTGCGGGCGACCTCGGCAACCGGGCGGCCACCGTCAAGGACGAAAGCTACCGATTGTGCCTTGTACTCCGGCGTATATGAGCGGCG
>Ga0335078_10001573_pt1 | contig 34455 bp, 29 predicted proteins | sample Lox_Sample_32_FD_206711 | JGI IMG/M metagenome (GOLD analysis project Ga0335078, IMG submission 206711) | Soil microbial communities from Loxahatchee National Wildlife Refuge, Florida, United States - Lox_Sample_3.2 | ecosystem: Environmental > Terrestrial > Soil > Wetlands | place: USA...
GTTCGGTATCTTTTTTCCATTCGTAAAGCTTACCACCAACTTTGTTGGTGGTCAACAAGGTGTGGGGTTTGCAACCCCACGCCCACCACCGACTAAAGTCGGTGGATTCGCGGACATTGATAAATTGAAAGTCCTATTATTTATCCGCTGCGTCCATAAAATTATCATCATGATGGCTATCACGAATATAAGCATTTTAATTGCCACATCGTCCAAATATTTATTTAAAAAATGCAAAATATTTAAAAAAACAAATAATCCAATTATGACTCCTAATATATAACCCATTGGATTTTTTAAAAACTGCATGGATTTATCCAGCGACTGATAGCAACTTTGTGCCATTGTAATAATAAAGTAGCTAAAGCTGAGCTATACCCGCTCCGGTTCTGGTCGCTCTGATAAGTTAACCAGTCGGCTTTGAGCATAGAAAAAAACAAGAATAAAATACATAACGTTATTATCATCTTAAATATTCTTTGATTACATTCAGTAAACATCTTAACAAACCTCATTTATTAAGAATTTCCAGATTTTTACTATATTTCTTTTTTGAAATTTTTTTTAGTTTTGATTTTTTGTTTCTTTTAATTTCAATAAATTCGATTATATTTATAATAATAAAATAATAAATTAAGGCAAAAGAACATTGCGTAAGCAGAGTTGTTGATAACCATCTAAATTTATCATTCAAAATCGAAAGCAATGTCAAAATACAAGCATTTATGATTGAATAAAATATTCTTACGTTTTCATTTCTTAAAAACGCTACTTTTTTCCCATATAAAAAAACAGCAAAAAATTGAATAATAAAAATAAATAACTTTTGAAAATAATACGAATTAATCTTGTTAATGATTAAAAAAGTTACAAAAATCCAGAACAAGATGCCAATGAAAATATATAATATTAAATCAAGAAATTTTTTCATAGTTCACATCCACCTTTATTAAATATATCCATTTCTTCATTGAAGCATTTAAAACCGTCGAGTTGTGATAACTCGAATGTGTTCTTTTTTGTCTTGTCCAGCATTTTTATTGCATCCTCCGCAAGCTTTTTGGCTATCCTGCGCGATTCTTCAAGGCGTATAGTCCGGGATAAGTGGCTTTGCCTGCTTTTGCGACCTTGCCTGCCTTTCGAGTCAATCCCTGATATCTCAGTTATTATATCCGTTTGCTCGCTCCATTTAACTTTGTAACTCTCCTTTTACTTCTTTGTTATTTAATCATGAAACGCAACAAGCAAGGTCCGCAACAATAAATTCTTTCGTTTAAATCTTAAATATATTTCGTATTAGTAAAAAGATTAAATATAAATAAATAAAAATACAAAAAAGAATCGTTATTAAATTATATCTTTTTTTTAACTTTTTATCTTTTAGAATAACCAAACGCAAAACATTAAAAGAGAAAATAAATCCAGCCACTAAAAGAAGGGCTGCTAAAATAGTGGAATATATATTAATAAGATTAAGAACGCATGCAATTGTCCAAACGATAACTGCTGCCAAATAAAATCCGACAATACATATAGTGGTAACAAAAAGATGCTTATCATTATATTTTTTGCTAATAACATTAGATTTCATTAGTTACTTCTCGCAAAAATAAGAAGTTTCAGACCCTGCTAATTGTGTTTTCATCCTTTACCTCATATCTTCATGGTTAGTATACTTTTTATTCTTTCCTTTGATAAAAATATATTTAAAATAGATTCCTAATATTTTTCGTTTATTTCCCAAACTCAACATAACGATAATCCATAAGCAAAATTCGATAATTGTTAAAACAAGAATGAAAAAAATTGATAAATGCTTGATAATATTGAAATAAAAATTTAAATAAGTTAACAATGTAATTATCAAACCATTCAATATACTTCCTATTATTATTGGTATTTTATTTTTATAGCCTAAATCTTGTGGGTTTTTATATAAATAAATTGGCATATAAGTGATACTTAAAATATATATTAAAATGGGTATATATTTACTCTTTTTAAGATTATAATGCATATCTATAAGGGTCAGTAATAAAATTACCAATATAATAATAATTGCTATTATAATGAGCATTATTTTATCTATTACTTTATTTTTTTCTTCTTTTTTCATTGATAAAGGAGTTTTGGTGTCAGCCCTTGATTCGTGCGTTTTCATCTTTTACCTCATAACTTCATGGTTAATATGCCCTGCTTATAATAAATTTTGCGACCTGCGATAACTCGCCCGTTTTCTTTTTTATCTTGGTAAGTATTTCAATTGCATCATCCACAAGCTTTTCGGCTATCCTGCGTGATTCTTCCAGGCCGTATAGCCCGGGATAAGTAGCTTTGCCTGCTTTTGCGTCCTTGCCTGCCTTTTTGCCGAGCTTTTTCTCATCCCCTGCCACGTCCAGGATGTCGTCTGCTATCTGGAAAGCAAGCCCGATCTTTTCGCCGAACTGCCTGAACAAGCCTGATATTCTTTTGTCAGCGCCTGCAAGCATGACTCCTGCCATTATTGACGCAGTAATAAGAGCTCCTGTCTTGTGCTCATGAAGGTATTTCAAAGTCTGTTTTGATACCTTCTTTTTCTCGCTTTCAATATCCACTATTTGCCCGCCTATCATGCCTTCACTGCCTGATGCTTTTGCAACCTTGCAAGCCGCTATGATTATGTTCTCTTTTTTGATTTTTTTGTTGTTTGCGCATGACATCATGAGTTCAAAAGCTTTTGTCAGAAGCGCGTCGCCGGCAAGTATTGCCACTGCCTCGCTGAATTTTTTGTGGGAAGTCGGCATTCCACGTCTAAAATCGTCATTATCCATTGCAGGCAAATCGTCATGGATAAGAGAATATGTGTGTATCATTTCAATCGCGGCTGCAAAAGGCATGGCGTCGTTATATGTAAGACCACATGCTTTTGCCGACAGCAGGCACAGCGCAGGCCTCAGCCGCTTGCCTCCGGCAAGCAGGCTATAACGCATGGCTTTGTATAGAATTTTTGGATAACCTGCTTCAGGCAGGAATTTATCGAGAACTTTGTTTATAAGTCCGGAAAGTTTTTCAAGCAATAATTTTATATCCGGGTTTGCCTTTTTTTGCATCCTGTTTTCACACTTTCGTTTGGTATTTTATTTGCGTTCCGGAACAATTTTACCATAAATTTTTATAAAATAATTTGTTATTGACAATTTTTTGTTTTAAATAATCATGGGTTATTTTGGATAAAGCATTTCTTCCGGAATGGGTGTCATTTTACTTCCGTCCGGCATTATAACATACGAAATAGCGCAATATGCGATGCGGTATTGTTTCATTTTTATCGTTATATTGTGAAAGCCTTTGTCGAGATACATCTTTTTTATTACAGGCGGGAAGTCGTTATGTTCATACCCTCCCTGGGAAAAATCATCCCTGCATTCTATGGTGAATACCTCTTCTCCGTCTATATATATCTGTGCGTCCTGGCCGCCTCCGGCTATGCCGAACCCATATTTACCCTGTGTTTCTATTTTTATTTTGCCTTTCCAGTCGCAAATAAGATAATCATCAAAACCGTCTTGAAATTTTCTTCCTTCCATTGAGTTTAAAAGCCACCTGTCATAAATCATGGGCGTTACGTCTGTCCTGATTAAAGATGAACCACTGCCTTTTACAACCTGGGTGTAGGTTCCTGCAAGCCCGTACCGACGGATTTCCTTGACAAACCTGCCGTATTCAACCGGCATAAAATTATCAGAATCACCGGATTTAATGTACACGGCCTCTTTTCCGGTAACATTGGCTACATCAATATCAATATTGTAGAAAGCTGCGTAAAGTTTCATTCTTTCCGAAATACCTTTTGACAGACGTATTTTTTTTCCATTGATTTTAAGCGATGACCCGCTGAAATTTTCAAATTTTAGGGTGTACATGCCGTTGTCGAATATCCTTATGGATCCCCTGAAAACTCCCGGCGAGGAAATATTCTCACCCGACGGCGAATTAAAATCAAACGCTCCTTCAAACTGCCTGCCCGAACTGTAGTAAAACCTCAATCCTTCCATTTCCTTGATATCTTTTAACGGTATGTTGAAAGTGATAACATCGATATCCCTGCCGTAATAATATGGGCAAAGGATATTTTTACAAATGAAATTGGTGCGCGGGGTCCAGACACGGCCTGAATTAAAGGCCGTCATCACGGCATCAGGAAACCTTTTTTTGATGTAATCGAAAGAATCTTTGTAAAAAGAATCCACTATCAAAAGCACGTCCTTATGCCCATAGGGGAACATGAGTAAATTATCGACAGAAAACTGTTGTTTTGCCAGCAGTTCTGGTTTCCTTTCATTTTTGAAATAGATATTTTCACCCATGAATATGTAGCTATCGTCCCATCCACCAAAAAAATACCGGCTTGCATATATATTGTGGGTCTCACTGTTTGTTTTGCATAAATCTGCGATTTTGAGTTCTATAGGCGAAAAGCCGAGGTTGATTTCTGGGTCATTCAGCATTTTTATAAAATACGTTTCAAGACCCCAAACGCATGAAATCCATACGGCAAAAACAACTGCAGCCTTTGCGACAAGCGATTTAAGGCCGGTTCCTATGTTCATTAAACAATTGATCGCGGCTGCTATTACAAGAAATGACGCGCTAAACGCGATAATCGCCCTCTGGGTGCTGGGCGGAAGCCAGTATTCCGAAAAAATCCCTGGAATAATTCCTACTATAAAAAGCATGGCCGCAATAAAAGAAATCCTTTTTTTAAGCGAGGATAAAACAATACCGGATCCGAGCAGAAAAAAAATCGTCTCAACAAGGCCAAGAAGCGGCCTGTCCGGGTAATTAAGCTGAGTATTCCCTGTCCCCTTGACCGTGAGCATGCCAAGGTATGCTCCTATGTTTGATATTATTATTTTTGTGTTGTTGGAAGTGATTGCCGATAAATAAGAAAAATAATTATGTGCATTAAATATCACGTATAATATCAGCGGCAGCAGCGACAAAATAAAACAAGTTAAAACTATTCCGGCGTCAAAAAATATTTCTTTTGGCTGTTTATATCTCTTTTCTTTTAAAGCCAGCGCTGTTTCATAAATAATATAAACCGCGAGCATCAGGACTAAAAACTTGCTTGCATTATAAAAATACAAGGACCAGCCGGCAATTAAACCCGCGAAAGCCAGGGATAAACGGTTTTTCCTGGTAAATCCGTATATAACAAGGCCAAATGAAGTCCATATAAAAAAGGCCGTGGCCGGTGGAAGAAGCATCCAGCGGGATAAATGAAGATAAACATGGTTGCTTGCCAGGATGGCCGACGAAAGAAACGCTGTGTCTGTCCTGTAAAACAGGCGCAAAAACATATAAAAAGAGATTATTGTCAGTATTGCAAACACAGCCGCAGGCAATCTTAAAACTACCGTACTTATGCCAAAATGATTATAAAAAAATGTCAGAATATACGGCCCTGCCGTATCCTGGGCCAGACTGGTGCCGCCTATAAATACCGATGGTTTGTACATACCGCTCATGAGATTTCTGGCCGTATCGGAAAAAAGCACTTCATCACTGTTTATCCCTGGAAATTTTTCTCCAATGGCATAAAAACGCGTGAAAGCCGCAAAGCCAATAAGTATGGCAAGAGCCGCTATATCAAGTATAATGCTGTCATGATATCCGGATTTTTTGTCCTTGTTGCGGTTAAGCAAAATTCCGGCAAAGCCTGCGGCAGCAACAGTGAACTGCATTATTGAAGGAAATTTTTCCATGCGATCCTTAAAAAATATTGTCAAAAGAACAAAATATAAAAAAAGCCCCAGAAAAATAATCGACCTTAAATTCAATTCAATACTGTAATCTGGCTCAACAGGAAATTTTTCAATTGTTCTGCCTCCGGCTGATTTTGCAAAAAATTTCGGGATTAACCATACCGAGAACAGTAAAATAAGGAAGTACAGCCAGAACAACTGCGCTGTTTGGATAAGGATTATCTGGATAATAACTGCAGCGACAAGTGTCAAAAGCTTGTGCCGGAATATTTTTTCCACGATGAATACAAAAAAATCATGTCCAGTATTAAAAATGTCCTGTATTAAAAATTTATATTTTCCCAATTTATCTCCCTTTTCTTACAAATAAAATTGCCTTCAAATCCCCATGCGATAATTGCTATTTAGAACGGCAGTTCCCCGTCGTCATCCTTGTCTTTCTTTTCACCCTTATCATCCTTTTCCTCTTCCTCGTCCTCCGCGTCCTTTTCTTCCTCATCCTCAAATTCCTCTGCCTCAAACCCGCCTTTAGCCTTTTTCCTCAAAACCTCGATTTTCAGCTTGGTCTCTTTCAGGATTTCCCTGCATTTTGCAATCAGTTCCATGCCATTTTGATAGTCTTTAATGGCTTCTTCAAGGTCTATTTCCCCTGACTCCAGCTTCTCGACTGTCTGCTCGAGCTCCTTTAAATAAGATTCGAAATTTTTATCCTTGTCTTTTTCCTTTTTGGGCATGTTATTCCTCCTCTTTTTTATTAACTATGGCTTTTATTTCACCCTTATACAGCTTTGCCTTTATCCTGTCGCCTGGCTTTGCGTGGCTTGCGTCTTTCAGTATACTGCCTTTTTCATCGTAAACCACGGCATAGCCTTTTTTCAGGATATTGAGCGGGTTTAGTATTGTAAGTTTTTCTTTTAATGCCTTTACGCTGTCTATCGTGAGCTTCAGTTTGTCGGTTATGCTCCTGTCCATATCCAGCGTAAGGTCGTCCAGTTTCTGCAGATACTCGGTGTACATCTCAAACGGCATCTTGAACGCGTAACTTTTTTCAAGCCTGTCCAGTTTCTCGACATAGCGCTCCACCAGGTTGTCAAGCAGGCTCTCGAGCCTCTTCCTGTACGAGACTATATTTTCATACAGCTCCCCGGAATCGGGCACCACCAGCTCTGCCGCTGCAGACGGTGTCGGCGCCCGCAGATCAGCCACAAAATCAGCTATGGTAAAGTCAATCTGGTGCCCCACAGCAGAAATGACCGGTATCTTTGATTCGTAAATTGCATGCGCGAGCTTTTCGTCGTTAAAGGCCCACAAGTCTTCCATGGACCCGCCGCCGCGCGCAAGTATAAGCACGTCTGCCTGCGCCATCTCATTCATGTCATTGATGGCTGTTATTATCTGTCCGGCAGCTTCATCACCCTGCACAAGCACAGGATATATCTGTATTTCCACGTTCTTATAACGCCTTGTTACTATGTGCAGGATATCCCTTAAAGCAGCCCCTGTTTCGCTGGTAATTACCCCTATTTTATTTGGAAAAGAAGGTATGGGCCTCTTATGCGCCTGGTCAAACAGACCCTCTGCCTCCAGCTTTTTCTTAAGTTTCTCAAACTCCAGCAAAAGGTCGCCCAAACCCAGGTTTTCGATCTGCTCAGCAATGATCTGATACTCGCTTTTCTTGCCGTATATTGAAATCCTGCCAAAAACCTTGATCTTTTGGCCCTCTTTGAGCTCAAAGCCGAGCTTGCGTTGGCTTGCCCTGAAAAAAGCTACTTTTACCTGGTTATGCTCGTCCTTGAGCGTGAAATAAACGTGGCCTGATGCAGGTATGCTTAGGTTTGATATCTCCCCCTCAATCCAAATTTTGCCTATATTAGCTTCAAGGATTTCTTTAATGATTGTTGTTATTTCAGATACGGAATAAATTTTTTCGTTTTCTTGAAGCATTTATTCAGCCTCTTTTGCTGTTGGAATCAAGTTGTGTTCTCCTTGATTTCAGATGTTTCTTAGATATTCTGCGCTTTCCTCAGGTATGGTCGGGTTGATATAGAACCCGCTTCCCCATTCAAAACCTGCTATGCTTTTGATCCTGGGCAATAACTCTATGTGCCAGTGGTAATGGTCCAGATTGGGCATTTTTAACGGTGTTGTGTGTATCATGTAGTTGTAGGCAGGCCTGTTAAGGGCCTTGTTAAGCCTGTATACGGCGTCTTTAAGCACATAGGCCAGGTCTGCTGCCTCTTTGTCATCTATGGCAGAGAAATGGCTTTTATGCTGTTTTGGGACTATCCACATCTCAAACGGAGATGTGGATGCGTAAGGCGTAATGCATATGAAATATTCAGATTCTTTTACAACCCTGTCTTTCATCTGTATCTCATTGTCCACAAGGTCGCAGTAAATGCACCTTTTCTTAAAATCATAGTATTGTTTGGCTGAGTCTATCTCTTCTGCCACGTTTTTTGGTATTACAGGCAGGGCCATAAGCTGGGAATGTAGGTGGCTCAGGTGCCCTCCTGCCCTGATGCCCCTGTTTTTGAATATAAGGATGTACTCGATTCGTGTGTCGTTTTTCAGGTCCAGGAACCGGGACCTGTAGGACTTAATCACGTCGCTTATCTGCTCTATCGCCAGGGTATCCATATCGGCGTTGTGCAGCGGCGTCTCGATAAATATCTCGTTTGCGCCTGTGCCTGATATCATGTCAAATATACCCACACCTTTTCTGTACATTGGGGTTTCAACTTTCAGGTATGGATTATTGTTCGGGATCACCCTTACTTTCCATTTGCCGGACTTGTCCTTTACTTCGGATATGGAAAAAGGCGTTTTGCCCTCATTGCCCGGGCAAAACGGGCACAAGTCATCCTGCTCGGGCAGGACGTCCTTTGAGAATTCAGAATCCGCGATAGGGACAAATGTCTTATCGTCAAGTGTGATTACCCACCTGTTTACGATGGGGTCTTTTCTGATCTCGGACATTTATTTCTCTATTTTTTTGGAAACGTTTGACCTCAGTACGTTAAATACCGTGCTCTCGGCCGATGTTACTTTTATTACCTCATCCTTGTCGTTTATCTTGGTGATTACGCCCACTATGCCGCCGCTGGTCACTACCTTGTCGCCTTCTTTAAGCGCGTTCAGCATTTCCTGGTGCTTTTTCTGCTCTTTCCTCTGCGGCACTATGAACATAAAATAAAACAGTACAAAAATAAGTATCAACGGCAAAAATTGCATAAGCATTGCCATAGGGTCTGCCGGTGCTGCAGGTGTCGCTGCGGGAGCGGCCGCTGCTGCTGCCGGTGCCGCTGCTGTTGCTGCATAAAGATTTTGTTCAAAAAACATTGTGAAACCTCCTGGTTTTAGTTTCTTTTTTCTCCCTGATTTTTCGGGAGTTTTTTGAGGGAATCAGATCTCAAAATTTGCCAGAAATTTTTCTTTTTCCTTCTCAAAATTACCATTTTCAATGGAATTTTTTATTACGCCGCACAATCTTATCATAAAATAAATATTGTGTAAAGTGGTTAAGCGCATGCCGAGTATCTCGTGCACGTTAAAGAGGTGCCTGATGTAAGCTTTTGTGAAATTTTTGCACGCATAGCATCCGCAGCCTACCTCAATGGGGGTAAAATCCTCCTTGTATTCGCTGTTGCGCAGGATAATCCTGCCTCTTGATGTGTAAACGGTGCCGTTCCTTGCTATCCTTGTCGGCAGTACGCAGTCAAACATGTCCATGCCGTTCTCGACTGCGTGCCACAAATCCTCAGGCGCGCCTATGCCCATTAGGTACCTCGGCTTATTCTCGGGCATTAAAGGGCCCACCCAGTCCATAACCGAATACATCAGGTCCTTGCCTTCGCCCACAGACACGCCGCCTATTGCATAGCCCGGAAAATCCATTTTTACCATTTCCTCCGCGCTTTTTTCCCGGAGATCCCTGTAAACTCCGCCCTGTATTATTCCGAACAGGGCCTGCCTGTCGGTGTTCTTGTGCGCGAGTTTTGCCCTCTTTGCCCACTCGAGGGTTAGGTTAAGCGAGTTATCTATGTACCCGCGCTCTGCAGGATACGGCGGACACTCGTCAAGGCACATCATGATGTCGGAGCCCAGCCTGTTTTGGATGTCAACCACCTTTTCAGGCGGCAAAAAATGCTCGGTTCCGTCAAAGTGCGCCCTGAAGAGCACGCCTTCAGGAGTGATCTTGCGCAAATCTTCCATGGAAAATATCTGGAAGCCTCCGCTGTCGGTAAGTATCGCGCCCTTCCATGCCATGAATTTATGCAATCCGCCTGCCCGCTCTATGATGTCTATTCCGGGCCTGAGATAAAGATGATAGGTATTTGACAGAATTATTTTGATGTTCATTTCCTCCAGGTCCTGAGGTGTCATTATCTTTACCGTGGCCTGGGTGCCGACAGGCATGAATATGGGGGTCGTTACTGTGCCATGAGGCGTGTTTATCTCGGCTATGCGTGATTTTTTATATTTATGGAGTATCTTAAAGAATTCCATCTTGGAGCGCTTTTAATACGTTATAGTCCTTTCTTTCTTTATTCGCGTAATTCGGGGAGTCCCTGTATTTTTTTGTGTAGTCCACTATGCCGAAATCCATATTTTTATAGTTCCAGTATGTGTAAGATATCCTGTATTTCTTAAATATTTGTATCACGTCGTTTGTCCAGTTTTTCCTTGTCTGTGGCGATCCCTTTGCGATGCAGCCGAACTCTCCGCAAAGCACAGGAACTTTGTATTTTTTCTGGAACTTTACAGCCTCATAAATCAGCTTTTCAATCTCGCTTTTATCCCAGTATATGTCCTGTTTTTCCAGAAAGGATGCAAAGGAATCGTCTTTTTTCTTTACCTCTTCTTTCAGGTTCCCTACATTTTCCGGCCTGCCCGGATACTCAACATTGCGCCTGTAAAGATTGAACTTGTAAAAAGAAACCCATTCGGCGAGCTGGTGGGTAATCAAAAGCGGCTCGTAAAAATGGAAGCTGTATATTATTTTATTATCGCTGAATTTTTTCATTTTTTTGAATGTTGCTATCTGTCCCCAAAGGTTTGACTCTACGACAATCCAGTGCTTTTTATCGTGCTTCCTTATGGCTTTTACTGCGTCTTTTGCCAGGCTTATCCACTGGCTGTCCTTTGGCGCCACAGGCTCGTTCAATGGCTCGTACATGATATGGGGCACTTTTAGATATCTTTGCGCAAAATATTCCCAAATTTTCAAAAATCTTTTTCTGCTATTGGATTTTTTATCCCATATGTCGTTTTTATCTCTTTCCTTAAACGCGAACGAATGCCCTGGAGCCTTATGCAGGTCAAGTATTACCGTTATGCCGTGTTTGCCTGTCCAGTCTATGACGTTATCCACATACTTCATGCGCTTTTCGTTGTAAACATACGGTTTGTCGTCGGACTCAAACAGGAAATAATCAACAGGCAGCCTCACAATATTAAACCCCATTTTTTTGATGTCAATGATGTCTTTTTCAGTTATAAAAGTATTTAAATGTTTTTCCGTAAGGTCAGCCTGCGAAGTAAATCCTCCGATGTTTACGCCATAGAAATACATAAAACCTCCTTTAACGTTTTAATTTTTTGCGGTGTTTTAAAAATTAATTTATTTGAGTTTTTATTATGAAATTTCCCTTATGGTTTCTGGTTAAATCCCATGCTCTGTGAAATCTTATCAGCGGTGGATTTTACCTGCTTTGCAAGGTCAGTTACTCTCTGGTCATTTACCCTCATTGCAGGCGCAGTTATTCCAACGCACGCTATGACCCTGCCCCTGTAGTTTTTTACCGGAGCCGCGATGCCGACAAGGTCGTTTGAATACTCCTGGTTGTCTATCGCAAAGCCCTGCTGCCTTGCCTCTGAAAGCGACAATTTAAGCTTTTCAGGAGTATCAATGGTGTACGGCGTAAAAGGCTCAAACTTGATGAACTTCATGACCTCATCCAGCCTGGTATCGTCCGGAAGGCTTGCCAGCCAGATCTTTCCCGATGCCGAGCAATGCAGCGGTACCCTTTCACCTACGTTTGACTTCACACCGACCTTTTCCAAAGTCTCAAGCACATCAACATAAAGCACCTTGTACTGGTCCACTATTGCCAGCTGTACGGTCTCGCCTGACGACCTCCACAGCTGCCTCAAATAAGGCATCGCGTGCTGGCGTATATCAAGCTTTGAGAGTACTGCGTTACCGAGTTCAAAAAGCTTCATACCGAGCCTGTATTTTGACGTTTCCGTATCCTGCTCGACGTATTTCCTGAGCATAAGCGTGGTAAGCAGCCTGTGAACCGTGCTCTTATGCAGGTGTAACTCCTTGCTGAGCGTGGTGACTCCAACTCCTGTCTTGTACTCGCTTAACGTCTCGACTATATCGAGCGTCCTTTCCACCGACTGCACGGTGGTTTCATATATCTGTTTCCTTCTCATTCTTATCCTCCTGAAATTTTATTTAAAATTTGTTTATTCCCACTCGCTTGCTTTTATTCTTATTGTTACCCTCCTGTTTTTCTGCCTGCCTTCATCAGTGTCATTTGAGGCAACCGGCATCGTATCCCCTTTTCCTACGGCCGTGAATATATTGGGCGGCATTCCAAAAAGGTCGATAAAGAACTTCACGACAGCTTCGGCCCTCGCCTGCGATAATGCGAGGTTATCAGGATATATGCTGCGTTTTATCGGCATATTATCCGTATGTCCTTCCACGATAACTGTCGCGTTCTTATGGCTCTTTATCATGTCTGCTATTTTCTGCAGGTCCTGATACACGCTTATTTTGACGTCAGCTTTGCCTATGTCGAATAATGTATCTGCAGCAAGGTTTATGACGATTTCGCGTAAAAGTACATGCACGAACTGCGGAGCAGTATGTGCCCAGTTGCCTACGGTATCAGATGCGTAGAATGTATATGAATAAACCTTTCCCGGGTCAATGTTCGTGCCCTTGTCGTTTGTCCCGTCCCATATGATTGGCGAAGGCGGATTTCCGTTTCCTGAAAATTTCTTTACCACCATGCCTTTATCATCCTTTATAAAAAGATCCCATGCTCCGATATTATGAAGATCGGTCGCAAAAGGCTTAAAAGATACAGGAACCACTATTATGCCTATCTCGTTCGGCTTTAAAATTTTCGGATCTGCGTCAATACTGACCTGTGGCGGAGTGTCGTCGACTTCTAGCGCAACCTCGTTTGAATCAGATTTTGCCCCATTTTTATAAATAACATGGGCTTTCAACGTATAAGTCCCGTCAGGAACGAGTTTTGACAGGTTGTTGTAGCCGTTCCAGTATAATTTCTGGGAAGGATTTTTAAATACGATATTTTTTATAGGCAGGCCTGCCGGATCTGATACGTTTATCGCTATCTCTTTGACCTTGTTCATTTCAAGGTCGGGTGTTATGAAGCTGAAATTTTTCTTAAACCTTTTATCGCCTCTTGGCGCAAATACTGCAGGTTCTGCCGTGATATTAAACGGCGGCATACCGAAATCATAAGTAAGGGTTATTCTGTTTGTCAGTCCGAGATCCTCGTTATATGGCACAAATGCGTAGTCCAGATGAAGTGCATCCAGAATTATTCCAGCGCCGAATGTCGGTTGCTGAATTGTGCCAAGCTTATATCCCAGTCTCAGGGCAAGAATATTAAAAGCCGTGTATGATGCCCCGAAAGAGTAGTTCAGGTCGTTATCCTCGGCCAACTGCACGTCACCTTCGATATTAAAATTATTCACGCTATATCCAAGCCCAAGCTTCATGTTAATCGGCTGGCTGAATGATTCCGAAATAAATGTTGTTTGCGGACCTATGTCTGTGAAAGCAAGCCCTGCTGACAATCCGTTTAAGAAAGGCATGTCATATATTAATCCTGCGTCAAAAAGAAATGAAAAAGACGACCCCGAAGTATCCTGGCTGTCAATTGTATAGTTGAGAATTTTCAGGTTTGCGCCGATGCTCAGGTTATCGGTAAACTGCTTCGCGTATGTAGCTATGCCGTAAATGCTGTAAGGTGAAAAAGTGTATAATGACTGCCAGGTTGTGCCGCTTTGAATGGTTTTTGTGATTGGTGTCATGTGTAGCCAGTTCAGAGATACAGCGATGGTCCCAAATGGAAAAATCATTGAATAATCCATGTTTTCGTATTCCACCTGCTGAAACCATTCAATATGCGTTAAAGAAATTTCTGATGAGAGTGATTTGGCAAGTCCAGCAGGATTGTATTGAATGGAATCAATATCATTGCATAAGGCTACGTAAGTTTCACCCATTCCAGCTGGTTTTGCAGGAATTAGAATTTTTACAAAATTATTAGAAGTAGTTCCGATTTGTTCTGCGGAAGGAAATATATTTCCTTCTGCCAAGAAAATCATTAAAACAACTAAAAATATTTTCTTTTGCATTACAAACCTTCCCATCTTATGAAATAGTTATTTTATTATCAATATTTTGTCAAATTTTTTTATTGATGTCAACAGGTATTTAGTAAAATAATTGACTTTTGTTTTAATACGTGATAATTTAATATTTAGGAGTCATAAAAATGCAAAAAAAACTGATAAATATATTTTTTCTTTTGATAATGTCTTTAACTGTGTTATCAGGAGTAAATTATACTAAAGACCAGCCAATATTGGAACCAAGGCCCATCCCTGATATTCAGATTGACGGAGAATTAAAGGAATCTATCAGTACTGAGCCATTGAAACTTAAAAAAGGCAACAATTCAGCAACAATTTACATTGGTTATGATTCAAACGGACTATATTTTTATGCTGATGTTGACTGTCCTACCCCAAAAATGAATAATAAAAAGGAAGGCGACTTAAACAAGGTTGATTGTATTGAAATTTTTCTTTCTTCCGACCCAAATGCAGATTTTAAACGTACTAAATACGGCGTCAAAGATTTTCATTTGGGCATAAAAGCCTCAAAAGAAAATGAAACATGGAACTGGCAATACAAAGCTCCCCTTGTAAATCCAGAATTATATTATAAAGAAAAAGACCATGGTTATATCATGGAATGCAAAATTCCATGGTCAAACTTTGACATTGGCTGTCTGTGCAAGGTAAACGGACGTGTGCTTTCTTTTGATATTGCCCTGGATATTGGCACAACAGGTTTATTTGGAAATAGAACGCAAATCAGGTGGTGTGGCGATAAATCAATAGATAATAATCCCAGCCAGTGGGGCAAAGCTGTTTTCTAATTATTCCTTTTAATTTGCTCTTCGATAAAATCAGACAAAAAATTTGAATCATCTTCTTTTACAGCAAGAAAACTCAGGCCTGATTGGTATATCCCATCCTTATCAGACTCATTACACCATCTCACTTCACAAAAAGCTTTTATAATCTTTTGTGTCCCATTTTCCATATTTACCTCTACTTTAACTACTTTCCCTGCTTCAAGTTTATGCTTCATAATAAGTCCAATGCCGCCCTTTGATAAATTAAAGGTTTTGCTATTATAGAAATTTTCCTGCGCAGATTCAGAACTATCCGATAAAATTTTATATTTTATATCAGTCTCAAGTTTTATTCTCTGATAAGCTCTTCTTTCAATTCCATTTTCCATATTTAACCTCCTTTTATTTTAATTGTAAGTTTTATAGCAATTTTTATACCGATAAAACTGTCGTTATTAATAAGGAACTTTTTTTGTTATATATTATTTTACTGTGCCAAATGGCACAAATTAATTATTTATAAACCATTTGGCACATATTTAATTACATACAACATTTAACTATATTAAATAATATTCATTGCAACTTCTAAAACATTTTGGGGATTAATCTCTTCAAGGCATTTATAATGACCAAACCTGCATTTTTTATTAAAACAAGGAGCGCAATCAATACTACTGCTTAAAACATGAGCTTTTTTCGATAAAGGCCCTGTCCATTTATATGAGGTTGAAGTGAAAATTGAAATTATAGGTATATCAAATGCATCTGCAACATGCATTATCCCAGAATCATTTCCAATAAAAAGATTCATGTTTTTAATTAAGGCACATACCTGTTTCAGACTTGTCTTTCCTCTCAAGTCACGAATCTCTTTGATAAATGCCCAGCTAAAATTTTGTTTTTTATCCTCTTCAGTACCGATAAGAAAAATCCGTACATTCTTTTTATATTTTTTCAACCCAGAAATTACCTGCTCATAATTGTTAATGGACCACATTTTTGCAGGGCCAAATCTTACAAATGGTGCGATAGCGATATTACATAAAGTCTTTTTTATATTAAATTGCTTTATAACCTGTTTTTCGTTTTTTTTATCCGTGTCTAATCTCTGTTTTAATTCAGAAAAATCGAACTCGTTATACGCATTATAAAAAATCTCCTTATATTCACCCAATATGTGCATTTTATGGTGCTTTTTGTCCCTTTTGAATTTCCTGTTCAGAAAAAAGCCATCATTAGCAAAACCCGACCTGACTTTTATTCCTGCAAGTTGCATCATAAATCCTGATGACATTGACGGGGTAAGGCTAATTCCTATCCCAATTTTTTCTTTTCTGAGACTTAAAGCGGTAGTTATTGATTTCCATAAGGATTTTCTGTTAAAAACAATCAGTTCATCTATAAATTTATTACCTTGGTACACTCCGCATACCGAATTGTCGCAAATAATGTATAGTTTTTTGAATTTATTTTTGATTTCTTTTAAAAAAGCTGTTGCAATCACTGCGTCTCCAAGCCAGTTTGGTACGCGCAAAGCAATCTTTTCATTTGAAAAAGCATGTTTTTTTTTCTCAAGCATCTTGGAAAACTTTACGAATTCCGAGAAACCGCTGTACATGCAAAGTACAAAGCCCTGCAAACCGTCAAGAAACCCCGTCTTTAAAATATACATCCTGAAAAACTTAAAAAATGGCGCAAACATCATTCTTAATATCAGTATGCCCTTTTGCCGTTCTTTTGCCTGTATGGATGTGTACCTGTTCATCTTTGAAAAATAAGCATAGCTGTCCGGATATGAATAATGAATTATTGGCTCTTCAATTTTTTTTATTCCCCCTGTTATTTCCACGCTTTCATGCACCATTCTTCCGTTAAAAGCCCCCATGCTTTTTTTAAAAAGCCTAATCTGATAATCCTTGCCCCAGCCGCAGTGCCTTATGAGCCTGCCAAGAAAAATAGTTTCACGCCTGATTTCATAACCGTCCGCTGCATTTGCGTCATTAACGACCTTCACTATCCCGTCTTTAAGTGCGGAAGACACTTCTTCGTCAGCGTCTATGCTTAAAATCCACTCACATTTTGCCTTTGAGATTGCGAAATTTTTTATGGCTGAGAAATTACTGAACTTTAGAAAAAAAAGCTTGTTCGTGTATTTCTTTGCTATTTTGATTGTTTTATCAGTGCTGTTTGAGTCGACTATTATGATTTCATCTGCAAAAGATAGGCTTTTCAAGCATCTTTCAAGGTTTTTTTCTTCATTATATGTTGCTATGGTCGCTGAAATTTTCATGTTTCTAGCTTTTCAATATATTATTTATTACGTCAAGCACTGCGCTTACAGTCACCGAATCAGCTTTTTTATCCATAGCCTGCAGGACCTCGTTATTGTGTCCCGACGGCTTGTTTATTTCAGGGTCACTATCGCCCCATATTACTACTATATTTGTGAATGGTGCAAATACATGCATAAAATCTGTTTCATTGCAGATAAAACAGCAAAAGTACCTTGAAATTGCCGCCAGCTGCATATAATCATGTGTCGAGGCTGATATGCATTGATTTTTAGTGATATGCATGAACTCATTTAACGCCTCTGATTCGTGCTTATGTGATACCACCACGATTTTAGCGTTATATTTCTCAATAAGCCCTTTCACAAGCAATGAAAATTTATTGAGTGACCATCTCTTCTCCTGATCCTTCAGCGTCGGGTGAATCCCTATGATAATATCCTTATCTGTTATGTTGTTCTTCTTTAAAAAATCAGTTGCAAATGCCTTATTTTCGTCAGACAAGGTGATCTTTGGGGTAAAATCATAACTGTTGGCACCTATGAAACGCACAAGATTGAGGTATTTGACTATTATATGCTGATTAGCGCCTATGCTGTGCAGGGATATGTTATAAAGCCTGTTATACATTTTCCTTTTTTCCTGCAGATAACCGACTTTTACCGGAGCCCTGTTTAGCATAGCGGCCATTATTGGCACTCTAGATCTGTCGTTAAAATTTAATATTATGTTAAACTTGCCTGTCAAAAGGCTAAAAACGGTCTGAATGAATTTTACGGGGTTCAATGTTTTGATCTCAAGTATTTTGTTGATTGACCTGCATGTTGCAGCAAACTTTTTGATAAGAGGCGTTGTAAGTACGGTAATCTCCGACTCCGGCGGCATCGCTTCCTTGAGTGCGGCTATTGCCGGCGTAGAGAGTATGAACTCCTCGGTATGAAAAGGCGTTATTATCAAAACCGAGGACACTTCCTTAAGGTTTATCTGTTTTGCCGAAACTATCTTTTTTCTTTCCTGCTTTTTCAGCGGGTTGTTAATTTTTTCCACCTTTTACTTTGCCAGTATTTGTTTTGCTATTGTTACTGCATTTTTTGCAGGCAATGACTTCATGCACTCGAACTCTCCCGTTGGGCAACTGTTTCCTCCGTGTAAATGGCATGGCCTGCAGTTTAAATCCTTTTCAATTACTTCAAAATCACTGCCTGTTATAAATCCGAAACTTTGCACCGTAGGGCCGAGAAAAACTATGGCAGGAATATTATAATGCCTGGCCAGGTGTGCTATAGCCGTATCATTACCAATAAAGAGCGATGATTCCTTTATGAGCTGTATTACATCCTTGAACCCTGTTTTTCCTATCAGGTTTTTAATGTTTGAGCCTTTAATATATAACATTTCCCTTGAATTTTCAACTTCATCCTGCATTCCTGTGATTGTTATTTTATATTTTTTTTCTTTTTTCAGCTTGTTTATGAGTTCAACGAAATACGGCCATCTTTTTAGTATCCATTTTGCGCCTACATGTATCAGCACAGACTTCCCTTTTGCCATATTTCCCTTTTTTTCAGTCTTATTTATTATGCCGGCAGCTTTTTCAAGTGCGTCAATATAGTTATCAAAAACTGATTTTCTTGGTTTTAAAAACCATTTAAGAAGCACTGAAAAACGCCTTTTTATTGTGTCTTTCTTATATACAACCTTTTTTTTGGCCTTCACCAAGAAAGAAAGTATCCTCGACCTTATATTGTTCTGTAAATCTACGACACAGTCTATTTTTTCACTGTTTATTTCTTTCGCAGCGTTTAATAAGGCGCCGATATCCTTTATCGTATTGCCCATAAATTCAAACAGGAAACTTTTTTTGACAGGCATGATATCAACAAGGCTTGAATAAGATGCCTTTGTTGCAAATAAAATTTCCGGGTTTTTATACGTTTTTTTTAAAGCTTTGATTGCCCTAGCGGCTATTATAATATCTCCTGCTGAAGAAAACCTTATTATGAGAATTTTCATTTTTTTATCATTTCCTCAAGTTCCTTGATGTTCTTAATCAGCATACCTATTTTTAGCGCGTAAAAATTATTTTCTGCTATAAACTTCTTGTTTATTTTTATTTCGTCTTTTTCCGTGGTCACTATCAAGGATACATTTGTCTTGTTATACAAGTTTTCAACAGCCTCTATCTCTTTTCTCTTGTACCTGTGGTGGTCGGCAAAACGCAGGCTTACGGTGATGTGCGCGTCCATGCTTTTTAATAGCTTTTCAAACCCGTGTGGGTTGCCAAGCCCTGAAAAGGCTATTATTTTCCGGTTTTTTACCGAAGTTACGTTGAATTTTTCCCCGGTTGATATGTTATAAAAATACTTGGGCTGGTACTCTGCCTCAAATATCTTTACATTTTTGGCGTGTTTTAAAATCACTTCCTTAATTTTTTCCAGTCTGCTTGCATCCTCCACAAGGTTTGAGTTTGTTATAACCACGGCGTTCGCGTTTTTCAGTGAAGAAACAGGCTCCCTTAAAAATCCGGCAGGAAAAAGCCTGCCAAACCCGAATGGGTTCATGGCGTTGACCAGCACTATTTGGAATGAATTTTTAATGGACTGCCTTTTCTGGAATGCGTCGTCTATAAATACAATCTGTGGTTTTAAATTGTCCAGGCCATACTCCAGCGCCTTTATTTTGCTGTTCCCGACTATTACTTTTGCCTTTTCCAGGTTTCTGGCAATTAAAAACGGCTCATCCCCTGCGTTTATTGCCTTTATGAGCATCCTGTTGCCGTCGCATACGACGTCAATATTTTTTATCTTGCGTCTTTTATATCCTTTGGCTACAACCATCACGTCTGTCCCGTCCTTTATAAAACGCCTGCCGAGTTCTTCTGTAAAAGGTGTTTTTCCAGTCCCGCCCAGAGTGATATTGCCAATCGATATTATTTTTGTCCTATATTTTTTTGATTTTAATATATTAAGTTTATAAAAAGCATTCCTTAACAGTAGCCCCAAAAAATAAAAAAAAGAAATAATCTGCAAAAAAAGCAAACCAATATTCTCGCTAAGGTTTCTCTTCTTTTTCGATATAAGCACTGCCCATGAGTTCTCAATCATTCTGTTTATCCTTTTCGTCATATACGAGCCTGACATTTTCGCTTTTAAAATTTTTCTTGTTTTCTTTGATTATCCTGTATGTAGAGATTATTCTATCTATTATTTTCGCTGTTTTCAAGGCAGAACCTTTAAAACCCTCTACAACTGCCCTGTTTTTTTCGCCCATGACACTCCTCAACGAGTCGCATCCTAGTATTGACACAAGCTTTGAATTTATATCCTCTGCGCTGCTTTCTGCCTGCAATGTCCCGCCATCCCTGAGAAGTCTTTCGGCCGTATCTTCGAAATTATACATATACCTGCCTATTATTATCGGCAGGCCTAGTATGGCAGCCTCTATCGGATTATGCCCGCCGAATTTTTTGAACCCGCCGCCGATTATTGCCACGTCCGACACTTCGTAAAGATAAGGCAGGTCTCCTATTGTATTTATTACTATAGCTTCATAATCAGGCATAGTCGTATAATCTTTTACGTCGCTCCACAGCACGTATTTAATACCTTCTTTTTCAAGCATTTTTACAATGGGCTTCACTCTTGCCATCTTCCTTGGCGCTATTATAAGCACGTTAGACTGCCCCTTAAGCGGCTTAAAAGCGTCTATCACAAGCTTTTCCTCGCCTTTTCTAGTACTGCCTGCAGTGATGAATTTCTTCCCTTTTTTATCAAAATTTATTTTTCCACCGCTATGCCCTGCAATACCGGTCGAATACTTTGTATTGCTTAAAATATTTATTTTCTCATCCTTTATGCCGAGCATTTTCAGCCTTATTTTCATTTTTTCGCTCTGCATTATAAAAAAAACCATCCTTTCCAGTATAAACCTGAAAAAAATACCGAACATATGATAAAACTTGAAACTCTTGTTTGAAATCCTGCCGTTTACCATCATTGCCGGGATTCCATGATCGGCTGCATAATAGATGAAATTCGGCCATATTTCAGTTTCTACCAGTACAATGCCGAAAGGATTAATATTTTTTATGAAGTTTTTCATGATGAAATTTATATCAAGCGGCAGTAAGGCCGCAAATGCAAGTATTTCCCCAAGCTCAGCTTTTATTTTGTTTTTACCGTCAGTACTTGTTGTTGTTGCAACAATAACGTAATCAGGGTTTACAGCTTTCATTTCCTTTATAACAGGCACCACGGCCTGAACCTCGCCCACAGACGCTGCATGGAACCACAGTATTTTTTTATTGCATAGCTTTTCAAGGTCATCTTTGCTGATTTTACCCAGCCTCTCGCCGGCACCGGCCCTCCATTTTTTATTAAAAAGCAGCATTATAACTGTAAATGGCAGCAGTATAATTGCTGCTATATACAGCAAAATGTTATAAATAAAAACAACAATCATTATTTTATCTCCTGAAGTATCGCTTTCGCCGTGTTCTTCATTGTATCTTTTTTATACACAAGTTTTTTCAATACTGCGAAATTTTTCTTCATTTCCAGCACATATTTCTTTTCATGAAGCAGCCTTACAGCCTCCCGGCATATGTTGTTTGGATTAGCATCCCTTTGAATAAACTCTTTTATTGTCTCTTTTTCCAAAATAATGTTCGCAAGGCCGATAAATCTGACCTTTGCCAAAAAACTGCCTATAAAGTATGAAATTATATTCGTCTTGTATATAAGCAGTTCCGGTATGCCCAGAAGTGCCAACTCCAGTGTAACAGTGCCTGATTTTGCTATTGCCGCAACTATATACTTACGCATCTGCATATTTCCGCCGTCAACAATTTCCACGTCCCTGCAGCCGGACTTTTCTATAATTGAGTTTATCAATTCCGGTTTGATGTTTCCCGCCTTAAAAATTATAAATTTCACATCCTTGAATATTGATTTTATTTTTCTGCAGGCTTCGCACATTATTGGTAAAAGTGAGCGTATCTCCCTGGTCCTGCTTCCAGGGAAAATGCCAATTGTTTTTCCCTTTGGCTTTTTTAGTGCTCCTGATCTGGTATTTACAATATTAGCCGCAGAAGGATGCCCAAAATACATTGCCTTGATTCCTTCTTTTTCAAGTATAGCTTTTTCAAAGGGAAGTATAACGATGGCGAGGTCAATGTATTTTTTAAGCTCATTTACCCTTTTATAGTTCCAGGCCCATACCTGCGGGGTAATGTAATAAATGACTTTTTTTACGCCTGTTTTCTTTGCAGATTTTATAAGTTTCAGATGGAAACCCGGGTAGTCCAGTACAATAAGCGCGTCAATTTTTTCTTCACGAATAATTTTCAAGCCGTTAAAATATGCTTTAAGTATGCCTCCAATGTTAAAAAGCACTTCTACAAATCCTATAAGTGCGTGCTTTACAAGGTTTATCCTTACATCTACCCCAGCCTGCCTCATTTTCTCGCCGCCAAAACCCAGTATTTTTATGCCTTTTTGTTGCTTGAATATTTCACGCGCAAGGCCGGCAGCGAAAAAATCCGCAGATTCCTCACCAGCTGATATAAGGATCTTTTTCAAAACAACACCTTATGCCTTGAATTTTTTCTTAACCTGATTTTCAATCTCGAGCACTATATACAATGCCTTGTATGCCTGGTATGGCGTTACTTCCACTTCCTTTTCTTTATTAATCGCGCTGATAAATGATGTCAGTTCACTGGCAAGGGGCTCTTCCTTTGCCATGGGGTATGACTCTATTGTCATTATGTCGTTCCAGGAGACTGTCCTGTCGGCAGGCAGCCCCTCTTTTATCCTGTAAACTTTAATGCTCTGCCTGATATAGTCTATGGACATGTAAGCGTTATTCTCAAATACCCTTATTTTTCTTAACTTTTTAGGGCTTACCCTGCTGGCCGTCACGTTTGCGACAGCTCCGTTTTCAAACTCAATCCTTGCGTTTGCCATGTCGATATTCTTTGTCAGTATTGGCACTCCAATGGCGTCTATTTTTTTTACGTCCGATTCCACGAGCTGCAGGATTATGTCTATATCGTGTATCATCAGGTCCAGGATGACGCTCGTGTCAAGGCTCCTTGCTGTAAATGGCCCGAGCCTGTTTGCCTCAATCAGTCTCGGTATTTTTTTCATCTGCTGGAGTTTTTTTATCGCCACGTTAAACCTTTCTATGTGGCCTATCTGAAAAATAAGCTTGTTCTGCTTTTTCTTGAATATTTCCATCAGCTTATCCGCTTCTTTTATGGTCGCGGTCATGGGTTTCTCGAGCAGCACGTGTTTGTCGCATTCGAGCATGTACTTTGCCACGTCATGATGCATTGTGGTCGGCACAGCTATGCTTACCGCATCAACCTTGTCTGTTATGGTCTTGTAGTCGGTATACAGAGGGACTTTGTATCTGTCTGCTATCTCTATTGCTTTTGGCGACACGTCGCATATGCACGTCAGCTCGACATTTTCCATGCCAGCGTATATCCTGGCATGATGCTGCCCCAGGCTTCCGACTCCGATAACTCCTACTCTTAATTTCTTGCCCATGTCACTGCACCTCTTTCAACATTTTTTGGTATTTTTCATAAGTTTTTTTCATGCACTTTATATGAAGCTTCGTGCCCTCGTCTGTCTTTTTATTCTCGAGAACAACAGCCTCATTATAAAACATATTTACGATTTTTTCTTTATTATACGGTATTACAATGTTTTTTTCTATGAATTCTTTCTCAACCAGATATCCTATTTTTCCAACCAGGGTTTCCAGCCCCTCGCCAGTGGCTGCTGATATATAGACCGTACTTTTGTTCATGAGCATCGCGCGCTTTGCCTCTTCGCTGAAGAGGTCGATTTTATTGTAAACATCGATTATGATTTTGTCTTCATAAGCGCCTATGTCTTTTAAAATTTCATAAACGGTTTCTATTTGTTCCGCGTAGTCGGACCTGCTTATATCCACAAGATGGATTATGATATCAGCTTCTATCACTTCCTCCATTGTCGCCCTGAATGCCGCGATCAGGTAAGGCGGCAAATTTTTTATGAATCCGACTGTATCGCTGAAAAGTACTCTGTACTTATTAGGAAGTGTATACTGCTTTATCTTCGGGTCAAGCGTTGCGAAAAGCTTGTCTTCGCTGAGCATTCCTGCGTTTGTCAGTTTATTTAAAAGCCTCGTCTTTCCGGCGTTTGTATAACCGACTATTGAAATCAGAGGAACTGGTATTTCCTTGCGCCTTTCCCTCTGCTGCGAACGTATTTCTTTTATTTTTTCAAGTTCTTCTTTAATTTTCTGGATGCGTTTTTTTATTTTTCTTCTGTCCACCTCGAGCTTTGTTTCCCCGGGTCCTCTTGTGCCTATTCCACCGCCAAGCCGCGACAGCTCCACCCCGTGGCCTGTCAGTCTCGGCAACAGATAGTTCAACTGGGCGTATTCAACCTGTAAAATTGCTTCCCTTGTATGAGCTCTCTGAGCGAATATATCGAGTATAAGCTGTGTCCTGTCAATAATCTTTTTTTCAATTATTTTCTCGATATTTCTTATCTGGACAGGCTTCAAATTGGCGTCAAAAACGACTAAATCTACGTTTTTTGAGTATTTTTCAGCTATTTCATGCACTTTCCCCTTACCGATGTAAAAAACAGGGTCAATGGCGTTTTTTGCTTGGGTAGCAATTGCATATATCTCTCCGCCTGCAGTGCTTATAAGACCTCTCATTTCCTCAATATCTGCGTCCAAGTGCTCTTTTTGGCTGTGGTTATATGTTTTTACAAGTAGTACTTTTTCCATAATTTGTGTAATTATACTCTTTGATGAATAAAAGTCAATGATTTTGGCCCGGGTTGATTTAAAAATAATAAAAAACCAGGCAATTCCTTGCTGTTTATGGATTTAATTCGAAGGAATTGTGGAATTCGTCCTTTTCAAACCTTTTTCACATCAGCCAAAAAGAAAAAGCAGGCTAAAAAGCCTGCTTTTTCTTTTTGGCTGGGGAGCTAGGGCTCGAACCTAGAGATGCGGGCGCCAAAGGCCCGTGCCTTACCATTTGGCTACTCCCCAACATACATTGAACTCTTTTCGAACTTTTTTATTATAGCGAATGCGTTAAGTGCACTTTTGCTTTTTTAAATTTCTTTTTCGCCGCTTTGAAGCATTTAAGTGCGGTCTTTTTATCTTCGTATACCGCGTATATTGTGGAACCGCTTCCGCTCATGCCGGCGTCTATGCATTCCTGGTGAAGTAAAAATAGCATTATATGAAACAGTTCCTTGTATTTCAAGAACACGACTTTCTCAAAATCATTATACAAAATCCCGCCTCTTAGCTTGATTCCTTTCAAATAATCCAGCAGTATCGTATTATAGTCGCAGCTTGTTGTCAACTTGTATTCCCTTGCGTAAAATTTATCGTAAAGTTTATACGTATCCTTTGTAGATATTTTCAAATTATTATAAACGAGCACATACCATAGCTTCCTTGCGCCCCGTATCAGCTTAATTTTTTCGCCTTTCCCTGATACTGTTGCAGGCCTGCGATAAATAAAAAAAGGCACATCCGAGCCTATCCGGGAGCCTATTTTCACGAGTTGTGCGTCACTCAGGCCTGCATCTGTCATTTTATTAAGAGCTACAAGTACAGCTGCGGCATTACTGCTTCCGCCGCCAAGTCCTGCGCCTTCTGGAATATGTTTGGAAAACTCAATTTTCACGCCTTTTTTTATTCCGGTATAATCCATGAACTTTTTTGCTGCTTTATAAATTGTATTTTCATGTGCCGGAATACGAAGCTTTTTTAGTTTATCCACTACTGTTATCCCGCTGCCTTTTGTAAAGTTTATTTCAATAATATCGTATAATGCAACAGGGTCAAATATTGATTTAATAAAATGATATCCGTCCTTCTTATCCACCCCTGTGATTTGAAGTGTAAGGTTTACTTTTGCCGGCGACAAAAATATCATAGATTGTTCTCCAGTTCATCAAGTTGTTTTTGTAAATCCTTTTTCTTGTCCTTTTCCTTTTCCAGCTTTATTGCCTTTTCAAACTCTTCCTTGGCTTTCCCGAATTCTTTCAGCTTCATATATGCATCGGCTGCATGCTCGAGCACCAGAGGGTCAATAGTTTCTTTTGCTTTGTCCATTGAATCCAGGGCTTTTGTAAGCTGTTCAATGGCTTCCTTGTACATGCCTTTTTTGAAATACACCCATCCCAGGCTATCCAGGTAAAACCCGTTGTCCTTTGACAGCTCCAGCGCCTTTTTTACCAGTTCGTACGCCTCGTCCAGGTTCTTGCCCTCATCCGCGTATGTATACCCTATATAGTTATAAGCCTCAGCGTTTTTAGGGTTTATTTTTATAACCTGCTTGAAATTGTCAATTGCTTTATCATATTCTTTCAGATTGTCGTAAATCAACCCCATGTTAAAATAAATCTTCTCAGAATCCTTGAAAAGCGGCTTTGCTTCCTCATAAAGTTTCAAAGCTTTGTCATACTGTTTGTCGTCCATATATGCAGATGCAAGCATATGATAAAAATCCTCGTTATCTTTGTTTTCTGATAAGGTCTGTTCAAAAAGCTTTATGGCCTCTTTTATCTCGTCTTTAGCCTCGTAAATATATCCTATATGATAATAAGCGTTAACAAGCTTTTTATTTTCCTTTATCACCGACATGAATTTTTCCAGAGCCTTGTCGTACTTTTTCATTTCTTCGTAGGCAATGCCAAGATAATACATTGTCATAGTGTCGTTTCCGCCCATTTTTTCCAGCTTGGAAAATTCCCGGCTTGCCTCCTTGTATTTCTTGATTTTCAGGTAAACCTGTCCTATTGAATAAACAGCGTCCTTGTTTTTGTCGTCAGTTTTAAGTATTTCTTTATAAGCACCTATTGCTTTTTCCCACTCTGAATTTCTGTAATAAATGTCTGCTATATAATTCATGATCTCAATATCCCCCGGTTTAATCTCGAGATAGTCCTTATATACCTGTATTGCATCCTCATCCTGGCCCTGCAGTTCATATGATTTTGCAAGACCAAGATATGCCTTAAAATACTGCGGATCCTTTTCCACGGCTTTTTTATAATATTCTATCGCTTTTTCATAGTCTTCCTTTTGTGAATAAACAAGTGCTATATTATAATAGGATGTAGCAGCTTCCTGGTCCAACGCTATATTTTTCAAAAAGTCGCTTTCAGCGCCTGTAAAATCGTTTTCCTGGTATGCTATTACGCCAAGGTAAAAAAACGCCTGAGGCGAAACAGGCTCTATACTTATCAGTTTCTCAAGGGTATCTTTTGCTTCTTTATAATTCCCTTTCAGTACATCCTCTTTCCCGGAAAGAAGCAGCAGTTGTATATTATCCGGCGATTCTTCCAGGCCCTTTCTTATCATATCGTCAGCCTGTGCTGTCACTCCTTTTTCCGTGTATATTTCTGCCAGTTCGCTGTACTCAGGCCCGGGGTCATAGGAATATTTTATGCTTGAGTCCAGAAACTCTATAGCGCTGTCATAATCATTGTAGAGTTCAAGCATATATCCGATTGAATAATAAAGGTATGAAACAGCTTCCTGATATGGATTTTTTTCGTATTCGGATTTTACCATACTTTTATTCAGGGCACAGCCGCCTGCTATGGCTATAAAAAAGATAAGAATTATTGTGGTTGTTAATATTTTTTTTATCATTTTTATAAAAAGTCTTCGAATTTTTTGTTGGTTTGCCTCAGGCGCTTGTTCAATACACGCAGTAGTTCCATGAGAAGTTTTGCAGCTATTTTCGGGTCAGAATCGAGCATTTCATTAAAGCTGTTCTTTGTTATCACTATCAGTTTTGTGTCGGAATTTGTCCTGCCAGTAGCTGTCCTCGGCCCCGAATCTATCAGGGACATTTCACCGGCAATTTCGCCTTCTCCTATTCTGGCTATCACCATTTCATCGCTTTTTGTTTTCTTGATTATATCAATACCGCCTTCTAATACCACGTAAAGTATTTCACCGGCCATTCCTTCTACGAACAAGGTGGAATCTTTCTTATATAACTTTTCAAACACTTTTCTGGAAACAATATCCAGTTCAGCGTCGGTCATGTCTTTAAATAGATTAACCTGTTTCAGTTTTTCATAGTCAACTGGTTCCGGCATTTTTGCCCCTTATTTTTTGTTTCTGTATTTATATCAACAGTAATATTATATCTGCACTTCCCATCCTTCTTGTATGGCATAAACTTTTGGGAACTTTGCCTGCGCCAAACGCTGAATGTCATCTATCTGTGCGTCGGTATGCTCCGGTGCATGGTGGCACAAATGAAGTTCTTTGATATTCGCAAGTTGGACCACTTTAACGCCTTCTTCGTATGTTGAATGGCCCCATCCTATATATTTTGGATATTCCTCTGGTGTAAAATGCGCATCGTACATTAATATTGTTGCATTTTTCGAAAATTCAATAAGCTTATTGTCCGGCACAGAGAAGTGCTCTATATCAGTGGCAAAAACAAAAGCTCCTGATTTTGTTTCAACCCTGAACCCTAGCACACCGCCTGGATGATTGAGCTTTGCTATTTTTATGGTGAAAGGTCCTATAGTAACGGATTCGGTCTCAACAAGCTCAAAAAAATGCAGTTTCGACATCATACCTGAAAGCTCTACAGGGAAAGTTATAAATTCCTGCTGCCTTTTTAATATATCTTTAACGCTCACGTTATACTTGGTTTCGCCGTAAAGATTTATTTCATTACCTTTAATAAATGCCGGGGTAAAAAAAGGAAAAGCCTGGATATGGTCCCAGTGATAATGGGAAAAAAATATATGTATTTTACCCTGCCCAGTAAAACCTCTTTTAAGAAGGTCCTTCCCAAGGTTCCTGATGCCCGTACCTGCATCAAAAGCAAGGAAAGTATTGTCCTCCTCAATAAAAACACAGGTTGTGTTTCCACCGTATTTTACCGTGTCTTTGCCCGGAACAGGTACTGAACCTCTCACGCCATAATACTTTATCTTCATCTGTTCTCCCACTGCTTTAAATAGTTTGGAACTTAATATTTAATTAAACGATAAATTCCAGTCTTAATTGGTCTAATTATATTCTTTCAATTAGTTTAAATCAAGTCAAAAACTGGCTAAAAGAAATAGCAATCTGCTTTTAGCTCTTATTTTAATGATAAAAAAAACGTGACTTAAATCACAATATTTTTTCATTTAGCGAAATTCATTTATCCTATATTTACCAGGTCAAAATCATTTCCAAATTTTATTTTAATCATGTTCATTAATATTGTTTTTTCTTCAATATTAATTTTTAGTTCACCCGAAACAATATCAAAAGCGGCTTGTCTGCTTATTTCCATGATATCCCTGTCGGTTAATATATTAGCAATCTTAAATTCAGGCACACCGTGCTGACGTACTCCCATAATTTCTCCGGGGCCGCGTAAAGCAAGATCTTCTTCGGCTATTTTAAATCCATCCTGCGTTGATGCCATTACATTCAACCGCTTCATTCCGCCTTCTGTTTTTGGGTCACCAATAAGAATGCAGTATGACTGTATTTCGCCTCTTCCTACTCTCCCTCTCAACTGGTGCAGCTGCGACAATCCGAATCTTTCTGCGTGTTCTATTACCATTACGGTTGCGTTTGCAACGTCAATACCGACCTCTATCACAGTCGTTGCGACGAGTATATCTATTTTTTTACTTTTAAAATCTGACATAACGGTATCCCTGTAATCTTTTTTCATTTGTCCGTGCATTATCGCGGTCCTGAAATTGGAGAACCTTTTTGCCCAATGTTTTTCCATCTCCATGGCTGATTTCAAGTCAATTTTTTCTGATTCCTGCACAAGCGGATATACTGCATATACCTGAGCTCCTTCCTTAAGCCTGGCTTCAATAAAAGAAAACAACTTTTCCATCTCATTATCGGTAAAAAGAACTGTTTTTATCGGTTTCCTTCCTGCTGGCATTTCATCTATTATTGAAATATCTGCATCCCCGTAAACTGTCATCGAAAGTGTCCTTGGTATGGGTGTAGCGCTCATTATCAGCATATGAGGTATTGAACCCTTTTTAAAAAGCTCGGCCCTTTGCAACACGCCGAATCTATGCTGTTCGTCTATAACAACAAGCCCAAGGTTCTTAAACTCCACGTCCTGCTGTATAAGTGCATGTGTCCCTATTAGAATGTCTATTTCTCCTGATTTTAATTTTTCCAGAATCTCATCCTTTTTCTGCTTTTTTATATCGCTTGTTAAAAACCCGTGTCTTATGCCTGTATTTGCAAAAAGAGTTTCCGCGTTTCTCGCGTGCTGCTGGGCCAATATTTCCGTTGGTGCCATAAAAGCTGCCTGGCATTTGTTTCCTACCGCTATGGCTGCCGCCATGAAAGCAACCACGGTTTTGCCGGAACCGACATCGCCCTGTACAAGCCTGTTCATGGGTTTGCCGCTTATAAAGTCGTTTTTTATCTCTTCAATAACCCTTTTCTGCGCACCTGTAAGCTTAAAAGGTATGGCAGATTCAAACCTAATGTATGTTTCAGGGGCAGTGTCAAAAACAATCCCCTTTTTTTCCTTTATGTTTTTTTTCCTTATAGCGAATGCGAGCTGTAAAAAAAAGAATTCGTCAAAAATAAGCCTCTTTTTTGCACAGGTAAGCGCGTCAAAATTTTCCGGAAAATGCGCGTTTAAAACAGCCTTTTTTACGTCAATAAGCGAATTCCTTGACCGCAGCGGCAAAGGCAGGTATTCATCCAAGTATTGAAGGTAATTGTCGAGGGCAAATTTCATAATCTTTCGCAGGCTTTTTTGATAGAGTTTTTCCGTGAGCGGGTAAACCGGTACTATCCTGTTGACGTTTATATTGTCTTCACCCCCTGATATTATCTCATACTCCGGGTTTGGCATCTGGAGAAAATTTCTATAAACCTCTATCTTGCCGTGACATATTACGGTATCCCCTTTTTTGAATATTTTTTCCATATAAGGCTGGTTGTACCAGATGCAGTTTATCCCGCCAGAATCGTCCTGGAGCATTACGCTTGTTATTTTCAGCCTTGCTGAAACCTGTCTTGTCTGTTTGGCAAGCACCACAGCACGTATTGTTTCCTTTTCACCTAATTTGACGTCCTTTATTTTTTTTATATTTGTCCTGTCAACCCATGTCCTGGGAAAATAGTAAAGCAGGTCAGCCACGGTATTTACGCCAAGCTTTGCCAGAAGTTTTGCCCGCTCAGGCCCTACCCCTTTGATATACTGCACCTCATTTGACAGTTTGTCCATTTCACTGTGTCCCAAGCTGCGGGTTTATAGAAGGCGCAATTGTCGCCGGTTTTGTTAGCTTATACTGCGGCAGTGCCGATATGTTCACGGAAAAATTCACTTCCTCCACGTTATCCTGTCGTTTTGACCAGCTGAAAGACGCGTCCCAGCAGTGCAAATGCCAGATAAGTGAATAGCTGTGGTCCAAAAGCTGCTTATTTATAAGGTCATAGCGCCTTTGCACGCCTACCGTAAATTCCTCTGTAAATGCGAAATTAAAGCCTGTTGTAAAATAAAGGGTATCCTTTATGTTTTGCTGCGGATATCCCCTGGAGTCTATAAGGTTGTTTACATAAGTAGTCGCCATGTTCATACTCCATAGCGATTTATCTCTATCGCCCATGGCAAAACTAAGGTCAATATTTTTTATCATTGCCGCAAAAATGCTGTACCCGCTGTTTGCGTAAAAAGAGTATTCGTTGAAGTACATTGATGCCGTTGTATTCAATAACGAAAACCTATCCTTATAATTTCTCACCTGCGTCCAGTCGCTCAACATGTCATAAGTTGTGTTAGACCTTAATGTAAGCGCCCCAAAGTTTCCTGTAGCGCTGAAATTTAGCGAATCAGTGGTTATTCCTTCATGAATCATGTTAATGTTCTTATTTATCTGCCTTGCAAAATTCTGTGCCAAAGCAACCTGTACCATGCCTCTTGGCGCCAGGTCCACCACAAGATTGGAGTTTTCAGTATATGTATTAAGGAACTCTCCTTTTATGTCTTTTTTCTCGTCTGAGTTTGACCAGTTCGCACGGAAACCTCCACCACCTGAAAGCGACATTATTAAAAGCCTTGGCAGTGATATAGTCAGATTTGGGTTCATCGTGGCGTTGTCGTCATAGCTTCCCAGATCGCCTGAAATAAGGCTCCTGGTAAAGTTTAAAGAGTTTGTCAGGTAAAGTCTTGGTAATATTTCCTTTGACATCATTTGATAATTCAAATAAGGCAGAGTCCTGGCGCTCGGCTTATAGTAATATTGCGTTTTTGGCAGTGGGTTTCCGTATTGGTCTGTGGTGACCAGCGTCTCTGTGTCAGAGGCGTTTATGTCCAGGGACTGATTTCCCCAAAAGCTGGTTGTAAAATCTGCGTATGAGTTCTGTGAATAATTATCCACCTCTCCTCCGAGTGTCTCATCGCTAAGCAGAGAGTCGCTTACATGGCTTGCTTTTAAATTAAGTTTTGTTGTATCGTTGAACTGCTGCGTATGGTTAAAATCTGCTTCCCAGTGCTCGTCCTGTCCATTTAACTGGGTCTTTGTTCTGGTGTAATATGCGTATATGCTTCCGGTAGAGTCCTTTGAAAACCCATAATTGGATGTATCCCTGTAAGCCCATCCAAGCTTTTCCATCCAATCCACTTCCACAGTGCCCTGGTTACGCTGGTCAAAAAAGTAATTGTAAAGCCCGTTTACATAGTATCCCTGCACATCATTATGCCCGACTTGTATCTCAAACGGCATTTTATTGTTATGGTTCTTTAGAGGTATGTAAAAATACGGGAAATAAATAACGGGTATCCTGCCCAGATAAAAAATAGTGTTCCATCCCTCTATTTTATCATCCTGATAAATGTATATTATTGACGATTCCATCCTGTAATGAGGCTCTTCCTTGTCGCAGGTGGTGAATACAGGCGATTCTATTTCTGTTTTTTTGCCTTCGGTCATCATCTTTTTCCCTTTTACTATCCAAGGCGGCTGGAGAATCGTCACGTCTTTGCTGTAGGCTGTTATTGTCTTAAAATTGTAATAAATCCTGTCCGTGTATATGCGCTGGTCGTTTTCCATGACGAGCACATTGCCTTCGGCATTTACGTCTCCCGTGGTCACATTGGCGTAAATTTTGTCTGCGAAGATATATACGTTGTCGTGTTTTATTGTGCCGTGTCCGTAGCCGAAGATTTCAGATGTTTGGTTATCATAGGAAAGGTCGTCTGCCATTACAAACACAGGAGTTGCAGTATTTGCATTTAGATCTGCGGTCCCCGATACAGGACTGAATGTTCCTGATGCCGCATTCAGGCTGCTTTCAAAAAAAATAAGATAAAGGCATAGGGTTAAAAAAAACGTCCCCCAGATTTTAAGGCCGTAAATTTTTTTTTGCCGCGTCACATCGGGCAAACGAAGGTATAATTGTTTTTTATCATATGTATTCATCATTTCTTTTCATCTTCCGGCGGATTTTTACTTCCAATCCGCAGGTTATACCAGGGCTACCTCTGTGGTTGCGTCAAAATAGTGGGTCTTGTTCATGTCAAACACAAGCTCCAGCTCCTGGTTTATCTCTATTTCCGCATCCGAATCCATCTTTGCTATGAATGGCGTCTTGCCTGTAGTCAGGTATACCAGGTTTTCGCTTCCCAGTGTTTCTACAACCTCCACCGTGGCCACAACGGTATTATCTGAGCTGGCGTTTGGCGCATATACCTTGTCGTATATGTCCTCTGGCCTTATACCCATTATTATCTGCTGCCCGGCCTTGCCTTTCAACGCTGCTGCCATTGTATCTGGTACCTTTACTTCGAAATTCTCTTCGTTGAAATACAGGCCGCCTTTCTTCTCTTCCAGTATTCCGTCTATAAAATTCATTGACGGGCTCCCTATGAACCCTGCGCAGAACTTGTTTACCGGTTTATCGTACAATGTCTTCGGGTCCGCTATCTGCTGTATCTCACCGTCCTTCATTACCACTATCTTCTCTCCCATTGTCATGGCTTCAACCTGGTCGTGCGTCACGTATATCATTGTCGCCTGCAGTCTCGTGTGCAGCTTGCTCAGCTCTGCCCTCATCTGCACCCTCAGCTTTGCGTCCAGGTTTGACAAAGGCTCGTCAAATAAAAATACCTTCGGTTTCCTTACTATTGCCCTTCCTACCGCCACCCTCTGCCTCTCTCCTCCC
>Ga0335078_10001575_pt1 | contig 34435 bp, 31 predicted proteins | sample Lox_Sample_32_FD_206711 | JGI IMG/M metagenome (GOLD analysis project Ga0335078, IMG submission 206711) | Soil microbial communities from Loxahatchee National Wildlife Refuge, Florida, United States - Lox_Sample_3.2 | ecosystem: Environmental > Terrestrial > Soil > Wetlands | place: USA...
CGCGACCTGAGCCACGACGAGCAAGTCGCTGAGCCGCACGTGGCCGAAGACCGTGCTCAGGGTCCGCCGCGCGTTTTTGAGGGCATCGATCGGGTTGGAGTGCGACAGCTGCCAGGCTGGCGCAAAACCGAAGGCCAGGCCGGTCAGCAGCGACACGGCGGCGACGAAGCACAGGACACGCCGGTCCAGCCCGCCCCCGGAGCCGACCAGCGGCTGCAACTCCCACGGCACGAGCCGGCCGGCAAAGGCGTATCCCCACAAGCCCAGGAGGATGCCGAGCGCGCCGCCGGCGGCGGCCAGCACCAAGCTCTCAGCCAGAAGCTGGCGGAGCAACTGGCCGCGGGACGCTCCCAACGCCGTGCGGATGGCCATCTCCTTCTCCCGGGAAAACGAACGCGCCAGGAGCATGTTGGCCACGTTGACGCAGGCGATCAGCAGCACCATGCCGACCGCGCCGAGCAGGAGCAGCAGCTGCGTGCGGACGTCGCCGGCCAGCTTGTCGCGGAGCGACGTCACTTTCACTCCGATACCGGCGTTGACCTTCGGGTAGTCCTTCTCCAGGCGTGCCGCGAGGGCGGTCATTTCCGTCTGGGCCGCGGCCACCGTCGCTCCCGATTTCAGCCGGCCAATGGCATAGGCGTCGTTGTGGCTTTCGCGCATCGTCATGAACAACTGCTCGGCGAACGGCGCGATCGGGCGGAAGAAATCCGCCTGGCGGTAGAACCGGAAGTCCGGGGGCAGGATGCCGGCGACCGCCACCGCCTGGCCGTCCAGCAGGACGTTCTTCCCCACCAGATTCCGATCGCCGGCAAAATATTTCTGCCAGGCCGCGTGCGTGATCCACGTCACCGGCGCCGCGCCGACCCGGTCATCGCCCGCCGCGAGGTCGCGCCCCTGGCTCGCGCGGACGCCGAGGACGGCGAAGAAGTCGTGTGAAACCAGCAGGGTGGACACGAGCTCGACGCGATCCGGTGTTTTCAGATTGGCCGACTCCGGGTGGAAGATCGCGAGGTCGGCGAAGACGTCCTGCTGGGCGCACCAATCGAGAAAATTGGGATAGGAGACGGTGTATTCTTCCGTCCCGTGTCGCTCCATGACCGTCACGATCCGGTCCGCCTGTACGTACGGGAGCGGCCGCAGGAACGTGGCGTTGATAATGCTGAAGATGGCGGCGTTGACCCCGATGCCCAGCGCGAGTGTCAGCACCACGATCGCGGTGAAGGCGGGGTACTTGCCGAACTGGCGCAGGGCGGACCTGAGGTTGGCGATCATTCGAGGACCGGGGTGTAAGGTTTGAGGTGTCAGGGGTAAGCACACGGCGCGAGGCAGCCGGATCTTACTCGTTGCACCTTACACACGGCCGGCCGCCGCTCGCGCATGCCGAGGCGTCGGACCGGCCGCGGTGGCGCCGCCGCGCCGCTAGAGCGACGTCTCGGCCTCGCGGACGACGGCGTTCTCCTCGACGACCCGGCCGTCGAAGAGGTGCACGGAGCGGGCGGCGTGGCGGGCGAAGCGGTGGTCGTGCGTGACCATCACGATGGTCGAGCCGTTGCGATGCAGGCTGGCGAGCAGCTCCATCACGGCGTCGCCGTTCTTCGAGTCGAGGTTGCCCGTCGGCTCGTCCGCGAGCAGGACGGACGGGTAGCCGGCGAGGGCGCGCGCCACGGCGACGCGCTGCTGCTGGCCGCCGGAGAGCTGGGAAGGCAGGTGCTTGGCGCGGTGGGCCATGCCGACCTTCTCCAGCGCCTCGTTCACGCGCTGCTTGCGCTCACTCGCGGGCATCCCGCGGTAGGTGAGGGGCAGGTCGACGTTCTCGTAGACCGTGAGGTCGCCGATGAGATTGAACGACTGGAAGATGAAGCCGATCTCGCGGTTGCGGATGCGCGCCCGCTCGGCGAGGGAGAGGCCCTGCACCGGCCGGCTGTTGAGCAGGTACTCGCCGTCCGTCGGCGTGTCGAGCAGGCCGAGGATCGACAGCAGCGTGGACTTGCCGCAGCCGGAGGGGCCGGCGATGGAGACGTATTCGCCCTTGAGGATCTCAAGGTGAATGCCGGAGAGGGCGTGGGTCTCGACCTCATCGGTCAGGAACACCTTGGTCACGCCGTCGAGTTTGATCAGGGACTGGCCGTTCGTTTCGGTACTCATGGGTGGGGGGCGGATCTCGCGCGGATGACTGGAAAACACGCGAGAAGGCCGGCGGGTTGTGGTTTTTTGGGAAGGAAAATCAGTTCAGCTTGACGCGGTCGTTGGCGTCGTACTGCGACATGTCGGAGAGAATGACGCGGTCGCCAGGCTGGAGGCCGCTGAGGATCTCGATGGTATTCACGGAGCTGCGGCCGAGTTGCACCTGCGTGCGGGTCGCATAGACGCCGTCGGGATCGAGCTTGAAGATGCCGACCGTGCTGCGTTCCTGGCCGAAGGCCGGGCGCCCGACGTAGACCACGTCGTCGAGGTGCTCGAGCTCGATCGTGCCGTCGACGCTGAGGTCGGGCCGGGCGCCCTTGGGCAGCGGGCCGGTCAGCGAAACGTCCACCGTGACGGTGCCGTTCTGCACGGACGGATCGATGCGCGCGACGCGGCCGTCGACGATGCCGTTGCGGGTGTCGATCGAGGCGAGCTGGCCGATCTGGATGTCCTTCGCCTGGGTTTCGGCGATCTTGACCTCGGCCTTGAGCTTGGTCGGGTCGGCGACGCGGGCAAGGTTGGTCCCGGCGTCGACCTGCTGGCCGACGTCGACCGGCTCCAGCTGCAAGACGCCGGTCATGCCGGCGCGCACCGTGAGGTGGTCGGCGTCGTCCTGCCGGAGCTTGGCCTGGGCGCGCGCCTGGTCCACCAGCGCCTCCTGCACGGCGAGTTTCGGGGCGATGGATTCCTGGGCGAAGGTGTATTGCTTCTGCGCGATCTCGTACTGCGTCTGGGCATCGTCGGCCGCGACCTGCGAGCTCTTGAGCGTGAGTGAGGGCACCAAGCCGTCCTTGAACAGCTCGGCATTAACCTCGGCCTGCAGCCGGGTGGTCTCGTAATTGGACTTGGCGCTCGCGAGGGCGGCCTCGGCGGTGAGGACGTTGCCCTGCAGCGTGACGCGCGTGTTGGTCAGCTCGGCCTCGGCGGACTTGAGCTGGGACGTGGCATCGACGGCCGCCTGCTCCACGGTGGGATTGGTCATCACGAGGATCACGCTCTCGGGCGTGACCGCGGCGCCGGGGCGGAGCACGATGCGGTCGACCCGGCCCTGCGTGCGGGCGGCGATCCAGCGGATTTCCTCCGGTACCAGGGTACCGAGGCCGCGCACCTGGCGGATCATTGGCCCGCGCTTGACGGTGTCGATCCACACGAGATTGCGATCGAGCGTCGGCGCCGCGGGCTTCAGGCGCGAAAGGGCAAAAGTCACGCCGAGCAGGGCAAGGACCGCGAGGCTGGCGATGATGATGCGTTTCTTGCGCCTTTCCTTGGCGGCGTTGGGGCGGGGAATGTCCATGAGACAGGCGTTTGTGGCTGAATCGTTTGCATCGCCTGTGCCAAGCGTGGTGAAATTTCTCAACCTGTTGCCGGCCATCCGGAAACGAATCCGGCCGGCCGGGCCCCGGTTGCGGCACGCGCCGCCGATGGGACGGCTTCGTCCCAAGAATGGGATGATTTCCGGGTCGAGGCTGGCGGCGGCACGACTGCCGTCCGGGCTGGCGTCGTCCCGTTTTTTCGGAGTCCGCCGACCCTTTCCGATCCGACTCTGGCGCGCCTCGGCCGGCGTGCGGTCAAACCGGCAGCCGCAGCAGGGCCGCGCAGCCGGTGGCGCCGTCGTCGCGGTTTTTCAGCGTGATCGAGCCGCCGTGGTTCTCGGCGATCTGGCGGCAGAGCAGCAGGCCGATGCCGGAGCCGCTGGGCTTGGTGGTGAAGAACGGCACGAACAGGTTGGCGCTGTTCGCGACGCCGGGGCCGTCGTCCTCCACCAGGATCTCCACGAAGCCGCTCCGCTGCACCCAGCCCACGCGCACGCCGCCGCCGGTCTCGAGCGCGGCGTCGACGGCGTTCTTGAACAGATTGATGAGCACCTGCTCGATCTGCGCGGCGTCGAGGCTGGCGGTGAGCGCGGGACCCGGGCGCACGGCGATGGCCAGGCGCGTCTCCAGCGCCGCCGCGCGTTGGACCAGCGCCATCACCTCGATCGGGGCCACTGTCGGCTGCGGCAGCTTGGCCAGGCGTGCGTAGGCCTGCATGAAGCGCCCGAGGCCCTCGGCCCGCGTCTCGATGATGTCGAGTCCGGAGCGCATGTCGTCCTCCCAGTCCGGCGAGCGCGGGTTGCGCTTCAGCATCGCGGAAAGGCTGCCGGCGATCGACTTGATCGGGGCGAGCGAGTTGTTCAATTCGTGGCCGAGCACGCGCACCAGCCGCTGCCAGGCCTTGAGTTCCTCCTCGCGCAGCGGCACGCTGAGGTCGGCGACGACGACGAGGGTGTGCGGCACGCCGCCCTCGCGGAACGAGGTGCGGCGCATGCCCCAACGGCCGATGGCGCCGGGAAACTTGGTGGTGGCGAGCACGCGCGTGCCCTCGCCCTCGAGGAACTCCTGGATGCCCACCTCGGCCGCCGACCGGCCGAGGATGCGTTCGGCCGGCGTCGCGAGCAGCTCCTGCCCGGCGCGGTTGACCAGCCGGAGCGTCGCGCCGGCGTCGAACGCGAAGATGGCCACGTCGATCTCCTCCATCACCGTGCGCAGCAGCGCGGTGGCCTCGAGGGCGCCGAGGCGCTGCGCCTGGAGCACGTCGCCGAGGATGTTGATTTCCGCCTGCACGTCGCCCAGCGGCTCGTCGCGCCGGGCGCCGCGGGCGCGGATCGAGAAGTCGCCCTCGCGCAGGGCCGAAAGCAGGTTGGACACGGTCTGAAGCGGGCGCACCACCCGGTGCCGCACGCTGGCGCTGAATCCCAGCCAGAACCCGACGATGAGCAGCGTGAGCGTCCACTGCACCTTCGGGTCGTCCCCCGACCAGACGTACCACATCGCGGTGGCGACCGCCGGGACGCCGGCCAGCAGCGTGTAGAGCAGGATCTGCTGGTCGTGGGTGAAGCGACGTTGCCTGCTAGCCATAAGGGGTAAGCAATAAGCTGTTAGCTCGAAGCTGGAAGCTTGGTTCTGAGTCGATCCGGGCCTAGGAGCTACCTGTGATGAAAAACTATCGCGAAGTGAAAATCTGGTAGCGCAGTCACGCTTTGACGGTTATGCTCTACCAGAAGACCAAGGCTTACCCCAAGGACGAAGTGTTCGGGCTCACGAGCCAGATGCAACGCGCCTGTGTCTCCATCCCGGCCAATATTGCCGAGGGCTGCGGCCGCGAAGATGATGCCGCGCTGAAGCGATTTTTCACCATCGCGATGGGTTCCGCTTGTGAGCTCGATTACTATGTGCTCCTGTCCTCCGGACTCGGCGATCTCGACGCACTGGCGGGCCAGCAAATTGGCGCGGAACGCACTAAGATACGGAGCATGCTGGCCACCTTCATCCGGCGGTTGAGTGCCTGACAATCAGGAGGGGGAGCTTAGGGCTTATCGCTTACCGCTTTCGGCCGGCTGCCTACAGCCCGTATTTTTCCAATCGCCGGTAGAACGCGCTGCGGCTGAGGCCGAGCTCCTCGGCGGCGCGCCGGGCGTTGCCGTCGCAGCGGGCCAGGGTCTTCTTGATCAGAAAGGCCTCGACCTCCTCCAAACTCATGTCCTCGAGCCGCGGCGCCGCCTGCCCGGAGGTGAGCCCGAGGTCGGCGGCCCGCACCACCTTGCCGGTCGACATGAGCACGCCGCGCTCGACCGCGTGGTCGAGCTCGCGGACGTTGCCCGGCCAGGCGTGGTTCTGCATCGCCTCGAGCGCGCCGGCGTCGAAGCCCGTGACGGCCTTGCGATAGCGCTCCACGTGCTGTTTCAGAAAATGGTGGGCCAGCAGCGGGATGTCCTCCCGGCGCTCGCGCAGCGGCGGCAGCGGGATCGCGATGGTGTTGAGGCGGAAGAGCAGGTCCTGGCGGAACTTGCCCGCGGCCACCTCGGCGTTGAGGTCGGCGTTCGTGGCCGAGATGAGGCGGACATTGGCGCGGTAGGTTTTCGAGGATCCGACGCGTTCGTACTCGCCGGTCTCGAGCGTGCGCAGGATCTTGGCCTGCTGGTTGAGCGGAATGTTGCCGATCTCGTCGAGAAAGAGGGAGCCGCCGTCGGCGAGCTCGAACCGGCCGGCCCGGTCGCTCTTGGCGTCGGTGAACGCGCCCCGCACGTGGCCGAAGAGTTCGCTCTCGAACACGCCCTCGGGCAGGCCGCCCATGTTGACGGAGATGAACGGCTGGCCGGCGCGGGCCGAGACGGCGTGCAGGGCCTGGGCGATCAGGCCCTTGCCCGTGCCGTTTGCGCCGGTGATCAGGACGTTGGCCTCGGAGGGACCGACCCGGGCGATAAGGTCGAGGACCGGCCGCATGGCGGCCGACTGGGCGATCAGCGCCGGACCGTCCTTGCCGCGCAGGATCTGGTTTTCCTGCTCGAGGCGGCGGTAGGCGCGCACCGCATGGCCCAGCTCGATCTGGTTGCGGACGATCGCGATCAGCCGCGGATTATCCCACGGCTTGGTGACGAAGTCCTTGGCGCCGCGGCGCATGGCCTCGACCGCCACGTCAACGCTGGCCCAGGCGGTCATCACGACCACCGGCAGCGTGGAGTCGATGGTCTGGATCCTGTTGAGCAGATCGAGACCCTCGGCGCCGGAGGTGGTGTCCCGCGCGTAGTTGAGGTCCATCAGGACCAGCGAGAAGTCGCGCGCCTCGACCGCCTTGACCACGGCCGGGGGCGACTTGACCGTCTCAATCTGGTAGCCCTCGGACTTGAGCAGCAGGCGCAGCGCTTCGAGGACGTCCGGCTGGTCGTCGGCGACCAGGATCCGGTGGCTGGAGGGGTTGGGAACGGCCATGGCAGATGACGCTGGAAGGAGCATGGCGGAGGCGGAATGCCCGGAGCAAGCGGAGAGTGGGGGGCCGGCGCTGAGTCAGCCGGCCGCCACAGCCGCCTGCGGTCACGCCGCGGCGCAGGCGCGGCGGAGGCCGTACGCGGGGCAGGCGGCGGCGGGACGCGCCGCCACGGTCCGCGCGGGACGCAGCCGGATGGCGCGGCGGGTGTCGTATTCGAAGCTGCTGACGAGCATCACGCCGGTGTAGGCGAAGGCTGACAGGATAATTTTGGCGCTGGCGGCGGCGGCGACGGGGAAACCGGCCAGACCGGCAATCGCGGCACAGGCGAGGCTGGCGGCGAGAACGAGCATCGTGATTTTCAGAGTGGTCTTCATGTTAGTTCTTTCGTTGATGCCGGGGATAATTGCACGGGCCGTGCCAAGTCTGCCGGGTTCGCACAAGTGATTCACCGCCAAGTTGCTAAAATATCCCCGCATTACGGCCGCCAGGTTTCGGCCCGCCACGACGCCCGGCCGCGGGAACCATGATTCCCGGGAATGGGAAGGGAGAAGTGAAAGTGAGAGTGAAAGTGAGAGTGAGAGTTGGAGCGAAGGTGAACGAGTGCGGGCACTCACCTTCACCCTAACTTTTCCCTTCACTCGCGCGCCGAAAGGCGCGCGCTACTCATACCGCAGCGCCTCGATCGGATCGAGCTGCGCCGCTTTGCGCGCGGGATAAAAACCAAAAAACACGCCGACCGCCGCGCTGAACAGCACGGCGACGGCCACCGAGGCGGAGGACACCGCCACCGGCCAGCCGGTGCGATACGACACCAACTCGGAGGAGCCGATGCCGAGCACTACGCCGATAATACCGCCGAGGGAGCTGAGAATCACGGCCTCGATCAGGAATTGCAGGAGCACGTCGCGGCCGTGCGCGCCCACGGCGAGGCGGATGCCGATCTCGCGAGTGCGCTCCGTCACGCTCACGAGCATGATGTTCATGATCCCGATGCCGCCGACGATCAGCGACACGCCGGCGATCGCGCCGAGCAGCATAGTCATCGTCTCCGACGTCGCCGTGGCGGCCTGCGCGATCTCGACCTGGCTGCGGACGGTGAAATCCTGGTCGCGGCCCTGGCGCCGCTGCATCAACAGATCGGTGATGTCCTGCTCGACCTTGTCGATCGCCTTGGCGCTGGCGGCCTGCACCAGAATGGAGCCGATGCTCGGATGGCGGGAGACCCGCTTGAGGTGACTGGTGTAGGGGATGACCACCGTGTCGTCTTGATCCTGGCCGAAGAGATTGAAGCCCTTGGAGCCGAGCACGCCGACCACCTTGAAGGGGATATCGCGGATGCGGATGGTCTGACCGAGGGGATCGCCGTCGGGAAAGAGCTGGTCGACGACCGTCTTGCCGAGCACGGCGACCTTGCCGACGCTGCGGACGTCCTGGTCGGTGAACATCGCGCCCTCGTCCATCGGCCAGCTCCGGATCAAGGCATAATCGGGCGACTCACCCATGATCTGGGTGTTCCAGTTGAGGCCGTTGGCGAGCACCTGGGCGCGGTCGCGCACCTCGGGGCTGACACCGAGAACGTTGGCCACCTCGCGCTGGATGGCGTCGGAATCGTCGAGGGAGAGGGTGGACACGGTGCCCCAGCCGCCGCGCATGCCGCCGCTGGTGAAGCTGCCGGGGAAGACGGTGATCACGTTCTCGCCGAGGCTGGCCACCTGGGCCTCGACCTGCGACTTGGCGCCGTTGCCGATGCTGACCATCGCGATCACCGCGCCGACGCCGATGATGATGCCCAGCGCGGTCAGAATGGAGCGCATCGTGTTGCGCCGCAGGGCGCGCAGCGCCACCTTGATCGTGTTGATGACGCGCATCATGGTCAGTTGGCGGTCAGCTTGGCCGCGGCCTCGGCGTCCCTGAGTCTCTGCATCTCCACCGGGGCCTGCAGCCGGTCCGGCACCAGTTCGTCGCGGACGATGCGTCCGTCGCGCAGGATGAGGTTGCGCTTGCAGTAGCGGGCGATGTCGAGCTCGTGGGTCACCATGACGATCGTGATGCCCTGGTCGTTGAGTTTCTGGAACACGCCCATCACCTCGACCGAGGTCTTGCTGTCCAGGTTGCCGGTCGGCTCGTCGGCGAGCAGCATCTCGGGGTTGTTGACCAGCGCCCGGGCGATGGCAACCCGCTGCTGCTGGCCGCCGGAGAGCTGGTTGGGAAAATGATCCGCACGGTCCGCCAGGCCCACGATCTCGAGGCTGCGAAGGGCACGGACGCGCATGTCCCGCGACGTGGCTCGTCGCTGGCCGTAAAGCATGGGCAGCTCGGCGTTCTCGAGCGCGGTGGTGCGCGAGAGGAGATTGAAGCCCTGGAAGACGAACCCGATCTTCTGGTTGCGGATGTCCGCCAGCTCATTGCGGTCGAGCTGGGACACGTCGGTGTCGTCAAGCAGGTACCGGCCGCGGGTGGGGCGGTCGAGGCACCCGAGCAGGTTCATGAGGGTGGATTTGCCGGAGCCGCTGGCCCCCATCAGCGCCACGAATTCGCCGCGCTGGATCTCCAGCGAGACCCCGCGCACGGCGTGCACCGGCACCTCGCCGGAATCGTAGGTCTTGTGGATGTCCTCGATCTTGACGACCGCAGTCATGGCGCGGGGGGCCGGCGCGGGGTTAGAACCGGCGGGGGCCGCCGGGGCCGCGGCCGGTGAAGGGATTGGCCGCCGCCGGGCTGCCGGCCGGCGCGGCGCCGCCCATCGTCACGCCCGTCACAAGGGCGTCGCCTTCCTTCAAGCCGCTGAGGACTGCGGTATAGATGCCGTCGGTGATGCCGAGCCGGACGTTCACGGCCTCGAGCGTCGCGGTCTTCAGATCGGTGCCGACGAGGCGGTAGAGCGTGCGCGTGGTCACGCCGCCGCCGGCACCGCCGCCGCGGCCGCCGCCGCCAAAGCGGCTGAAATCCAGGTCGAGGCCGCGCTCCTTGGCGAGCTGCTGCGCCTTGGCGATGACCTCGGCTGACGGGGGACCGTTGCCGCGCACAAACCCGGCTTCCTGCAGGATCTGGAACAGGGCGGCCCGACGCTCCTGTTCGGTCATCGGCTTGGCCGGGGCGGCCGCCGTGCCGGCCGGCGCGGCGCCGCCGGCGGGCTTCGCGGCGGGGGCGGGGGCCTTCGGAATCAAATCCTCCGGCAGGCGCACGCGCAGGGCGCTGTTCGCGACCCGCAGGGCGTTGATCGCCCGCTCTACGACGATCGAGACGTTGGCCGTCATCCCGGGCTTGAGCCGCTGGTTCTCGTTCTTCACCTCGATGATGACGTCGTAGGTCACGACGTTGGAGACCGTCTTGGGCGCATTGCGGATCTGGATCACCTTGCCCGTGAACTGGCGGTTGGGAAAGGCGTCGACGGTGAAGATCACATCCTGCCCCTCGGCGACGTTGCCGATGTCGGCTTCGGCAACGGAGGCGTCGATCTGCATTTTCGACAGATCATTGGCGATGGTGAAAAGGGTCGGGGCGTTGAGGCTGGCGGCGACCGTGTTGCCGATGTCGCACTCGCGGTCGATCACGATGCCGTCGATGGGCGAATAGATGGTGCAACGCGAGAGGTCGACCCTCGCGCTGTCGACGTTGGACTGGGCGATCTTGAGCTGGGCGTCCGCCTCGGCCAGCTGGGCCACGGCGGTGTCGAGGTCCTGCTGGGCCACCAGTTCCTTGGCCCGCAACTCGCGGGTGCGGTCGGTGCTCAGTTTCTGCAGGTCATAGGTTGCCTGGGCCTGCGCCAGCTGCGCCTGGGCCAGCTGCAGGTGTGACTGGTAGGTCGCCGGGTCGAGCTCGGCGAGCACCTGGCCGGCTTTCACCGGCGAATTGAAATCGACCTCGAGCTTCTGGATCAGGCCGGAGACCTGGCTGCTGACGTTGACGCTGGTCGGCGACTGCAGGGCGCCGGTGGCCGTGACCATCTGGATGACGTCTCCGCGGCCCACGGTGGTGGTGGTGTATTCCGGGGCCTGCTCGGCATGACGGGTCCAGAAATACCAGCCGCCGGCGCCGGCGCCGACGATCGCGAGCACCACGATGAGATTCTTCCAGACACGGGAACGGGCGGAAGCGCGCATGAGCTGGGGGGAACGATGGTGGAGGGGGCCCGGGCCAAGGCAAGCCACACCCGTGGCTGCGAAGCTGGAGGGCGACCCATCCGCACCGCCTAAGACGCGCCTTCGGAGGACAGGTAACAGGCCGCAACCATTTCAGCCGCCGCGGACGCGGCTCACTTGAACCCGTACGCGGCGCGCAGGGCCGCGGCGACGTTGGCGGGCACGAATTTCGAAACGTCGCCGCCGTAGCGGCTCACCTGCTTCACGAGATGCGAGCTGGTATAGCTGTAGTCCTCATTCGGCATCACGTAGATGGTCTCCACCGCCGGCTGCAGGTGGCGGTTCATGAGCGCCATGTTGAACTCGAATTCGAAGTCGGACATCGCCCGCAGCCCGCGGATGATCGCCACCGCGCCCTTCGCCATCGCGAAATCGACCAGCAGGCCGCGGAAGGTCGTCGCGGTGACGTTGGGGAAGCGCGCGATGTTGGGTCGGATCAGCGCCAGGCGCTCCTCGGCCGGGAACAGCGGCCCCTTCTCGGGATTGTGGGCGACCGCGACCAGCACCTGCTCGAACAGCCGCGTGGCCCGCTCGAGCACGTCGAGGTGGCCGTAGGTGATCGGATCGAAGGTGCCGGGATAGATGCAGAGCCTCATGGAAGTCCGAAGATGGGTCGGGCCGGCGCCCGCTCGGGCCCGGGGCCGGACCGGCATGCATTAGAGCAAGCCCGCCGCCGGGAGCAAGTGTGTAGGGCCGGCGCTCGCCGCCGGGCCGCACCGGCCGCCTGCGTCCAGTCCGCATCTCCGGCCTTGCGTGACGCGGCGTCGCCGGTGCATACCTTGCCCCGTGGCCCCCCGGATGAATCTGCCCAACGTGCTGACGTTGGTTCGCATGCCGCTCACGTTCGCGATTGTGGCCCTGATGTACGGCACCTGGCGGTGGGCGGCGACGCTCGCTTTCTGGCTCTACCTCGCCGCGGCCCTCTCCGACTGGCTCGACGGCAAGCTGGCGCGCGACCGCAACATTGTCTCCGACTTCGGCAAGTTCATGGATGCGCTTTGCGACAAGGTGCTGGTGCTCGGCATCCTGATCGCAGTGCTCGACCTCGGGTACCTGCGCCTGCCGGGGGTGTTCGTGATGCTGCTCGTGCTGCTCGTGGTGACGCGCGAGTTCATGATTTCCGGCCTGCGCATGATGGCGGCCGCCCGCGGCGTGGTGATGGCCGCGGAGTGGGGCGGCAAGATCAAGACGATCATCCAGCTGACGGCGCTCGGCTTCCTGCTCGCCGAGCCGATGTTCGCCCGCGACCTGGCGCCGGTCAGCCTCTGGCCGCTGGGCGGGGTGGTCGCGGCGGTGCACTGGACCGGGCTCGGGCTCTTCTTTGTGTCCATGTGGTTCATGCTCTCGTCCATGTGGACCTATTACCGCAAGTACCGGCACGTGCTGTTCTGAGCTGCGCGGCATGAAACTCGCGCAACCGATCTGGCCCCGCTTCCTGCCGTCGAGCCTGGTCCTGGCCGTCGCCACGCTCGGGCCGCTCGGCCGCCGCCGGCGGGCGCCGGGCACCTGGGGCGCGGCCGCCGGCCTGCTCTATTTCACGGTGTTCTTCTGGCCCCTGAGCTTCCTGCCGGGATCGGCCGTGTGGATGGTCGTGCTCAGCCTGCCCGGGCTTTACCTGGCGGTGGCGCTGTGCGGCGAGGCGGAGTTCCGCCTCGGACGGCGCGACCCGCCGGAGGCAATCCTCGACGAATTCACCGCCATGCCCCTGTGCTTCCTCGGCTGGCGCGGCGTGCTGGATGTCGCCCACCAGCAGCCGTGGGTGGTCTTTCTCGCGGGTTTCGCGCTCTTCCGCCTCTTCGACATCGCCAAGCCGTTCGGCATCCGCCGCCTCCAGGATCTGCCCGGGGGCTGGGGCATCGTGGTCGACGACGTCGCCGCGGCGTTCGCGGCTTGCGCCGCCCTGCACGGCCTCGCGTGGCTCTGGAGGCTGGTGTGAGGGACGCACGGCACTGGCGCTGCTCTGGGGCGGCGGCCGAACTCGTCCGCGAGCTGCGCCGCGGAGCGGAGACGGCGGGGCCTTGAGGCGGCCGCCCTTCAGCCTACAGCAGTTTGGACAAACCGGTAGCCGGATGAAATGACCGCAAGGTGTAGCCGGCCTCGATGAGGCCGGCCTGCCGGCCGTAGCCTGGGCGGAGGCCGGTCCGGGGCCAGCGGCCCTGGCTACAACAAAATTTAATCTGCCTTGGTGCTACGGCGGCAGGTCGGGCGCGTCCGGGGCGGGCGTGTCGGGGCTGCGGCGGAAGAGGCGCGTGAGATTCACCTCGCCGCGCAGCCGGCCGCCGGTCGTGAGCGTGTTGCCGTCGGGGCCGAAGGTGGCGGTGACGTTGAAGCCGGCGACCCAGCGCCCGTTGGTGCTCAGGAAAAAGAGCCGGCGGGGTACATCCCAGAGCACGCCGGGGCGCACGACGAGAAAGTCGTGGTCGCCGCCTCCGATGACGCGCGTCGTCGTGCCCGCCACCTCGAACGTGTAGTGCCAGGGACCGCGGTCGTAGAGCAGGCCGGGGCGCAGCGTCACGGATTTTCCGTGCGGCTCGTTCTGGCCGAAGTTTCCCGGGGTCGACGACTTGGACATGAGGTCGACGCTGGCGTTGATGAAACCCGAGAGGCCCTTGATGTCATCGACCTTCCGCCCGAGCGTGATGAACGGCGTCACGTGGTTGTGTCCGTCGGTCAGCTCGACGGGCGGGCGGCTGACGGGAAAGGAGGAGTTGAGCCCGACGCTGGTGTCCCACGTCGGTTTGAGCCACTGGTGCCAGGCGTACTTGGCGGCGAAATGCAGCGCGCTCAAGCCGTTGCCGTTGTAAGGGCCGCTCCGCAGGCCGTGGTCGAAATAGCTGTCGCCCGTGAAATCGAGCTCGAAGTGGTCGTTGACACCCCAGCGGAATTCGAGCGGTACGCGCAGGTAGGGCTGGGCGATCAGGTCGCGGAAGTGGGGCTGGAAGTCGAACGTCACCTCGCCTCGCCGCGCGGTCCGCGGCATGTCGATTTCAAAGATGCCCGGCATGCGGAACAGCCCGGCCGGGCTGTTGCCGTTGCCGGGGGCGGGCGGCGGCGGATCCGCGGATACGGTGATCTGCGCCCCGGCGCCGGGGGCCAGCGGCAGGAGGAGCAGCGACAACAGGCAGGTGCGCAGTGAAAGAATCGTCATGTCGGTTTGCTGGAGGGCGTCAGGGTCGGGGCAGGAGACAACGGCCGGCGCCAACGGTTGCATCGCCGGCGGCAAAACGAGGATTCGATTCCGCATCACGCAATAACACCCCCCGCCCGGTCGGGCACCCCGCTTGTAGAGGGAATTCCGCAAGCGCGTGGACAAAGATCCCCTCTTGAGCGGGGTGGCGTTCGGCGGGCGAGTAGCACGCCGGGGTGGGTAAGTGGAGCACTGACGCAGCGGATTATCGCTACGGCAAGATTTCCAGGCTCGCCATCGGCAGGCGCACCAGCAGCCCCTGTTGCAGGACATCGACCGCGATGACCACACCCCGGGGATTCGCCGGATCGTCGACCACGCCCTCCAGCCCGTGGAGCGGCCCGCCGGCCACCTTCACCCGCGTGCCCTTGCGCAGGAGCGGGTGCAGGCTCAGCTCGAGGCCTGAGGCCAGCACCGCCTTGACGTCATCCAACTGCCGCAGGAGGCGTGCCTGATCATCGACCCAGATGGCGCGCACGAGCAGGTCGTGCTGGTAGACGCGGTTCTTCCGCTCGGGCGGAATCTCCGCGAACACGTAGCCGGGGAACAGCGGCTTGGTGAATTTCTTGGTCTGGTCGCGGTAGCGCCGCACGCTCGGCACGAGCGCCAGGTAGTGGGGAAACCGCTCGGCCGCGAGCAGGGCGGCGAATTTTTTCTCACAGCGCGGCTTGGTGTGGCAGGCGAACCAGCGCGGGGCGTCGAAGTTGGGGAGGGTTTCAGCCATGGGTCGGAACGGGTGGGCGGGAGGCAATCGGGTGGTTGATACGGATGGTAGGGGCGCGATCCTGTCGCGCCCGTCGATCATGGGCGCAGCAAGGCTGCGCCCCTACGTTTTCATCAGCCGCCGCAACGCGAGGACATAGCCGGGCAGCCCGCGGCCGCTGATTGTCGCCACGCAGGCGCCGGCGGTCATCGAGCGGCGGCGGAATGGCTCCCGCCGGCGGATGTCGGAAATGTGCACCTCGACCGCCGGCAAACCGGTGCCGGCAATGGCGTCGCGCAGCGCGATGCTGGTGTGGGAGAGTCCGGCCGGGTTGATGATGACGCCGTCGAACTTCCGGTCCGCCAGCTCCCAGAGCTTGTCGATGAGCGCGCCCTCGTGGTTCGACTGGTAGAACGTCAGCGATGCGCCCGCCTGGCGCGCCTCGGCGCGCAGCATGCGCTCGAGGTCCCGCAGCGTCGCGCGCCCGTAGATTTCCGGCTCGCGCGTGCCGAGGCGGTCGAGGTTGGGGCCGTTGAGGACGGCAATCTTTTTCATGACAGGCGGTATGGTCGCACAGGAGCTCGCAGAGGAAGCAGAGGCAGGAAGAGCGTCTGGTGCAATCCTCTCTGCTCCCTCCGCGTTCTCCTGTAAAGGGCTAGAGCGGATTGTCCGTGGCGATGAACTCCCAGGGGAGGCGGAATTTCCGCGCGAGTTCGGCGGCGAGCGCCCGCACGCCGTGGACCTCCGTGGCGTAATGGCCGCAGAGGTACAGGTTGAGCCGGTGCTCCTGCGCGTAATTGAACCACTCCTCGCGCAGTTCGCCCGTGACCAGCGTGTCGACGCCGGCGGGGCCGAGCGCCGGCACCGCGCTGTTGCCGCTGCCGCTGCAGAAGGCGATCTCGCGCGGACGCGTCGCGCCGCACTCGATCGCCGTCACGCGGGGATAGAGGGTGGCGAGCCGGCGTCGCAGCGCGGCGCGCGTGGCCGCCGCTCGGACGATGAGGCCGATCGGCTCGCCCTCGTGCACCAGGAAGGTGCGCGCCGGCCGCAGGCCGAGCTGGCGCGCGAGCAGGGCGTTGTTGCCGATCCGAGGATGGGCGTCGAGCGGCAGGTGGCTCGAGTACAGCGCGCAGTTGGCCCGCAGGAGCGCGGCGAGCTTGCGATAGTTGGGGCCGGTCACCGGCTGCAGCGGCGTCCAGAACAGCCCGTGGTGCACGATCAGGAAATCGACCCCGGCCGCGGCCGCCTGTTCGAAGGGCGCGAGGCCGGCGTCTACCGCCGCGCCGATCCGGGTCACGCGGCCGTTGTTGGCGACCTGCAGGCCGTTGGCGGCGCCCGGAAAATCCACGAACGCGGCGCGGCGCGTGCGGCGGTCGCACCAAGCGACGAGCTCGGTCAGGGTGGGCATGCCTCCTTCTACCCGCCTGCGCCGCCGGTTGAAGGCAAAAGTGAAGAGGCTTGGCGCGCCGATCGGGAAGCCGTCTAAAGCCTCACGGCTTTGGCTACGACGGCGGATGGTTGGGTTTCGGTGCCAAACGCGTGAGCGTTTGGAGCTACGACGCCGTCATCGGCACCGTCAGCCGGAAGGTCGTGCCGTCCGGGCCCGTGCGTTCAAGCGCCAGGGTGGCGTCGATCTGGCGGGCGAGCAGCTGGCTGATGGCAAGGCCGAGGCCCGAGCCGCCGCGGCCGCTGCGGCCGGGTTCGAAGAGGTGTGCGCGCAGCTCCGGCGGAATGCCGGTCCCCTCGTCGGCCACGGCGACCGTCACCCGGCCATCGTCGTGGCCCAACGCCACGGTCACGCGGCGGCCGGCCGGAGTGGCGTCGATGGCGTTCTGCACCAGGTTGCTGGTGATGAGGCAGAGCAGGCTGCCGCGGTGGCTGTCCAGGGCGGCGGCGAAGCCGCCGTCGACGCTCAGGGCGACGCCCTTCTGTTCCGCGGCGGGCGCGTTGCGGCGCCGGACGATCTCGGCAAGTTCGCGGCCGGTGAGCTCGTAGGAGGCCTGGGTCGAGGCATCGCTCAGCAGCGCCACCGTCTCCTGGATGATCGCCTGCATGCGCGCGGTGTAGCTGGCGACCGCGCTCCAGTCGGGCGGCGCACCGCGGTCGCCAACAGCGGCGCGCAGGCCGGCGACCGAACCCTGCAGGCCGTGCAGGAGGTGGCTGGTGATCTGGCCGAGGGCGGAGGTCTTGGCGGCGAGCGCGAGCTCGAAATTCGCGCGCACCAGCCGCTCGTTGCGCTCGGCCAGCGTGCGCTGGGCGCGGCGGAGGGCGAACCAGGTGGCGAGAATCACGGCGGCGATCAGCAATGCCCCGCTGCCGAGCGTGACGTCGGTCTGGCGGTTGATGCGCCCGTCAATCGCGGCGAGCTCCGCCGCCAGCGAGCGGCCGTCGATGTAATATTGGGCGAAGCCGGGGATCTTGGTGGCATCCCGGCCGTGCAGGGGCAGAAGCACCTCGAGCACCGGAGTCCGCTGCGCGTGCGCCGGGCTGCCCACCCCGGCGAAATACCGGTTGAGCGGAAAATCGGGGTCGTAGTGGCTGATCGCTTCGCCCTTGAGCAACTGCAGGTACTCGTCGATCGGCAGGTCGGCGTACAGCAGCGAGTCGGGCGCGACGCGCAGCACGCGGCCCTGGGCGTCGTACACTACCATCGCCAGCATGTCCTCCTGCTTGGCGCTTGCCAGTACCGCCGCGAGCAGGTCGGCCGGGCCGGCGGGCCGGCCGGCGAGGGCGGCTTCGCGTTCCGCCAGCTGGCGTTGCGCCACCGGCTGCAGGATGTCCGCGGCCCGGTTGATGATCTGCTGGCGGATCTGCGCGCGGAGCTCAGTGCGGAGCCGCACCACCATCAGGCCGAAGATGGCAACGAGCAGCGCGCCGGCGGCGAGGACCGGGACGGCAAGACGCGAGAGCCGCGGAGTCATGGGCTGGAGTCGGAGGAGGGGCGGCGGACGGGTGGAAGGGAGGCGGCGCGGTTGGCGCGACCGATCGCCAACCGCGGCGCCTCAATTTTTCTGGGTCATCCGGAACGAAGAACCCGCTCGGAGGGTGTGGGAGGAGCGCCAGCGTCGCACGGGATGCGCCCTGCTTCGCCGGGGCTTCGCGGGAAAGGTCGCGGCGTTCAGCATGACGATGGCCGAAACGGCTGGGTTTGACAATCCGGCGCCGCCGAACGGCGGCCGCTCAGTTGTCGCCGGGCGTGGCGCCGGCGGCGAGCTGCCGGACGTCGGCGGCGAACTCCTGCTGCAGCGCCTGGAGCGACTTGCCGGTCGCGGCGTCGGTGTTCGCGGCGGCCAGCCGCGCAAGCTCGTCGCGGATCGCCTCCCGCTCCGCGGTCAGGGCGGCGATGCGCTGGGTATTGGTTTGGTTGAAGGCATCGATCACCTGGCGGGTGTCCGGCCCCGGCGTGTGCTGCTTGATCACGACCGCCAGCGTTTCCTGCAGCGCCGCCTTCTCCTGCTCGTAGGCGTGCAGGCGCGCGGCCAGCGCGGGCGGCAGGAAGGCCGTGCCGGCATTGTTGGCGGCCGGCGGTGCCGGAGTCTTTTCCGGTCGCTCAAACGCCGAACTTTCCCCCGTGAACGGGGCGTGGTCGCGCTCAATCAGCCCGTGCAGGTACTGCGGGTTCAGTTCGCGCGTGACGCCGGGCGGCGGCAGCAAAGCCCCGACCTCGGGGACACCGACGTCGACGCGACCCTCCGGCGCCACGGGTTCGCGGACATATTGTGTGTCGTCCAGGCTGCGGCCGAAGAAAGTCGCACCGCCTCGCAGCAAGGTCGGCAGCGCCTTGTCCATCGCGACGCCGGCGGTGGCGGTGCTGAGCTTCAGGCGCCACGCCAGCTTGGCGGCGTTTTGCGTCACCGAGGCATAGTCATAGGCCGAGACGACCACGAAATAGCGATTGTCCGCGACGAGCTGCAGCAGGTCCCGCTCCCGCGGATCGAGGATGGGAATGTGCATGCTGACCGGTTGCCGGCGGTCCAGAAGGTCCTCCTCCATCCGCCGGGCATACTTTGGTGGCGCGACGAGCGCGATGCGGGCGAGGAGGTTCGGCTGCAGGTGCATGCTGTTGCGGATTTGGGTGGTGTCACGATTGAGGCGACCCCAGTGATAGATGAGCAGCAGCGACGGGGCCGGTCCTCCCGAGGCCGGCAGGTAGTGTTGGGAGGCCAGCGCTGCCGCCAGGGTCTGGGCGATGGTGGCGGGGGTGGGCGGGTGTTCACCGGCGATGGGATCGCCCGCCTCGATATAGCCGCCGTCGTAGGCGACGTAATAGACTGGCTGCTGGGCGGTCGGCAACGCCGGGGTCACGGCGGGATCGCCGAATTCGGCCACGGCGGTCATGTCCATCTTGCCGCCCCAGGTGTAAGCGCGGGCGTCGGCGGCCAGGCCCGCCGCCATCAGGGCGGCGAGCGTGCGGGAGAGGAGAAACAATGTTTTCATGGCTGGAACAAAAGGGCGCCGGGCCGACACCGGTCAGGCGTTTCAAGAGGTCGGCGGGACGGCGGGTGGCGGCGGGCGGAAATCCGGGCGGGCACGTTCGCGGTGCCAGGGTCCCCGCGGGCCGCGCTCGCCGGAGAATTGCCGGTGCTCGCGGCTGGCCAGGCGGCGCACGAAGGGATCCGAGAGTTCGCGGGTGACGGCGGCCGGCGGCAGGTATTCTTCGAGCTTCGGGACGCCGATCTCAACGCGGCCCTCGGGCGCCTCGCTGGTGTTGACATACTGCGGCTCGGTCAGATTTTGCCCGAAGTAGGGCGCGCCACTGCGAATTAGCGCCGGCAGGGCGGTGGCCATCGCCACCCCGGCGCTACGCGTGCTCATTTTGGCGCGCCAGAGCAGCCGGGTCTGGTGGTGCGCGAGCGCGGCGTAGTCATACGCCGACACGACCACGAAATAGCGGTCGTCCTGCGACAGTTCCAGGAGGTCGCGCTCCTGGAAGTTGAGGAAGTACGGAATCCAGACGGGGGAATGCATCTCCCGCAGGGTGTTCTCGTCGAGGAGGTCCTGCTGGATCCGGCGGGCGTACGCGGCCGGGGCGACGAGGGCGATGCGCGCCCGCTGGTTGGGCCCGAGCTCCAGGCCGCTGCGGATCTCCGTGGTGCTCCGGTTGAGCACTCCCCAGTGGTAGATCAGCAGCACTGACGGTGGCGCACACTCGGTGGCTGGCTGGTAATGCTGGGGCGCGAGGCTGCGGGCCAGCGCCTGGGCGACCTCGGCCGCGGCCGGCGGACGCTCGTTGGCATAGGGATCCCCCGCCTCGATGTAGCCGCCGTCGAACAGAGCGTAGGTCGCGGGGTGGTCTGCGGTCGGCGCGACAAACCTGATTTCGGGACGCGGCTGTTCCGCGACTACGACGAGATAGATCTTGGAATTCCAGAACAAGGAGCCAGCGGTGGCCACATCCGGCGCCGCGCCACCCGCGGCCAGCAGGGCGGCCAGGCTCAGCGACAGGGATCGGGCGGTCTTCATGCCGGGGGCCGGCACACTATCTGGCGTCCTCGATGAGGACTTCGCCGGCGAACTTGACGTGCTCCTGGTGAATCAATCCGTCGAGGTAGGCCTGGTTCAACTGCCGGGCGACCTCGGGCGGCATGGCGGGTGCCGGGGCCGACGCGGCGACGGCGGCGGCGAGGGGTTGCTGCAGATACTGGGTCGCGGGCAGGTCGAGGCCGAAGAACGGGGCGCCGCCCTGCAGCAGCGTCGGCATCGCCTCGGCCATTCCGACGCCGGCGCTGCGGGTGCTCATCTTGACCCGCCAGAGCAGCTTCGCGTCGCCGCGGGCGACGGAGCCGAAATCGTAGGCGGAGACGATGACGAAGAAGCGGTTGTCGGCCGCGACTTGGATCAGGTCGCGCTCGGTCGGGTCGAGGATCGGCGGATGGATCGGACCCGGCTGCCGCTGGTCGAGAAGGTCTTCATTAATGCGCGCTGCGTATTTGGCCGTCGCCACGAGCCCGATGCGCGCGGTCAGGTTCGGCTGCAGATTAAAGCTCGTGCGGAGCTGATGACTGTCGCGGTTGAGCAGGCCCCAGTGGTAGACAAGCACGAGCGAGGGCGAAGCCTGGGCGGTGGCGGGCAGGTAATGCTGCGAGGCCAGGCTGGCGGTCAGGGCCTCGGCGACCGCGGCCGGCGGCGGCGGCCGGAGCCCGCCGATGGGATCGCCGCCCTCGATGTAGCCGCCGTCAAAGGCCACGTAGTAGGCGGGCAATGCGGCCGTGGGCTGGGCGGGTTTGACGGTGGCATCCGTCTGCTCGGCGACGACAAGCATGTCGAGCTTGCCGCCCCAAGTGTAGGCGTGGGCGTTGACCGCCAGTCCGGCGGCGAACAGGGCCAGCAGGGCGTGAGAGATTGAGGAGTTGGTTTTCATGGCCAAAGGGAAGAGACGTTTGCGGTTGTCTCGGGTTATGCGCATTGCGTGCCAGACCGGGCCACGGCGGACGAAGTGCCGGGCAGATCGAAGGATGGGAAACATCGGGGACCCGCCGGTTCTGGAACCTGGAGTGCGAAACGGGTGACTGCAACCACGGCACGACGGCCGCGGCGCGCGAATCGGTGCCAGGCAACCAGCTGCCGCTTCACGCGCCCGGCTTCCGCTGCCCGAGCCGGTAGCGCACAAATTCGCGGGTGACGCCGAGGCGGCGCGCGGCCGCCGAAACGTTGCCCTTGGTGTCGCGCAGCGCCTCGTCGATGAGCTCGAGGATGACGGCGTCCATCGAGAATCCCGACTCAGGCAGCCGCCAGGCCGGGTTGCGCCAGCCGCCGGCGGCGGGGGCCGCGGGACCGAGATGGGCGAAATCCAGCGGCGCGCCGGCGCTGAAGATCACGGCACGCTCGATTTCGTTCGCCAGCTCGCGCCCATTGCCGCGCCACGGCTGCGCGAGCAGCCGGCGCTCGCCCTCGGGCGTGATCGTGAGCGCGCCCAGCCGGTGGCGGGCCGCGATGCGGGCGAGCAGGTGGCGGGCGAGTTCGACGATGTCCGTGCCGCGCTCGCGCAACGGCGGCAGCGTCAGACGCAGGAGGGTGAGGCGGTGGTAGAGATCCTCGCGGAACGCCCCGCGCTGGACCAGGTCAGCCAGCGGCTGGTTGGTGGCGGCGATGAGCCGGACGTCGACGGCGATCTCGCGCGTGCCGCCGAGCCGGCGGATCGTGCCGTCCTCGACCGCGGCCAGGACCTTGGCCTGCGTGCCGGGGGCGAGCAGGCCGATCTCGTCGAGGAAGAGCGTGCCGCCGTCGGCCGCCTCGAACAGCCCGATGCGGGCGGTCTTCGCGTCGGTGAACGCGCCGCGCTCGTGGCCGAAGAGCTCGGACTCGGCGAGGGTCTCGGGCAGCGCCGCGCAGTTGAGTGGAATGAACGGGCGCGCCGCCCGCGGCCCCTGCCGGAAGAGCCAGCGGGCAAGCAGGTTCTTGCCCGTGCCGGTCTCGCCCTCGATCAGGACCGGCGGCAGCTGGTGCGCGAGCCGCCGGTCGGCGGCGAGGATCGTCTCGAGCTGGGCGCGCACCGCCTCGAGGCTGCGGCCGAAAAAGATTCCGCCGGGCTCGCCGGCAGCTTCCGTGGCGCGGTGCTCCTCGCGCCGCGCCGCGCTGCGGGCGCGCTGGCAGCGGAGGAAAGCCAGGGGCAGTTCCTCCGGCTCGAACGGCTTCGAGAGGTAGTCGCCCGCGCCGAGGCGCATGGCTTCCACGGCCTCGGCCACGCCGCCGAAGGCGGTCATGACCACGACACCGGTGTTCTCCGAAAACGCGCCCTCGCGCAGCAGTTCCAGGGCGTCGCCGTCGGGCAGATGCAGGTCGACCAGCGCGAACTCGAAGCGCAGGTCGCGCAGCAGCCGCCGGGCCTCGGCGAGGTTGGCAGCCTCGGTGACGGCGCCGCCGCCGTGGCGCAGGTGAGCGGCGAGGCGCTTCCGCAGGGGAGCATCGTCCTCGAGGAGCAAAATCTCGCAGCCGGGGGGCAGCGCGGATTCGTCAGGCATCGCTGCCCCGTACTGCGCGCCAATCGGCGGAGATTTCAACCCAAATTCCGGACCGGTCCGCGGGGCGCGCGGGCCGAACGTCGGCAGTCAGCCACGCCGTCCGGCGTTGACAGCGGCGGCTGGCTGGGCCGTTCACCGGCGCCGGAAAACGTAGCGTCCCTCTTCAGAAAAATAGCCGTGCGACGCGCTCAGCTCGCGTTTGATCTTTGCCGCCGCACTCCAAGCGGTCATCCGCCACGGAACAAACGTACCTCCCGCCCAGCTGCCGATCTCGATGTCGGGATGATGCAGCAGGCCCGCGGCGACCTCGATGGCTGCTTGGTGGACCGTGCCGTAATCCGCCTGCGGCCACGCGACGCGTGCCTGCCGGACAAAGGCGGCCAGATCCACCGGCGCCATGGCCGTGTCATCATAAACCGGCCGCTCGGGATCCTGCTCGGGAAAGACCGCCCGATACATCGAGCCGGCGGACCAGCGCAGCGGCGCCGCGAACACCAGGCCGGCGACGAGACCGCCGCAGACTATCCCGATTGTCACCTTGTGCCTGGTTTTCATGACGGATGGTGGTTGCCCGATGCTTGAGGTCTGCCACGCGGATGCATGGACACTGCTTAGTGACAGGGTGTCATAGACGCGTTGCGCTGTAGCATTTGGCTCGGGCCTTCATTCATTTTCTAAGGCACAGCAGGTCAAAATGCCAGCGGCAATAGGCCGAATTGCGGAGCTTCTGCTTCTCGCATCCACACCAAATGCATCGATTCTGATCTTCCGAAAGATCAGCGGGCAAATCAACGTCTGAGCTGATCTTTTGGGCCGCTAGCCAGCTGCGAAACGCCGACAAGATCTCAAGCTGCTTCTCTTCGGGAATCTCCTCTTTCGGTGGCGTGGTCCATTTCGTGAAACACAGCGGACCGACGCAAATCTCGCTAACTGGCGTTCGAGACATCTCCCAGCCGATCTTCAGCTCTTTGTCTCCCTCTCGGTAGTGAACCTCCCCGCCACGGCCAGCGAAGCGACCGCTGAAGGTGCCAGATCTTTGAGCTATGGTGCTCATCTTATACTTAACGTTTGAGGCAGGCCGCCCGCAGGGGGCGCAGCCCGGAGCGGGCCGGTTTGACCGCAGGGTCAGGCCGCCGATTCGTGCGGAGGCCGATGGCCCCGGTCATTGGCCGGCGGGCGGTTGCCAAAGTTCCACCTTGTTTCCCTCGGGATCGATGACCCAGGCGAACATCCCGTACTCGGATTCGTCGATCTTCTCGAGCACGTTGCAGCCTTCTTCGCGCAAGACTTTCACCAGGGCGTGGAGATCCTCCACCCGGTAATTGACCATGAAGGTCGCCGTGCTGGGCGCAAAGTGGTCATCTTGCGCCGGACCTATGGACCAGATGGTGGATCCGGCAACCGGCTTGCCGTCACCGTCGGTCCACGTGAAGGCCGTGCCACCCCATTCCTGGACATCGATTCCAAGGTGCCGCTGGTACCAAGCCTGCAGGGCCGGGGCGTCGTTGGCTTTGAAGAAAATGCCGCCAATGCCAGTGACTCGCTTCATAGAACCTCCGAGGACGGATGGTGGTGAGGGAGAGTGTGTTTTCTGCGGCCTGACGCTTACGATGACCCACGCCCGGGCGCCAGCCCGGATAACGGCCCACGACTAGAGCTTCCGGACGAGAAAAAGCTCCGCGTAGTAACGTCCGGCCACGAACAAGGCTGCCACCTCGCGACCGTAGACCCTGAAGCCCGCGGCTTGGTACAGCTGCACGGCGGGATGGTTCGAGGCGACGACCGCGAGGCGGACCTGCCGTACGCCGCGAAGGCGGTGGGCCGTCCGCAGGGCCCGGTCGATCAGCGCCCGCCCGACGCCGCGCCGACGCGCCGTCGGGTCGACGTACATGCCGTAGATGGCGGTCTTGTGTTTCTCCTTGGCCCTGGTCTCGCGGACCAGCGTTAGGACGCCCACCAGCCGGCCCGCCTCGAAGGCCCCGAAGGTCCAGTTGGCGGTCGTTTGCCGTAGTCGGCGGGCGAAGGCGCTGCGTGGTCGCGCGACCTCTTCGGCGTAGGAGCTGCCGAAGGCGGTTGGACATTCCCGCAATCCCTGCAAACGAACGCGGCGGTATTCGGCCGAGTCCGCCGGTGATAGCCGTCGGATGATCATAGGTGCGCGACGCAGATTCAGGCCGAACTGGGCGTCCTGGCTCAAGCGCGGATTTTGCGACCTGGGTCCGCCGGCGCGATTGTTTTCGACGCTCGACCTGCGGCGGCGAAAGTCCGAGCGTCGGCGCATGGTGAAACTGCTTTTCCTCGGCGACATCGTCGGCCGGCCCGGCCGCGAGTTCGTCGCCGAGCGTCTGCCGCGCCTGCGCGCCGAGTTGGGCGCCGACTTCGTCATCGCCAACGGCGAGAACGCCGCCGCCGGCGCCGGGCTGACCGCCGCCCTCGCGCGCCCGCTGCTCGGCACCGGCATCGACGCGCTCACCCTCGGCGACCACCTCTGGGACCAGAAGGGCTTCGAGACCGAAATCGGCGCCCTCGAGCGGGTCTGCCGCCCGGCCAACCTGCCGGCGGCGTGCCCGGGCCGCGACCACCTCATCCTGGAAAAGAACGGCTTTCGGCTCGCGGTGTTCACCGTGCTCGGCCGGCAGTATCTGGCAATCAAGGCGGAGTGCCCGTTCCTGACCTGCGACCGGATGCTCAAGCAACTGGAGGGCCGCGCCGACGCCGTGTTCGTCGAGGTCCACGCCGAGGCCACGTCGGAGAAACAGGCGCTGGGCTGGTATCTCGACGGCCGCGTCGCCGCCGTGGTCGGCACCCACACCCACGTGCCGACGGCCGACGCGGCGGTGCTGCCGAAAGGCACGGCCTTCCTGTGCGACGCGGGCATGACCGGTCCCTACGCCAGCGTGCTGGGGCGGTTGATCGAGCCGATCGTCGGCCGGTTCCTCGATGGCATGCCCCGCCGGGTGCCGGTGGCCGAGGGCGACGTGCGGATCTCGGGCGTCGCGATCGAGTACGATCCGGCGGCGAAGCGCGCGACGCGTTGCGAATTGGTGACGGTGCGGAAGTAGGGGGCGGGAAGGCGTTCGCGTGGCCAAACTCGTGAGAGTTTGGATCGGTAATCAGCAGTCCGTCCAAAGCCTCACCAGCCGTCGCCCCGCGTTGGCGGGGCTACGGCCGGCCGGCGGCTTTGGCTGCGAGGTCGAATGGTTCGTGATCGTAGCCAAACGCGTGAGCGTTTGGATCCGGATTCATCCAAAGCCTCACAGCTTTGGCTACAATCGAGTCCGCCTCAGCTCTTCGCCACGCCGGCCTCGTCGTAGAGGCCGAGATGCCGGTAGCGCTCGTAGCGCTGTTGGACCAGCTGCTCGACGGAAAGCCGGCGCAGGTCGCCGAGGTGGCGCGTCACGGCGGCCCTGACGCCGGCCGCGGTCGCCGCCGGGTCATTGTGTGCGCCGCCGGGCGGCTCGGGGATGACCTCCTCCACCACGCCCAACGCCGCCAGGTTCTGGGCGTTGGGCTTGAGCGCCTCGGCCGCCTTGGGCGCGGCGGCGGCATCCTTCCACAGGATCGCCGCGCAGCCCTCGGGTGAGATCACCGAGTAGTAGCTGTTTTCGAGGATGAGCACCCGGTCGGTGACGCCGATGCCGAGCGCGCCGCCGGAGCCGCCCTCGCCGATGACGACGGCGATCGTCGGCACTCGCAGCCGGGCCATCTCGGCCAGGTTGGTGGCGATCGCGCCCGCAACGTGGCGCTCCTCGGCGCCGATCCCGGGGAACGCGCCGGGGGTGTCGATGAAACAAATGACGGGCAGCCCGAAGCGCTCGGCGGTTTTCATCAGGCGCAGCGCCTTGCGGTAGCCCTCGGGATGCGGCATGCCGAAGTTGCGGGCGATCTTCTCCTTGGTCTCGCGTCCTTTTTGCTGGCCGAGGACCATCACGGCCTCGCCGTCGAGAAACGCCGTGCCCCCGATTAGCGCGAGGTCGTCGTGGAACAGGCGGTCGCCGTGCAGCTCCTGGAAGCCGGTGAAGAGCGCCTGGATGTAGTCGAGCGCATAGGGCCGCCGGGGGTGCCGGGCGATCTGCACCCGCTGCCAGGGGGTGAGGTTCGAGTAGACCTCCTCGCGCATGGCCGCGAGCTTCTGCTCGATCGCGGCGACCTCCTTTGCCAGGTCGACGTGGTTCTCCAGCGATTGCTGGTGGAGTTGGTCCAGTTGCTTCTCGAGCTCGCGGAGCGGTTTTTCGAACTCCAGCGAGTAGGCGGCGGCTTTAGCCATGGGAGGGAGGCTACCGGCGGACCGGAAAGGGTGTCAACCGGCCCGAGGGGAGGGCGGATTTTTCTCTTGCCGCCGCGGTGCGGGCTGCCGGGCGGGGCAACAAAGGCGTCCGCCGGGCAAGCCTCGGGCGAGAAATCGGACTTCCACCGTCTTGCTGAACGGAGTGAAGGAACCAGTGAGACTGCATCGGAGCGGCTGGCGGTGTCGCACGGGATGCTTCGCTACGCTCCGCATGACACGCTTGGACGGCCGAGAGCCGCGAACGGCATTGTGTGCCCCGGGCGGAGAAGGAACAACCTGTTCAGGCCGTTCCCTGGGAAACTGGTGGCGAATTGGAGTGCCGGCCTACTTCTGCAGGTCGGCCTCGATGTTGATCGTGACCGGGATTTCGTCGCCGAGCATCCCGGGGTAGCGGGTGATGCCGAAGTCATTCCGGTTGAGGGTGGTCGTGGCCTCCCAGCCCGAAATCATGGCGCCGTGCATCCCGCGGCCGAACCCGAGGGCCTTCACCTTCAGGGTCACCTCCTTGGTCACGCTGTGGAGGGAGAGGTCGCCCGTGACGTCGTACGAGCCATCCGCGGCCTTTTTCCAGGACTTGCTCTTGAAGGTGATCGCGGGGTACTTGGCCACGTCGAAGAAGTGGTCACTCCGCAGGTCCTTGTCGCGCATCTCGACGCGGGTGTCGATGCTTGGCACCTCGATCGTGGCCTCGACGCTGCTGTTCTCCAGGTTGTCGCGGTCGACCGTGATCGTGCCGGCGAACTTGGTGAAGACGCCGGGGACGTTGGTGAAGAAGTGCCGGACGGTGAAGCCGACCGTGGAGTGGACGGGGTCGATCTTGTAGGTTTCGACGGCGGCGCGCGCCGGGGCGAGCAGGCCGAGGCCGAGGGCACCGAGGCCGAGAGCGGAGAGCAGGCGTTTCATGAGGAGTGCGAGGACGAGGGTGGGGGAATGGGACCGAGCCTGCTGATTTAGCGCAGAAGCCGAAAAACGCAAATCGGTGGCTGGCGCACAGCGTAGCGCAGGTTTCCAGCCTGCTGGTTGGCGTGTCCCCAACTGCTGCCAGGATCCCTGCGCTACCGCTCTGCCGGCCGGGCGATTCTGGCTCGACGGGCGGACCGGACTCCGGTCGGATCACGACTGCCTCAAACGTCGCCGCCGCCGGGCGGTCCAACGATGGCCACCATCCGCAATCTCATTCTTTCCTCGCCGCAACGGCTGGCGGTGCCGGTGCTGTCGTACCCGGCCGCCCCGCTGACGGGCCACACGGTGCGCGACCTGGTGACCGACCCGGCCGCGCAAGTGGCGGTGCAACAGGCGCTGCGCGAACGCTATGGCCTCGCCGTCGTGCTCACGCCGATGGACCTCAGCGTCGAGGGCGAGGAATTCGGCGCGTCGGTCCGGATGACCGACCACGAGATTCCGTCGGTGTCCGGCCGCGTCGTCACGAGCGAGGCGGAGATCGACCGGCTGGCGGTGCCGCGCGTCGGGGCCGGGCGGTCCGCGGTTTACCTCGAGGCGGTGCGCCGGCTGGCCGCGCTGCCGGGCCGGCCGCCGGTGTTGGCGGGGATGATCGGGCCTTTTTCGCTGGCGGCGCGGCTGTTCGGCGTGGGCGAGGCGCTGGCCGAGACAATCGAGCGTCCGGCGATGTTGCAGGTACTGGTCGCCAAGGCGGCGGCGTTCCTGACCGCCTATGCGGCGGCGTTCAGGCAGGCGGGCGCCGCGGGCGTGATCATCGCCGAGCCGACCGCCGGCCTGGTTTCGCCGCGCGCCACGGCCGAGTTTTCCTCCGGGCACCTGCGCCGGCTCATCGCGGCGGTGGCGGACGAGCACTTTGAGGTGATCCTGCACAACTGCGGCGCGCGGCTGGCGCACCTGCCGGCCACGCTCGAGTCCGGCGCGCAGGTCTGCCATTTCGGCCGGCCGATGGACCTGCCGGCGGCGCTGGCGCGCGTGCCTTCCGGTGTGGTGCTCGGCGGCAACCTCGATCCGGCGGAGGTGTTCGTGCAGGCGAGCTCCGACGCGGTGCGGCAGCGGACCACGGCGCTGCTCGCCGCGACCAGAGGGCGCCGGGAGTTCTTCATCTCGTCAGGCTGCGACGTGCCCCCTGACGCGCCGCTGGCAAACATCGACGCGTTCTTCGCCGCCGTGCGCGATTTCAACGCCGCCGGCTGACGGCCGGTGAGGCCGGCGGACTGTACGAAGGGAGACCGCTTGCGCCGCGCGGCGGACGCCCGTTTACCCGAAGCTGCCGGCCAGGGCCCGGATTCCGATGAACATTCGCGAACGGATTGACGCCTTCTGGTCGGGCGAGCGGCCCGACCAGATCCCCTACACGATATATTGGAACGAGTGGCGGCACACCGCGGGCGATCCCGCCTGGCAGAATCTGTACGCGCAGGGCCTCGGCGTGACATGGTACCTGCGCACGTTCACCACGACCCACCGTGGGGTGGAGCGCGTCGATGAGACCTACGAGGAGGCGGGCCGGCCGAGGCGGCGGCAGACCTGGCGCACGCCGGTGGGCGAGGCGAACGCCACCTGGGAGGACGGGTGGAATCGGAAGTATTTCCTTGAGACGCCGGCCGACTACCGGGTGCTGACCTACGTGGCGGAGCACACGGACTTCGCGCCCCGCTACGAAGCGTACCTGGCGGAGGCGGCGGCGCTGCCGCCGTGGGGGATCGCCATCCCAGAGCTGTGGCGCACGCCGTTGCAGCAGATGCTGGTCGATTTCGCCGGGGTGGAGAACTTCTGCTGGCATCTCGGGGAATACGAGGAGGAGGTGCGGCGGCTGTACGCGGCGCTGCTGGGCAATTTCCGGCGGATCGTGGAGATCGTGGCCGCCGGTCCGGGCCGCTACCTCTCGAACCTGGAGAACTTCACCGCCGAGACGCTCGGGCCGCGACGCTTCCAGGAATTCCTGCTGCCGGTGTACCACGAGTTCTTCCCGCAGTTACACGCGGCGGGCAAGATCGTGGGCTGCCACTACGACGGGCGGCTGGCCAACTGCCGCCGCCACATCGCGGGGGCGCCGATAGACCTGATCGAGTCGCTCACGCCGCCGCCCGAAGGCGATCTGACGCTGGCCGAGGCGCGCGCGGCGTGGCCCGACAAGCTGTTCTGGTCGAACCTGAACGTCGGCTGCTACGAGCTGCCGGCGGCGGAGTTGCGGGAGCTGGTGTTGGCGCGGGTGGCGGAGGGCGCGCCCGACGGGCGGCGCCTCGCGTTCGAGGTGTCGGAGCAGTATCCCGGCAACTGGCGGCAATCGATGCCGGTCGTGCTCGCGGCCCTGCGGGAGACGGGCCGTTAGCGGGGCGGGAGCCCGGCCGCCCGCTGGCGGCCGCCGTCGGCGTTCACAGAATCAGCATGGCGTCGCCGTAACTGAAGAACCGGTATTCGCGGGCCACGGCTTCAGCGTAGATTTCACGGATCCACGCGATGCCGTCGGTCAAGCCGGGAGTGAGAAAGGCGGCGACAAGGCAGAGCAGGGTGGAGCGCGGCTGGTGGAAATTGGTGATGAGCGCATCGACGCCGCGGAACGTGCGCGGCGGAAAAATGAACAGGTCGGTCTCGGCGGGGGCCGCATCCGGTGTCGGTGCCGCGTGGCGCCCGAGAAAATCCTCCAGGGAGCGCACCGCCGTGGTGCCGACGGCGATCCGGCGGCCGCCGGCCGGTGCGAACAGCAGGCGCTGGGTTTCCGCGGGAATTTCGTAGACCTCGCGATGCACCGCGTGCGCCTCGATGGTGTCGGTCATGATCGGCCGGAAGGTGCCGAGGCCGACGTGAAGCGTGAGGTCGGCGGTGCGCACGCCGTCGGCGGCCAGCCGGTCGAGAAGCGCGGGCGTGAAGTGCAGGCCGGCGGTCGGCGCGGCGACCGCGACCTGATGCGCGCGGTCGGCGTAGACGGTCTGATAGCGCTCGCGGTCGAGGCGGCGCTCGCTGGCGAGGTGGCGCGGATGGATGTAGGGCGGCAGCGGCATCTCGCCGATCCGGTTGGCGACCGCCGCGATCGGCTGGCCGTCGGGCGTTGCGAACGCCACGCGCGCGCTGCCGTCGTCGGTTTTGGCCACCACGGTGGCGGTGAAGGCGCCGTCGCGGATGAAGGTCGCGCCGGGAGGCAGGCGGCGGCCTGGCCGCAGCAGGCACCACCACTCGTCACCGGCGCCGGCGGGCCGCAGGAGCAGGCATTCGACGCGCCCGCCGCTCGGGCGCCGGGCGAACAGGCGCGCGGGCAGCACGGCGGCGTTGTTGCGAAAGAGAATGTCGCCCGCGCGCAGGCAGCCGGGCAGCTCGCTGAAGACGTGATGCGCCACGGTGTGCGCGCGGCGGTCAACCACCAGCAGCCGCGATTCGTCGCGCCGCGCGGCCGGCGTCTGGGCAATCAGGCGCTCGGGCAGCGGGTAGTCGAAGAGGTCGGTGCGGAGGGACACGGGGAGCGAAAGTGTCGCGGTATGCTCAATCAGTTTCGCCTAAAGAAAATGGCGCCGAAGGAACGTCCTGCCCGACCCACTCTTCAGGTGACGTTCAAATGCGATGGCCTTTCGTTCGTCGGTGATGCCCAGATAGCAGACCAAATGCCATGGGCGATGCCCAGCCGAATGGATGCATCTTCCTGAATTATGCTCGGAGATCCGGAGTTTCAGGTCGCCTGTTGGGCCGACGTAGTGCTTGGCCCGATCATAGACGCTTTCGTTCAGGTACACGGAGTGCATCGGGGGCCGCCAGCCTGACCGAAAAGCCCGCCTCCGCCAAGCCTACCGCGCTCAGCCTTCGCCTCTGATCTGCTGGCAACGACTCGCCACCTACGATCTCTTTTCGGCTGAAGGCTGGCCCGCCACGCGTAGGCTTGGCGGAGGCTGGAGCCGAGCACTGGATTCGAACCAGCGACCTGCTGTTTACGAAACAGCCGCTCTAACCAGCTGAGCTAGCTCGGCGCAAGCGAGGGGTGGGATTTCGGCCCCGGGTCCGTTCGAGGCAAGCTTTTTAGCGGCGCGGCGGCGGCGCCATCGACCCGAGGGTCGGCCGGCAGTGATGATTGGGTCGCGCCAGCGAGCGCTGACACCGCCCGGAGCTGGGCCCGGTTGTGCGCAGGAGTGTGACACCACGCCGGCATGCGCGGACGGCAATGAGACACAAGTGTGCCACGGTGGCTTTTCCAGAGCCTTGGGCGGCGCCTCCCTAAATGGCTCGTAAATTTTTTAGTAGATGGCAATCAATTGGTTGAACAGAAGACCGCCGCGGGGGCATGGGCATTGCTAATAAGTACCCATGAGCCACATTCTCGGAATCGATTTGGGTACCACCAATTCGTGTATGGCGGTCATGGAGGGTGGCGAGCCGGTGGTGATCCCGAATGCGGAAGGCGCGCGGACGACTCCGTCCGTGGTGGCCTTCACCAAAACCGGCGAGCGGCTGGTCGGGCAGGCCGCCAAGCGCCAGGCGATCACCAACCCGAAGAACACCGTTTTCTCCGCCAAGCGTCTCATCGGCCGCAAATTCACCGAGGTGCGCGAGGAGGCGAAGAACTTTCCGTTCAAGGTCGTGGAGGGCAAGAACAGCGACGCCTACATCGAGGTCCTGTCGGAGGGCAAGACCGAGCAGTTCGCCCCCCAGCAGATCTCGGCGATGGTGCTGGGCAAGATGCGCGCCGATGCCGAGGCCTACCTCGGCGAGAAGATCACCCAGGCCGTCATCACGGTGCCCGCCTATTTCAACGACGCCCAGCGCCAGGCGACCAAGGACGCCGGCCGGATCGCCGGCCTCGAGGTGCTGCGCATCATCAACGAACCGACCGCCGCGTCGCTCGCCTACGGCCTCGACAAGAAGAAGGACGAGAAGATCTCCGTCTTCGACCTCGGCGGCGGCACCTTCGACGTCTCCATCCTCGAGATCGGCGACGGCGTGTTCGAGGTGAAGGCCACCAACGGCGACACCCACCTCGGGGGCGACAACTGGGACGATGCCATCATCGGCTGGCTCGTCGACAACTTCAAAAAGGAGCACGGCATCGACCTGCACAAGGACCCGATGGCGCTCCAGCGCCTGAAGGAGGAGTCCGAGAAGGCCAAGATCGCCCTCTCGTCCGCGCAATCGGTCGACATCAACCTGCCGTTCATTACCGCCGACGCCTCCGGCCCGAAACATCTCAATGTCACGCTGACCCGGGCGAAGATGGAGCAGATCTGCGACTCGCTCTTCGAGCGCTGCCTCCAGCCGTTCAAGAACTGCCTCCGCGACGCCGGCATGACGGCGGCCGATATCAACGAACTCGTGCTCGTCGGCGGCATGACGCGCATGCCCAAGGTGGTCGACATCGCCAAGGGCCTCGGCGGCAAGCAGCCGCACCAGGGCGTCAATCCCGACGAGGTCGTCGCCGTGGGCGCGGCCATCCAGGCCGGCGTGCTCAAGGGCGAGGTGCGCGACGTCCTCCTGCTCGACGTCACGCCGCTCACGCTCGCGATCGAAACCTTCGGCGGCGTGGCCACGCCCATGATCCCGCGCAACACCACGATTCCGACCAAGAAATCGCAGGTGTTCTCCACCGCGAGCGACAACCAGCCGTCGGTCGAGGTCGTCGTCACCCAGGGCGAGCGGCCGATGTCGCGCGACAACAAGGTGCTGGGCACCTTCCGCCTCGACGGCATTCCGCCCGCGCCGCGCGGCGCCCCGCAGATCGAGGTCACCTTCGACATCGACGCCAATGGCATCCTCCACGTCTCCGCCAAGGACCTCGGCACCGGCCGGGAGCAGAAGATCACCATCCAGGGCTCCTCCGGCCTCTCCAAGGACGAGGTCGACAAGATGACGAAGGAAGCCGAGTCCCATGCCGACGAGGACAAGAATCGCCGCGAGCAGATCGAGGCGCGCAACCAGCTCGATTCGGTCATCTACCAGGTCGAAAAGACCGTCAAGGAGACGGGCGACAAGCTGCCGGCCGACGTGAAGTCGAAGCTCGAGGCCGGCGTGGCCGACGCGAAGAAGGAGCTCGAGAGCAATGACGCCGCGCGGATGCGCGCGGCGATCGAGAAACTCTCCAAGCTCGGCGGCGAGATCTACGCCCACGCCCAGCACGCGGCCCAGGCCGCCGGGGCGGCGGGTGCGGGCGCGGCGGCGGCAGAGGCGGAACCCAAGCCCGGCGCCAAGAAGAAGGACGGCGACAAGGGCAACGTGGTCGATGCCGACTTCGAGGTCGTCGACGACAACAAAAGCTGAACTTTCATCCCGCGGCCCGCGCCCGCGCAG
>Ga0335078_10001577_pt1 | contig 34378 bp, 27 predicted proteins | sample Lox_Sample_32_FD_206711 | JGI IMG/M metagenome (GOLD analysis project Ga0335078, IMG submission 206711) | Soil microbial communities from Loxahatchee National Wildlife Refuge, Florida, United States - Lox_Sample_3.2 | ecosystem: Environmental > Terrestrial > Soil > Wetlands | place: USA...
GAAGCATGCCCTGCGCCGAGACCACGTTGCCCGTCGTCTCCACCAGCGCGGTGGCCATTCCACGCCTAGCCGAGTAGAGGCCCTTGTACCGCGTGCCCAGGAGTCTCCTGACCGCCCTGTTCGCGTAGGCGCTCATGTCGAGCGGCCTCGACCCCTTGGGGTTCGGGAAGAGCCACCCGCGAAGGGCCGGAGGCGAGATGCCCGCCTTCACGTTGGACTCGTACCGCTCCAAGGCGTACCTCTCGAACAGCTCCTTCGCGGGCGGGATGAGCGGCACCTCGAACGAAGTGCCCGTCTTAGTCTGCCCGACGATCCCTCGCCAAGAGCTTCTGGCGACGGTCACGGAGTCCTCCTTGAAATCCTCCCACTTCAACGCAGACAGCTCGCCTGGACGAAGCGCGAGGAAGAACGACAGGCCGAAGGCGACCTGCGCCCTGGTGTCGGACGCGAGCAGCCTCAAGTTCTCTTTGGCCTCCTCCATCGTGTAGTGCGCGGTCGGCGTCGAGGGCTTGGGCTTCGCGAGGAGCTTCACCTCGCGCCAAGGGTTCCTGTCGATGATCCCTCGGTTGACCGCGTGCCCGAAGACGGAGCTGGAGAGGCTTCGCACGTGGCTGAGGGAGTTGCGGGTCATCCTCGGAGCGAGGCCGGAGAGGAACTCGCTTCCGTGATGGGTCTTGTAGCCCTGGACCGTCCTGCCCGCGAAGTGGACCTTCAGCACCCCGTCCCATAGCTTCTTGTAGCCGTGGACGGAGCTGGGCTTGAGGTTGTCCTCGGCCCAAGGGAGGAAGGTCTCGGAGTAGAAGTCGAAGACCATCGTCTCCGGCCTGCGCTGGTCGATCGCCTCGACCTTCCCCGAGTTGACCTCCAGCATGAGCGTGGCCGCCAGCTGGCGGACTGTCTTCGGCTCCGTGCCCTCAGGGCACAGCCGCTTGCTTTGGCGTTTCCCGCCTTGGTAGAACCTGACGTGCCAGGAGCCATGTTGGAGCAGGAGACTTCCCTTCTGCATTCTCATGGCCCGCGATAATATCGTGTCACGATACTTTCGGGAGCGTGGCTGTTTGGTCGGTACAGGGAAGTCACTACAAGATCGTCAATACTTGGATTCGGTCTGCGAAACGGACTGCTGATGGAGGACCGGGCTTTGGAATGAGGGCCTTGCGTGGTGGAATTCGCCAGCTTGCTAAACCGTTGTACGGGCTAACACCTGTACCGAGGGTTCGAATCCCTCCCTCTCCGCCATTACTTTTGTTATCTAGCACTTGCAAGCCGGTGATACCTACACTGATATCAAAGTGGAGGATCGCCAGTGAACCGCCAGTGCAATCTCACCAAACGAATCCAGACCAGCAAAGGTCCACGCTATTGCCCAGTGGCTCTTTCCGCCAACGGGCGAATCAAGCCGGATGTGGTTTTGGTCGAAGACCAGGAAGAGCGACACTCCGAAGGGGCGTACTACATTTCGTGGTACGAGGGAAAGCGGCTTGTCCGGCTCTCAGTGGGCAAAGACGCACAAGATGCTGCAGCACGGCGCCAGCGCAAGGAAGCCGAGCTCAATGCACTCAACAACGGCGTAAGCGTAATTCCGGAAAACGGAGACAGCGGCCACCGGTCGATTGCCAAGGCCGTCGCCGATTTCCTGGATGAGACCGAGCTGACCAAAAAGCCGAAGACTCTCGCCGCCTACACGACGGCTTTGAACTACTTCACTGAGTCCTGCCCCAAGCTCTACTTGCAAGACATCGATCGCACCGATCTGCTGAAATTCTGTGCCTTCCTGCGAGACAAGAAGCAACAGGCGCCGCGCAGCGTCTATAACAAATTCGAGAACGTGATGACGTTTTTGAAGGCGAATGGGATTCGTGGCCTTGCGGGCAAGAATGATTGGCCCCGCTATACGGAGGAAGAACCTGAAATGTACGAGCAGGCAGAACTGGACAAGCTGTTCAAAGCCTGCGACGCCGAGGAGCGGCTTTGGTTCGAATTCTTTCTGATGACCGGAATGCGAGAACAAGAAGTCATGTACACATACTGGTCGGACGTAAACTTCGCGGCATCCACTGTCCGCGTCACTCATAAGCCCGACCGAGGATGGACACCGAAAGCCTACAAAGAACGGGAGATTCCGATTCCCGCGAAGCTGGCGAAAAGGCTGAAAGCATGGAAGGCGAAGTCCGACAAAGCGTGTGGGCTGGTTTTTCCGACCGCTGGGTGCAATCCGAAGCTCGACTTTCTCGACTGCCTGAAAGCCGTCGCAAGCCGTGCGAAGCTCGATGAGCGCGAGTTCTGGCTGCACAAGTTCCGTGCCACGTTCGCTACTCGATGTCTCTGGGCAGGTGTCGATCTCCGCACGGTCCAGCAGTGGCTGGGCCATTCGGATATGGAATCGACGATGCGATATTTGAAGCCATCGCGGAGCCAGCAGGTACGGGAGAAAGTGAACGAGATTTTCGCTTAGGCCTGCAAGGTCATCGGTCCCCGTTGATTTCGTGCTGAACGACTGCGATCGCGTGGGCTACGTGTGGTGGGCGTACGCAGCGATATACGTTCTGCGTATGTCGGTTTCTCGTGCCGCGCGGCTGAGGGCAGATTTCGGCCTTCCTCGAAAAACCTGTCAAGAGGTTTTTTCAGTTCTGGTTTCTTCGGAAAAAATATCGTGAAAGCACCGCTAATCCGACCCGGATCAGGGCGCGGATCGGGCGGCTCCTCACCCCTCGCAACCAGGAACGGATCGGCACCCGCAGACGGCAAGGCTGCGCCACACCCCGGCGCGGCCAACACCCAGCCTCACGGCTAAAAAAAATTCTCAGAACACCCCGGCAACCGGAGCACCTACCCCTGACCCTCACCCGCTCCCGCATCGCTCGCCCTGGCTGCCTACAAACGCCAGCAGCAGGTATTCTGCTCGGCGGTTCTGATTCCTACTTTTCGAGAAGCGAGACTAGGACTCCTGCGGCCAACAGAAGAAGGCAGACCCAGCCGCTGTACCGGGCAATGTCAGGCAGCGGACTGTCGGGAAAGAGCTCTCGGTGCTTCCGACCTACTTCAGCGTAGTTGCGAGACCACCAGGAGAACCGTTCGTCTTCTGAGACTCTGTCGTTGACCTGCATTTTCATCACGGTGGAAGCGGTGTTGGTGACCACTCCGAAGATGAGAAACGCGATAATTCCGTACATGAACATCTCTATTTGGCTCCACTGGGGACCAAACTCCGCTTCCTTAGCGGCTCGGATAAGAGCCGTCGAGAGGGGACAAAGGCTCGTCCCGTAGTCGACGATAGCAAAACCACGCCAGCCCCGCGAGAACCCACATGGCGATGGCCTGGACCATTATTGGACCGAGGTTGTACCTCGGCTCGGCCCCGATCACCCAGTTCGTTGCCGCATTCCAAGACGTGTGAAACAGGATCGGCAGCAGCAACCCGTTGCCGCTCGCAGAGTACAAGACGGCGAGTACAACCGCCATTGCCACGATGACCCCGAAGCTGATGAGATATGAGTACATCGACACTCGTAGCACGGAGTGGTAGAGCACGAAGTGCCAACTTCCCCAGATGAGTCCAACACCTAAAGCCGCTCGCCCCAGACCGGCTTGCTTCGACAAGGCTGGCAGAAGATAGCCTCTCCAACCGATCTCCTCCCACAATGGCGCAAGCAAAATATTCACGAAAAAAAGACGGACGAAGTCACCCACACCTAGGCTTGAGAGGGCACTCAGCTTTAGGTTTTCCTGGGCCAGAAACATCGTGAGGTTAACAGCTAGCGGTGCAACGACGGCAAAGGCGTACAGAAACTTTGGAGATTTCGGGGACCAAAGGCGAACAAGAAAACTGCGCAACGGTCTCTCGTCGTCGAGCAGTTTCATAATCACGGCAACGATGCCGGGAACCACGTTGCCGAACATGACCAACACCGATTTTTGAGAAAGGTCAAGGTGGAAAAACAGAAAGCTGACTTCCGTAGTGGCGTCGCCCAAGTTGCTGGCGGCGATCCAGAGCGACCAAGACACCATGAAAACAAGGCCGCAGTAGATTATTGCGGAGCGCTTCCCCGCACCGGAACTCTCCATTTTTCCCGCCGAACCATTACTCAACAAAGCAGCCTACGGTCCTGACCCGAAGGCCCGGTTCATGATGTATTGATTGAAGGCTGCTGCGGCATGATCGATCGCTCTTGTGACAGACTCCAGTGATAGGCTGCCGGACACTCTGCCAGCTTCGGGCCACGCAGCTCCCACCGAACCACCTACGCTTCCGAGGCGCGGCTTGCCGTCCGCGTTAAGCACCAACGAACCGTTGACGGCAGTGTGCTTACTAAGACCGACCTCTGCATCGCCGATCTCTAGACTTGGATTCTTCACGAGTGTGGCTTTGATATCTACGCTCGCGCCGACAACCGCTGGAGTCAGGGAAGTAGAGCCATCTGTAGATTTCGTCACTCCGAGCACAGTGGCTGAGGCGTTTACATCAACGTCCGGCAACTGTTGGATTGCATTCGCAAGGGGCTGTACGGGTTTTGTCAGCGTATCAAGATCATTCACTAAGCGGTTAATGCTCGCCGAGGTTGCTTGTTGCTGTTCAGACGTATTTTGCGCCTTACTTTTTCCGTTGTAAGAATCGACCTCGTTGCCGCTAGTTTGCGTGTCCCGAGCATTCGTGTTGCAACTCTGGGCCTCTGGGCAGTCGGTAGCGTGACCGTCTGCATCGGCACTCGTGACCGGATCGTTGCGAACGTAGATGTACAGGTTCAGGGATTGTGGATCGCCAAACAGTGCATAAGGCACTGCCGTTGGCCTCGCAGCCCAATCTGGAGTCATAAAGCGTCCAAGGCTGCTGGTGAAATACCTGGCCCCAAAGTTGTCCAAGCCGGATTCGGAGTCGCGTTCTTTGCCAGTGAACTTGTGCACAAAATGCGCAAGGTGTGGAATGCAGTCGTACATGTATCAGCGAAACAACTTCTTATGGAACCTGGGGCCATCTGGATTTGGAGCAAGCGTGATCGAGACTACTCCAAACCAGTTTTCAATTTGTCCGTAGGCCTGCCCGGCAGGACTCATCTCTTCGCCCGACACTTTCAGGAACTCGCCTGAGAAAGCGATGTGGCCCTCGCCGGAGACTCTCCAACTACCTTCGGCACGTCTCACAGTCCCTGCAACATCCAACTCCTGCTGGAAGCTGCGGTCTGGTTTGAGAACCAAGGTCGATGTTTCCCCGTTAAGTTGATGGATATATGTCCCAGAAACCGCGCCGTCACTAAAATTTTCGCCCTCCCAGTACCAGAATGTCCCGACCAAGGCCGTGAGCAGAAAGACGAGACCTATCCACGCTGCTACAGTCATCTTTTTCATCGCTTTTTCCCCTCAGTCCCATCCGGCAGCGAAAGTTGCCCTTCATTCACCCAGCCCGAGCTACTGGCAAGTCTGCTTCCCGTTGTCATCGGCGTAACAGATCTTGTGCGTGACGACCTCCTTAGGCTGAGATTGCGGGAGACTCAGCCACATCAAGTTGAACATGCAGGAGTTGCCGCCGCACCGGGGATTCCCGTAGTCCTGACCGTTCTTTGGCGTGATTCCCTGCTGGCTCGGGTTGTATTGGTGAATCAAGGTCTGCCAAACGTTCCTGGGAAGCTGCCCCGGACTACCGTCAAGGGAACTAGCCTTCTGTCCCAGCTTGAACTTCTGCAAAATCTTCCACACCTCGCTGCTGCAGTTCGGCCCTGGCGCAATCCACAGCGCTGGATCTGGGTTCGCTCGGATGTAGTCGATAACTTGCTGGGCAAGCTCAGGCGTCGTCTGAATCGTCAGAGACGTGAGGTTCTGGCGCAGATTATCAGCGGACGTGAAGTCCTTCATTTCAAACATCGACACGCCTTGATCTATCGGCAAATGATGGGCCGGACCAAAGCTCTCGATTGCAGAATCACCTGTTGCTTGGTTGTAGGCAAAGAGGATCGCATGTCCCGCGACGCCTCCTTGATCATAGAAATACGTAACGTCTTGCCCGTCTGGATCAATGTATTTAAGGGGATTGTCCGCGGCATAGGCATACTTATTGAGCGTAGACGACGGACTCAAAAGACGATCTTCAGTGACATTCACAAGGTCCGGCGACATCCACCGGCCCATCGTGCTTGCGTAGTAGCGTTTGCCGAAGCTGTCGAGATTGGATTCGCTGTCCCGTTCTTTGCCAGTGAACTTGTAGTGGTTGGGGTCGCTGCCGCTGCTGTAAGCGATACCGCCGTATGGCAAGTAGTCTATCTGCTCTTCGACGTCGCCAATGGCATCGGTAATCACGCTCGTCGATTCAAGGTGGTTTGAAAAATAATAATTCACCGTTCCGCTGGGGCGGTCTATGCGGGCGATACGTTGGCCGTTGAAGAATATGTATTCCTCGTTGATTGTGCCTGTCAGGCTGGTTTCGGCCAAATTCTCACCACTGGGGTCCGGCCAATACATGGTCCCCGTGCTTCCAGTTGTCTTCTCCATCCGAGCGCCGTTACCATCGTAGTAATACGTGTAACCTTGATTTGTGGAAATTCGGTTTTCGTCGTCGTAGGTTGGCACATTGCCGCTGCCGTCGTTGGTCACGTTCCCAGCTGCGTCGTACAGGACACCGATGCCGCCAAGCTGATTTAGATTGGTGGCGCTGGCACTCAGCCCTTCGGTCTGGCAGCCTCCCATCCCAGACACGCCGGAGCGGCTGATGAGATTGCCCCAAGTATCGATGCCGGGAGTGGGCGGAAGTACGCCGGGGGCGGTTGCCGTCGCCGAATACGTCTCGCCCCAGCACTTCGTGCTGTTTGTGTTCACCGTGTACGCTTGCGCGATCCGATTCAGTGGGTCATAGATGAAGGCCGCACTGCGAGTTGAGTCAACATTATTGAGGACTTGAAACACATTGCCGTTATCGCCGGTTGCGTACGCACTAAAGCTGCAGTGCTTGGTTGAGATCGCTATACCAAGATGGAAGTCATAGCACAGGCTGAATATCGCATTGCCCGAGACCAACGCCGATAGCAGAAGGGGCTGCAAGCGAACGTTGTAAAAATTCGAGGTCACGATGCCTGCGAAGGAGGCCGTATAACCGTTTGTCATGGTGGCGAGACTGCCAGTGGGAGCATACGTGGCAGTATTACCCGAATAGCCGACGAAGCTGTTATTCGAGTCGCTCACTTGGGTGGCCCGCCCAGCGCCGCCTACAGTGTACGTGACTACGTCTCCGCTTGGGTAGGTGAGAGTGTTGAGTGCTCCGTTGAGAAAATAGCTGTACTTGACGTTGTACTCTTTGGCTGACGAACCCTTATTCGTGCGGGCCTCCGTCAGTGGTCGACCCATCGCGTCGAAACTCCATGCGGACGCGCTGTAGCCAGCGCACATTGCCGACCTTCGGCCCACAAGGTTCGTCGCTCCTGAAATTGTGGGAGGTGTTGGTCCTGGGCATCCGGTCAAAGCCACACCATCGTATCCGAAGAGCACGATTGATGAATAGGGACTGGTATAGCTCTTTTCAGTCAGCCGGTTGAGTGCGTCGTAGGTGTATGAAGTGGTTGTCTGCACCGTACTGACCTGCTCCCCGCTTTCCGTACAAAGCTGAGTATGATTGGTGCAAAGAATAGGCCAGATAACCGGCAACGATGAGACTAGGAATTTCCAAATCGCGCACCCTCCTACTACTTGTGCTTGGGCTTCTTCTGCTTCCCACTAGTGAAGCTCAGCAGTCCTATCGCAGCTACCAACAGCTCTCTGGGCGAGTGCTGAACAATGCGACCGGGTCTAAGCAGAAAATCCGGGCCAGCCGTGCTAAGCCGATGCGGTTCAAGGGCTGGAATTATCCCGGCAAATACCGTTCGGACTACCTGGCTCATTTCTCTCGTCCCAGGGCGAGCGTTGCACGCGCGGAACTTCTGAAAAACGCGGCACGCGCAGCGGCTCTCAACACCAGTCGGTCAGCGCAGTTCGTTCCGTCTGCCCTTCCCGGCATCCTTCTTCGCCCTTCGTTGCCCACCGGCTACATTCCTAGCGCCATTGCCAGCGGAGATTTTAACGGTGACGGGAAGCTCGATTTCGTTGTCGCCAACGGCGGGGACAACACCTTATGGCTCTACTTCGGCAAAGGCGATGGGACATTCAATTTGCCGGTCATCGTGCCGGTAACGCTGGGCCAATCGCCCGTCTGGATTGCCGCGGGAGACCTTCGCGGTATTGGCAGAACGGACCTGATCGTTGCGGAGTCCGACAGCAACAGTGTAGGCATCTTTCTCAACAACGGAGACGGGACATTCGTCGAGAGCGTGGTTGCGCTGCCCGATTCGGCGACATTCTTATTGGTCAGCGACTTCAATCACGACGGCAAACTGGACATTGTTGCCCCGATGGACGACGACAACTCGAACGTTTACATCGCCATGCTGCCGGGGTTGGGGAACGGGATGTTCGGATCGCCAATCATCACCCCCCTGGACGGGTACACTCCGGAGATTTTCTGGGCTTCGAGCAGTGACTTAAACGCAGACGGACTTCCTGATCTGGTACTAAGTTCGGCGCAACCAGACATTTCCATTCAGGTGTACCTCAATAACGGGAATGGAACTTTCACGGCTGGGGAGGTCGTAGCTCAGAGCTACGAAGCCGAGCTTCTAGGGAGTGTCTTATTCGATGCGAATGGGGACGGGAAAACAGATGTGATCTTCGCGGACGCGTTCGGGGCGCTATGGGTGTACGACGGCAATGGCGATGGCACCTTCAATACCACCAATCCGGGGATGTCTGGGATTGGCGACGTGGTCTACGGTATTGCCGCTGCAGACGTAAACGGCGATGGCAATCTGGATGTCGTCGCCTCTGGTGTGTTCGTGAATGACCTCGCGCAGTACGGCACGGAAGCGGGAGACCAGATTTGCGTTCTCGAAGGAGATGGGAAGGGAAATTTCAGCTACCCCAAAGTCTACCGCGGCGACAGTTCGTCGTATTCCCTGGCGGTTGGCGACTTTCGCGGGAACGGCTTTCCCGACGCGGTTACTGCTAACCAGGACAACGACTCTGTCTCGGTATTTCTAAACGACGGGTTGGGGGGATTCGGATCGCCCAATGGCAATTGGATTGGGTACGAGGGAGGCGGTGCGGTAAACGCGCCAATGTCGGGTGCTTTGATGGCAGACGTAGATGGGAACGGGACGACGGATGTCGCGTTCCTGGAGTGGGAGCCACCTTCCGGCACGGACAATTACTACCAGCTAACGGTCCTGTTGAATGACGGCAGCGGAAATCTGTCCGCACCGATTCGCTCCGATGCGCTCAACTTCCTGTTTGGCGACTGGGTGCTCGCGGACTTTCGCAATACCGGGAAGCCGGATTTTCTTGTCATTTCGGAAAACTACAATTCCAAACCAAACTCTTATTCATTTGTGCCCAATTCTGGAAATGGGCACTTCGGCCCTGTCACCGAAACCAATTCGACCAATGCCAATGGTGTACTCGGGGTTGGGGACTTCAACGGCGATGGCAAACTCGACTTTGTAGCCGCCGGTCATGGAATAAATAATCAGCCCCTAAACGGCATAGCAGTCTTTCTGGGAAACGGCGACGGAACGTTTCAAACTGGGTCTGCACAAAACTTCGGGAGCGCAACTGAGCCGAATCCTGTGGCGGTCTACGTCGGAGATTTTAATCGCGACGGAAAGCTTGATTTACTGGTTCTCCTAGAAGGGAACGGGGGCTTCCTCGGCGAGGCCAACCTTTATGAGTTTCTGGGCAATGGCGACGGTACATTTCAAGCGGGAAAGCTTCTGATTCCGAACATCGGCCCGATGACCGTCGCTGATTTGAATGGCGACGGATATGCCGACATTGTCAGCATGGCAGTCCCTTATGTTTCACCACTTGGAGGAGCGCCAACCCCGGCCCAGTTCTCAATCTACATTGGTGAACCCGATGGTACGTTCCTATTGACCAATACATATACTCCGTATGTCGGCGGCGGCGCATTTCCCGAGCAACCGTACTCGCCTATCTTTGGCAAGTACACTCCAATGGTTGCCGACTTTAACGGTGACGGCAACCTGGACATAGCAGCGTTCCAGCAGTACGGCGAAAACTATACTGGTGGGGCCAACGCCGACACATTCGTTCAGTTCTTGCTAGGCAATGGCGATGGGACCTTCACTCCTACCTACGAGATTTTCGATTTCCGCAAGACGCTTGTCACGGCATATGCGGCTGACTTGATGGGAACAGGTCGATCTGATCTTTTCGAACTGAATGGATACAGATCCACCTACAATATCCTTCCGAATATCGTCGCGCCTGCTTTCCAGTTCGCCCTGCTCGAAGATCCAGTTCCGCCGACGCAGGGTTCTGGCATGATCTTGCTCGATGTTGCGGTGGCAACGCCCACGAAAGTGAGCCTGACATCGAGCGACCCGGCAATACAGGTCCCCTCCACGGTGACAGTCCCGGCTGGGAGCATCTCTCAGACATTCACGTTCAACATTGGGAGCGCATTCAATTCTCAGCACGGATTCGCAATCACGGCAGTGTCGGGGTCCACGTCCGTAACCGTGATTGGCACAGTTTCAGGTACAGCGACATTTCAAACGAACGGGGCGATGATTATTAGCCTTGCCGCCGGTCAAACGGATTCGAGCCTGGGGCAGATCATAACTTCCGTGAATGGATATTCGGGAACGGTAAGTACGCAGTGCTTTGGCCTTTCTGCGGTTGGGCAATGCACTTTTACTCCACCGAGTTTGACAGTCCATCCAGGGCAAGTGTCGGATGGCTCCATGTCATTCGCTGCGCTTCCCAACGCTGCACAGGGTACGTACTCTGGAACACTACAGACGACTGATGGCGCAACCACTCAGACCTCGCCCATTACGATCAACATTGGCGACTACACGATGAGTCTTAGCCCGCAGAGTTTGCAGCTTCTTCCAGATGGAAGCGGGAGTTACCAATTAACCGTTGGATCGATAAACCAATTCAACCAGATCGTGAACCTCACTTGTAGTGGTCTGCCAGGGGGAGCTACTTGCAGTACGTATCCGGGGTGGACGCGTCCACCAACCGGAGCGAGCCCCGTTCCAATCCCCGTGCAACTCCAGTCCTTACCGATAGGCAACTATACGATCACGGTCTCTGGGTCGAGTCCGCCACTCACACATACGGCCACAGCGCAACTGCAGGTATCCGATTTTGCAACTTCAGCCAGCCCAAGCACCCTGAATTTATCGGAAGGTGGCTCAACGCCTTTGAATGTCACGGTGTCGCCGGTCAACGGGTTTGACGGTAGCGTGAACCTTAGTTGCTCTAGTTCGACGGCACTAAGCTGCTCATTCAACCCAGCCACGGTCACTGTTCCGGCAAACGGGAATGGCACTTCCGCGGTAACCGTTACGGCAGCCTCATCTGTGCAGCAGGGAAATTACCAACTCACCATTTCTGGGACGAGCCAACAGGTCGCCCACACCGCGACGGTACAGGTACAGGTCGGACCAGATTTTACCGCCTCGGTCAGCCCAACCAGCGCGACTGTGTCGGCGGGAGGTTCAGCGAACTTCAACGTGACGGTCTCTTCGGCGAATGGCTTCTCCGGGAACGTAAACTTCGGATGTTCTAGTTTGTCGGCCATCTCTTGTTCCTTCAACCCGTCATCCGTAACCGTCCCAGCAAACGGAACAGGTGCCTCCGTCCTCACTGTGACGGCAAGCTCTCAATCCCTGCAAAGGAGCTTGCGTGACGGAAGGGTTATCGCGGGATTCGTTGTCACAATCTGGGGACTGACAATTGGCGCTTTTCTGGTTACAAAGCCGAAGAAGGGAATGGTCGTCCCGACGGTTTTGTTGCTGTCGCTGACCGTTTGTGCGATTCTCGGTTGTGGCGGTGGAGATTCCAGTTCGGGCGGAGGCGGCATACCGCCTCAGACCTATACGATCAACGTACAATTCAATACAGCTAACGGCACACCGCAAACGGCGGGAACGATTACCTTGACAGTAAACTGAGGGAGAACCTTTCCATGCTGGGACGATTTCGTAAGAAACGATGACCGGACTGAGAATGCGATCTAAGCGCGATCCGTTGGGTCTTTTATCATTGCTCTTAATGTACTTTCATGCCATCCGTGGCACTGCATGTTGTTGAACTTACGTTTTGCAGACTTACAATAGGCTCTGATCGCTGAGAGACTCCCACGAAAATAAATGACGCAGCTTAGAACAACTCGATTCGTAGGTTTTCTCATGGTTATCTTGCCACTCGCACTTGGGATGCATAGACTTGCAGCGCAGGCGGCCGGTGCAAGCCCGAACGAGGGTCACGTCTCTGATGGCACCTATGCGAATAAATTCTTCGGCTTCACATATGAAGTCCCGCAAGGTTTAACCCCTCAAAGTACTCCCCGGTGCGTTTTGGTTTGTTCGTAGTTAGTCGCCGAATTTTCACCGCGTTCATAGCCAAATTCAGACACCACTCGCTCGGGCTTGCCCTTGACATGCCGATGCGGCCGCTTTAATGTGTGTGGCCACAAGTTTCAGGACCGCCGCCGATCTGCATTCGCGGCGACATTCCGGCTTGCGAGTCCGCGCCGTTCCCTGCCCCCAATCCTGGCGCGCACTGTGAGAAGTGTGATGCTGCATCTACGTGTTGATCTGCGCGTTCCTCGAATTATTGCTTTCAGCTTGATCTTATGCTTCTCCGGCGCGCTCTGGGCCGACGGTTTCCGGCCCGTATCGCCAGAGGAACTCAAGCTCACCAGCGAACCACTGGCGCTCGGGGCGCCTGCGATCATCCTCTATCGCCAGGTTGACCGGGATGATTCGAGCGGTGCTTCCCGTCAATTCAACTATGTGCGCATCAAAATCCTGGCTGAAGCGGGCCGGAAGTATGCAGACGTGGAGATTCCGTTCTTGACCGGCGCCGACGAGATTTCCAACGTCAACGCCCGGACGATAAAGCCGGATGGTTCGATCATTAACTTCGACGGCAAGATATTTGAGAAGTCCTTGATTAAGGTCGGGCGCTTCGGAGTTTCAGCCAAGACCTTTACTCTCCCAGATGTCCAACCCGGCGGTATTATCGAATACTTTTACACTGAGCAGTATAGGAGCACTTACGATTCACAGTGGATTCTATCGGAGGCTCTTTTCACCAAGATCGCCCGGTTCTCTCTCAGGCCGTTCGGGGGATACGGTCGGGCCTCCCTCGACGTAAGAGTCAGCACGCACGATCTACCACCGGGTGTTGAGCCGCCCAAGCAGGGCTCGGATCGCATCATTCGCCTGGAAACCAACAACATCCTGCCATTCCAGGAAGAAGATCACGCACCGCCCGTCAACGAACTGAAGTCGCGAGTGGACTTCATCTACGAGACAGACGAAGCCGGTAAAGACCCCGAGAGGTTCTGGCAGACGGTCGGCAAGCGGTGGAATGACGGCGTGGAGCGATTCATAGACAAACGCAAAGCGATGGAGCAGGCCGTGGCGCAAATCGTCGCGCCCACCGATCCGCCCGAGTTGAAACTGCGCAAGATTTATTCCCGTGTGCAAGAAATTCGCAACAAATCTTTCGAGATCAGCAAGACTCAGCAGGAGGAAAAGCGTGAAAAGGAGAAGCCCGACCTTAATGTCGAAGACGTCTGGAAGCGTGGGTACGGCTATGACAACCAGCTTGCGTGGTTGTATCTTGCCTTGGTCCGAGCCGCAGGATTTGAAGCCTACGGCTGCGTAGTCTCCAATCGCAGCCAGTATTTCTTCAACCCCAAACTGATGCAAAGCGGGAAGCTGCGGTCGGGCATTGTGCTGGTCAAACTGGACGCAAAGGATATATTTCTGGCTCCCGGAAGCGAATTTGCACCGTTTGGGATGTTGACGTGGTCCGAGACCGGAGTACAGGGTTTGCGCCTGGACAGCGATGGTGGGACCTGGATTAAGACGCCGGTTCCGCAAAGCTCGGAATCGCGCATCGAGAGCAGCGCACAGCTCAGACTCACTGACGGGGGCGACCTGGCAGGAAAACTGAAGATAACTTACACCGGCCTGGAAGCCATGTATCACCGCTTGGAGGTCCGCCATTCCGACGATGCAGCGCGCAAGCAGTTCGCCGAAGACGCGGCGGTTGGGCAAATTCCTGTGTCGGCCCAGGCAGAACTGACTAATAAGCCGGACTGGAGCGGTTCGGACATGCCCCTGGTCGCGGAGTTCGATTTGAAAGTTGCGGGTTGGGCGTCGAATGCGGGGAGACGGCTCACTCTACCGGCCGGGCTTTTTACTGCGCACGAAAAGCATATCTTCGAGCATGACAGTCGGGTGCACGCAATCTACTTCGAGTATCCCTACGAGAAATGGGACGACGTGACCATCGACTTGCCGGAGGGTTGGCGGACAGCGGGCGTTCCGCCTGGGCAGACGAAGGAGGGGCACATCGTGAGCTACGATCTGAAAGCGGAGGAAGGCAAGAGCACCCTTCATATTTCACGGAGACTGAAGATTGACTTTGTGATGTTGGATCCGAAGTACTACCCGAGTTTGAGGAGCTTTTTTCAGGCAGTCAGGACGGCGGATGAGGAACAGATCCTTCTGGAGCCCGCAACGGCGAGCATCGGCAACTGACGCGGTAGTGCGCCTGTTGCTGGGTTTAATGGCCGTGTGCCCCTTTGTATGTACGCTCCCGCGGGCCATAGCCGGCGATGCGCCGGCGTGGATGCACTCGCTAACCGGCATCACACTTGCCTCCTACGACGAAAAAACAGACGCGGTGTTGCTTTACTCCGAAACCAATGTCACGGTTTTGTCGACGGACAAGATTAAGACTCGTGTGCGCACTGCCTACAAAATCCTGCGCCCCGAGGGGCACGGCTATGGGGAACTTGTCGTTGTGTTCCGTCGCCCACTTCAGCAGGTCACCAGTTTGCACGGCTGGTGCATTCCCGCTCGGGGGAAAGACTTCGAAGTGAAGGACAAGGATGCGATCGAAGCTTCTCCGCCTGGCGTGGAAGGCGGCGAACTCGTCGATGACGTGAGAGTTAAACTGCTGCGGGTTCCTGCCGCTGAACCCGGTAACATCGTCGGCTATGAATATGAGGTCGAGCAGCACCCACTTGTCTTCGAGGACGACTGGTCTTTTCAGGGGCAGGTTCCGGTTCAAGAAAGCCACTACAGTTTGCAGCTTCCTCCGGGCTGGGGGTTTAAGGCATCCTGGCTCAACCACCTTGAAGTAAAACCTGTGCAACGAGGCAACAACCAGTGGGAGTGGGTCATCTCCGACGTGAAGGGAATCCGGAGGGAACCGTCCATGCCACCATTTACCGGGGTCGCCGGACAGATGGTGGTTTCCTTCTACGGCCCCGGAGGCCCGTCACCGCAAAACGGCTATTCAGACTGGCGGGGAATGGGGATTTGGTACCTGAATCTGATTAAAGGGCGCACGGAGCCGACCGACGCGATCAAACAGCAAGTCGGCGCCCTGACGGCGGGGAAGACCTCGACCGTGGAGAAAATGCAGGCCATCGCCTCCTTCGTTCAGCATGAGATACGGTACGTGGCCATCGAATTGGGGATCGGCGGTTGGCAGCCTCACACAGCGGCCGACGTTTTCGCTCATCGCTATGGCGACTGCAAGGATAAGGCAACTCTCACACGATCGATGCTGCAGGAAATTGGAGTGGACTCGTACCACGTGGTAATCAATGCCACACGCGGATCAATCACGCCGGAATCGCCAGCTCATCAAGGTTTCAATCATGCCATCGTTGCCATCCGTTTGCCGGATGGTCTGAACGATCCGTCGATGATCGCGACGGTGCAACATCCGAAGCTCGGGCGAATTCTTTTTTTCGATCCCACCGATCCGATCACGCCCTTCGGTCAGCTCAAGGGAGAACTGCAGGCGAACTATGGGTTGCTCGTTACTTCTGAGGGCGGGGAGTTGATCGAGTTGCCACAGCAGCCTTCCAGCACAAACAGCATCGAGCGAACCGGCAAGCTGGCCCTGGATCCGACTGGTGCCTTGCAGGGCGAGGTCAAGGAAACACGCGTGGGCGATCGGGCCTGGACGGAACGCAGGCGTCTGTTGGGGGTGACAACGGAGGAAGACAGGGTTAAGCCAATAGAAACTTTGCTTGCTGGATCACTTGCCAACTTCCACATTACGCGGGCCAGCATCATGAACCTGCAGCAGACAGATCGGCCGTTCGGTTTTGATTATTCGTTCGAGTCGGGGAACTACGCCAAGAATGCGGGTGGTCTTCTTCTGGTGCGGCCGCGCGTGCTGGGAACCAAGGCGAGGGATTTTCTGGAAACCAAGGAGCCCCGTAAGTTTCCCGTGGAGTTCGAAGGGCCGGTGCGAGATACCGACAGCTTTGAGATTTCAATCCCGGCGGGCTATAAGGTGGACGATCTGCCGGCTCCCGTCGACACCGAATACAGTTTTGCGAGCTATCACGCGAAGACCGAAGTGAACGGAGGCGTGATCCATTACGACCGGACCTTCGAAATCAAACAACTGAGCGTGCCCGTGAGCAAGGTTGACGAACTCCGGAAGTTCTATCGCACTATTGCTGGAGACGAGCGCAGCACCGTAGTGCTAAAACCCGCGGACAAGTAGGCTCACTCCGGACCGCACAACCCTTTGGGGCGATGTCCACGAGTGGTTTTTTGGGGGAAAGCTGCTGAAAGGCTCCTGGGTGAAGACCTCGGCAAGATCCTGGAGCCCCTAAACTCGTACAATCTCGGTGCGACGGTTGTTTCAGCCGCTGTGCTGTGTCCGGTCACATACGAAGGGAACTAGACTCTGCGGCGTGCTCGATGAAGGCAGTTTTGTCTAACATCCTAAATCTCGGAGCCGAAATAGCCTGCATTTCCGTAGCTAGCAAAATATTCCGCAGGAAATACGATCTCGACTATGCCTTGGATGGACGGTCGCAGGTGGGCAACCGTGGCGGCGGGTTTGGGCATTGCAAGCATTCCAGGAGACGGCGGGGACAGACTGGGCTTTCTCGAAGCACGCTGACTAGCTGAGATTGCGTGCAGAGGTTGAGTTTCTTGTCTTTATCTCCAATCAGACTGGCGATCATAGTCGGCTCCGCAATTGGAGCCGACATGATCTGCACGCATCTCAGGATTCCCGAAAGGACTACCCACGAGGTCGCACTGTTTGTCATAATGTTTGGCGCGCTGGTAAGTTCGAAAGATGAATTCTGGCCCAAAAAGTTCTTTTGGGTTCTGGCAGTTGGACTTCTGAGTTCTTTCTTGATCATGCTTTTCATTCTGATAGATCGTCTACTTCCAGGCATGAGCTTCGCAGCGATTTCAATTATTTGCCTCGCTGGGACCTGGTGTGTAGGCAAGGTAATCTCCCGAATTCTCGGACGCAACGTTCATTAGCCCGGCTTTCCTTTTTGCGATTCTGTTCGACCCATCTGTTAACGTCGACGTTCTCCCGACCCCGCGCCGCACCTACGACCCGGATCGCTAGCCACCACAAACCTGATACCGCTGATACCGTTTCTACCGGAAACGGGGTCCATAGCGGAAATGGCAGAAACTAGGCGAACACGGGATATCGGCTTGCAACCCGTTTCAGCTGAGGTATTATCGCGAAGTGTAGGCATCAGCGCTAGTTGCGAGCGACGGCGGTAATAGAATTCCTCCCTCTCCGCCAGAATCCTTTCAAGGGCTTGGGCGTATATAGACGGGCGTCGATATACGGATCGAAGGCGCCCCAGGTTCGGAACGGACGGCAAAAGGGCTACGGAGGAGACCGGGTAGGGGCGGTGTATTCTTTTTATGGATATTCAGCAACTTCGCAACTCGAAGCCGTGTTCGTCAACGGCGCTTGGTCGTGGTTCGTGCGCGCGAAGCACGGCTGGTGGGACGGCAAGAAGGCGGTCAACCACACGACGACGCTGTCGCCCGAGGCGCGGGCGTGGTTCGAGAGGCAGCAGAAGTTCCGCGCCTCGGAGGGTTTCGCGTATGCGTTCTCGATCGACTTCTTCGCGCCTGGTGGCGCGATCGTCTGGCGGAAGATCGAGGGACGATAGGGCCGTCAAAACGGACGGCGGAGGAATCCACGCCCACGTTCCGCAAGCTGAGTGGAGACATGTGAAACTAAAAAAGGTTCGACAAGTCGCCGGTAGCTTTGAATTCGCGGCACAAGTTGGTGGAGTCATATAGTTTTTTGGGTGCCGTAGCAGGCAGTACATTTTGCAACGGAGACCACATGTCTTCGGGGAAAGCAGAACTTGACAAGTTCGAAGTCGCCAAAATCTTAGAGGACTTTCTACAAGGGTCGGGAAGTCCTTGGGCGTGGGATGATTTTACGTTAGGCATGTCGTTTCGTGATCCGATGTTGGAATCTATTCGGCGACGCTGTGCTGGACTGAGCCAAGAGTTTCCACCGACGTCATCGGGCAAATATTGCGGTGAAGAGGGATTGAAGGTACTCCGGGCTTATGTTAGCGAATTGCGTGGAGGTCAGGAGACTTGTGCGACCGAGGAGCCGAAGCGGCAAGTTTACGATTGAAGGAGGTACGACTACGACGGGCGTTCTCGTTATTCGGCGCAGAATACATTGGTCGCGCAGGAAAAGCCTGAACGGGAGGAAGAGGAAGTAAGGCCCGAAGCTGAAGCCGAACGAGCCTTGGAGCCAATCGAGCCCGAGAAACCTGAGCCCAATGTCTTCGATTGGATGCATCCCGGTCCATTACCGAATGACATAGCCAAGACCTTCAGCGGAGGCCGGTACGTGAAGGTTGAAGTGGGGCCGGACGGATGGTCGATGGAGGACGCACGGGTGTACGGTGGCAAAGCAGGACCGGAGGGAAGGGATGGTACTTTCTACTCTCCCACGCCCCAGAAGGGCGGCCTCCGGAGTCAGATCGACCTAGCTCTCAGGCCCGAATGGGGAAACACGGCGACAAACACTGCGTCTGTCCACCTCAGGCCCGGAACTGTAGTTTATGTTGGCAATTCCGCGTCGCGAGGTGGCATTTGGGTTGGCGGAACAATGGAGATTTACGTGCCAAAATGAGGAGCCAGCAGATGTCGATTTTCGATGAAATGTACCCATATGGGCAGTTCGACTCGTGGCGAGATTTTGATGAAGTTAAGAGAATGCTCGGAGAAGCGATCAGCCATGGCTTCGTTGAAGAGGTGCCTGTTATGAAGAAGAGGGAGGTGCCACGAACTGAGAACTGGTACCGGGACAAGGAGACTGGGGACATCTATTCTCTAATACCGCCAGAGCCTCCAGCGCGAGGAGGTTGGGAGCGAGTCGACCAAGAGTTCGAGAAAAGACATGGAGCGGGAGGCTGTCGATTCCTTCCGTGAACTGGAGAGGGCGATCACGGACACGAAAACATCCGAATGCCATCTGTCCGGGATTGTGGAAACCGAATTAACCGAGCAGTATTCACGCAAGCTCCAGACCCGCAGGCGGTCCGGCGGGAACGCATCGCGGTTCATCCTATCGGCCGGCTGGGCCAGCCCCAAGACGTCGCCGGACTCTCTGTCTTTCTGGCCAGTGACGAATCGGCTTGGGTGACTGGCGCTGCCTTCCCCGTCGATGGCGGCTACTTAGCGGCTTGAGGAAGCCGCGGCTGCAAGGAGCTGACAACCGCATCTGATCGGACTCTCGCTTCTCGGTGCGCTCACCTTGGTCCTGGCGGAAGATGCTCCTCAAGATATCGTGCAAGGAGACGGTAAAGATGATCGGCTGTTCCCGGGCCCTCGATGATTGCATGAGTTCGTCCAGGGTACGTCATGAAGTCGAACGGTTTGCCCAGTTCGATCAACCGATTGACCAGCAACTCGGTACCCTGATAATGGACGTTATCATCGCCGGAACCGTGAACCAGCAATAGTTTGCCTTGAAGTCCTTCGGCAAAATTGATGGCCGATCCCGCCTTGTAGCCGTCCGCGTTGTCCCGAGGCAATCCCATGAAGCGTTCCTGATAGATGCTGTCGTAGAGGCGCTGGTCCGGTACTGGAGCGACCGCCATACCGACCTTGTAGATCTCCGGATGGCGAAACATGAGGTTGAGCGTGTTAGTACCGCCTCCGCTACGACCCCACACTGCAACGCGAGACGCGTCAGCATACGGACGCGTTCGCTCAAAAGCTTGCAGCGCCAAAACCTGTTCTTTTGTGGACAGAACACCGACGCTGCCATATACCACTTTCCGCCATTCCCGTCCCTTGGGAGCCGGCGTGCCACGGTTATCGAAGCTCACGACGAGGTAGCCGTCCTGCGCGATGACACGATGGAAAACACCGTTCCAATCATCCCATCGGTCAACCACGGTTTGTGCTGCGGGCTCTCCGTACACGTAGACGAGAACCGGATACTTCTTGCCGGGATCGAAATCCTTCGGCCTGATGAGCCAGCCGTCCAAGGTCACGCCATCGCCAATGTCGAGATGGAAAAACTCAGTCGGCTCAGAGACCAGGTCTTTTGCATTCGAACGCAACTTTGCGTTGTCCTGCAGAACGCGCTGGACTTTCTGGTCCGCAAGGTGCACGAGGTCGGTTACCGGTGGCGTGTCGAAGGTTGAGTAGGTGTGGATGGCCCAGTGCAAGTCGGGTGAAACTTGATACGAGTGCGTGCCTGGTTGGTTGACGGGAGTCAGCCGTTCAGGCGTTGCCTTCCCGTCGATCCGGATGCGGTAAAGATATCTCTGGGTGGCATTTTCCGGAGAAGCGATGTAGTACAGCGATTTTTCCTCGGGTTCGACTCCGACAACGTCGATTACATCGAAAGAGCCGGGCGTCACCAGCCTCACCTGCTTTCCATCCCGCGAAATCAGGTAAACATGCCTCCAGCCGTCTTGTTCGCTGATCCAGAGGAAGTCCTTGCCACCGCGGACCCATTGCAGATCGTCAACCACGTCAACCCAAGCTGCGTCCCGGTCCTGATAAACGCTCCGCACGATGCCGGTCCTTGCGTCTGCCAGCAGAACATCGTTGATATTCTGCAATCGATTCAGATGCTGCAGAATGAGCGTGTTGGAATCTCCAGCCCATTCCATGCGCGCAATATAGTTGTCATCGGGATATCCGGGAACTTGCATCCATTGTGTCTCTCCTCCGATGGCAGGTATCACACCGACACGAACGGAAGAATTCGGAGTTCCGGGTTGCGGATAGGGAATCTGCCGCACGGTAGGATAAACGCCAAACTCCGGATAGGGGATGCCGGTGAGTACGCGGTAGGGCGCCCCCGAATCGTAGATCAGGGCGAAAGTCCTCACCTTGCTCGTATTAAATTGCCAATATGCGATGCGTTTGCCGTCGGGGCTCCAGCGAAATCCGTCGCGGACGGAGAACTCTTCCTCATAGACCCAGTCGGAGGTGCCGTTAATGATCTTTTCCGAACCGTCGGTGGTGAGCTGCGTGGCCACGCCGGTTTCAATATCCTCGACGTAGATGTTGTTGAAGCGCACAAAGGCGACTTTCGATCCATCTGGGGAGAACTTTGCGAACATCAGCGAGGACGGAGGACCTCCGTCTCCCAGCTTCCGCAGGGCACCCGATTTGCGGTCCAGCACCCAGTAGTCGCCGCGTGTATTCTCGCGCCAGACGCGTCTTGAATTGGTAAAGATCAGGACACGGTTCATGTCCGTCGACCAGGCATAGTCGTCGATGGTCAATGGTTTATCACTGCCTGGCGGTGTGAGCTGCGAGGCGGAAACTAAAACCTCCCGCCGTCCCTCGGCCGTGTCATAGCGCACAATATCAAGCGCTTCTTCCGACTTGGCGGAGGGCTCGAGAGTCACGTAGGATTTCCCGCCATCAAGCCAGCGCGCCGGCCCGAACGACTTGACCGCGAAGTCCTTGGCGACGAACTGACGACGCAGGAGATCAAGCACAGCAGGGGACTGAGCCTGGGCCGGGCACGAGGACGAACATATGATTGCGAACGAAAAGAGAATTCCCAGCACACTTCGCAGGTTTCGAAGTGACCGGATCTCACTGTCGGCTATCGCGATTAACATTCGGAATCCTCCCAAGAAGCGTTTCACATCGGTCCAGGAGTGACGGTTTGACGATTGCATATTGTATCCATAAAATAGCGGCGTGCCTACCTTCTGAAATCCGAAGATGAAGCCGCTCTACCAACCTCGAGATGACCGTTAACAATATCCTCAGAACAGTATCCCCAGTCCGGAAGGTAGCCGTTTCGGGGAAAACAGGAATAAATGGAGTTACGTTGGAAAAACCTAGGTTCGGAGCTTGCTGCAGGCGTCTGTCTGCGCTTGGCCTCTTTATATTCGGAGCCGCGGCGCTGATTGCCGCTCAGATCTCTGCTTCGCCGTCCCAGCAATCAGGGGCTTCGCGAAGTTCACGTGGCCATGGTGAGCCCACCAAGGCTGACATCTTGCGCGGTGCCTACGGCCTCTACCGTGCCAACAATGACTTGCTTTTCTACCATCTCGACATTCGCGTTGATCCCGACAAGAAGTTCATTAGTGGAAAGAACAAAATCCGATTCAAAATGTTGAGGGACGACACGCGGATCCAACTTGATCTGACCGACGCCCTTAGCATCGGCAAGATTCTCCAGGGCAGCACCCCGCTGAAGTACGAGCGCGACTCCGGCGCAGTGTTCGTCGATTTTCCCCAAACATTACGTGCGGGCCACGTTTACACCATTGACTTCTACTACTCCGGGTCCCCAGTTCAGACGGGCAGGTTTGGTGGCTTCACTTTTGGAAAGGATTCGTCCGGTCATCCCTGGATATACACCGCGTGCGAAGGCATCGGCGCAAGCATCTGGTGGCCGAATAAGGACCAGTGGCGCGATGAAGTGAAGAACATGGAAATCAGCGTGTCGATTCCGAATGGACTCGTCGACGTCTCCAATGGAAAGTTCATGGGCAAGACTGATCTCGGTGACGGCTACACGCGATGGGATTGGTTCGTACACTACCCGATTAATAACTACGATGTTTCGCTGAATATCGGCAACTACGAACATTTCTCCGACCGGCTCGGCAGCCTCCCGATGGATTTCTACGTGTTGCCCGAAGACCTCGACAAGGCCAAGAAGCAATTCACTCAGGCGAGGGGCATGCTCCAGGCGTATCAACACTACTTCGGGAAGTATCCGTTCAGGAAAGACGGCTACAAGCTGATCGAAGTGCCCTACTCAGGAATGGAACACCAGAGCGCGGTCACTTACGGCAACCACTTCGCGAACGGCTATCTCGAGCGAGACTGGACTGGCGTCGGCATCAGCCCTCGATTCGACTTCATCATCATCCACGAGAGCGGGCACGAGTGGTTCGGAAACAGCATTACGGCGGCCGATCCGTCAGACATGTGGATTCACGAGGGATGGACCACATATCTTGAGAGCCTCTATGTCGAATACATGTACGGTCACGACGATGCTTTGCGCTATCTGAACGGGTACAAGACAAAAGTAAAAAATGAGGAGCCGATCATTACCGCCCGAGGCATCAACGGAGAACCACCGCAGGACCAGTATTTCAAAGGCGCTCTCTTCATTAATACGCTTCGCAGCATCGTCAACGATGATCGCCGTTGGTGGAAGCTGCTCCGCGACTTCTATCAGCATTTCAAATATCGGAACATTATGACGGAAGATATTGAGCAGTACTTTGACCAGCAGACGGGAATGAATCTGACACCGATCTTCGAGCAGTATCTCCGCCACACTGCAATTCCAACGCTGGAATTAAAGTTCGACGACAGCAAGAGCAGTGTCTGTTATCGCTGGAAGGTGGATGAACCAGGCTTCAAGATGCCGGTTCGCGTCGGCAGGAAGGATAACTGGCAGATCATCACTGCAACTACGGATTGGAACACGATGCCAACATCATTAAAGAAGGGCGAATTCGATGTCGCGACCGACTTGTATTACGTCAATATCGCTAGGGAATGAGCTTCAACGTGGATTCGTCGTCATGGAAGCGCGGTGTCCGGTTGTCGTTTCCCAATAGCCGACCCATTGTTTGCCGATTGCGTTCGCTCTCTCGAGAAGATCGGGGCTCGGCGCATGCCCGTGTTCGACCACAAGGACAATCCCGGTATTGAACTTCCTTTGCGAGTGATCTACGTCGGGTACCCGCGGCCCCTCGACCGCGATCACGTCCTGAATCGTCACCTTGATTCGTTCAGCTTTGAATATCGGGTGTCCATTAGCGTCCTTGCCAGCGGGAACGAGGTTCTTGAGCATAAAGAAGTCCGGAACCTCGGCTGCGGAGATCAATCCCATCAAATAAAGATCGAGATAGGAATAGCCCGTTGCCGGCACATAATAGTCGTCGTCGAGTTGCGTGTAGGTTCCATCGAAGTTGTCTTGCCAGACGCCTCCGCCCATCGCCGACGCCTCTGTCGGCCGCTGATAAGGAAACGCGACTGGTGCTTGCAGGCCCCGCGCCCAGTGCACCGGGCCGAGAGGAATAGTTTCACCATTAACTTTTGCCGAGACAAACGCTGCCCAGCGATGGCCCATCTCATGCCCGATCTGCGACATCGCGTAATTGTAAGGAAGCATGTTTCGATCGGGAGAACTCTCCTCCAACTGGTGCGTGTAGAACGTTATATCGCGGTCGCTACCTACCGGCGCTCTCTCTGGCGGACGTTCCTGCATTTGGTTCGATCCCACGTATACGGGCTGCACAAACTCCCATTGGAACGTGCCCTGGGTACAGTAGCTTTCCAGATCGTGCTGTGGAGCCGCAATCCCGGTCACATTGCCACCCACCGGCCCGTCACTCGGAGTGCCCGCTTCCTGATTGTCAATGCGAAAATCGGAGTAATAAGCGAGGAAATCGAACTTGTCGCCGAGACCCTTGATCACCGTGCAGGAGAGATCCTGGGGCCGGGGCAGGGACAGGTAATGGAACGCTTCATAGGCGACTGCGAACGGGCCATCCTTTCGGGTCAGCGAAGAAAAGTGAACCTCAGGATTGCGAATTGCCGCCAAGCGAACGACGTAGGGTGACATCCGCTCTACCGGCTCTGGATTTCCCGGTGCGACGACCTCGGCGTAGACAGCGACTTGATCAACTCCCCGCAGCGCCGGCGGCAGGATCCCCTCAAATGTGATCGTGTTGCCAGCTACCTTCACCTTGTGCGAAGCGCCGGAGCCAAATGCGACATACCTTGGTGAAGGGACATAATGGGCAAGTCCTCGCACCGTCCAGGCAAATGTCGGGTGGGCCGCATCGGCGCTTGTGGGAAGGGGTTGGTGCGCATCAAAGAGGACACGGTACGTAATTCCCTCAATGGCCGCATCCCCTTCTGACAACACGGGCCCTCGGGTTTCGAGGGTAATCTTCAGGCGCGTGCTGTCCTCAACCGCGAATTTGAGATTCCGGACGTCCAAGTGTGCGGCCACTGTTGGATGTGGCTCAGCCGTAAGCCTGGCCAACGGCTTTTCCGCGCCCGTGGTCGCGGGGTAGACGCCGACGATGGCATCCTTCGCCGCCAGTTCCTTATAAGACATTTCAATCGATCCATCACGATGTAGAACAGCCTGAAACCGATTAACGGTCTTGAACCACGTAAAGTCCTGGATGTTTCCGAAGGGTTCCGTCGTATCCCACGTGATGACCACACGATCCGGGAGTTCTTTGACATAATGGTGTCCAGACATCCGCGGCTTGAAGAAAACGCAAATTGCCGGAGCGCTATCGATGAGTCTGGTGGCCGCTTCAGCCAACGGATCGAAGCGACCAATGGATACACCTCCATCCTTTGGTCCGGCATGCCTGATGTCGTCGCGGTCTGGGATCCCAAAGCGGATCGATCCAGTTGTGCCTGCGCCGAATGAGCTCCAGCGCTGACCAGAGAAAGGAAAGGCAAATTGATGGAGAGTGACTTCGGCGCCCGCGAGCTCGGAGCCGAAGTCCGAATCCCATTGCAAGGGTCCGCTCTCCACACGATAGCGGGAACCGTCCGGGGTGAAACGCAACGTACGACCGTCAAGGTCGAACAGGTGAGCTTGCCCCAGCGCCCTATCGTCCAATTCCATGACGATCAGGTCTCCGTGGATCGAGACCTTACCAATAGAGTGCCCCTGTTCGATCGTCTCGTCGTCTTGCGCGTACGACCGGCTCGTATGTATCGGACCTAGGAGGAGTGCACATACGAGGAAAATTCCGCAGCGCGATGAGCCAGCAACGCCAGTCTTCATATGAGGTCTAATCTCCGATCCACTAGGAGTGAAGCGAGACTTCTTGGACAATGTATATGTTATATACAATATCCTTCTGAGGATCTCCCTTGGGCGATTATTCCTGGCTGAACGACCACAAGATATACGGCGCCTGGACGGAAGCGCTGTGCGTTTGGGATACGCGGACTTTTCCGGAAGCAAGTGATCACGCAGCGACTCGGTGAAACGAATGTCCCAAGGAACACGAGCAGTTTCCCGCATTCCCGCAGGAGTATGCACCTATGACCCTGCGATCAGCCGTGAAAACACCCCTACGCTAAACCTGGAGCGAGTGCTGCCGACGATCGTCAACGTGCCGCAAGCGGTCATTCCATACGAGCGGGGCGGCAGTAGCGCTCGAGCAGGGTGGAAAGCACAGCTTAGCAGCTGTTACCGGTTTCTCCACGTCACTGCCGGTGCCCCTGACATTTCTGCGCTCAACGACATTTCGCGCTGGGCCATGCTCTCTGAGGAAGTGGTGCACGTTCGGCAACACGGCACTGAAATTGACGCCGAACGAGAGGAAATCCGCGAGATAGTTCAGTTCGGGGACTCATCGCGTGAGCCTGCTTTGGGCGCGACCGATAATGTCAAAATTTGGACCTCTCAGGATGAAATAATTATGTCTCAGCCGCTTTGGGGCGCCCGCCAGCTATACCTCCGGCCCGCCAATACCGGCGCGACAACCACTCAAATCTCCTTCCCATCATGCCCAAGCACTTGCAAAGCGCGTCTGATTCCCGTAAGTTGAACGCGTTCCGACAACTTGGGTCTTCAGTATTGTCTTTACGGAGGATGGTTTTGGACATTAACGTCCGTAGGCGTTCGCAAGTGCAGGTCATTCAGCTTCGGGGGCCTCTTCGCATGGGTCCTGCAGTCGACGCCTTACAGCAAACCCTGCAGGAGGCCCTCGACACCGGAGACATGCAGATTGTCATGAACTTGTCGGAAGTTCCCATGGTGGATTCCAGCGGAATTGGTTTGCTGGTGCGCTTCTTGGCCCTGATCAAGAAGAAAGGTGGCAACATCAAGCTGGCCCAGCCTTCACAGTTTGCTGTGCGGACGTTGCGACTGGTAGGCGTTCTCAACCTGTTCGAGACGTTTGATAACGACGACGCTGCGGTAGATTCGTTCGCCTAAGTTTTCCGATCTCGAGTGTGGATTCGAGAACAAAATGAACCTCCATGCCGACTGAGTTTAGCGGTGGCCCAGAGAACAGCGAGTTTGCGGAACTGATCGACCTCAGCGTGCCGGCCGAGGCAGAGGCGATCGGCGCAGTCGTAGATACCATATCTGAAACCCTGACCCGGCTGCAGGTCCCCGAACAAAAGCAACTTGAGATTGCATTGGCAACTCAGGAAGCCTTGGCGAATGCGATAGTACACGGATGCGGGAATGACTCCTCGAAGCAAGTTCGGTGCCGGATGAAGTCCGATCCGCAAGGTCGAATCATGATTATCGTAACCGACCCCGGACCTGGTTTTAGCTCAGATTCCCTGCGCGATCCAAGAAAAAACGAAAACTTGCATTCCGATCACGGACGCGGCGTTTATCTAATTTGCGAGCTCATGGACGAAGTACAGTTCGAGCATCGCGGAAATGAAATCAGGATGTGGAAGTACTAAATATAGCCGCGGGGCTCACGGGCCGATTGTTTGAATGGTAAGGTACTCGGTTTTTCGCCGCAGACCTGACGCCGATACTCCGCCAGGACGGTCTGGACTGTGGCATGAGCGCCGGTTTCTCGCGGCTAAATTCGAGGACCAAGAATGGACTCTTCTCCCCACGAATTAAAGATCCTGGTAGCGGACGATTCGCCGGTATACCGCAAACTTGTCGAGCAGTCGCTCACGCCAGAAAACTGCACGGTTCTCTTCGCGAAGAATGGGCGCCAAGCCCTGGAGCTATTTGCCGAACACCATCCAGCGGTAGTAATCACCGACTGGTCCATGCCCGACATCAGCGGTCTTGAACTCTGCCGGTGCATCCGGAGAGATTTTCAATCCTTCTACGCCTACATCATCCTCCTCACCGGCAACACCCATAAAGAGGAAGTCGTCGAAGGCCTGGGAGCGGGGGCTGACGACTACCTCACGAAGCCCTTCCACCCTGGAGAACTGCATGCCCGCGTGAAAGTGGGCCGGCGCATCGCCGATCTCCACTGCGAACTGCAGGCCAAGAATCGCCAACTGGAGGAGTTGGCACTCACTGATCCTTTAACGGGACTGCCTAACCGTCGTGCGATTGATCTATGGGCCGAACACGAACTAAGCGCGGCATCGCGACACGATTTCCCCATCTGGGTGGCTTTGGCTGACCTTGATCATTTCAAGACGGTTAACGATACGCACGGACACGACGCAGGGGACATCGTGCTCAAGAGCTTCGCCGCAATTCTCAAGTCCAATACGCGCCAGTCAAACATTTGCGGCCGGTTGGGTGGCGAAGAATTTCTCGCGGTCATAACCCACGTGGAGGAAAAGGAAAGCGTCACCCTCGCCATCGGCCGGATTCGCGAAGCCTTTGCAAACGAAAGGTTCACGGCCGCAGGGCGCACGTTCAGCGCCACCGTGAGCTTCGGTGTCGCTGGATTCCGTGGAACGCCGCCCCCCAACCTCACCGATCTAGTCGCGCGAGCAGACGCGGCGCTGTACTCGGCAAAGCATAAAGGGCGAAATCGCATCGAATTTGCGGACTGAAGGCCGCTTGATTGCCGAGAGGTCCGCATACGAAACAGCGTTCAGGGCCAATCGCACGGGTTTCAATAATTCGCGGGCGTGCGCAATGTGCCGCCAGGTCCCGGATGTTTGAAGGTCTTGGACTCCGCAATCACTCACTGCTAGTATCTGTAAGTCTTGGTTCAGACGTTCTGACCGCAACTGTCTTGTGGGGAAGGCATGGTTGCATGGCCGCAGCATTGAAAGTCCTGGTTGTCGAAGATGACATTGCCAGCCTCGAATTGATGACGGATGTGTTCACGTCTCTGAAGGCTGAGGTTCGTCCCATCAGCGACAGCGAAAAAGCTGCCAACTTGGTGAATGAGGAAAAATTTGATGGGATTTTCCTGGATTTGGAAATGCCCCGTTTGCACGGCTTCGACCTCGCGAAGAGGATCCGCAAGTCCTCGTGGAACAAATCGACTCCGATTGTGATTGTGACCGGAAGAGACGATCGAAAGACGATGGAAACCGCCTTTGCGCTTGGGGCAACTTTTTTCCTGCAGAAGCCGGTAGACCGGCAAAAGCTCAGCAACCTGTTCCGGACCGTTCGGGGAGGATTGATTGAGAATCGCCGCCGTTATGTGCGCGTTCCCCTCCAGACGGCGGTAACCCTGGACGTCGGTTCCAGAAGCATGAGCGGTATGAGCTGGAATCTCAGCCAGGGTGGGATCCAGGTGGAAGCGACTAATTTGAAGCTGGGGGATACGGTGCGTTTATCGTTCCGATTGCCGGTTTCAGATGTGGCAGTCGAAGTTGTCGGGACGGTGGCGTGGGCCAAGGAAGATCGGCAAGGGATTCAGTTCACGAATGTGAATGCTCAGAATCAAAAATCCATCCGGGATTTTGTCGCCGCGGTGGAGGAATAATGGTCCCAAACGTAGTTCTCCGCTGCCTTCGCCGTCAGTTGGATTCTCTCGGACCTGATTTGCTCAAGTGTCGATCGAGTTCGTTGGCGAGCCTTTGCGAATTGATCGGCTTCGACAGATAACCATCGAATCCCGAACTTAATATCTTTTCCCGGTCGCCTTGCATGGCGTAAGCGGTGACGGCCAGGACCGGGAGGGCTGAGAGGTTGGGATTTTCCCTGATTTTGCGCACAGTGGCGAACCCATCCAATACAGGCATGCTGATGTCGAGAAGGAGCAGATCCGGACGCTCTCTTTCGATCATCTGAAGCGCCTCTTGACCGCTGCACGCCTCCGTCACAATGTACCCGCGTTGCTCCAGCAACTCCCGGAGTAGTTCGCGGTTTACGGCGTTGTCCTCAGCAACCAGAATTCGAGTCACGACTGCCCCGCAGACTTCGCGCGCGCATCGCACCGCACGACCCTGCCAACTTCGGTAAGGAGTTGCTGCTTCCACGAACCGTTCTTTTGAAGGAATCCTTGCGTATCCCGACTAAGAAGGGCTACCTCGTCGGCACTCAGGTTCTTAGCGGTCATGACCACAATGGGTAGTTCTCTTAGGGCCGGCTCGGATCGGACATGTCGAATGACTTGAAATCCGTCCATACCAGGCATCAGGAGATCGAGCAGAATTGCGCCCACGACCTTGTTCGCGAGGACTTCTAAAGCGCGCATGCCACTGTGCACGCCTTGCGTCTCGTATCCAACAGATCGCAAGGTTTCCTGCAACCATTCCAGAGTCCTGGGATCGTCATCCACGAGCAGGATCGCCGAATCGTCATCGCCGGGCGACGGCGCATGTTTGCGGATCGTTTCCAGCAGCGCGGGTTTGCGAACCGGCTTGATGAGATAGTCGGCCGCACCCAAGGCAAAACCAACCTGCTTCTGATCGACGATGGAGAGAATGATGACGGGGATGTTCGCCGTCTCGATGTTTTTCCGAAGCGCCACCAGCGTCTCGAAGCCGTTACTGCCCGGCATCAACACATCCAAGGTGATCGCGTCCGGTCGCAGTTGTTGAGCTTTGGTAAGGGCTTCGGCCCCGGAAGCAGCCATCGCTACACGGTATTCCGGTTCTAGATAGCTGGCCAGAAGCTCACGGGCCGGTGCTTCGTCATCCACGATCAGAACCAGAGGCAAGAGCCGAGTTGGCGTTGTGATGAGGGATGTTCTCGCCATTTTTGCCACAGGGTGCACTTCAGATTTCGAGTCTGCGGCAAGAAGCGTGAAAGTGAACCGGCTGCCCTTTCCCACTTCGCTTTGCACAGAAACCTGGCCCCCCTGTTGCTCGACAAGTCGTTTCGTGATTGCGAGGCCCAATCCCGTTCCCTGATGCGTGTCGCCTGCACCCTCGACTTGGCGGAATTCGTCGAAGATCACAGCCTGATCGTCCGGTGAGATGCCGATTCCGGAGTCCGTTACGGAAGTGTGGACAAAGTCCCAATCACAGACAGACTCGATGCAGATATTGCCGCCCTTGGGCGTAAACTTGACCGCGTTGCTGAGCAGGTTGTACAGGATCTGCTTGAAGCGCACACGATCTGCCTTCACTTTGGACTTATTGTCCACTTTCTGACTGATCCGGATGTTTTTCGTCAACGCCAGGGGTTCGATCGTAGAAAGTACTTCCGGCAAGGCATCTTTGACGAAAAACTCTTCCGTGTGCAGCTCAAGCTGTCCCGCCTCAATCTTGGAAAGGTCCAGAATGTCGTTGATCAATTGCAGCAGATGGGCGGAGCCTTGTTTGATGTGATCTACAAATCGCTTCTGCTTGGCATTCAGCGCTCCCGGCGCCTCGTCGGCCAAAAGGTCGGAAAAGCCTACGATGGCGTTCAGGGGAGTCCGCAATTCATGGCTCATGCTTGCAAGAAACTTGCTCTTCATCTCGGTTGCACGCTCGACTTCGCGGTTACGAAGCTCAAGCTCACGATTCTGCTGCTCGATTTGCTGGTGTGTCCGCTTGCGCTCCGAGACGTCACGGGAAACCTTCGAAAACCCGCGCAGCTGTCCTGACTCGTCTCGCAGAGCAGTAATGACTTTGTCGGCCCAAAATCGTGACCCGTCCTTTCGTACGCTCCAACCTTCCTCTTCGCAGTGGCCCTCGGAGGCCGCCTTTTCTAGTACAAGCTCTGGCCTCCCCGCTTGTATATCTTCTTGGGGATAAAAGCAGGAAAAGTGGCGGCCTATGATTTCGTCGGCTGTATACCCTTGAATGCGTTCTGCCCCTTGATTCCAACTGGCTACTTGCCCGGCGGAATCGAGCCTGAAAATTGCATAATCCCTGACACCGTTTACCAGCAGACGAAGATATTCTTCACTTTCTCGCAGCGTCTCTTCCGCCTGCTTGCGCACGGTAATGTCGCGGGCCACGGCATAAATCAGCTTGTGCTTTGTCACCGAAACTGCATTCCAGAGAAGCCATTTGTAAGAACCGTCTTTGGACAAATAGCGGTTCTCAAAGGCGAACGTAATTTTCCCGTCTTTCAGTCTGCCGTTCTCGGCCGCCGTCGCATTGCGATCATCCGGATGGATGAACTCCAGATATGGTCGCGCCATGAGTTCTGTGTTGGTAAAGCCGAGCGTCTTCTCGAACGATGGATTTAAACTCTTAAAAAACCCGTCGGTACCCGCGATACAAAACATATCGATGGACAGATCAAGAAACTGTGTGCCGATTTCCAGTTGCGAATACAGCGAGGCCATGAAGCTTCCCAAGCCAGCGCCAATGCAGAAGAATATAAGCCCGAGAATCCAGACTCGCCGTTGAATGGCCCACGTGCTTTGCTGCAGCAGGGCCGATGGTTTCTCCACTAGTACACCCCAACCGTATCCACGGATAGGTTCGTAACGGGTAAAAAACATGTTGCCGCCGCGCGAAAAGGTCCCATTGCCAGCGTTGCCTGCGCGCAGCAACTGGACGGGTGCGTAGTCATCCAGTTCGACCCGTTGGGCTTGAGGATCGATGTTGGGGCGGGCAGATAAATGTCCGTTCTGGTCGACCAGAGATATCATCCACGCCTGGTCGAGGTTAGTTTCCACCAAAAGTTGGCTGATCGAATCAACGGCCGAGGCGGCCATGATAATTCCGACCGGTTTACCGGCGTCGTCTCTTACTGGAACAGCCACCGCCACGACCATTTTGTATGGCGGGACAGCACTCCGATAGACCTCTGAGACATAAGGCTTCCATTGAGCGGCTATACCCTTGTACCAATCACGGAATGAGAATTTTTCGCCAACCATCGTCGGACTTGGAGGATAAATCGCCCGCATGGTGCCGTCGGTCTCGTACGCGCTTAGAAAGAGTAGGTCGGGGCGCAAAACACCAGCCCCGGCTAGCTGTGTCTGAACAAACCTGAAATCACGCTTCCGCCAGGATTGAACGAGTAAAGGGCGTTCCGCAACGGATTCCAGAAACGCTGTGCTTTCGCGAAAATGCTCTTCCACTAGTGCGGCGGAAATGCGGGCAATCTGTGTGCTTTCGGTCACCGCTTGCTCTTCGGCGCTTCGTCGAAGCACATGGCCTACCGAATACGCGAGAACCAGGATTGGCACAACCATCAGCGTCAGAAATAGGAAATAGGTACGCCATCGATTTCCGCCCATCCATCTACCGACCTTCGATGATGTATTCACGCCATCCTCTTCATCTCTAACGCTCGCTCGCAACCTCTTAGCCGAAGTAGATTCGTACGCTGATAATTCGTCGTACAGGGCCCAATGCTCTCAGGAACCGGCGGCCGCGCCACGCGACAAGAAGGCCGCATCGTCCCGCCGCACCAGCAACTCGAATTGCTGGAAGAGGTGGGGATCCCACCAGCCCTTAGCGACTTCCTGGCGCATGGTTTCGAGCGCTTCGACCGCGGAGAATGCCTTCTTATACGGCCGCTCCGTCGTCAGCGCGTCATACACGTCCACAATCTGCATCACCCGGGCGGTAAGTGGGATCGCTTCTCCGCGCAGCCCGTCGGGATAACCGGACCCGTCGTATTTCTCGTGATGATGACGAATGATGGGAAGCACCAGACGAAATGATTTCAAGGGTGCGCAGATCCGCTCCCCGACCACCGGATGTTCGCGAACGATCTTCCACTCGTCTTCAGTCAGACGTCCGGGCTTCAGGAGAATGGCGTCGGGGACTGCGATCTTTCCTACGTCATGCACCACTCCTGCCCGGCGCAACGCGGTGATCTGCTCTTCGGCCAGTCCGAGTTGCTCGCCTAAGCGGGTGGAGTACTCGGCCAGCCGTTCACAATGACCGTGGGTATAGGGATCTTTGCCTTCAATGCTCCGCGCCAGAGAAAACAGTACCGACTCCGCCCGCTCCAACTCATCGGTGCGAAGCTTGAGTTTCATCAGCGAGCGAACCCGGGCCAGCAGTTCCGATTTGTCCACCGGACGGCTGAGGAAGTCATCCGCTCCGGATTTGATGCCCTTCAGACGATCTTCTTTGTTCGATAAGGCTGTGACCAGGACTACCGGCAAAAGATAGGTTTCTGGGTTGCTCTTGATCTTCTCGCATACTTCGAATCCAGTAAGTCGCGGCATCATGACGTCGAGGATGACTAAGTCGATGGGGGT
>Ga0335078_10001578_pt1 | contig 34347 bp, 25 predicted proteins | sample Lox_Sample_32_FD_206711 | JGI IMG/M metagenome (GOLD analysis project Ga0335078, IMG submission 206711) | Soil microbial communities from Loxahatchee National Wildlife Refuge, Florida, United States - Lox_Sample_3.2 | ecosystem: Environmental > Terrestrial > Soil > Wetlands | place: USA...
GGGTGGCAGCCTCACCGAGGATCCGACGATCCCGGGTCGCTGCTGGCCCGCAGCGATGACGAGGTCCGGGAGGTCGCGCGGCATCCTGGCGAGGAGAATCTGGGCCGCCGGAGTACCGATTGCCTGGCAGATTCCCAGATCGCCGGCGCGCCGGCGACCGCAAAAGCGGCATCGGCTGGGCGTTTTGCCGCAGAATGGTCCCCGAAAGGGGTAAGGGTGCGCCGCAACTCCTTGCTGCGCAGGCGCAGGAGAGCGGGCGGAGGTGCGATGGTTCGCAAGGCGACCCTCGATCGCGGCTTGCGGCCGGATGAGCTTGCTGCGGTCGAAGACGCTGTGTCGGCAGTGACCGAACCTGCCGAGTCGGCAGAGCGGCGGCCGCAGTGGCGCGGCGCGGGCGGTCGCTGGCTGGTCTGGACATTCCGCGTGGTGATCTGGGCGGTCCTGCTCATCATCGGTTTCCGTGGCGTCGCATCAATAGTGTCCGGTCCAGGGCGGACAGGCGGCGGCACGGATAACGGCAGCAATGCGTCGGCCACGACGGCGGGCAGTGAATTCCCATCGGGACTCGCCGAGGCGTTCGCACTGCAGTTCGGGAATGTCTACCTGAATTTCAGCCCGGCGACGGCCGTACAGCGAGCCAGTGACCTCACGCCATTTATTCCCGTCGGGTCTGATCCTCAGTTCGGCTGGAATGGCGCAGGAACTCAGCAACTCCAATCCGAGCAAGTTGCCTCCATTTCGGTACAGAACGCACAGCATGCCGTGGTGACACTTCTCGCTCAAGTCAGCTCCGGCCTCATCGAACTCGCCGTGCCGATCTATTCGGCACAGGGCGGCATGGTCGTCTCCGCCGAGCCCGCGCTCCTTCCGGGGCCAGGCCGGGCCAGCCCGCCGTCGCCGTCCAACGCGGCGAATGACCGGGCCGCGATGGCTGCCCTCTCCGGCCAGCTGCCTGGATTCTTCCGTGCCTATGCCAGCGGTGATCAGCAGACGCTGGGCAGGTTCCTGGCCCCGGGCACCGTTGTCGCAGGGCTAGACGGCGCGGTGACCTTCGGTTCCATTTCGGGGATAACGGTCCCGTCTGGGGGAGCGACGCGCAGGATCGCGGTCAGCGTGACATGGCAGGTTGCCGGGCAGTCCACAGCCAAGCCCCGGTCCAGGCAATCGGCCAGAACTTCGTCGGTCAGTGCCGTCCCGGCCAACCTGGAGATGACTTACGAGATGACCGTCGTTCGGCACAACGGAACTTGGTACGTCAAGGCCATCGGCCCGTCAGACCAGCCGGGAGGACCGTGACGGAAGTCCCCGGCGATCTGCCCGCACATCCAAGCGTGTGCCCAGGCGCCCGCACCCCCATAACCCCGGAGTAGAAAGATGCAGCCCCACCTGCTCATCTCGACAGCCCCCCTGGCGCTCAGCACCACAGGCCTGGTGACCTATCTGCAGGGCCTGTTCGGACCGCTGTTCCTCGGGATCGTTGGTATTGTCGCCATTTTCTTCCTGTTCACCCGAGAGATCATTCGGTTCGTGCAGTTCTTGGTCCTCGCAGTAGCGATCGCGGTCGTCTTCTATACACCCAGCATCGTCCAGACGCTCGCGACCGGCATCGCGAACGCGCTCGGCGTCCACTGATCTCGGTAATCAGGCGGAAGGAGCGCAGCAGGGTTGGATCTGCCCACCTACACCAATATATGGCGAATCGAGAAGCGGCTATATAAACTGTACGATTTTAGGCTGCCTATGCCACTTCCGGTGGGCCAGATCGCGGTGTTCGCGGCCATTACCGTGCCGTATGTGATAGTTCTCAAGATAATCGGGCTCCCGTTCAGCCACACCTTGCTCTGGCTCTATATCCTGCCTCCCGGCGCTCTGGCCTGGCTCGTCACCCGGCCGGTGCTCGAAGGCAAGCGACTACCCGAGCTGGTTGTTTCCCAGCTGCGTTACCTGGGGGAGCCGCGCACCTGGTGCCGGATGGCGCCACTCGCAGAGAAGGACGAGATCGCGGTCGTCGTGCGGGTGTGGCGGCGGGCCGACGTGGAAATGGCCGACGGAGAAATAGACGGGATCAGCGATTCGGCGGCAGTCGTGGCGAGCGGGGAGTTCCACGCGATGGCGCCCGGGGCAGGCAGTCGGCCAGAACTCGACGCGCTGCCGCCAGCGGCAGGACTCTGGTCGCAGCAGGCTGCCATGGCGCGGCAGTCACCGCGAAATCCCGTTACGGCTCCGCCTGAGACCCCCGCCGAAGTCGCTGCCGCGGCTGGCGCCGGCTCACCAGTTGGGGGCGGTTTGAGTCAGCCTGGCCGCGGGGTTCCGGGGGAGCCGGGCCGGGGGGTCACGGGGGAGCCGGGCCGGGGGGTCACGGGGGAGCCGGGCCGCGGAATTCCGGCTCGGGGCGGCCGGTCGGCCTCGCCCAGAACGCGGCCGCTGGTGACGGTGACCGGGGACGACGGCGAGCGCCCGATCAGGATGGTGGAGCGCGCACTGGGCAACCCAGCGCAGCGCCGCGCTGTCGGATGGCGCGACCACGTGGTCGTCGTGCCCGGTGGCCACCGGCCGGGAAGGCCGGACCAAATGCAGCGCGACCGTGCCCGCGCACGGCTCCCTGTGCCGGGCGGCAGTCGGATCGTGGTCCTCGGTTGCACGGTGGGCGCCGGCCAGACCGTGACCACGCTGCTGACGGGGGAGATACTGGCCAGCTTGCGCGATGATCAGATAGCGGTGCTCGACCTCAATCCCGGGACCGGCTCGCTCGCCGAACGAGCCCGTAGCGTGCCCGCCCTGGCCGGATCGGGTCCGCCCCAGCCGACGCGGCTGGAGGTAGTCACGCGCGAGACCGCCGAGGCGGCCGGCCGACTTCCCGGGGAGCACCACCAGGACTCCACCAAGATTTTCGAGCTGCTCTCGGCCCGTTACCCGCTGACCTTTGCCGACCCCGGCGCGGCGGCCGTGCCGCGGGTACTCGCCGCCGCCAACCAGCTCATCCTCGTGGCGCCAGCGAGCCAGGACGCGGCCAGCGCGCTCGCCACGACCCGGGAGTGGCTGGAGGCGCACGGACATGCCGAACTCGCCGAGGGGGCGATCATCGTGCTGAACGGCGTCAGCAGGCACACGATGCCGCACGTCGAACAGGCAGAGGCGTTGGCCAGGGGCCGGTGCCGGGCGATAGTGCGGGTCCCCTGGGACGATCATCTCAAGAGATCGGGGCCGCAACGGATAGCTCCGTCACGCCCTGGCGCGCCGTCCCGCCCGATGGCGGGACCGTTGAGCCAGGCCGCGCTGCATGCCTACACCGCCCTGGGCGGCGTCCTCGTTGCCGCCATCGCCAGCGTGCCCGAGCAACTGCGGGTCCGCTCGTGAGCGTCAGGGCGCCCGGCAGAAGCCGTCTCTCGGTGCGGTATTTCGATGACCGGATCCTGCTCACCGAGACCCACGCCTGGGCCTACTACCGGCTGCCGACTGTTTCGTATGAGTTCACAACGCCCCAGGACCGGGAGGCCCTGGCCACCAACATCACCGTCGCCCTGGCCGCGATCCGGATGCCAGATGCCGAGGTGCACCTGCGGATCGCGCACCGGTCTTACCCGGCGGCCGAGTGGGCTACCGGCCTGGATGCCACGTCGGATGGCGGTCCTGGCTGGCCGGACTACCTAGACGAGATGTATCAGCACGTGTGGGCGAAGGATTTCTGGACCAAAGAGGTCTATCTCGGTGTCCGGCTTGGCCAGCGCGGCATGCGGGCCCAGCTGTCGGGCGGGGTCTTCGCCCAGTTCATCAGCGCGTATCGGGCCAGTGAGGAAGCCCTGGGCCTGACCGACGAGTCGGTGCCTGACAGCGAGATCGCCCGGTGGACCGAGCAGGCCGAGCGGCTTGGCCGGGCGCTGGGTTCCAGCGCTCTCGCCGCCGGCCATGCCAGCTCCGCCGAGATCGCCTGGCTGTTCCGGCACTCGCTGGCCGGGACCATCGGCGAGCCCCAGCCTTCGGCGGCACGGCACCGCAAATGGGGCGCGGGAGAGATCGAGGCGCTGCTGGAAGGCCAGGTGCACAACGGCCGCACGCTGCTGCGGCTCGAGCATCCGGCAGGGGAGTCGTACGCGGCGTTCCTGTCCTTTGCCCGGTTCCCCGACGTCATGTACTTCCCGGAGGGCGAGCCGTGGCTGCACTACGGCGACGCTTTGCCATTCCCGGTCGAAGCCAGCCTGCGCATGCGGCTGATCCCGCCGGCCAAGGCCAGCAAGGATGTCAGCCGCAGGCTGGCCCACGCCAGGGACATGGACGCCCACATCAGGGAGGCGGGGGCGGAACTGCCGATCGCGCTCGCCGAGCAGATAGAGGCGGCGCGGCTGCTGGAGCACGGCATAACCAAGGAACGGCTGCCGTTCGTTTACGGCTGGCACCGGCTGATGGTGACCGCGTCATCGCGCGAGCTGTGCGTGCGGCGGGCGGAGGCCGTGGCCGAGCACTACCGGGACGCCGGGATCGACGTGGTCAACTCCACGGGCGACCAGTTCTCGCTGCTCTGCGAGTCGCTGCCGGGCGACCGGGTCCGGCTCAGCTCCTACCTGCAGCGCCAGCCGCTCTACACGATCGCGGGCGGGATGCCGACCGCCACCGTCGACCTAGGTGACCGCGCCGCGCCGGACGCCGGCTGGGTCGGCCCCTACATCGGCGAGACGCTGGGCCGAGCCAGGAGCATCGTGCACTTCGATCCGCTGGTGGCGGCGGCGCGTAACCGCCCGACCGCGATCGCGATCACCGGCGAGCCCGGCGGAGGCAAGACCACCCTCGCGCTGCTGCTGATCCTGCAGCTAGCGCTGCGTGGCGTGACGGTTGCCGTGATTGACCCGAAGGGAGATGCGGAGTCCCTGGTGGCCCTGCTGCGAGCCCGCGGCCGCCAGGCGAGGGTGCTGCCGCTGGGTAGCGCGGCGCCTGGCCTGCTCGACCCGTTCTCGTTCGGCGACGACCTCGCGGAGCGGCGGACCATGGCGACCGAGACGCTGCGGCTGCTGCTGCCCAGGATGAGCGAGGAGCGGGAAAGCGCGATGATCCAGGCGGTGGGCGCCGTCGCAGCGGCTGACCAGCCAAGCCTTGGCAAGGTGGTGGCGCGCCTGGAGAAGTCGCCCGATCCCGCGTCCATGAATCTCGGCGCTGTGCTCGCGTCGATGGCGGAGATGCGGCTGGCCAGACTCTGCTTCGCCCCCTCGGGCGGTCAGGGCATCGACGCGGCCGGATGGACCACGGTCTTCACCCTGGCCGGGCTGACCCTGCCCGATGTCGGGGTCAAACGCGATGACTTCTCTTACGAGCAGCGGCTTTCGGTCGCCCTGCTGTACCTGGTCTCGCAGTTCGCCCGCAGGCTGCTCAACGGCATGGACCGCAGCCTGCCGAAGGCGATCATCCTCGACGAGGCGTGGGCGGTCACTTCGACGCCGCAGGGCGCCAAGCTGATTCCAGAGGTGTCGCGGATGGGCCGGTCCCGCAACACCGCGCTGATCCTCGTCTCCCAGAACGCCGGCGACTTGCTGAACGAGCAGGTGACGAACTGCATCTCCGGGGTCTTCGCGTTCCGGTCCTCGGAACGGATGGAGGTCGCGAACGTGATGTCTCTGCTCGGTGTGGAGCCGTCTGACGAGCACAAGGCAGCGCTGCGCGGCCTCGGCAACGGTGAATGCATCTTCCGTGACCTCGATGGCCGGGCCGGCCGGATCGCCATCGACCTGATCTCTGACGAGTTGCGCCGAAGCCTGGACACCAACCCGACCAGGGCCAAGCCGAAAGTCACGGCGACCGCGGCCGCCGTGCGCGAGCCTCGTCTGTCCGCTCCGCACCCTGACGTCCCGCAAGACCCTGACGTCCCGCAAAACCCTGACGTCCCGCAAAACCCTGATCCGCAAAACCCTGACGTCCCCGACCGTGACGCCGCTCAGCCCGTCTCCGCGTCCCCACCCTCCCCGCGGTCGGCCGATCCTCCACTTGTCGGCTGATCGCAGCCCGCACACCCCCTACCCGCCAGGAGCCCCCCGGATGCGCAGACCGCGCCGTTTCCCGCACCGCACCATCCTGGTGCTCGCCCTGCTCGGGGCGTGGTTCGGCATTCATCCGGCGGCGGCGTCCGGCGCCGCGCACGCGACGGCTTCGCCGGCCGCGGCTTCGCCGGCCGCGGCTTCGCCGGCCGCGGCTTCGCCGGCCGTCCACGCCGCGGCGAGCCGGCCGATAGCGGCGGTCACCCTCGCGGCACGGCAGCCTGCCGGGCCGAGCGGAGCCTGCTCGGTCCCGGGCATCGGCGACATCGCCTCGGTGTTCGGCTTCTGCAAGCTCGGCCAGAGCGGCCTGTCCGGGGACCTGAACAACATATGCCAGCCCTCGCTGCCCGATCCCGAGCCGGCCAATTCCGGCATCGACGCCATGGTCAGGCCGCCGGCGTCAGCGGGCAAGCAGCCGGCCACGCTCTACGGCAGCTACGGGATCGCCGGCCAGTACTGGGCCGCGACCAACCTGCAGTGCGCCGACATGACGTCGCTCATCGGCAACAACGTCGCCAGCATGGTTTTCGACATCGCGAAATCGATCGACAGGGTCACGATCACCGTCTACCAGGCCGCGGCCGGCGAGGGCATACTGAGCTGGCTCACCAGAGTCGTCAACCAGCTGATCAGCAGCCTGGGCAACGCCATTTACTTTCCCTACCTAAGCGCGGTCGTCATCATCGGCGCGATCTGGCTCGCCTGGCAGGGCCTGATCCGCAGGCGCGCCACCCGCACCATCGAGGGAACCATCTGGATGGTAGTGGCCTGTGCCGCGGCCATCTGGCTGATCGGCAGGCCGGCGGACTTCACCGGCACGGGCACAGCCGTGTCCAACGGCATCAGCCAGACGCTCAACACGGCGTTTTCCAAACTCCCTGCCCCCAACCAGAGCAACTGCCTTCCCGCGACGGGCAACGACCCGCAGGCTCACCCTGCCACCTACAACTTTTCATCGAATAACGGGCTCGTTGCCGAGAACGCCAACGAGCTATGGGCGGTGCTCGTCTGCAAGCCCTGGCTGGCGGGCGAGTTCGGCACGACGTCATTCGGCACCGGAGGCAGCGGGCAGACCCTCGTGAACACCTACGGCAGGCAACTGCTGTGGGCCCAGGCCATCGCCACCAACGAGAAGCAGTCGGCTGTGGTGATCCAGGCGAAGCAGGCCACGTTCTCCGGGATCGCCATGAGCATCCAGCAGAAGGATCCGGGGACTTACCCGCTCTTCCAGGGCAAGCAGTGGACGACGCGGCTGGAGATCGCGCTCGCCGCCCTGTTCGCCGCGGCGATCGCCGGAGTCCTTGTGCTCCTGATCGCGGTCACGTTGATCCTGCTCAAGCTGGGCTTCCTGCTGCTGCTGGTGGCCGGGCCGTTCTTCCTGCTGATCGGCACCCATCCGGGCTTCGGGCGGGTGGTCGCGTTGCGCTGGTTCGAGATGCTCGTCGGCGTCCTGCTCAAGCAAGCCGCGGTAGCGCTGGTGCTGAGTGTGCTGCTGTACACGTACTCGCTGATCATGGGCACTCCCGACACCGTGCTTCCGTGGGCGCTGAAGATCCTCATGATCGCCCTTGTCACCGTGGCCGTCTTCATCTACCGCCGGCCATTCCAGCATCTGTTCTCAGCCGTCGGTTACGGCGCGATCGGCGCGACGGAGCGTGCCGAGATCGACCTGGAGCGCCAGCGCGTCACGCTGCGGGCGAGCACGCTGAGTGCCGCCGCCGCGGCCGTGCCGGGCGTCGCAGCTTACCGGGCAGCGCGGTGGGCCCGGCGGAATCCTTCGCATGCGGGCGGCTTGGCCGCGAACGCGGGCGGAAATGACGCTACGGCCGGGATGGACGGGTCGAACATCAACGGAGAAGACGGCGCGCTCGTGGATGGAAGCCTCGCGGCCGCAGCGGGGATCGCGCCGCCCGAGGGAGGGACCCGCGCGGGCAGCCGTTCCGGGCTGGCGTCCCGGGCGCGAGCCTGGGCCGCTGCGGCTGCCAGTGACGGCACGGGCCGCAGCGCGCCGCCGCTGAATCTCCCGTCCCGGCAAGGAGCCGGGGCAAGTCCGGGAAACCGGGGGGTGGGCTCGACGGCGGGATCCGTGCCGCCCGGCCGGAGGTCCGCGGATGCCGCTGCGACAGCAGCTGGGATCGCGCGCCCCGGCCAGCCGGCTGCGGCGCAGCCAGCCGCAGCCCACCCGGGCACCGTGCGGCCGGGGCCGGCACGCCCCGGTCAGGCCGTCCCCGCAGGCCCCGCCCCGGCGCGACCGTCCCACGCGCAGCCGGACCGATCCTCATCCACCCCCGCTCCGGCCACCTCCGCGCCCATCGCCGCCGCCTCGGCAAGACCCGCGCCAGCAAGGCCCACGCCAGCAAGGCGCTGGCCGGGTGGACCTGGGCCGGGCGGCACTGGGCCATCCGGACCTGGGCCGGGCGGCGCTGCGCCATCCGGACCTGGGCCGGGCGGCGCTGGGCCCGCATCGCCGCCGTACCGGCCGGCCGGTACGGCGTCACCCAGGCGCCCCGGCGTGAGCCCGCGCCCACCGCAGGCGGCCCCCGCGGCCCTGGATCCGGCTCCCGCGGGCCCGGCCAGCCGTAGCCGGGGAGGGCCCTGGGCCGACTCCTCGGCAGGTCGCCAGTCTGCTGCCCCTGCCCGCCATCCGTCGCCGCCATCCGCTGCGGGCCGCTCGTCGCCGCCGCCCGACCGCCAGCCGTCCCCCGGCCAGCGGTCCGCGCCTGGGCGTCGGCCCGCCGCTGGGCCAGCTGGTGAACTCTCCCGGGACGACGGCCTCACGGGACCGCCGCTCGCCGGGAGCGCCGATGGTGACCGGCCACGCGACCCGGCACCGTTCTGGCTGCGCCCGATCAGGCGCCGGAAGTAGCAGCCCGTCATGGACTTGACTGCTGGCCAGCGGAAGGCGGTCTTCGGCCTGATCGTGGTGGTCCTCGCCGGCCTGGGTGTCTACATGTTCGTCCCGGCCGCTCGGGGCAGTGGTTCTTCGGGCGCATCGCACTCCCCGGCGCGGCACTCCCCCGCAGCGGCGGCCAGCCCACCCGCCGCGCGCACGTCAAGCCCGGCCCCCGTGGTGGCCGCGCCATCCGCCCCGGACATCTACCAGTGGCTCCCGTTCACTCAGGCTCAGCTCGCCAGTGCCGCGGCGACGGCCACCCGATTCTGCGATGCCTACGGGACCTGGTCATACACCGAGAACGCGGCAGGCTACGCCGCTACGATGCGCGACCTGGTCACGCCGGGGCTGTCCCAGTTCCTGCAGCAGAGCTACTCGACGTCAGGCGTCGCGGAGCTGCGCACCAGCAGGAAGCAGGTCTCCGTGGGCAGGTCGGTGATTGACTCACTGCGAACCTTCGGGCCGTCGAGCATCACCTTCGTCGTGGAGATCAGCCAGGAGATCACTGGCACCAGCGGCCAGAGCCCGGTCACCGCGCAGTACGCCGTGACTGTCACCGGGGTCGGCAATGCCTGGCAGGCCAACGACATCGAGCTGGCCTCAGCGGGCAACTCGTGAGATGGCGCTGGGGCCCGGGCGGCATGAGCCGGGGGGCGGTGCTGGCGCTGGTTGGCGTCGCGGTTCTCCTGGTGCTGGGACTGATGACCGTCCCGATGCTCATCGTGGGCGGCAGCGGGCTGCTGTTTGAGTCTGGAAGCGGCTGCTCAGCCACGCAGGACGGGGGGGCAGGGCAGCCATCGGCCAGCTCGGACGCTCGCGGCTCGATTCCGGCCAACTACCTGGCCCTGTTCCAGGTAACGGGCAAGAAATACGCAGTGCCCTGGGTGGTCCTGGCAGGCATCGGCAAGGTGGAGAGCGACGACGGCCGGTCCAACCTGCCCGGGGTGCACAGTGGCGCGAACGCGTTCGGCGCGGCCGGCCCGATGCAGATCGGCATCGGCGGCGCCGCGGGCAACGAGTGGGGCGGAGCGCCGGTGCATCCGGCCAGCGAGCGCGTGACCGGCGTGGCGACCGATGCCGACGGCGACGGGATCGCGAGCGTCTACGACCCGGCCGATGCGATCGCCGGCGCGGCGAAGTTCCTGGTTCGGCACGGAGTGCAGGAGAACGTAGGGGATGCGATCTTCGCCTATGATCACATGGCGTCCTACGTGCAGCTCGTCATGTCCTTCGCCGATGCCTACGCCAGCGGCGGCTTCACGGTCACGCCGGTGACCGTGGACAACGTCCCAGGCTGCGTGCCCGGCGTCAACGAGGCGGCGCGGACCGCTCAGGCGCCCAACAACGCGGTCGCCGCCGCCGTCGCGTTTGCCGAGGCGCAGCTCGGCAAGCCATATCAGTGGGGCGCGACCGGCCCGGATGCCTACGACTGCTCTGGCCTGGTGATGATGGCCTACCGGGCGGCGGGCGTGTTCGTCCCGCGCACCTCGCAGCAGCAGTGGCTATGGGGACCACAGGTACCCGCCGGCCAGGTCGAGCCCGGGGACCTGGTCTTCTTCGCCGGCGGCGACGGTACGCCCTCGGCACCCGGCCATGTGGGCCTCGTGATCGGCCACGACGTGATGATCGAGGCGTATGCCACCGGGTTCCCCATCCGCATTTCCGCGTTCGGGGACTCCGCTGCCGCGCCGGGCGACGGGAACCCGGTGGGCTTCACCCGCCCATGGCAGCACTCTGGCGTCGTGCTAGCCGCCGGCTAGCAGTTCTTAACTAGTGCGCAAACCGCTGCTCCGACAGCGGTTTGCGCACTAGTTGCTCTTGCCCTGCGAAGGTGCGCGACGCAACGGAGCGGCGGGCCACGGCACCGCGCCGACCTCGGCGAGCGCCTCAGCGGCCATCGTGAGCTTCTCGTACAGGAACAGCACCGGGTGACCGGCGGCGGCCGCCAGCGCTGCCCGCAGGGCCGACCGGGGATCGGCGGCTGCGGCAACGCTGATGCCCGGGCGAACCCGGCGCATCGCCGCGATGATCATCTCGGTCATCTCGCCGGGAGCACGGCCGCGCTTGTCGGCATCCTCGTAGACGACGACCCGGCCGAACCATTCGGCGACGGCCTCGGCCGCTGCCGCGACCAGGTCGTTGCGGCGATCCCCGGGCAGCGTGATCGCGGCGGCTGGCTCGCCGCCCCAGACGCTGCTGATCATGCGTCCGGTCGCGTGCACCGCTGCGGCGTTGTGGCCGTAATCGACGATCACCGGGACATCGCCGGCCAGGTAGACATTGCCCCGTCCCGGGTTGGACTCAGCAGGGTTGAAGGTGGCCAGGGCGCGCCTGATGTCCTTGGCGCTGACACCGATCGCGCGGCACGCGGCGACCGCCGCGAGCGCGTTCGCGACCAGGTGCGGGGCCAGGCCGCCGAACGCGCCGGGCAGGTCGGCGACGCTGAGCATCGCCCGCGGCCTGGCCCCCTCGAACTCGACTAGCTGGCCTTCGGCGAGTTCGCTGGTGAGTCCGCCTGCCTGCCGGTGCCGCTCGATCAGCGGGTTGCCGTCCGACAGGCTGAAGTACCTGAGCACGGGAGCGTGCCTGCGCACCCGCGGGCGGTCGGCGATGGCGGCGACCGCCGGGTCGTCGGCGTTGAGCACGACCGTCGCACCGTCTGTGATCTCCTCCGCGACCAGCGCCTTCACCTCCACGAGCTGCTCGATGTCTGCCACCCCGTCGTTGCCCAGGTGGTCGGCGGCAACGTTGGTGATCACGGCCACATCGGCCTTGTCGTAGCCGAGCCCGCGGCGGACGATGCCACCCCGGGCCGTCTCCAGCACGGCGGCTTCCACGGTGGTGTCGTCGAGCACCATCTCGGCCGACCGCGGGCCCGACGCATCCGCGTCGAGGACCAGCCGGCCGCCCGAGTAGACGCCGTCGGTCGTGGCCATGCCGACCCGCAGCCCCGCCTGGCGCAAGATGTGACCGATCATGCGGACCGTCGTGGTCTTCCCGTTCGTCCCGGTCACCGCGATGACCGGGACCCGGGACGGAGCCCCGGGCGGGTACAGGCTGTCGATGACCGCCCCGGCCACGTCCCGCGGGGTTCCCTCGCCCGGGGAAAGGTGCATGCGCAGGCCCGGGCTGGCGTTGACCTCGAGAACGGCGCCGCGCCGCCCGCAAGACGCGGCGCTGCCGAGCGGCGCGGCGATGTCATCCAGCCGGACGTCGACGCCGCACACGTCCAGGCCCACGACGGCGGCTGCGCGGCAGCACATGTCGGCGACGTCGTCGTGGACGAGGTCGGTGACGTCCCGGCTGGTCCCGCCGGTCGAGAGGTTCGCGTTCCGCCGCAGCGTGACATTCTGCCCCCGGGCAGGCACAGAATCGGCGTCGAGGCCCTGTGCCGCCAGGTGACCGATCGCGCACTCATCCAGGCTGATCTTCGTCAGCGCGCGGGAGTGTCCCTCGCCACGGCGCGGGTCGGCGTTGACTCGCGCGACCAGCTCACTGATGCTCGTGGTGCCGTCGCCGGTCACCGCGGCGGGGCGCAACTGCGCCGCTGCCGTCACCCGGCCATCGACGACGAGCACCCGGTAGTCGGTCCCGGGCACGAACCTCTCCACGATCACCCCGGCGTGCTCGGCGGTCGATCGGGCGGTGGCCTCCGCATAGGCCGCAGCGGCCTCGCTGGCGGTGGTCACGCCGACGATCACGTTGAAGCCGTGACTGCCGGCGCGCGGTTTGATCACCACCGGGCCGCCGAGCGCCTCCAGCGCCGCGGCCGCCTCCTGCGGACTCGAAGCCACCATCCCCTCGGGCACCGGGATGCCCGCCTCGGTCAGGAACTGCTTGGCGAGCACCTTGTCGGCCGCGATGTCCGCGCCGATCACTGAGGTCTGCTCGGTCAGTGCCGCGCACACCAGCCTGCGGTGGCGGCCGTAGCCCAGCCTGAGCATGCTCAGGCCGGCGACCCGGCGGACCGGGATGTCGCGCCGGCGGGCCGCCGCCGCCAGGGCCGCCGTGCTCACGCCGAGGCGTTCTCGCTCCACCATGCCAAAGATCCGGGCGAGATCGGCTGAGAAGTCGGCGTGGCGTTCCAGGACTATGTCATTGACCACGGTGATCGCGAGGCCCAGCAGCGCAGCCGGGACCGCGGACTCTCCCGGCTCGTCCTGCGGGCACTCCATCATGATGTCGTAGCGCCCGTCGGCGCCTGCCCAGATCGTCCGGCCGAGGTGCACGTCGCGGCCGGCCAGTGCGGACAGTTCCAGCGCCACGTGCTCGGTGACGTGGCCGAAGTAGGTCCCGCGGGCCATCGCCTCGGTGAACCCGCCGGGGCGCCCGGCGGCGCAGTGATGCTGATGCACGCCAGGCAGGGCCGCAGCCAGCCGGTCGGCGAAGCCGGGGTAGTCGGTCGTCTGGCGGTCGGCCAGCCCGTCGAGTTCGATCCGCGCCAGGGTGGCCGGCTTGCCGCTGAAAACGTTCGGTCCGCTCAGATGACGCAGGTCTGCCAGGCGCACGTAACGCTCCCTCACAGTGGGCGAGTTATGGATCGTGGATGACGCCAGTCTCAGTAGCGGTCGTGTGCGGGCCCGATCGCGGGCACGCGCGCCACTATGTCGAAGACGCATCCGGCGGGCAGCAGGTGAAGGCGGACGCCGAAGAGGGTGATCGGGTCGTCATCTCCGGCTGCGTGGACTACCGTGGCGCGCTCCGCGTCGGCCACCGTGACCACTCCGGTGCCGAGTACTTCGAAGCTGCCGCTCTCCACCAGGATCCCGGTGTTCTCGTCGATGCCGACGCCGAGGTGATCGGGGTCGAGCGCCACGGCGCTGAGCAGCCGCGGAAGCCGGCCGCGCTCGCCGAAATGCATGTCGATGAGCACCTTGGGGATCAGCCCGAGCCCGGGCCCGGTCCGCACGGCCGCCGCGGACACCTCGGGCCCCTCGCCGCCGAGGATCATCGTGCGGCCCATCGCGGTAGCGCCCGCGCTTGTTCCGGCGATGACCAGGCCGTCGTACTCGCTCAGCCGGGCGCGCAGGATCTCGTTGATCCGCGAGCCGACGAGGGTCCGCAGCCTGGACTGGTCACCGCCGCTGACGAAGACGCCCGTGGCTTCTTCCAGCAGCTTGGCCGCGCTGGGGTCATCGGCGTCGGACCGTCCGCGCACCGGCAGCTGCGTGGTGCGGTCGGCGCCGAGCCTGCGGAAAGCCTCCTCATAGTCGGCGTGCACCTGGTCGGGCTCCCCGGTGGCCGTGGTGACCAGCACGATCCGGGCCCCCTCGCCGCCGCACAGCTCGACGAACCGTTCCAGCAGCGCGGCGCCGCGGCACCGGTCTTCCGCGCCTCCGATGATGAGCAGGCGACCGGGATTCCCGCCGCGGTTCCCGCCGTCGTCCTCCACGCCTCCTCCTCGAGGGATTGTTACCCTTCGTAGTGAGATATGAACCAAGAGCAACCACCTCGGGCCACGAGCGATCACACCCGCGGCGCAGGCCGGGACGAAACGATTATTCGGAACGCAGGACGCGACGGGGATTCCTGGCCGCGCGCCGCGGCGCCGAACGCTGCCGGGACAGCTCCTCGGGCAGCTGCAGGAGCGGGTTCGAGGCACTGGCCACGACGTCGGCCGCGATGTCGATCACCCGCCGGCCCCTGTTCCGCGCTGCCGACCTGAGCTGCTCGAACGCCTGGCGGGGACGAACGCGGTGGCGTTCTGCCAGCACTCCGATCGCCTGTTCGATACGGATCCGGGCAGTCAGCGCGTGCTCGAGCTGGCCCACGGTCGTCCGGAGCCGGTTCGCCTCCTCGGCCACGGGCTCCGAGCGGGCCGGCTGCGCCGCCGGCGCGGCCCGGACAGGCGGCTGGATCCCGGTGGGCAGCTCGGCGGCCAGCAGGTCGGCCAGCACCATCGCGCAGGTGAGGTCGGGCAGCTCGTCCTCGCCGACCCGCCATCCGTCCGGGGTCCGGCGGACCACAGCCTCGTCGCCCGGCGCGGACACCGCGCCGGACAAGGCGGCCGTGAGCGTATCCCCGCCCGCGACGGCCGGGGATTGCCCGGCCTGCGGCGAGCCGGCCAGGGCTGTATCAGCATCGGTCGGTGGCGCTCCGCGCCTCTTCTTGGACATCAGTGAACAGCCAGTTCGCGCAGCCGTTCCCTGACCGCCGCCGCCGACGGGTTGGTCAGCGCGCTTCCATCGGGAAAGACAACGGTCGGAACGGTCTGGAATCCTCCATTAACGGTCATGACATATTCGGCGGCAGCGGTGTCCTGCTCAATGTCGATCTCGGTGACCTCAATGCCGTCGGTCGCCAGCTGGCGCTTGAGCCGCTTGCAAAACGCGCACCACGGCGTGGTGTACATGGTCAGCGGCTGTGTCATCGGCCGTCCTCCCCTTGGCTGGGCTCGACTGGTGCACTTTACTAACTCTTATACGCCTCGCAGGCTTCCCGGGCGTCGCGCCGTCCGGCGTCGGTGCCATGGGGAAGGATGGCGGCTTGAGGGCTTCGCAGCAGCGGCGAAGCAGGCGGCCGGGTCGGAGGGCGTGCCCATGGATCCCGCGGACGCGGTGCTGGCCGCGCTCGACCCCGAGCAGCGGCAGGTGGCCCTTGCCGCCCGCGGCCCGGTCTGCGTGCTGGCCGGGGCCGGTACCGGCAAGACTCGGGCGGTGGCGCACCGGATCGCCTACGCGGTGGCGACCGGCATCGTAGACCCGGCGCGCGTGCTCGCCGTGGCGTTCACCACCCGCGCCGCCGGCGAACTGCGCGCCAGGCTGCGGTTGCTGGGCAGCCAGGCGATGCCCGGCGGCGGGATGGAGCGGGTGCAGGCGCGAACCTTCCACGCCGCGGCGCTGCGGCAGCTTACCCACTTCTGGCCGCTGACCGTGGGCGGTGCCCCGCCGCGGGTGCTCGACTCCAAGATCAGCCTCCTGGCTGAGGCCGGCCGCCGGCTGCGGCTGCGGCTCAGCCCGCTTGACTTGCGCGACGTTGCCGGAGAGATCGAATGGGCCAAGGTCACCGGCGTGCGCCCCGAGGAGTACCCGCAGGAAAGCGTTAAGGCAGGACGGACACAGCCGGCCGGCCCGGCCGAGGTATCCAGGCTGTACGCGGCCTACGAGGAATTGCGCCGCGAGCGGCACCTGGTCGACTTCGAATCCGTTCTGGAGCTCACCGCGGCGATCCTGGCCGAGCATCCGGCCGCCGCCGCGGCGGTGCGGGACCGGTACTCCTACTTCGTCGTCGACGAGTACCAGGACGTCAATCCCCTGCAGAAGATCCTGCTCGACGCCTGGAACGGCGGCCGGGATGACGTCTGCGTGGTCGGCGACCCGAGGCAGACTGTCTTTTCCTTCACCGGAGCAACCCCGTCCTACCTGACCGGCTTCGCGGCCGAGTTCCCCGATGCCGCCGTGATCAGGCTGGTGCGCAACTACCGGTCCACGCCCCAGGTGGTGGCGCTGGCGAACCGTGTTGGCGGCAGGTTCCGGCGTCCGGGCGACGGCGTGCTCGTGGCACAGCGATCGGCCGGGCCGGAACCTGAGTTCACCGAGTACCCCGACGAGCAGGAGGAGGCGGCAGCGGTCGCGCGGCGGGCCGCCACGCTGATCCGGTCCGGGACGGCGGCGCGCCAGATCGCGGTGCTGGTACGGACCAACGCGCAGACGCCAGGCTTCGAGCAGGCGCTTGGCGATGCGGGCGTGCCGTTCGTGGTCAAGGGCGCCGAGCGGTTCTTCGAGCGGGCCGAGGTGCGCCAGGGAGTGGGCTTGCTGCGGTCCGCTGCACGGTCGACCTCGGCGGCCGAGGAACCAGCCGGCCAGGTCCGGGCGGTGCTGTCCGGCATCGGGCTGAGCTCGCAGCCGCCCGTAGGCCGCGGCCGGGTCCGGGAGCGCTGGGAGTCCCTCGAGGCGCTGGCGCAGCTTGCCGATGATTTCTTCGCCGTGTCACCGGAAGCGTCACTTGCCGACCTGGCCGCTGAGCTTGCCGCGCGCAGCGCCATCGGCCACGCGCCGGTGGTGGACGGGGTCACGCTGGCGTCGCTGCACGCGGCCAAGGGGCTGGAATGGGACGTGGTGTTCCTCGCCGGCCTCACCGACGGAACGCTGCCGATCGTCTACGCACAGACCGACGACGCGGTCGAGGAGGAGCGGCGGCTGCTGTACGTCGGGGTGACCAGGGCGCGGGAGCTGGTCTGCCTGTCGTGGGCACTGGCCAGGTCGGCCGACGGGCGCCCGCGCCGCAAACCGTCAAGGTTCGTCGAGGAGATCCGGCCCTTGCGCCGGGGCGGGCGGGGGCGCACCGGGGAGCGCCCGGGCAACCGGCAGGATAGGCGCTGCGGACAAGGCACGCGGCTGACCATGAGCAAAGCTGGTGAGGCGGAATCATGAGAAGCCATGGGTAAGGCCCTCGACCGGGTGGTCGACCTGCTCGACCTGGAGCAGATCGAGGTCGACATCTTCCGCGGGCGCAGCCCGGAGGGGGAGCGCAGGCAGCGTGTGTTCGGCGGCCAGGTCGCCGGCCAGGCGCTGGTCGCGGCAGGGCGCACGGTGCCGGATGAGCGACCCGTGCACTCAATGCACGCCTACTTCATCCGGCCGGGTGATCCCACGGTCCCGCTGATCTACCTGGTGGAACGGGTCCGCGACGGCCGCTCGTTCACAACCCGCCGGGTATCGGCGATCCAGCACGGCAAGACGATCTTCGCGCTTTCCGCGTCCTTCCATCATGACGAGCCGGGCGTCGAGCACGCCGACCTGATGCCCGACGTGCCGCCGCCGGAGGCGGTGACGCCGACGCCGCAGCGGATGGAGAAGCTGTTCGGCCCGGCCGTCCACGAGTGGTTCGGCGGCAACCCGATCGACATCCGGCACATCGGACCGCTGACCTTCGAGGCCCAGCGTGATCCGGCACTGCGGACGACGCGCAGCCTGGTCTGGCTCCGGGCTGACGGAGACCTGCCCGACGATCCGCTGCTGCACGTCTGCCTGATGACCTACGCGTCCGACATGACCTTGCTCGACTCGGTGCTGTTGGCTCATGGCCTGTCCTGGACCGACGGCCGGACTACCGGGGCGAGCCTGGATCACGCCATGTGGTTCCACGGTCCGTTCCGCGCCGACCGGTGGCTGTTGTACGTTCAGGATTCTCCCGTCGCTCGCGGGGCCCGCGGCCTGGCGCGCGGCGAGATGTACACACGGGAGGGCGAACTCGTCGTCTCCGTGGTTCAGGAGGGCCTTATCCGCACCGCTTGAACTGCCCGGGAGTGGCCCCTCCCGCCGGGGGCGCGGGCCGGTCGGCTGGTGGCCCGCGCAAGTGGCTGCCGGGGGCGCGGGCCGGTCGGCTGGTGGCCCGCGGGAATGCCTGCCAGGCGTGCCCGCGCAAGTGGCTGCCGGGCGCGCGGGCCGGTCGGCTGGTCGCCCGCGGGAATGCCTGCCAGGCGCGCGGGCAGGTCGGCTGGTGGCCCCGCGGAAAAAACAGTTGCCCGTCCCGGATGGGCTCCGTATTCTTCTCTCATGTCCGTAGGTCTGCTGATGACGCCCCGTGGAAGGAGGTGCCCCGGATGCTGAACGTGCTCTCGGATCTCCAGGCAGCCGTGCAAACCCGCACGTCGTTTGGCGAGGGCATCTGCCTGCACTCGGCCGTCGCGCGGACCGTCCAGCCGCGCAAGGGCTCCGTCGTGTTCGCGCGACCGCGTGCGCGCTCTGTCGTGTTCGCGCCGCGTGCCCACAGGGCCGCCGACGTCTTCGGCCAGCTCCGCCTGGGAGCTGGCCTGGCGGTCAGGCCCGGACAGCCCAACTCCCGCAAGCAGTACTCGCACATGACCCGCATCGTCGCGGCCAGCGGCGGTGCAAAGGGTCCGCATCCGGCGAGGGAACCGGTCTAGAAAGACCGGCCGATCCCCTCAAGGCCGCGGACCCGGAAATCGGGTCCGCGGCCTTCGTCATGCGAGGCCACCGTTTTGTCAGACGCGTGAGAGACCTTAAGACGAGCAGACGAGAGGGGATGGCACCGATGTATCGGCCCGGCACCACCGCCGTTCTGGAGGACCAGGCGGGGTTCGAGGCAGAATCCGAGCAGGCAGCGGCAATCACGAGGGCAGGCCCGGCAGCTCAGCGCGACGTCCCAGTGCCCATGGCCGTCGCGTCACAGGGCCGCATGCCGCCGTGCACGGACGAACCGGACCTGTTCTTCGCCGAGTCCCCGGAGGACGTTGAGTGCGCCAAGGACCTGTGCCGGGGCTGCTCGGCGCGCCTGGCATGCCTTGCCGGTGCGATCGAGCGCAGGGAGCCCTGGGGAGTGTGGGGTGGAGAGCTCTTCCTGCGCGGCGAGATCGTGCCGCGCAAGCGGCCGCGGGGACGGCCCAGGAAGCATGAGGTAGCGGCCTGACCAGCCGCCAGGTAAGGACGAGAGCGTCGGGAATGGTGATGGAGCAGATGTATTTCTCTGGAGAAATAGCCGCAGAACGACAACGGACAATGCTGGCAGCGGCCGCGGTGGAAAGGCAGGCGCACCGGGTGCTTGCCCTGGACCGGGCGGCTCGCCGGGCGGAGCGGGCACGGCGTCGGCTCAGCCACTCGTGGAACGAGACCCTGCGGCTCCGCGGCGAGTTGGCAGCCGAGGAGCGTGCCTGAAACAACTGCCTGAAACAAAGGGCCCGGGAAGCTCGCCCTTCCCGGGCCCTGGCATTGCCAGCAGTGATGTTGCCGGGCCGTGGTCAGGTCAGTTATTCGGGTCGGCCGCCCCGGCCCGGGCGCCATCCGGTTCGTCGGTGTCCGCAGCGGGGTGGCCGTCCCGTTCCGGCCCGAAAGCGGCCGGGTCGGTGTAGCCGGGCATCCACTTGATGACCTCGGCTCGGAACTTTCCCTCGCACCCGAGCTGGCAGAGCACCCCGATCCCTGCAGTGGACACGCGGTGGATGAGGATATACGACGGCGGCAGGTTGAGACGGCGACCGATCGCAGCAGACCTCACGTCCGTGACCCGGGAAGCCTCGGCTCGCAGCCAGTCCCGAGTGAACTTGAAGGTCTCCACCCGCGACGGTTCGGCGAGCGGTGCCAGGTAGGCGTGCAGCGCGTCGAGATCCACGGTGACGCCGTCCTTAAGGAACCCGTGCGCCCGCAACTCGTGCTCGACCGTCTCGATATCGCGGTTCTCGTGCATGAGGCGCAGGAGCTCGCCGAAGAAGTGAGGGAACCCGTCCGGGAGCCGGTCCACTGCGCCAAAGTCGAGGACGCCCAGTCGGCCATCCTCCAGCAGCCGGAAATTGCCCGGGTGCGGGTCGGCGTGCAGCAAGCCTGCCCGCGAGGGTCCCGAGAAGAGAAACCGGACGATCAGGATGCCGGCCCGGTCCCTGTCCGCCGTGGTCCCCCCGGCGATGATCTTCGACAGCGGCCTGCCATCCATCCACTCGCTGATCAGTACGTGATCGGTCGCCGCGATGACGTGCGGGACCGAGAACTCGGGGTCATCGGCGTAGGCGTTCGCGAACGCCTCCTGAGACGCGGCCTCGAGCCGGTAGTCGAGTTCCTCCGCCACCCTCCGGCGTAGCTCGTCGAGTAGCGGCTTGACGTCGAGTCCGGGCATCAGCACACCGAAAAGCCGACCCAGGCGGCTGAGCTGGGTGAAGTCGTTGATCAGCGCTTTGCCGGCGCCCGGGTACTGGATTTTCACAGCCACCTGGCGGCCATCGTGCCAGGTCGCGCGGTGTACCTGGCCAATCGACGCCGCAGCGGCCGGGCTGTCGTTGAAGTGGGCGAAATTGTCCCGCCAGTTCGCCCCGAGGTCGGTCACCAGCACCTTGTGGACGGCCCCGGCTGGCAGCGGCGGCGCGGAGTCCTGAAGCATGGTCAGCGTGGCCCGGTAGGGTTCGGCTATCTCGGGCGGCAGCGCGGCCTCGAAAATCGACAGGGCCTGCCCCAGCTTCAGTGCGCCGCCCTTCAACTCGCCAAGGACCCTGAAGATCTGTTCCGCGGTGCGCTGCTGGATCTCCTGGGCCACGATCTCGGCCGGCCGTCCGCCAAGCCGCTTGCCGAGCCCCAGTGCGGTCCGGCCTGCCAGGCCGACCGGCAGGGTGGCGAGCTTCGCTGTTCGGGTCACGGCACGGCGGGGGAGATCGCTCACTGATATCGCGGCGTGCACGTGCCGGTGGCCAGGCCGGTCACCAAGGGCCGCTTCACCCCCCCGCCGAACCCGCCGCACGGACGACGGCGCGCCGGGGCTCCCCCGTGAACGGCGAACTTCACCACGTGCTCCCCTCTGCTCCGGCTGCGCATCTGCTCTGACTATGCAGCACGGCGGACAATTCCTCGGGTCCCCGAGGACGCCAAGATCCCATTGTCCGCTACCTAAAGGTAGTGCTGCCACATGAGCAGTCCCGACGGCGCGGCCATGTCCTGCGGCGCCACTGCCACCCGGGCAGGACGAGTTCCAGGGTGGCACCGGTTACGGCCACGGCGGTGACCGTCCTGTCAATGTAGGCCAGGGCCTGCGCGGCGGCCTGTGCAGCTACCGCCGCCGCCAGCGGCGCGTCACACGCGAGCGGCTCAGGCTCACGGCCAGCGAGCTGGGCAAGGATCAGCGGCCAGGCCGGGTCCAGGTCGGCTCTGGTCACGTCCAGGCACCTCAGGCATGCGGTACGGCCGGGGATCACCAGCGGCCCCACAATCCCGATTGCCTCGTCCGCCGATGCGGCCAGATGCGGCAACTGCTCGCGCATGAGGCTGTCCCGGACTTCCAGTGGCTGGCGGCCAACCAGGACCGCGAGGTCCGGCCGGGCCTTGTCGGCGCCAGCCGCGCCGCGCCGGGCCTTGCCCGGCTGAGCGGTGCCGGGCTGAGCGGTGCCGGGCTGAGCGGTGCCGGGCTGAGCGGTGCCGGGCTGAGCGGTGCCGGGCTGAGCGGTGCCGGGCTGAGCGGTGCCGGGCTGAGCGGTGCCGGGCTGAGCGTTGCCGGGCTGAGCGTTGCCGACGTCCGCTACTCGACCGATGCCCGATGCCTTCAGCAGGCCGGCGACGGTGCCGGCCACTCTCCCGTTACCGTGGATCCGGACCTGAGCCGCGAGCCTGCGCGCAAGGGTACGGGCTCCGCCATCACTGTCGCGGTGGGCCAGAGACACGGTGGCCAGTTCCCCGGCGAGCCGTGCCCGCAGCGGGTGGGACAACAGCTGTAAAGTGCCGGCCGGGAAGTCATCCAGCGCGCCTGCCACGGCGAGCAGTGCCAGCACCCGCTCCATGGTCCGCTCGGGAACACCGCAGGCCACGGCGGCCTGAATCACCTGGGCGCGATCCCGGCTGCCATCCAGCAAGTTGATCACGAAGGCCATACCAGCCATGCCGGTGAGCGCGACCGCCCGGCGCGGGTCGATCCCGATCTGTAGTGTGTTGCGATCTCGCCACACTGGTAGCAGGCCGGGCTTTAGCGCTGGTCTCATATGTCCCAGCGTGACAGGCGATGCCGACAATCGCGGTCAGCCAGGTTGGCGGCGGGTGCACGTCAGGTTTGCAATGTAGCTAAGATCATCTTTGCGATGATGCAGCTCAGATGATGTCTGTCTGGCTGTGATGGTGTACCCAGACGTGCTGCTTCGCAGCGGCACTAACCGCTGCACCACGCCGACCGGCAGCTTTCTGCCTGGCTGGCGCATGTCCATCTGCTGCACATTCCCCCGTGCCGTGACTAGCCGGTTTTGCCGGATATGCGCAGCAGGCTTCAATATCTTAGTGCACTTCCTGCTGCCCCAGCAGCGAAAAGTGCACTAAGAGGGAGCGCGCCCTATCTACCAGCAGGCCGGGCGGGTCACGGTACCGACCACGACAGGAAAACGTCATCCGTCGTCGTCGGGGATCTGCGGCGGGTCGTCGCTGCCTGATGCAGGCCCCTCCTGGTTCTTGTCGCTTTCCTGGTTCTTGTCGAGGTCCTCGGTGGCGTACTCGAGGTCGGAGATGTCGAGTTCCGGGCGACCGCCGACGAACCCGTCCGGATCGTCGAAATCATCCGCGGTGGGGAGAAGGTCAGGATGTGTCCAGATCGCGTCGCGACCGTCGACGCCGCGGGCATCGGTCAATCCGCGCCAGATGGCCGCAGCCTCGCGGAGCCTGCGCGGTCGCAGCTCCAGCCCGACCAGCGTCGCGAATGTCCGCTCGGCGGGGCCGCCGCTAGCGCGCCGCCGCCTGATCGCCTCGGCGAGGGCGCCGGCCTGCGGCAGCCGGTCGGCGGCCGCATCCCCGACCACGGTCGCCACCCAGCCTTCCACCAGTGCCAAGACCGTTTCGAGCCGCGCCAGCGCGGCTTTCTGCTGCTCGGTATCTTCGGGCTGGAAGAGAGCGGCGCCCGCCAGCGCCTCGTTCAGTGCCTCGGGATTGGCCGGGTCGATCTGCGGCATGGCCTCCCGCAGCGCGGCGGCGTCCACAGAAATGCCCCTCGCGTAGTCCTCCACGGCGCCGAGCAGGTGCGCCCGCAGCCAGGGCACGTGGGCGAACAGCCGCTGATGCGCCGCTTCACGCAGTGCGAGGAACAGCCGTACCTCGTCATCGCTGACCGACAGTCCCTGGCCGAAGGCACTGACCCCCGCCGGGAGCAGAGCGGCAGTACCGGCTGGCCCCAACGGGAGGCCGACATCGGTGGAGCTGACCACCTCTTGGGCCAGCGCGCCCACCGCGGCGCCCGTCTGGCCGCCGACCATCATGCCGCCTATCCGGCGCATCATCTGGCCGAGCCCGCCCAGCGTTCCGAAACCCCCGGTGAGAGCGGTCATCGCGGAACGCATCTCCGGCGGGAGCTCGGCGGCGAGTTCCTCAGGGTCCTCGTTAAGCATCCCGCTCATGGCGTCGACCGCGCGGGCCGCGATAGGATCGCACAGTTTCGACCACACCGGCAGGGTTGCCTCCACCCATTCCGACCGGCTCCACGCCTGCACGATGCGGATCCCGGTAGGCAGGGTAGTGGCGTCCTCCAGCCAGAGGTCGGCGGTCCGGATCGCGTCGACCGTCTTGCGTCGATCGATCTCCAGGACGCTCGGGTCTCCCTTCGCGGCAACGGTCTGTCGAGCCACGTTCTTGGCGAGATCCCAGTTGACGGGGCCGCCCTGCCAAGACATCAAGTCGGCGAACTGGCGAAGGGCGTCGGCGAACTGCTGTGGGTCGCCGAGGGAGCCGAGCGGCCCCAAAGGCCCGCCGGGAGGGCCGCCGGGTCCGCCCGGAGGGCCGCCGGGTCCGCCGGGTCCGCCCGGAGGGCCGCCGGGTCCGCCGGGTCCGCCCGGAGGGCCGCCGGGTCCGCCGGGTCCGCCTGGGCCACTGGAGCCACCGGGACCGGCGCCCGGGTCGTCGGGCTCCCGGTCGCCAGGCAGGCCAAAGCCGAAGGGACGGTCAGTCATCTCGGCGCCTCTCGGGCAGGATGGAAGAGTCCACGTCCGCCACGTTATCCCGGGAGCACGCCGTGGTGAGCAATCGAGATGCCAGGTTCGCCGACGGCGCAGCCTGGGCGGCCTGCCGCCAGACCATGGGTGACCGGTGACTCCCCGGGAACATAGCGGGGGAATGCCCCCGAACGGGGCCGCGCCGGCGAGGGTCCGCGCCGGTCGCGGCGAGGGCGGGCGCGGCCCAGTGGTTGCCGTCACCGGGGCGGCCGACGGCCTCGGCCATGCGCTCACGGTCCGGCTGGCGGCATCGACCAGGATCGGCCGGGTCATCGCCATCGACGGACACAGGGGCGATGCGACGGGCGTGACCTGGCGGGTGGTCGACATCCGCGACCCGGCGCTGGCTGGCCGACTGGCCGGAGTAGACGTTGTCGTGCACACCGATATCGACCTGGCGGCCGACTCCGACCATCGGTCACGGCGGACGTTCAATGTCCGGGGCGCGCAGACGGTGCTGACTGCGGCGGCTGCGGGCCGGGTGGGCAGGGTGGTGCTTGTGACCAGCGCGATGGTGTACGGAGCCCGCCCGGACAATCCTGTCCCGCTGCCTGAGTCGGCACCGCTGGAAGCCGACCCTGACGGCAGCGTAGTCGGGGACCTGCTGGAGATCGAGCAGCTCGCGCAGCGCTCGCCGCAGGCCAATCCCGGCATGGATATCACCGTCGTCAGGCCGGCCGCGCTCGTCGGCGAGGGAATTGACACGCTGATCACGCGTCACTTTGAGGCGCCACGGCTGCTGGCCGTGAAGGGGTGCGCGCCGCGCTGGCAGTTCTGCCATGTTGACGACCTGATCTCCGCGCTCGAGCTGGCCGTGACGGGCGAAGTGACCGGCAGGTTCGCCGTCGGCTGCGACGGATGGCTCGATCAGGAGCAAGTGGAGGAGCTATCCGGACTGCGCAGGATCGAGTTGCCGGCCGGCCTGACCTTCGGCACCGCGCAGCGGCTGCACCGGGCCGGGATAACGCCGGCTCTCGTGACAGACCTGCATTTCGTCGTGTTCCCGTGGGTCGTTGACTGCGCAACGCTGCGAGCGGCCGGCTGGAAGCCCGCGTTCGATAACGAGACGGCGCTCGCCGTCCTGCTCAAGCAGCGCGGGGGCCACCATGCGGTAGCTGGCCGCAGGCTGGATAGGAAGGACGCCACGATCACGGCCGCAGGCGCGACCGTCGCGGTCATCGGGACCGCAGCGATCGTGCGTGAGGTCAGACGGCGGCGACGTAATACCTGAACGCTCACGATAGCTTGACACTGTGGACACGGTGAGGCTTGCCGAGTTGCGGGACACTCCGCTGTCGGTGGACGAGGTGCTGAACGCTGTCGGCGATCCTGCCGCCGGGGGGATCTCGCTGTTTGTCGGCGCGGTGCGGGACCATGATCGCTGTCGGCCCGTGGTCCGGCTCGGCTACAGCGCGCACCCTTCCGCGTCGGCCGAGTTGCGGCATATCGCCGAGAAGGTCGCGGCCAGTTTCGGAGCCACGGCGGTCGCCGCCGTGCACCGGGTCGGCGATCTCGCCGTTGGTGACCTCGCCGTGGTGGTGGCCGTCTCCTGCCCGCATCGGGCCGAGGCGTTCGACGCGTGCCGGGCGCTGATCGACGATCTTAAGCGCAGCGTGCCGATCTGGAAGCACCAGGAGTTCGCCGGCGGCGAAAGCGAGTGGGTCAACAGCGCGTAGTCTTCCCCCATGTCCCGCCGACCCGCGACGCTGTTGGTGGCAGCAGCCGGAGTCCTGATCGCGACCATCGTCGCAGCGGTCGCGCCCGTTCCGTATGTCGCCTTGACTCCCGGGCCGACCCTGAACACGCTCGGCACGCTGAGCGGGAAGCCGCTGATCCAGGTCAAGGGTCATCCGGTCTACCCGGCCCCGGGCAACCTCAACATGGTGACCGTGTCCTTCCTCGGCGGCCCAGGGACCGGCTTCAACATCTTCGGTGCGCTCCGCGCCTGGCTCACCGCGGACAACGCGGTCGTCCCCGCATCCGAAATCTTCACTCCGGGCCAGACGTCGCAGCAAGTAGCCAGGGAAGACACGGAGGAGATGGCGAACTCCCAGGAGACGGCCACGGCGGCTGCGCTATGCCAGCTAAAGATCAACTTTAGGACGGTGGACACTGTTCAGGCCACGGTCAAGGGAATGCCCGCCGCTGGGGTGCTGCACCGGGGTGACGTCATCGTGGCGGTCAACGGCGAGCCGGTAACCTGCCGCGCCGATGCGGCGACCCTGATCAAGGAGCGCAAGCCCGGGGCCCCGGTGCCGCTGACCGTCGCGAGGCACGGCAAGACCGGGCAAGTGCGGCTGAAGACGGCCGATGTCCAAGGGCAGCCCGAGATCGGCGTGCAGATCGTGGAGAGCTTCGTCTTCCCCTTCGACGTGACGATCAGCGTCGGGGACATCGGCGGCCCCAGCGCTGGCCTGATGTTCGCGCTCGGCATCATCGACAAGATCACCCCGGCTAACCTGACGGGTGGCAAGTTCATCGCGGGGACCGGCGAGATCGAGGCTAACGGCACCGTGGACCCGATCGGCGGGATCCAGCAGAAGATGGCAGGCGCGCGCGCGGCCGGCGCGACGATCTTCCTGACTCCGGCGGCGAACTGCCCGGACGCTGCCAGAGCGGTGCCTGCCGGCTTGCGCCTGATCAAGGTTGAGTCCCTGGCCGGTGCCATCGCCGACCTTGATGCGCTGAAGGCAGGCAGGCCGGTCCCCTCGTGCTGAGGCCGCGCAGGACGGCGGCGCGGCCGGCGCGAGGAACGCCGAGAAGACGGCGGCACCGGGAACCGATGGGGGAACCTAGCGGGATACCGGTATGTTGCCGTCAGAGAATCCACATTCGCGTGCGAACGGGCGTGAGCATGGCCTGGCCGCGCCAGGCCGCTCCTGGGCCGCGCTGGGCCGCGCTGAACCGCTCCTGGGTGCCCGAGGTGAGGTAAGGGGGAGGCCGTGGCCTTCCGATCCGCTGGCCGCTCCCGGCCGTCAGGCAGCCATGCCATCGTGGCACCCCGGTGGCTGAGATACGTGATTGCGGCCGTGTTCTCGGTGCTGGCGCTGATCGTATTCATCAGCGTCGGCGCCGGGGTCTGGACCGACTTCCTGTGGTTCCGGTCGGTTCACTACAGCTCGGTTTTCGACACCACATACGGTGTCAAGTGGGCGCTGTTCGCGGTCACCGCCGTCTTCGTGATGGCGGTGACCGGGCTGAACATCGTGCTCGCCTACCGGCTCCGGCCGCCGCACCGCCCGGTGTCGACGGAGCAGCAGGCACTGGAAGCGTACCGGCTGGTGATCGACCCGCACCGGCGGCTGCTCGCCGCGGTGGTCCTCGGGCTGATCGGGCTCATCTGCGGCCTGGCCGCGGCCGGCGGCTGGCGTACCTGGCTGCTGTTCGCGAACAGGACCTCCTTCGGGGTCAGCGACCCGCAGTTCCATCTGGACATCTCGTTTTTCGTCTTCGACTACCCGTTCATCCGAATGGCGCTCGGCTTCCTCTTCGCGACGGTCCTGCTGTCCGTGGTGGCCGCGGCGACCGTGCACTACCTATATGGCGGGCTGCGCCCGCATGCGCGCGGAGCACGCGCGACCGCCCGCGCCCGCGCCCACCTGTTCGTGCTGGTGGGCATCTTCGTGCTGCTCAAGGCAGTCGCCTACTGGGTGGACCGGTATGGCATCGACTTCTCCCAGCGCGGCGTGGTGCAAACCGGAGCGTCCTACACGGACGTGAACGCCGTGCTGCCCGCCAAGACCGTGCTCGCGGTGATCGCTGTGATCTGCGCAGCGCTTTTCTTCGCCGGCGCGATCTGGCGGAACTCGGTGCTTCCCGCCGTCGGGTTCGGGCTCCTCGTCCTGTCGGCAGTCATCATCGGGGGGGTTTACCCCGCGATCGTGCAGCAGTTCGTGGTGAAGCCCAACGAACTCGCCAAGGAACGCCCGTACCTCGCCCGCGAGATCGGCAGCACCCGCCGCGCGTACCAGGTCACGCGCGTGCAGGTGACGCCATATCCGGCGGAATCGGCTGAGCCGACGCCGCTGCTGGCCAGCCAGGCTGCCGCGCTCCCCGACGTGCGCCAGCTTGATCCCGGCGTGGTGTCCGCGGCGTTCCAGCAGCTTCAACAGGTCAAGGGGTACTACAAGTTCGACACCGTGCTCTCGATCGACAGATACCTGATTCCAGGGAACCCCACGGCGCAGGACATGATCGTCGGAGTTCGCGATATGTCCGGACCGCCGTCTGGCCAGGACAACTGGATCAACAGCCACCTGGTTTATACGCACGGCTTCGGTTTCGTCGCGGCGTCCGCGAACGCGACCACTAGCGGCGGGAATCCTTCGTTCACCGAAAGCGACATCCCGCCGTCCGGCGAGCTGAAGGTGGCCGAGCCCCGCGTGTACTTCGGCGAGCAGGAAACGAGCTACGCGATCGTCGGCGGCCGCCAGGCGGAACTCGACTATCCCAACCAGAGCCAGACCGGCCAGGCGAATACGACCTACCGCGGCGGTGGCGGGGTCCCGGTCGGCTCCCTGCTGAACCGGATGCTGTACGCGATCAAGTTCCGCGAGTTCAACATTGCGCTGTCCGGGGCCATCGACAGCAACTCTAAGATCATGTACATCAGGGACCCGCTGTCCCGGGTAGCCAAGGTGGCCCCGTTCCTCACCCTGGACGGCAACACCTATCCGGTGGTAGCGGGCGGCCACATCCTGTGGGTGGTGGACGGCTATACGACCACCGACAACTACCCCTACTCGCAGCGGCTGAGTCTGCAGCAGGCCAGCTCGAACAGCTACAGCCCAGGTGGCTCCGCGGTCGGTCCCGGCGACCAGGTGAATTACCTCCGCAACTCGGTCAAGGCCGTGGTCAACGCCTACACCGGCGCGGTCACGCTGTACCAGTGGGGCAGCGATGACCCGGTGCTCGACGCGTGGAAGAAGGCATTCCCGGGCGTGATCAAGCCGCAGACGGCCATCCCCGCCGATCTCCGGCCCCACCTCCGCTACCCCCCGGTCCTGTTCGAGGCGCAGCGAGAGATCCTGGCGCAGTATCACGTGACTCAGGCCCCCGAGTTCTACGGCGGCCAGAACTTCTGGGCAGTGCCCGCGGACCCCAGCGGCAGCTCACCCAACTCCTCCGCCCAGCCGCCGTACTACCTGACCATGACCATGCCCGGCGAGGGGCAGCCGGAGTTCTCGCTGACGACGTCCCTCACGCCACGGGGACGGGCCAACATGGCAGCGTTCATGGAGGTCGACAGCAACCCGCTGAGCCAGGGTTACGGCACGATCCGGGTCCTCCAGCTGCCCCAGGACACCACGATCCGGGGACCGCAGCAGGTACAGAACGACTTCGAGTCCAATGCCACGGTCGCGTCCGCGCTCACGCTGCTGCGGCAGGGCGGGTCCCGCGTGACCCAGGGCAACCTCGTCACCCTCCCCGTGGGGGGCGGCCTGCTGTACTTCGAGCCCGTGTACGTGTCCCAGGTGGCGACCGGCAGTTCCGGGTCCTACCCCACGCTGCAGGGGATGCTCGTCTATTACAACGGCCAGGTCGGTTATGGGTCAAACCTGGCCCGAGCGCTGCAGGATGTGTTCGGGGCCGCACCCTCGCAGGCCACCACGGGAGGCAGCGCGCCGGCGGCCGGCGGCCCTGCGCCGGGGAACGCGACTGTGCTGAAGTACCTGCAGCAGGCCGAGAACTACTACAACCAGGCGCAAGCGGCGCTCAAGAACGACAACCTGGCCGTGTACGGCAGCGACCTGGCTCTGATGAAGGCGGCGCTGGACAAAGCCACGGGAGCGGCACAGGGCGCGGCACCGGGCACGGCCCAGGGCTCCCCGGGGCCCGCTCCGTCGCCCTCCGCGCGGCCCTCGCCCTCCTCGTCCCCCAGCCCCTAGCCGGGGCGCGGCGGCGGCTGCCGCCAATCCGCGCGACGGCCGCGCCGCGTGGACACGCCGCCCCCGCAGAGGGCGTACGCTCGGTGCTGACGGACATCCAGAGCAAAGCTCGTCTGCTCGCGGTCTTGCACTCCTCAGCAGGCCGTGGCGAAAGGAGCCGGACCGGTCGTGGCGCCTCGTGTGCTTGTTGACGCGACCGCTGTGCCCGCAGACCGAGGCGCGCTCGGCCGTTATGTTGACGGGCTGGTCACCGCCCTGGGCGCAGCAGAAGCCAACCTGGCCGTGGCGTGCCAGCGAGCTGACGAGGAACGCTACGGGCGCCTGGTTCCGGACGCGCGTATCGTCGCCGGGCCGCCGGCCATCGCTCACCGGCCTGCCCGGCTAGCCTGGGAGCAGAGCGGCTTGCCGCTGGTGGCACAGCAGGTCAGCGCGGATGTCATCCACGCGCCGCATTACTCAATGCCGCTGCGGCCCGGCGCGCCCATCGTGGTGACCATCCATGATCTGACCTTCTTCACCGAACCGGACGCTCATAGCCCGGTGACCGCGACGTTCTACAAGGCCGCGATCCGGACTTCCGCCCGGAGGGCCACCCGGCTCATCGTGCCGTCCAAGGCCACTCGAGATGAGCTTGTACGCGTGCTGGGCGCCGATCCGACCAGGATCGACGTCGCCTACCACGGGGTCGATCACGCGCTGTTCCAGCAGCCTGCACAGGCCAAGCTCCGCCAGGTCTCCGACCGGCTCGGCCTGCACGGCAAGCCCTATGTCGCCTACCTCGGCACGCTGGAGCCGCGCAAGAACGTTCCCGCACTCATCAACGGCTGGGCCGAGGCCGTGTGTGATCTCCGCGAGCCGCCGGCGCTGGTCCTGGCGGGCGGCAGCGGCTGGAGCGAGGAAGTGGACGAGGCGGTCGCGAACGTGCCAGCTCACCTGCGCCTGGTGCGGCCGGGTTATCTGCACTTCACCGATCTCCCGGGCTTCCTCGGCGGAGCTCTGGTCGTCGCGTTCCCGAGCACGGGCGAGGGGTTCGGTCTGCCGGTGCTCGAAGCGATGGCGTCAGGCGCGCCGGTGCTGACGACGCACCGCACTTCGCTTCCCGAGGTGGGAGGCGACGCCGTGGCCTACACCGAGCCCGACGCCGACAGCATCCGCACGGCGCTGCGGGCCCTGCTCGACGACCCGGCCCGCAGGGAGGCGCTAGGTGCCGCGGGCCATGCCAGGGCGCTGGAGTTCACGTGGGCCGCGTCGGCCGAAGCGCACATGGCATCCTACGAGCGCGCGGCGACGCACGGACGCGAGTAGCCCCCGCGGCGGCGCGGCGTCCGGGCCGGGCGGGGCCTGGCTGGCGCGGCCGGCTAGCGCGTGCTGCCGGGGCGCTGACGGGTCCTCCCGGCCGGCCGCGCGGCCCGGCCTAGGCTGGACGTCATGAGCGTTGACGGGTCCACCCCAAGCCCCCGCCGCCGGCAGCGGCCCAGGTCCGCGGATGCCGAGCCGGGGCCGTCCGGCGGCGCGGTGCGCCGCGGGCTCGCCCGGGCCAGGGACGGCAAGTCCCTGGACCAGGCGGAGGCGGCCACGCTGCTGCGTGCCCGCGGCGACCAGCTCAGCGAGCTACTCGGCTATGCATCGAGGACCCGCGACGCCGGGCTGGAGCGGGCCGGCCGGCCGGGGGTCATCACGTACTCCCGCAAGGTCTTCATCCCGCTGACCCGGCTGTGCCGGGATCGGTGCGGCTACTGCACGTTCGCCGCCGTGCCCGGCAGGCTCGACAGTCCCTACCTGTCACCAGATGAGGTCGTCGAGATCGCGGCCAGGGGGGCGGCGCTGGGCTGCAAGGAGGCGCTGTTCACCCTCGGTGACCGTCCGGAGGACCGGTGGCGCCAGGCCAGGCAGTGGCTGGACGCGCACGGGTACGACGACACGTTGTCCTACGTCCGCGCGATGGCCATCCGCGTGCTGGAGCACACCGGCTTGCTGCCGCACCTGAATCCGGGCGTGCTGAGCTGGCAGGACTTCCAGAGGCTCAAGCCGGTGGCGCCGTCCATGGGGATGATGCTCGAGACAACGGCGCAGCGGCTGTACGCCGAGCGCGGCGCCCCGCACTTCGGCAGCCCGGACAAGGATCCCGCGGTGCGGCTGCGGGTCCTTCAGGACGCCGGCCGCTCTAACGTCCCGTTCACGACCGGGATCCTGATCGGCATCGGCGAGACCTTGGCGGAGCGCGCTGACTCGATCTTCGCGATCCGCCAGGTGGCCCGGGAGTACGGCGGCATCCAGGAAGTCATCGTGCAGAACTTCCGGGCAAAGCCGGACACGGCGATGCGCGGGGTGCCCGATGCCGACCTGGCCGACCTGGCCGCGACGATCGCCGTGACCAGGCTGGTCCTCGGCCCGGCGGCGAGAATCCAGGCCCCGCCGAACCTGATCGGCGACCAGTACGGGACGATCCTGGCCGCGGGCATTGATGACTGGGGCGGGGTGTCTCCGCTGACCCCCGACCACGTGAACCCGGAACGCCCCTGGCCGCAGATCGAGGACCTGGCCGGGCATACCGCAGCCTGGGGCTTGCGGCTCGCCGAGCGGCTCACCATCTACCCGGGCTACATCCGCGAGCCGTGGCTCGACCCCAGGCTCGGCCCGCACGTGACGGCGCTGGCCGACCCGGCAAGCGGGCTGGCCCGCGAGGATGCGCGGCCGCGCGGGCTGCGCTGGCAGGATCCCGACGGCGGCTGGGGCGAGGCAGCGGGCCGGACCGACCTGCACGTCACGATAGACACGGCCGGCCGGGAATCGGACCGCAGGGAAGACTTCGCCGAAGTCTACGGCGACTGGACGGAGGTAGGCGCCCGGATCGAGCCCGCAGCCAGGCATTCGGAGCTGCCGGGAGCGCCGCGGCCAGGCTCGGCTCCGCCGCGGCTGCGCGCCGAAGTGCTCGCGGCGCTTCGCCGGGGCGCCAGCGACCCCGCGGGTCTGTCCGACGCCCAGGCGCTGGCGCTGCTCGATGCCGACGGCGCGGAGCTTGAGGCGCTCGCAGAGGTCGCCGACGCGCTGCGCCAGGAGGTGGTCGGCGACGAGGTGACCTACGTGGTCGACCGCAACATCAACTTCACGAACGTGTGCTATACCGGCTGCCGGTTCTGTGCCTTCGCTCAGCGGCGCACCGACGCCGACGCCTACACGCTGTCGCTCGCGCAGGTCGCAGACCGCGCGCAGGAGGCATGGCAGGCCGGGGCTACCGAGGTCTGCATGCAGGGCGGCATCCATCCTGACCTGCCGGGCACTGCCTACTTCGACCTGGCCGCGGAGGTGAAGCGGCGCTGCCCGCAGCTCCACGTCCATGCGTTCTCGCCGATGGAGGTGATGAACGGCGCGTCCCGCACCGGCCTGCCGGTCCGGGAGTGGCTGACGCGCGCCAGGGAAGCGGGCGTGGGCTCGCTGCCGGGCACGGCAGCCGAGATCCTGGACGACGACGTCCGCTGGGTGCTGACCAAGGGGAAGCTCCCGGCCGCAGCCTGGATCGAGGTGGTCACCACCGCGCACGAGCTGGGCATTCCCACCTCGGCGACGATGATGTACGGGCACGTGGACACGCCCGCGCACTGGGTGGCGCACCTGAGGGCGATCCGCGGTATCCAGGAGCGGACCGGCGGGTTCACCGAGTTCGTGCTGCTGCCGTTCGTCCACGCCAGCTCGCCGATCTACCTGGCGGGCCTGGCCCGGCCCGGCCCGACCCGGCGGGAGAACCGGGTGGTGCACGCCGTGTCACGGCTGCTGCTGCACGGCGCGATCAGCAACATCCAGTGCTCCTGGGTGAAGCTGGGCGATGAAGCCTGCTGCGTGATGCTCGGCGGCGGCGCCAACGACCTGGGCGGCACGCTCATGGAGGAGACCATCAGCCGGATGGCCGGCTCACAGAACGGCTCGTACAAGACCATCAGCCAGCTTGCCGCGATGGTCGCCCCGACCGGGCGGCCGATGCGGCAGCGGACTACCACCTATCAAGACCCTCCGGCGGAACGCATAGCAGCGGCGTCGGCCAGCGACGGAGTCTGCGCGGCCGTCCGGGGTTCGACGAGGCCGCCACTCCCGCTGGCGGGCGCCTGAGCCCCGTGGCGGTCACAGGGTCATCAGGAACCTCTCCGGGTCGCGGCC
>Ga0335078_10001579_pt1 | contig 34321 bp, 27 predicted proteins | sample Lox_Sample_32_FD_206711 | JGI IMG/M metagenome (GOLD analysis project Ga0335078, IMG submission 206711) | Soil microbial communities from Loxahatchee National Wildlife Refuge, Florida, United States - Lox_Sample_3.2 | ecosystem: Environmental > Terrestrial > Soil > Wetlands | place: USA...
AGGTATCTTGTGAGCCGGCGCACGCTCATTCCGTGCGGCGAAACAGCCCCACATAAGCCGCTTTTCCGCGTATATGCCCGGCCATCGCCTGCAGGATCGACATGCGGATCGCCTGCGGATTGGGATTCGGGTCTTGCGGCCCCTGCGGGGGAACCTTGATGTCGAGCATGGTATCGAGCGCATACAATTCCATCACATAGTGATGGATCGGACCCGTCGCGGAGGCGCCCGGACCTCGATAGCGCGACCCGCTGACGCTGATCTGCCGGGTGCCGTCCGCCAGTTCAAAGCCGTCCGGCTGCCCTTGCGCGATCCCGGTCGCGCTCGCGGGGATATTCCACAGCATCCATTGCACCAGATCGTCGGTCGAGTTCGGAACTACAGTGTCCGCGTCGTGAAAGATCAGCACGAAGCTGGCCGTGCCGGCCGGCGGTGAACTCCACTGGATCGCCGGCGATATTTCCGGACCCGCTTGCGAGTAGCGCAGCGGAATCATTCCTCCGTCCGGCCACGCGGTGGTGATCAGGGTCATGGTCTGGAATCCGCCTCCGCGCCCGCCCCGGCCGCCTCCGCCGCGAGCGCCCTGCGGAGGTGCGCCTCCCTGCGCATCCGCAATCCGCGCCAGGCCGCATACGATTGTCAGAAGCAACGTCGATCGCAAAAACCGCACAAATCCTCTCCTCGCTACCGTTTGAACTCCGGATGAGCGTTTAGCCAGGCTTCGTATCGCATACGCAGCGTCTTCACCGGGTTCAGGTTTTCGCCGGCTTTGATTTGGAAAGCCGGACCGTGATTTGGTTGAGAGACGGTGACATACATCGCGTACCTGCCGTTGTTATGCGAGTTGGGCTGATCGGCGGGACCATCGGTGTCTTTCGGATCCGCCGCCAGGATATAGGCAACCAGCGATGTCCGATTGGTGCACGGAATGGAAGCGCTCGCGGCCGGAACCGCCGGCGCCTGGCAGGTGCAGCGGCTATCGCCTCCCGCCGCGTCCGCGGCTTCCATCGCCGCCATCACGCGGTCGGTCACACCTCCCGAGGCCGCCAGGAAAGCCTTCACGGCGCTCGGAACCACCGCCCCTGATCGCAGAATATTTCCCTGGATCGAGTAGAAGACCTCGGTGCCGGGAACCTGGCCGTGCATGTCCTGCGTGACAAAGCCGTTGGTCAGCCCCGAATGGCCGGCCATCCGCCCCTGAAGGTCGACGATCCCGAACTGCCGCGTTTGAAATGCCGGGTCCTGGCTCAGCAGTTCGATAATCCTCGCCGGGTCGGTGCCGCGCCGCAGTTCTTCGAAGACCAGCGTCTGATTCTGATGCGTGGCCGAGTCCACTCCGGCTTGGCAGGCGGCGACGCCCTTGCCTGGCACGACCACGGCCTGCACGTCCTTCAGAAAATCGTCCGTCGTTCCGGTGCAAGTGGACGACGCGATGACCACGCGTCCAGACGCCCGATCGACGGCAATCACCGACCACGTGCCGAATGCCGACATCGGGAACGCGGCGAGACATGCAAGCAACACCGCCGTCCTGCGGATTCCCATTGTTCCCCTCCAGTTCGCGCGACTCACGCGTGTGGCTCGCAAACTCTGAAGCTGTAGGATTGTACCGCAAAATGCGTGCCGCCATCCCGCGCGGCCATCATTGATATAGGGTTCTTGTGAAGACCTCGAGGGCCGCCCAGTACCGCGGTTTGCGGTAAGCGCCGCCGGATGTCAGCAGCCCGAGCTTGGCGCGCCGCAGAGCGCTCACCGGCGATTGGCCGGAAGCCAGCTCCCCATAAAAGCTCCTCATCAGACTGGCGGTGGCGCGATCGTCTATATCCCATAACCCGGCTACGACGTTGTGCGCGCCGGCGCTCAGAAACGCCCACGAGAATCCGGTCAATCCTTCTCCGTAGTAGGTCCGGCTGCCCGCCGTCTGACAGGCCGATAGCGTCACCAGCTCCGCGGTCAGAGGCTGCTGCAGAATCTCCCTCGCGTAGAGCTTCCGCGTCTCGGGCGATCCGGCCAGCACGATCGCCGAATCGAGCGGCGACTCGCGATTGGCCACCGCGTGCGCGGCAAAATGCAGCGTCGAATAGGTTTCCGGGTGGGAGGCAAGGTAGGCTGCCGGCGTGGCTCTGGAAGATACGAAGACGTTCTTGTCCGCGAAGTGGCTCTCCACCGCCTGCAGCTCCGCGCCGGCGTGGGGCAGCGGCTGGAACTCCGTGCCGTCATAGCCGGGATCTCCGAATACCAGCAGACGGCGGGTCTGGACGAGGGGGGATTGCCGCAATAGCGCCAGCGATGGCGCCACGGAAACGGCTGCCTCTTCAATCCAGTAATGGTCGCCGTTCTCGTCCGGCAAAGATTCGAAGTTGAGCTGATGGAGCACCCCGTCCGGCTCGATGACAACATTGCTGCCTTTCGTCACGTGATAGTGCGCTCCGAAGAGATTCGCGAACAACCATTGGCCCGTCTCGTTCCGATTCTCGATTGGATTGTCGCCCCGCTGGATGGAGTCGCTATAGCGGCGGACTTGCGCTTCAATCTCCGGCGCCGGCGGGAGCGTGAAGCTGTGAAGTCCAGCCGCGTCGATGACCCACAAGAGCGACCGCTTCGGCGCCAGCCAGTAGGAAAACAGGATAACCCCCGAAGACCGGGCCTCCTGCTCGAGCGATTTCAGATCTGCCGCGGCACTCCGGTCGTCCTGGCGATGCAGTTTCTCCGCCAGCACCCGCGCGCGGCTGGACTCCGCCACGTGAAATGCCGCGGCGGCATCGCCGCGATCGAACAAAAAATCCACGTAATCGTGATAGAAATCGATGAGGTTGGCGGCGAATGAGAATTTGGATTCTTCCTGCCAGAGTCTGGCGCGCTCGTCGTCGATAACCGCCGCCGCGCTCCCATACTCGTGCTCGGCCTTGTATACGGAGCCTTCGTCGCGATAGAGGGAAGCCAGCCCGGCATGGCAACGGAACTCCGCGACCGGATCCTGCAGCCCGCGGCTGGCCGTCAGGCCGTCGGCATAAACTCGCTCGGCTTTCGCATACTCGTGACCGGCCGCCGCGATGGCCGCCGCCTGAATCCTGTGATTGAGAATGATGTCGCGCTTGCCGACCTTCTCCGATAACGCGATCCCCTCGGCGTTCAACTCGCGCGCCGAAGCCAGGTCGCCCCTCCGCAGCGCGATTTGCGACATATCATCCAGAACATTGGAGAGCCACTCTTTGTCGGTTTCGGGGTTTCCCAGAAGCCGCGCCTGCTCGTAATATGCAGCGGCTTTCGACAGGTCGCCCGACCGGTACCACGTTTCTCCCAACAGGACCAGGAGGGGCATCTGGTAGACGCGATCATGCAGAGCTTCCGCGAGGGCCGCGGCGTCGTTGAGCTTTTTCGAGGCACGGTCGAAGTCGCCCAGATTCATGTATGCCGCGCCCAGATTGCCCAGGGCGACCACGAGGGCGCGCTGCATGCGGTTGCGGCGCGCCAGGTCGCTGGCGCGGGTCAACCAGTTGAGCGCTTCGTCAAACCGGTAACGTTGCAGGTCGAGGAAACCCAAGTCGCTCAGCGCATAGGATTCGATAAGCGAGTTCGACCCCTGTACCGCCGCCAGCGCCTCCGACAGGCTCACCTCCGCCTCCGCCATCCTGTCGTCCGTTTTTTGCAGGAGCATGCCGCGCGTGAGCTCGATTCTCCCAACGATGTCGCGCGCCGATTGGGGTACGAGCCTTTGCGCCGCCGCTAGCGATTGCTCCGCCAGGTCGTCGTGCTTGTTTCTGAGCTGAGCCAGCGCTAAGTCAGCCAGGCGGCGCGCTTCGTCGTCCGGAGATCGGGCGGCCTCATTCAGCAGCGGAAATGCATCCTGGATTCGGTCGAGCTCGATCAGCGATTCCGCCTCGAGCAGGCGAAATCGCTCGCACGCCTCTATTTGCCGCTGCGGGCACCAGGTGCGGGATCCGGTTTGCGCCTCGGCGCGCGCCTCCTGAAATTCGGCGCGATTGAACAACTGGGTGGCGCGGTCATAGGTCGCCGCCCAGGACGCTCTAACGTGGTCGCCCGCGCTGAGCAAGGACCCGGCAACAATAATCGCTACCCGGTAGTAGGCGGCCATCCTATTCCGTCGCTGCAACCGAGCCCGACACAGACCGCGGCACCGGTATCGCTGCCGAGCGCCAGGCGCAGCATCGTCAGATGCTGCTGGTGCCTCTCTTGCGGATGCACCCAGGTCCACTCCGCATAAAAGATAGTCCCAAAATTTTTAATGTAAAAGGGTTCCGGGATGGCTCCAGGCTGAAGGGTTTCGTCCCGGTCGCGTTCTCCCCGGAAGAACTCATCGGTGACTTCGCCTGTCGCGGAAAATGCCGGCGGAAGCGCGACTTGCAGCCGTTCATCATCGATCTGAAGATTTCGAATGATGCTGCCGGCGGGTGAAATCCGCGGCAGGCAGCTTTGCGGATACGATCGGCTGTCAAAGACCGACTGCAGCCGGCAGGTGACTTCATCCGCCCGCAGGAGTTTCGCAATTCGCAGCCCGAAAACCTGCGCGGTGAGGCTGGTCGTAAAAACACCGTTTTGCTCGCCGGCTATGATCTCCGTGCGCGCGGAATCGTACTGAATCTCGTCAAACAGGGCGAACTTCTGGTTGGTGGCAACCGTGTGGCCGCTCGAGCCCGCATACGTCGAAATAGCCAGATGGTCTCCGAGCTCCTGGAAGTACGGCTTCCGGATGCTGCCGCGGAGCGCGGTAGCGTTCGCCTTGTACAGGTACTTCTGCATCTTCGTAATTTGTGGGAGCATTGGCGTTCCTCTCATTATTAACGGCGGTTTTGTGATTTACAAGCCGAAGCTGCGATTCCACCGGAAGAACCGGTTTCCGGCTTCGGTAGTCAGCGGGCCGGAACTCGCAGCCTGCAGGAGCCCAGGCTCTCTCGCGCGGCCGCGTTTACCCCGGTAACGGTCACCTGATATTCACCCGCGGGCAGACGTTCCAGCGGAACCCGCCAGTTCAGGGAATCCGATCGGCCGGGCGCACTGAGCTCCCCCGAGAGAACCGGACTTCCAGCCCGATCGATGGAAAAGAAATAGTGCTGGTACGTTTCCGGCAGATCGAATGTCAGCACCAATGGACGGCGCGACGCCTGCACTTGCTGGGCGGACCCGCCGCTCCCGCGCGTCGTTCCGAGCACCGGTACGACGTCGACCGTCTCGGCAGCGGTGAGGTCTACGTTTGAAGACGGCGTCCCCGGATGACTACGGACGGCCTCGTAGCCGATCCCGGCTACGAATACGATATTGAGAGCGGCCGACAAAGCCAGCGCCGGGATTGGCCGCCACCGTAACCATGACCAAGTCCGAACCGGCCTGCCTGCCGGAAGCCTCTCGCGGAAAACCTCGCGTGCGTTCTCGGCGAAAGCAGCCGACATTTCGACGTCCTGCATGCAAAACGAACAGTCTGCGAAATGCTCTTCGAACGCATCGCGCTCGGAAGGCGTCATTTCGCCCAAAGTGTATCGGATGGAGGCATGATCCTGAGTTGCCTGTTGGTGATTCATTGCGCGAAGCCCTCGTCCATTGCGATATCCCAACAAAATTCAATTAACAGAACAGCGTACGCGCCTGACCCGGAAGGCCCTGTTTCCGCAGATACGCCTGCGCGAACCTCTCCTTGGCGCGATGCAGCAATACGCGAAGATACTCCGACCGCACTCCGAGTCTTTTACAAACCTCCTCCCGCTCGGTTTCTTCGAAGAATACAAGGCGCAGAATTTCCCGGTCTTTTGATCCCAATCCTTCCAGAACCTCGGCCACAACCTGTTTTCGCTGTTCGGTGATCAAGGGGGCATCCATGTCGATGCGTTCGTCGATCGGTTCCTGGGAATTGGAAGGCGCCGATGGATTCCGGCTGAGTTTGTGAAGGAATTCCAGCATCACGTTGTTGCACACCGAGCTGACAAATGCTCCGAATCGTTCCGGCTGCGCCACGCCCGAACCCTTGCGCAGCGCCTTCAGGACGCGAAACATCGTCTCCTGCTGGATGTCTTCGGCCAGCGGTTGCGGAAGCTTGCGAGCCCGCAGCTTCAAGGCGATGAATTTACGAAAATACTGGCTGAAATGAGACTCCGTGGCCGGGTCTCCCTCCGTCAGGCGACTGACGTACGCTTCGTCGAATGTCTGAAATTCCAACCTATGGCCGTCCCTGTCCCACTCATTATATAGATGGAGCTGCGGCCTCTCGAAGCGTTCCGTCAGGCGGCTCGATGTAGTTGCTGTCGCCACTCATCAGGTAGTTCGACAATCGGCCGATCCGTTTCACCGCCCTCCGGTATTTCCCGGCTAGTACGCTCCGTCGCGACTGCGTGCAACGCGATGCCGCCCCGCCTCACTACCGTACGTATGGCAACACAACTGGTTCCCGCACCCGAGTCCAGCGGTAAACGCCCGCGTGGCAGATTGTATCCAATCCAGCTCTCATTTTCCTATATCGCGCTCCGGCGCGGACAAGTGATCCAGCGCGGATGGGGCGAGACGACGGAGATGAGCAGCACCCATATCCGCGTAAAGCGCATCCAGGGCCTCAACCCCGGCGTGACACAGATGGTCATGTCCATCGCCTGGCCTGCCAAGCTGCCCGATGGCACCGGCCTGCAACTGGTGGTTCAGGTGCGGCCGGACACCGGTTGGCTTTGGATGGCGAATTTCAGTATCCAAAAATACGAGTTCCGCACGGCTTCGAAGAATATGCAAGGTTTCGGTATGCGCCTCGGGCTGATGAAAGCCCGTGAAGCGGATGACCCGAAGCAGCCAGCGTCGCAGCGCCCCGAGGTTGCGGCTGGGGCCGCGGTGTAGATGTCTTCGGCAGGCGGTCTGCGGCGCGGGGTCGACTCCCGGCCGCCTCAGGGCCTTCCCCACTTGTGTTTCCGCTGCCCATGACGGAGAATAGTGCATCTTTCGATGCTAGGGGAAACCGTCTCCCATTACCGGATTTTGAGCCGGTTGGGCCACGGGGGTATGGGTGTCGTCTATACCGCCGAGGACACCCATCTCGGCCGAAAAGTCGCGATCAAATTCTCCAACGCGCGCCATGAAACCAGCCAGTTTCGTGCGCGGTTCTTGCGCGAGGCCCGCTCCGCTTCCGCGCTCAACCATCCGAACATTGCCGAGGTCTACGACTACGGCGAGGGTCCCGATGGCGAACCCTTCCTGGTTATGGAACTGGTGCCGGGCGAAAACCTGCACGAGCATCTGCGAGGCGGTCCCCTGTCAATGATGCAGGCATGCCGCGTCGCCGAACAGGTCGCCGATGCCCTCGGTGAAGCGCATCGGCATGGAATTGTGCACCGCGATATCAAACCTTCCAACATCGTGATCAACGATCGCGGACAGGTGAAGGTGCTCGATTTCGGGCTGGCGAAATGCTACGAGACTCAAGCCCCGGCAGTCGAGGAAGCCGACCCGACCATCACCAGCATCGAGACCACCGAAGGGATCGTCCTGGGAACTCCTCAGTACATGTCTCCCGAACAGGCCGGGAATGGCGAGGTCGGGCCGCAAAGCGACCTTTTTTCGCTGGGCGCAGTGCTGTACGAGTGCCTGACGGGCCGGAGCGCCTTCACCGGCGCGAATTCGATCACGATTCTGGCGGCCGTGATCCACGTCGAGCCGCCCCCGCCGTCGGCGCTCAATGCCAGCGTTCCCGGGAAACTGGACCGCATTTGCCTGAAGGCCCTGCGCAAGAATCCGGAAGAACGATACCAGACCGCCGCCGATATGGCTGCGGATCTGCGCGCCGCCCGCCACGCCCTGGCCGATACCGCAACCCAGGAGACGGAACTGCTTCCCAGATCCGCCCGCAACGGCGCCGCTCCGGCCAGCAGCGCGCTCGCCACGCTGCGGACCCTGGCAGGCCCGCTGCGCCGGTCGCGCACGATGACGCTCGCGGCCACCGCATTGATTGCGGCCGCCGCCGTGATCGGGTGGCTGGTGCTCTCTCCCGGGACGTACCAGCCTTCCCCGAACGCGCTCCGCTGGTACCAGGCGGGCGTGGCCGCCCTTCGCGACGGCACTTATTACAAGGCGAGCAAAGCCCTGGAACAGGCGGTCAAACAGGACAGCGCTTTCGCCATGGCTCATGCGCGCCTGGCGGAAGCCTGGCTCGAGCTCGAGTACATCGATAGAGCCAACCAGGAAATGCTGCGCGCGGCTCCTGCGGGAACCCACCCGCGCCTGGCGCGGGCCGACGAGCAATACGTCCAGGCAATGAATCTTACTCTGACCGGGGATTTCGGCCAGGCGGCCGCGAAATTCCGGCAAATCGCGCGCGAAGCGCCGGAAGAGGCCAAAGCCGACGCGGACGTCGATCTCGGACGGGCATACGAAAAAAGCGGGAACCCCCGGGAAGCCCTGGCTGCGTATCAGGAGGCCGTTCAAACGCAGCGCCAGAATCCCGCGGCCTGGCTGCGTCTGGGCATTCTCTACGGCCGCCAGACGGATCAGCCAAAAGCCGCCCAGGCTTTCGACCAGGCGGAGCAGTTGTACCGTACCTTGTCCAACATGGAAGGCGTAACCGAGACGTCGTACCAGCGCGGCGTGCTGGCGACTCGCGTGGGCCGGACGGAGGACGCCCGCCACGCCCTGCAACAGGCCCTCGAACTGGCCCGCAACACCGGCAGCCCTTCGCAACTGATCCAGATATTCCTGCAGTTGAGCGGCCTGGAGCTGCACATCAACAAGCTGGCGGAATGCCAGGCCGATGCCACTCAGGCGATCGAGCTGGCGCGCGCCGAGGGGCTGGAGAGCCTGGCTTCCAGCGGGCTGATCGCGCTGGGAAACGCGTACTTCCTGAGGAGCGAGTACGATCAGGCCGAGAAATATTTCGAGCAGGGCTTGACCTACGCGCGTTTGCACCGTTCCGAGCGGACCGAAGCGCGCGCTCTTCTGTCGTTGGGCAGCCTCGCTTTCCAGACCGGCCGCACCTCCGACGCCCAGAGTTATACCCGGCAGGCGCTTACCTGGTACGAGCGCCGCGGATATCAGAAGGAGACCGCCACCGCCTTGATTCTTCTCTCGCGCGTGGAACGGCGCAAGGGCGACTTGCCCGCCGCTCAGGCTTCGCTCGAAGACCAGCTCAAGGTGGCACAGAAATTGGGCGACATGGCGCAGGTCGCCCTGGCTCAGCAGGGCCTCGCGATTGTCATGGAAGGACAGGGACGCTGGCCGGAGGCATTGGCGAAATATCGCGAAGGATATCAGACCGCTCTTCAGTCCCACGACCACCAGAATGCTTTGTACAGTCTCCTCGACGCCGGCATCATTCTCTGGCAGCTCGGGCGGTATGACGAAGCGCGCCAGTCCTTGGACCAGATCGGACCGGACGCGCCTCCGGCCGCGCTCGCTTTGGCCGGCAATGCCCGGGCAGCCATGGCGCGCAGCCAACGCCTGTTTCCGGCCGCGCTGGCGGCCAGCCGGCAGGTGCTCACCCAGCCTGGCTTGGGCGGCGAAGCGCTGGTGCACGCCAAGGAGAACCTGGGGCTGGCCGAGCTGGCCTCCGGCCTGGCCCGCGACGGGGCTGTATCCATCGCGGAATCCGTGGCTCTGGCCGAAAAAGCAAACGATCCCTGGTTGATCGCCGATACCGGCTTGGCGAACGCCGCGGCGTCGCTGGCGGCCGGCAATCCGCGCCAGGCCCTCGAGGACGCCCTGGCGGCGCAGAGATGGTACAGCCGCGCCAGCAATCTGCCATTTGAATGGCAATGCTGGCTGCTGGCGGCGCGCGCCGAAAGCGCTCTCGGCGAGGCTCCGAAGTCGCGCGAGTACGCCGTCAACGCCTCGCAGCTACTTGCGGATCTCGGCCGGAAGTGGGACTCTGAGAGCTACCAATCTTATCTGGCCCGGCCTGATATTCAATACGATCGCGGTCAGCTTTCGCGGCTGTCCGCCGCCAAATGAAGGCTATGATATCTGAATCCAGTTTTTTTACTCGCGGGCACCTGCGTCCGGCTGCTATTGTGCTGCCGCTGCTTGCGCTGTTGAGCGGCGCCGTCTACCTGGCGGCTCAGCCCGGCGATACTCCTATCGTCATCGGCGACGGATCGCTGACCATGCAATCCGCGGTGCTCTGGTCCAGCTTCACGGGCCAGGGACATGCCCGCACGCACCCCCACGCCACCAAATCCATCACCAGCGTCGATATCACCATGCCGGCCCTGCGCCATACCGTATCCTTCTCGGGCGACCAGGTGGAAGTCGATGTCACCTACGCCAGCACTTTCCCGATCACAATTTCGACGACTAACGGGGGACGAAGGCTTGTGGTCGACACCGATTTCGGATCCTTCCACGCGGGCGCCGATGGAAACCACCTGGTCCACAATAACGCCTCGGGAACCATCACCAACGTGAAGGTGAAACGCAACGGCGCGGTGGTGTTCGACTCGCCCGCTTCCGGTCATACGACCGTCACCATTCACTACCAGTAGATGGTTGTAGCGCAGGCTGGCAGCCTGCCTGCCGCCCATTAGTGCCCGTCGTCGTCATCATCCGGATCCGTTGCCTTCCTCTTATCCTTGAGGAAGAAGCTCGCCGGTTTGGGTGCGCTGATGGTCTGGAACGTTCGCGGCGCTTTCGTCAGATCGAAGAAGCCGGTGAGGTCGTTCTTGGCCCGCGCGTCGGCGAAGTTCAGCGCGCCCTCCTGGATTCCGAAGTTCTGTTCGACGAACCGCAGGATGCTGCCGAAATCGTGCCGGTTGTTGTTGATATATCCGGCCTTGGTATATGCCGAGACCACCACCAGCGGCACACGGAATCCATACTGGTAGTCGCCCTCGGGCTGGCCGAGAATCGTCGGACGCTCGTGGTCATACCAGCCGCCCCAATCGTCCCAGGTAATCAGGATCGCCGTGTTATTCCAGTATCCGCTGTTGTTCTCGCACGTCGAGCTGTTGCCCACCGCGTTGACGATCGACGCCACCCAGGAGGGCCCGCCGCCGTCGTTACCCTCCGCGTGATCCGAGTTCTGGCCGGCAGGAATCACCCAGCTCACCGACCGCAGATTGCAATTGCCGATATCGCGCAGCACGTCGGCAGGTGTCAAATCGACGTTGCTGGTCCAATCCTGCCCCACGCATTTGCCTCCGGGCCCGGTCGATTGGCATATATGCTGGATGGCATTGGGCGCGGTCCAGATGGAGCCGGCGCTCGGCGTATAGTATCGCCACGTGAACATCGATCGCAGCACATCGGCCATGGTGATGTGCTCGAAACACGGATAAATCTTCTGGGTCTCTCCGGCGGGGCTGATCAGCTGCACGGTTGTGCCCGATTCGGCGATGCAGCCGGCGGTCTTGCCCGTTCCCGACATGTTCTCGGAAGCGAAAATTCCGGCCGCGTCATCGGCGGCGCTGGGCGCCGATGTCCCACCGAAAAGAAATTGGTGCGCCGGAAAACTGGGGCCCTGGTTGGTCTGGAACATGTAGTTCGCCCAGCCGTATTGCGTGGCCAGGTCGAGGTACGGATTTACCGTTCCGGTGGAATTGTCCACGTACCGGAACTGCGGTTTCGAAAGACAGGTGCCCGAGCACTTGATGCTGCCGGCGCCGTCCATCTTGCAGGCCCCCGTTATCGGATCCGTGTCGCACATCGCGGTGAATGCGGAATGGGCGTGGCTCAAATCGTATTTATTGGCCAAAAGCACCAGCCCGGGCTGAGTAACGCCGGTCGGGGAGCTCTTATCCAGCCAATTTGCCGTTTGAATGTTGTATTGCGACGCGGTGGGATTGGTGCTGCAGACAGCGGCCGACCCGTAAGGGGGCGCGCAGAGGCCCTGGAAGAGGTTATCCGGCGTACGGTTTTCCTGCACGATCACGATAATGTGCTGGAAATTCAGAATCTGCGCATTTGCGGCGATCGTTGCCACTCCGAGCAGCGCCAGGATCTTTACGGCGAGTTTCATACCTATCTCAACACCGGAGGCGCGGGGCGAGTTTCGGAGCCGCCGGTACCATTCGGTCCGAAATTTCTACTTAGGCGCACTTAGGTGGATCGGGCGCGTGGCGGCATCCGCTTCCGTCGGGATGCCGCGGCGCGCCATTGAATCAGCCGGCCAGCCGCTCCGTTTTTACAGCAAGCGGAACGTGACCAGTACGTTAATCAGCACCGGAACAGGCTTGCCGTCTTTCAGGCCGGGTTTGAACCGCCATGTCGAGACCGCTTTGATTGCCTGTTCATCCAATCCGAGCCCCAGGGACTGCAACACTTTACGGATCTGCGGCCGCCCATTCGGGTCGACCACCACCTCCAGCACTACCATCCCCTGCAGCTTGGCTTTGCGCGCGTCGTCGGAGTAATCGGGCTCCGGCCTGTAGGTCGGAACGGGGTTGATGAGCCCGCCGTGTCCGCCGACATAGATCGGTTGTCCGAATCCGCTACCCTCATTACCCGGTCCCGAGCCCTGGCCTTGGCCGGGACCCTGTCCCCCGCAGCAGCCGCTGCCGATACCGCCGCCGTTGCCGGTTCCATTGGAGGGAGGACCGATGACGCCAAACGGGTCGCCGATCTCGCTCTGTTTCACGTTGGTGATCCGCAATTCGCCGGTGATGTTCTCATCCATCGAGATTACCGGGTTCAGATTGTGAATCACGGCTACTGGCGGCACAAACTCCCGCGGCTTTGCATTGGCCTGCTTGCCGCGGTTTGCCTTTAGAAGCGAGCCGTCGCCGCCGCCTCCGCTGCCAGGGCGCGGTTGCGGCTGAGGACGCTCGTCGGCGGGAGCATCGAAGAATACCTGCTTGATATTGGTGAGCACGTGGCGTGGAATTTCCGGCTTGCTCAATCCCACCAGCACCACCACCCCCACCAGCGCGGCCTGAAAGCCCGCGGACATCAGAAACGACTTTTTCTGACGCCCGTACAGGCCCCAGATGTCCTTCACGGCCACCGGCCGCGATGTGATTTCGAGCGGCGGCAGTCGGGGCGCGTGAAGCAGGTCCCTGACGCTGTGGAATAGCGACCGGTACCACGGCAGATCGAGATTCTGCGTCGGCAGCAGCCGCTCTAAGTGCACGTCTGGATCAGACGGAGACGCAGCTCCGCCAATCGGGTTTTCCGCATTGGGCACTTTGCAACTCCTTCTTTGGGTCGAAACGTGCTAAAAATGCAGCACGTTAAGGTTGTATTTCTAGCATTGCCGCGGCAAGCCGTCACTTACCTTGCAACTGCTTATCCAACTCAAAAGGCGCTCAGTATCTAAGTGCGGGTTACTCGCGGCTTGTGGCTGGGTAGGCCACAGTGTGGGGGACTGTGCCCGTCGAACCTCTATTCCAGCGGATCCATTCGCGCCAGCCAGGCCGGGAGGGCGACCGCGATCACGCCAATGCCGGCAATGCTCGCGGCCAACCCCGGAACCCACCCCGAAGCGCTGCCGGACAGGATTCTGGCGTTCCAATCGTTGGAAAGAATGCCGCCCGCCTGCGCAGCGATGGCGCCGATCGCGGCCGCGATCGCCACGGCCGCGGCCGGCATGGTATCGGCCACCGCGGAATAGAGCAGCGTGCTCCAGCCGCGATAGGCCAGCGAGCAGGCCGCCGCCAGCACCATCAGCACGGCCCACGAACTGACAGCGGCGCTGAGCGCGATGCATGGCAGCACGACGCCACAAATGGTGAGCAGGACGGCGCGCGCTCGCGACGGCGCGGCTCCGCCCGCCTCCATCACCCAGGCGATCGCGCCGGTGAGCAGGCTGCCGCAAATGGCCGCGATGGAGATTACGAGTTGCGCTGTTCCACTCCCGTCCAAGCTCAAATGCATCGCCACTCGTGCGAACAGGGTTAGTCCCGCACCGAGGAAGTTCACCACCGGGGCGGTCAGGAACAGGCCCACGGCCAACATGAAGGTAGCCAGGACCGCGGTCCCCGAAATGTTCCATGACCGGGGCCTGCCGCCGGGCGCCGGCCAGACCAGAAAACACGCCAGAACCGCAATAACCGCCGGGATCGCCGATGCCGGAACCAGGACCCGCCAGGTCGCGCCCGAAGTCAGCGACGGGACGATCAGCCGGACCAGAAGCGAGGGCAGCTGCGCCACCGCCAGAAGCATTCCAATCGCCAAGGGACGCATTTGGGGAGCAAACCCGTCGCGAATCGCCAGAATGGCCGCGGGAAGAAGTCCGCCGCTGCATAGCGATACGGCCGCGAAGGCCACCGTCAGTTCCGTGGAATCCGACGCCAGGCCGGTCGCCAGGGCCGCGATCGCCACGCCCGCCAGCGACACCAGAAAGCCCGTCCGCGCTCCGCTGACAGTAGTGACGATGGTCATCACCACGTAGCCGGCCATCAGGCTGTAGGCCGCAATCGAGAACATCCAGCCTATCTGCATCGAGCCCATGCTCATGTCTCGACTGATGCCGACCATCGACGTCGCCCGCACCATCCCAGGCAGCCCCGCCGAGAACATCCCCAGCGCCACCACAATAAGCGCCGGCCATCCCATCCGCGCGTCGTACACCGGCTTTGGCTCGACGCCCCAGGCTGCCGGGGCAGGGTAGCCGGCGGCGAATGCCGTGCCCGATGCTTCCAGCACTCGCGAATACCCGGCGATCTTCACCCAGTAAATGATCCAGCAGACGAATGCCGCGAAACCGGCGAAAATCCCCAGGATCGGAATTACCGACGCCACTGTCAGGCAGCACATCGCGATTCCGACGCCCTTACCGAACCCCTCCTGCGGCGACGCGGGAATTATCTCGCGCGCCGCGAACTCCCGTTCGATGGATTCCGAGATGCGCGAGACCATGAGGAACTGCCAGATCAGATTGAAGAGCGGGACCAGGTACAGCCAGACCTGTCCCGGTGAGATTTCGCGGTTCTGCGGCGCGCAATTCTCGATTGCGCTCCGCATCGAGAGCAGGAACAGGACCTGGAACGCGATCCCCAGCGTGGTTGTGGCAACCACGATTGCGAGAAAAGTATCGGTCATCCCCTCTGTTCTACTACAAGTGCGCGACCACGCCGGACGCAGCCCGGCTGTTGTGAAAATCTCGATCGGCCCCTACGTATACTGAAATATGCGGCCGTCTCCGCTCCGGCCGCGCGCCATGGAACGACGGGAATGGAAAAGCAGTCTGGTCTACGCGGGCCTCTTGGCCGCGGCGCTGGCCGTAGGTTTCGTGGGCGCGACTTTTTTCGCTCTCGATGACACGGCGTACGATTTCATGATGCGCCGCTTCCCTCCGCGGCCGTGGCAGCCGCAATCGGCGATCCTGGCCATCGATGAGGCTACGCTCTCGGCCTATGGAGGCAGCGCCGGAATGCGCCGGGCGCTGGCCGACGCCTTGCCGATCGTCGATGAGGCGCGCCCGCGAGCGGTGGTGATCGACGTCATTCTGGCCGACAAAGGAAGCGATCCGGGGGTAGACGGACGGCTTGCCAAGGCGCTTTGCGAGACGCCCAACCTAGTGCTCTCCGCCGACGAACTGCCGAACGGCTGGGACCTGCCGCGGCCGGAGTTCACCTGCAACGGCACCGCCGCCGTGGGGCACGTGCACGCCGCTCCCACTGAAAACGATTCCATCACGCGCCAGATTCCGTTGTTCAAGCGCCTGGGCCACGAACGGCGCTGGGCGATTTCCATGGAGGCGTTCCGGCTGAGCCGCGGCGCGGCAATCATGGAAGGGAGCCTCGCCACCGACCCCGTTACCGTCGGTAACACGGATATTCCCATCCCCGACCGGAAAACGAAGTATGATCCCGAGGGCGATGGCCGCCTTCTGCGCATCCAGTTTCTACCGCCCGGAATGTCGATTCCGCGCGTCTCGCTGGCGGGTCTGGTTCACAACCCCGATCTGGCGCGACAACTCGCCGGCAAGGTGGTCTTCGCTGGCGTCACGGCCATCACGGAGCTGCACGACCGGCTGATTACCCCGGTTTCGGTTTCGCGCCAGATTCCCGGCATCGAACTGCACGCCACGGCATTCGAAACCCTGGCGCAGGGCATCTTCTTCGCCGATGTCAGCGATCAAATGGAGTTCCTCGTCTGTCTGGCGTTTACCATCGCCGTTGGGCTGGCGTTCCGATTCCTGCCGGGCTGGTGGGCATACAGCGGCGGCGTGTTCGTGCTGCTGGTCTCGATGATCGTGCCGTGCCTTTTCTTCAAGCAACGCTTGATTTTTCCGTTTTCGGCTTCGGTATCAGTGGCGTGGGCTACGTTTCTGACGGCGGCGGCTTATTATCACCTGGTAGTGCGGCGGAACTGGCATATCGAGCGCGCCTCGCGCACGCGCTATCAGCAGGCGATGCAGTTCGTCACCCACGAAATGCGCACGCCGCTTTCCGCCATACAAGGCTCCAGCGAGCTCATTTCACGGTTCCCCCTCACCGAAGACAAGCGCAAACAGGTGGCGCTGCTCATCAATTCCGAATCGAAGCGGCTGGCGCGCATGGTGGAAGTCTTCCTCAACGTGGAGCGGCTCTCCGCCGGCCAGATGGAATTGAAACGCGAAGTCATCGAAGTGAAACCGATGGTAGATGTCTGCGTCGAGCGCGCCCGCCCGCTGGCCGATCGCAAACAGATTTCGCTCACGCTCGAACCCGTTTCCCCCGGCCTGCTGCTCTCCGGAGATCGCGAACTGATGGAGTACGCCTGCTACAATCTGCTTACTAACGCGGTAAAATACTCGCCCCGGGAAACTCATGTCGCCGTCTCCGCCCGGGGCCGTGATGGAAGTGTCCGGATCGCTGTTCAGGATCAGGGCATCGGCATGGACCAGAAAGAAGTCCGCCAGATTTTCCAGAAGTTCTATCGCACCAAAAAAGCGGAGGAATCGGGTGAAGCCGGCACCGGAATCGGGTTATCCATCGTCCAACAGATTGTGGAACAGCACGGCGGGCGCATTGACGTTGTCAGCGAACCCGGCGTCGGCTCCTGCTTCACGCTCGTGATTCCAGCCGTGGCAGCGGAACGATCCTGATGCACAAATTACTGTTAGTGGAAGACGATCCCGCGTTGCAATTCACCATCCTGACGGCCCTGGAGGCGAAAGGATATGCCGTGGACGCCGTGTCCACCACCGGCGAGGCCATGGCCCGGCTGGCCGGCAGCTCTTACCCGATCGTAATTTCCGATATCTATATCGATGAGCGCACCGGCCTCGATGTGCTTCAGGCCGCCAAGCGGAACGATCCTGGTTGCGCCGTGATCCTCATGACCGGCCGCGGCACCATGGAGACGGTCATGGCCGCCACCCGCGGTGGTGTCTTCGATTACATTGCCAAGCCCTTCGATCTCGATGTCATCCTCAACGCCGTGGAGCGGGCCCTGGGGTCGCGCAACGGCGGCGAAGACGAGGTCGAGGAAGAGGAGCTGCCCGAGACCGAGATGATCGGCAATTCGCCGGCCATGGTCGAGATTTACAAAATTGTGGCGCGCGTCGCGCCCACCGACGCCACCGTCATCCTGGAAGGCGAAACCGGCACCGGCAAGGAGCTGATCGCCCGCATGATCTGGCGCAACAGCCGGCGCGCCAACCAGACGTTCCAGATTGTGGACTGCGGCTCCATCGCGCCCACGCTGCTCGAAAGCGAGCTCTTCGGCGCCATGCGCGGAGCCTTCACCGGCGCCGACCGCGACCGCATCGGCGTTTTCGAAGCCGCCAACCGCGGCACCGTATTGCTCGACGAAATCGGCGAAATCGAGCCCAATTTTCAGTTGGCGCTGCTGCGGTTTCTCGAAGGCCGTGAAGTCCGCCCTGTGGGCTCGTCGCGGCCCAAGGAAGTGGATGTGCGCGTCATCTGCGCCACCAACCGCGACCTGCAGCAGTTGGTCGACGATGGCAAGTTTCGCGAAGACCTCTGGTACCGCCTGAACACGGTTCGCATCTCCATTCCTCCGTTGTGCGAACGGCGCGGCGACATCCCCCCCTTGGTGCGCTTTTTCGTCAACAAGTACAACGGCAGGTACGGCCGCGAGGTGAAGCTGATGGAATCGGGCATCCGCGTTCTGCAGGATTACACCTGGCCCGGCAATGTTCGTCAATTGCAGCACCTGGTGGAGCGGCTCACGATCCTTGCCGATCGCATCGATGCCGACGCGGTCCGCAACGCTCTCACCGTGATGGAGTCGCGCGACAAGCCCGTGGAGACTCTGGCCGATGCCGAGGAAGAGCAGATTCGCCGCGTTCTGTCGGCTACCGGCGGCAACAAGAGCAAAGCCGCCCAAATCCTCGGCATCGAGCGCAAGACCCTCTACCGCAAACTCGAACGCATGAAGCTGTAAGCCCGGCGAAGAGTCGCGAGCCGCATGTATCATGGGGAGTCTATGCCTACCGCCCCTCACGTCGAGACTCACTTCCAGGCATCCGAGACGGTTCGTGACGTGGTCATCGGCATGTCCGACGGGCTGACGGTTCCATTCGCGCTGGCCGCGGGCTTATCGGGTACGGTTTCGCAGACCGGAATCATCGTGATCGCCGGACTGGCCGAAATCGCCGCCGGATCGATCGCCATGGGTTTGGGAGGATATCTCGCCGCCCGCACCGACCGCGATCATTTTCTCTCCGAGCGCGCCCGCGAATATCGCGAAACCGTCGAATTGCCCGATCGGGAGACCGAAGAGGTCGCCGAAGTGTTTCGCGGCTACGGCATGTCGGAGGAAGATATGGCGCCGGTCGTCCAGGCCATTTGCTCCGACCAGAAAAGGTGGGTGGACTTCATGATGCGCTTCGAGCTGGGTTTCGAAGAGCCGGACCCCAGGCGCGCGCGCAATAGCGCCGCCTGCATCGCGGCATCTTATATAGTGGGTGGATTGGTGCCGCTGGCGCCGTACATGTTGATGGGCGAGCTCTACACCGCGCTGAGGGTCTCGGTTGGCGTCACTCTGGCGGCGCTCTTCGTCTTTGGATTCGTGAAAGGCCGCTTGACGGGCATTTCACCGTGGCGCGGCGGTCTGCAGACCGTCTGCATCGGCGGATTGGCGTCGGCAGCCGCTTTCGGTCTGGCAAAATGGATCGGTCATTGACAGCTATGTGGGCCAGGTTCTCAGGATGCTTGCGGGGCAGGTTTTTAACCTGCGGCGGATTTTCAATCCGCCCAATGTTGCTCTTCGTCCTCGCCCCCTTCCTCCATGCCGCCATCGCCCCTGCCGATTGGGTTCCCGCCCGTTGGCCGTTCCACGATGCCAAATCCCTGGAATTGCTCGAGGGCAGTCCAATCAATTGCCTCCTCCTCGATGCCTGGGCGGCAGATTTCCCTGCTGCCGCCACGAAGCGCGGCCTGGTCACATTGGCAGTGCTCGCACCACAGCCGGACGCCGCCGGCGCCGCGCGGCGCGCCATGGCCGCGGGAATCACGGGCATCGTGCTCGAAGGCGATTTTCCTGAAGGGACTGGCGGCGCGGTGAAATCGGCCGCGGGATCGGCGCCCGTCGTCGAACTCACCGCCCGCAACCGCATGATGTTCGGAAACGACGCGCCCATTCTCGGCACCTACCAGGGGCTCTGGCCCGGCGTGGCCGTGCAGGATGACGGCGCCAAGCGCGCCGGCCCCAGCGGATCGGTCTGGATCGACACCAACACCGGCTTTCTGCGCGCGGCCCGAGCCTGGGGCGATGCCACCATCTGGATCGCTAACCGGCCGCCGGAGAAGGCTATCGTCGCCGGGACGCGCTACCTGCAAGTCATCGCCGATGCCGCCGCTTCCGGCGCCCGCTGGGTGCTGGCCCTCGATGCCGATTTCGTTTCGCGCCTCGGGCGACACGATGCGGGCGCTCTTCGCGACTTCGCTCGCATCAATTCCATGCTGCAGTACTTCGAGCGTCATCCCGATTGGCGCCGCATGCGCGAATTCGGACAACTGGCCATCGTGCAGGATCTGGCCAAAGGCGGCCTGCTCTCGGGCGGCATCCTCGACATGATCGCCGTGAAGCACACGCCCGTCGAGCCGATTCCCACGCAGCACCTCAGCCCGGACGCACTCAAGGACGCGACCATGGCGGTCAACGTCGAGGGCGACAGCCTTAGCGACCAGCAGAAACAAGTCCTGCTCAATTTCGCGCACAAGGGCGGCCTGTTGCTGACCGCGCCGCCGGGGTGGAAAGACCGGAATCCCGGAGGTGACAAGATCACCCTCGACAAAGCGGAGCTCGACCGCCTGGGCGAGATCTGGAAGGAAGTCAACTCCATGATCGGCCGCCGCAACCTGGGCGTGCGCCTCTTCAACGTCTCGACTATGCTCAGCAACGTGATGGCTTCGGCCGATGGCAACGCCGAAATCGTGCACCTGGTGAACTACGCCGATTTTCCGGTGGAGGACGTCACCGTTCACTATCTCGGTAATTTCCGTCACGTCACCCTTACAACGCCGGAAGGAACGGAAAAGACCCTGGTTCCGTATGAGACGGAAGATGGCTGGGGCATCGATATCGACCGCATATCCGTGTGCGCTACCATCAGACTGGAGAAGCAATGACCCGCAGAGAATGGCTCGCCATGATCAGCGCGGCGCCGCTTTTAAAAGCCGCTGCCGCCGACACCGCGCCGGTGGCTCCGGTAGCGATCGCGCGCTGCCCGGCTTATGACGACGATGTTACGGCCCGGCTCGGCGCCATGTTCGATCAGTTGGGTGGGTTGGAACGGCTGGTGCGCAACAAGACAGTCACCATTAAGGTGAATATGACGGGCAGTCCGAGCAATCGGCTGCGCGGCGCGGCTCCGGCATTGACGCATTACGTCCACCCCAAGGTGCTCGGCGCTGCGGCATACCTGATGGGGCGCGCCGGCGCGCGGCGGATCCGCTTTGCCGAAAGCCCCTGGGCGACCACAGGTCCCCTGGAAGAGGTGATGCTCGATTCCGGCTGGAACGTCCGCTCGCTGCAATCGGCCGCGCAGGGAGTGGAGTTCGCCAATACCAACTTCATCGGCAAATACAAAACTTACGCCCGCTTCACGGTTCCCGGACAGGCGTACATGTATCCGGCTTACGATTTGAATCGCGCCTATGAAGAAACCGACGTCCTGGTGAGCATCGCGAAACTGAAGAACCACGCCACCTGCGGTGTCACGCTGTCGTTGAAAAACTGCTTCGGCTGCCTGCCCGCATCCATTTATGGCGACGATTCGGGCGTGAATCAGCCCAACGAAAATCCCGGCTCCGGCCGCGCGGCGGTCGGTCACGAAGGCAAGCGCCAGCCGTCCAAATCGGCCCCCCAGGAATTGCATTTCGGCGCCAATCACGACCCCGGTTATCGCGTGGCGCGTATCGTGGCCGACCTGGCCGTGGCGCGTCCGATTCATCTGGCGATCATCGACGGCGTGCAATCAGTCGCCGGCGGCGAAGGTCCATGGGTCCGAGGCTTGCGCCCCGTGCAGCCGGGAGTTTTGATCGCCGGATTCAATTCGGTGTGCACCGATGCGGTCTCGACCGCGGTGATGGGGTACAATCCGCGGACGGCTCGCGGCGCCGCCCCCTTCCGTAACTGCGACAACACCCTGCTGCTGGCCGCAGCGGTCGGCGCCGGATCCGCCGATCTGGGGCGCATCGAAGTGCGCGGCCTTTCCATCGACAAGGCGCTCTATCGATTTGAAGCATGACCACCAGGAACCGGACGCGCCGGCGGCCTTACCCGGTCTTCCGTTTGGATTCGTGGGAAGCCTTCCTCGAATTGGTGACACATCCGCCTTATTCCCATTGGGCGTTCCGCGGCGAGCGCGATGAGCGCTGGCCGCTCTACAGTTCTCTTTCGCGATATTTACAGAATTCCGGTGTGGCACAGGCCGCCTGGTCGCAGCAGGAGGCTCGCATTCTCCGCATCTTCAAGCGTAAGGCGCACCAGTTCCTCGATAAGCCGCCGGAATGGGACGACGATTTCCAGTGGCTGGCGCTGATGCAGCACCACGGTGCGCCCACCCGCCTGATCGATTTCACCTGGTCGCCCTACGTGGCGGCGTTCTTCGCGCTCGAGCGCACGCTGCACGACGGCGTTGTTTGGGCCATGAATCCGGCGCGCCTGGATAGCAGCCGTTCGCCGCTGCCGGTGCGCACCGACCCGCGCGTGAAAGGAAATTTCACCAGGTACTACCTCAAAGGCAGGCGACGCTTCATCTGGATGGGCGAGCCGTACACCATGAATCGACGCCTGATCGCGCAATCGGGGACGTTCGCCGTCCCGGGCGTGCTGGACGTGGCGATCGAGAATATGCTGCCCGACGCCGACCAGGAGAACATTCTGGCGAAGTGCGTTCTGCAGCATTCCGTGCGTGAGGTGGCCATGCGGGAGTTGTACCGCATGAACATCACCTTCGCGACCCTCTTTCCGGATCTCGATGGCCTGGCGCGCTCCATGGGCTACGAGCTGGAATTTCATTGGGCATACAATCCGCGCACCATGGAGAAGTACCACACGTAGGCGGAAGCGCACTCGGTGATCTACGAAGTCGCCGAACCGGTCGTGCGGGCCATCTGCCGATAGTAGTGAATCAGATCGAGCTTCGGCGGCGCGTGGCCCATGACGCGCAGAAACCCGGCTACCTGCTCGCGGTGATGAGTCGCATGATTGACCACGTGCAGAATGATCTGCCATAAAGGCTGCGTCCAGGGATTGCCGCTCATATCGCGATACGACATCGTCTGCTGAAGGGATTCGGGAGTCAAGCCGCGCGCCCATTCTTTCCAGCGCGCCCACAGGGCGGGCCATTCGCTTTGCAGCAGGGCGAGGTCGCGATCGACCTTGTACGGCGGCGGCGCCTCGCCCAGTACCCGCGAAAGCCAGGCACGATCGGCGGCAAAGATATGGCCGAGGGTGCCCAGAACGCTGCGGTCGGCGGTGCCGAAATCGCGCTCGAGATCGCCGGGCGGAAGTTGGGACGCAGCCCGCAACAGTTCATCGCTCGCCCAGGCGGAATAGTCCAGATGAGTTTGGAAAACCATTGGTGACATAGGTCGATTGTGCCGCGATATCGGCTGTTCCGCCACCCCTGCCTGCTAGAATCAAATCAGCCGCCCCTATGACAACCCAGGCCGAGCGCTCTCGGGCGCTCCACGACATTCTCGATCAGCGTGTCCTCATACTCGACGGGGCCATGGGAACCATGCTGCAGCGCCGCAATCCCACCGCGGCCGATTTCGGCGGTCCCGCGCTCGAGAACTGCAACGAGATCCTTCTGCGTACGCGCCCCGAGTGGGTGCTCGAGATCCATCGTGCGTATCTGGCCGCCGGTTCGGACGTCATCGAGACCAATTCCTTTAACGGCGACGCCATTTCGCTGGCCGATTTCGGCTTGCAATCGGACGTCTACGCGCTGAATGTCCTGGCCGCGCAGCTCGCCCGCCAGGCCGCCGGGGAGTTTTCCACTGCGGCGCGCCCCCGCTTTGTCGGCGGCTCCATGGGCCCAACCACGAAAGCGATTTCCGTGGTCGGCGGCGTGACATTTCCGGAGCTGATCGATGTCTATTACGACCGCGCCCGCGGTCTTCTGGATGGCGGCGTCGACATTCTAATTCTCGAAACCCAGAACGATACGCGCACCGTCAAGGCGGCGCTGGTCGCCATCGATAAGCTTCGCTCCGAGCGCGGAATTCGCATTCCGCTAATGGTATCGGGGACCATCGAAGTCATCGGGACCATGCTCGCAGGCCAGACCGCGGAAGCATTCTGCGCTTCCGTCCTCCATGCCGACCTGCTCTCCATCGGTCTGAATTGCGGCACCGGGCCGGAGTTCATGACCGACCATCTGCGAACCATCTCCGAGATGGCTCCGCTGCGCGTCTCCTGTTATCCCAATGCCGGCCTGCCGGAGGACGGCCAATACCGCGAAACACCCGAATCGGTAGCATCGCAGCTCGAGCGATTCGTCCGCAACGGCTGGGTCAACATCATCGGCGGGTGCTGCGGCACCACCGACGAGCATATCCGCGCGATCGCCCGAATGGCCGAAGGCAAGACGCCGCGCGCCGTCCCGAAGCGCTCGCACCGCGCCTGGTATTCCGGCATCGAGCTGGTGGAAGCCGAGGAGAGCAATCGCCCCCTGATTGTGGGCGAGCGCACCAATGTCATCGGATCGCGGCTCTTCAAGAACCTGGTCGCGGAAGAGAAATGGGAAGAAGCCACGGAGATCGCCCGCCGCCAGGTGAAGAATGGCGCGCAGGTGGTCGACGTCTGCCTGCAAAGCACCGACCGCGACGAAATCCAGGACATTCCCCCCTTCTACGACAAGCTCATTCGCAAAATCAAAGCCCCGGTGATGATCGATACCACCGACCCCAACGCAGTCGAACTCGCTCTTACGTGGTGCCAGGGCAAAAGCATCATCAATTCCGTCAATCTCGAAGACGGCGAGGAGAAATTCGAGCGCGTCTGCCCCTTGGCCCGCAAGTATGGCGCGGCCCTCGTGGTCGGCTCCATCGATGAGGACAAAGTTCAGGCGCAGGCTTTCACGCGCGAACGGAAACTCGCCGTGGCCGAGAGGTCCTACAAGCTGCTCACCGAAAAGTACGGCATTCAGCCCGAAGACATCATCATCGACCCGCTGGTCTTCCCGTGCGCCACCGGCGACGCCAACTATATCGGCGCCGCCGTCGAAACCATCGAAGGCATCCGGCTCGTCAAAGAGAAGCTCGCGTACTGCAAGACCGTCCTCGGCATTTCCAACATTTCCTTCGGGTTGCCCGCCGCCGCGCGCGAAGTGGTCAATTCCGTATTTCTTTACTACTGCTCGAAGGCCGGGCTCGACCTGGCGATCGTAAACGCCGAAAAGCTCGAGCGTTTCGCTTCCATCCCCGAAGAGGAGCGCCGTTTCGCCGAGAACCTGCTCTTCAATTCGCCGCCCGCCGATGCCGCGGACCAATTTCTGCGCACCGCTCCCGAAGACTGGCGCGAGCAGACGCCCGAACAGAAAGTCGCCATCAACCAGTACCACATCGCGGCTATTTCCGATCATTTCCGCAAGGCCACCAGGCGGCAGAAACAGCTTGCCGAAGACCTGCCTCTCGATCAGCGCCTCGCCAACTACATCATCGAAGGATCGAAGGACGGCCTCATCGCCGACCTGGACCGCAAGCTGGCCGAAGGCGTGGCGCCGCTCGACATTGTCAATGGACCATTGATGGCGGGCATGAGCGAGGTGGGCCGCTTGTTCAACAACAACGAGCTGATAGTCGCCGAAGTGCTGCAATCCGCGGAAGCCATGAAGGCTGCCGTCAACTACCTCGAGACGTTCATGGAGAAGGCCGACACGTCATCGCGCGGCAAGGTGCTTCTGGCCACTGTCAAGGGCGACGTCCACGATATCGGCAAGAACCTGGTCGAGATCATCCTGGCGAATAACGGCTACCAGGTAGTGAACCTCGGCATCAAGGTTCCGCCGGAAGTGTTGATTCAAGCCTTCCGCGAGCACAAGCCCGACGCTATCGGCCTTTCCGGCCTGCTGGTGAAGAGCACGCAGCAGATGGTGGTTACCGCCAACGACCTGAAAACCGCCGGCATCCAGGTTCCATTGCTGGTCGGCGGCGCCGCGCTCTCCGATAAGTTCACGCGAACCAGGATCGCCCCGGCCTATGGTGAAGCCGTCTGCTATGCCAAGGACGCCATGACGGGCTTGAGCCTGATGAACCGCATCATGAACCCGGCCGAGCGCGCGGGGTTGCTGGCGAATTACAAACCGGCCGGCGAAGCCGCCGCCCCGGTGGAAACCGTCGAGGCGCCCGCGCCCGCGGGGAGCCATCGCAGTGCCAAAGTCCGCACGGATCTGCCGATTCCGCCGGCGCCGTATCCCGACCGCAAGGTCCGCACCCTCCCGCACCTGGCCGAGTTGTGGAGTTATATCAATCCCTACATGCTCTACGGCCGCCATCTCGGTTACAAGGGCAACCTCGAAAAAGCCCTCGCCGAGCACGATCAGACGGCCGTCGAGCTCGTCCACAGGGTGGACGAGCTGAAACAGGAAGCTGCCGCGTTCCTGAAGGTCAAAGCTGTCTGGCAGTTCTTCGAAGCCGAGCGCGATGGTAACGCGATTCATCTGTTCTCTCCCGGCGGCGGCGCGCCCATTCACACGTTCCGCTTCGGACGCCAGCCGCGGGAAGACGGCCTCTGTCTCAGCGATTACATCCTTCCGGCCGAGGACGGCCGCCGCGATCACCTCGCCCTGTTCGTGGTGACCGCCGGCTCCGGCATCCGCGAACGCAGCGACGCCTGGAAGCAGGCCGGCGAGTTTTTCAAGGCTCACGCCATTCAGGCGCTGGCGATCGAAACCGCGGAGGGCACGGCCGAATGGCTGCACCGGCGGATCCGCGAAGATTGGGGTTTTCCCGATCCGCCCTCCATGACCATGAAGGACCGGTTCACCTCGCGCTACCGCGGCAAACGCTACAGCTTCGGCTACCCCGCGTGTCCCAATCTCGACGACCAGGTGGGCATCTGGAAACTCCTCCAGCCCGAAGATATCGGCGTCCGCCTGACCGAAGGCATGATGATGGAGCCGGAGGCGAGTGTCAGCGCCCTGGTCTTCCACCATCCCGATGCCGCCTACTTCACCGCGAGCGAGTAAGCTGCCTGCCGGACCTGCGCCGGCCGTCAGCGTATGGGGATATCGAGCAGCGTGGTCCAGTACTGCGCGGACTGCAGTCCGAAACCGAACAAGATGAGGACGACTCCATAGACGCCCATGCGTCGTTCGGGAACGTGATCGGCCGCCCATTCAATTAGCGGCGTGGCGGACGACGTCAGGCCGGTCACGATTCCGACCGTGAGCCCCACGAGTATGCCGAACGGTATCGCGCGATCCGGCCGATGCGCCACGGTAGCGCAGAGCACTGCCGCTGCGATGGCATATCCCAAGGTGCGATTCAGCGCCCCGATAATCTGCCGGCGGCTGACGCGAAAACGCGGCGCCGGCGAATATTCCATATCGGGACGAATGCCCATCCGATACGCCGCCGCCTGCCCGAGCGCGCTTGCGATTGCGAACAGGATTCCGGCCCGCACGCCGAAATACCAGGCGAAACCGACGCCGTGGCCCACTCCTCGAACCGCGCTGGCGGCCGCGTCGTGCCAGAATCCCGGCTCGAGCACCCCCCGCGAAGCGCGCGAGAATTCCACCGCCAGCGTGATTCCGTGAGCAATTCCGCACGCGATGCCGAACACCGGTCCGAGCGGAAAACCGAAGCCGATGGCGTAGATGGCCCCGTACGTGACGCCGCGCGTCAGCGCGCGCAGCGGACCGTGCTCCCCGCCGAGGAGGTCATAAGCCAGGTACATCGCGCCCAGAACGTCGAGCGAACTGCCAATGATGCTGATGATGGCGAGCGCGTGGTGGTCCACCGGGATAGTGTAGGTGCCGCCCGTGTCCCGGTGCAACCGATAATGTTCGTCCAGCCGATTTCCCGTCGGGGCAAGTTCCCGCGAAAATCGCGTGAGAGCTTTCCGGCCCCGCAGACACCATCGGGTATATCGTCGCCCGTGTGGCTGGCACTGGCCGTCCTGTGTACCGGCGTGGCCAGGGGACAGGCGCCGTCCTATTCCGCCGCCGGCATCGTCAATGCATCCAACTTCACACCCGGACCGTTTGCGCCGAATTCCGTCCTGGCGCTATTCGGTACGAATCTGTCGTTCAACACCGTCACTCTCACTTCCGACCTGATTGTCGGTGATAAACTGCCGGTTCAGATGGGGGGCGTCGGCGTCTATGTCGCCGGATCGCTCGCGCCGCTGCTGTACGTCTCCGCAACCCAGATCAATTTCCTGGTTCCCTTTACGGACGTCGCGGGCGCCGCGTCCGTGACGGTGGTGCGGCAGAGTGTCGACGGTCCCACCGTGACCATCAGCCTGGTCGGCGCGGCTCCCCAGCTTTTCTCCGACGCCTCCGGCTATGCCATTGCCGCCGACTGGAATAACAATGGCGCGATCATCACGCCAGGCGCACCCGCGCATGGCGGCGACATCGTCATTCTGTACGCCACCGGCCTGGGCGCCGTGGCGCCATCGACGTACCCCGGAGAACTGGCGCAGTACGCGTCGTTCATCACCAACCTGAGCAGTCTGAAGGTTTCGATCAATGGCGTACTCTTGGCCTCCTCGGCGATTCTTTACGCGGGTTTAAGCCCTGGATCGGCCGGCCTGTACCAGATCAACCTCGTACTGCCCGCGAACCCGGGGACGAATCCGTCGATTCAGGTCTCGATCGCCGGCCAGGCGAGCGCATCGGCCTGCCAGTTGGCGGTCCAGTGATCCGGGAGCTATGCTGGTCGCGTCATGCTTCCATGCAGGTGCATTCTCTTCTGGACGGCCGTGTCCATCGCGCTGGCGCAGACGCCGCCACCCAAAACCATGCGCCTCGACTACGATCACGTTGGCGACTCCACTCACGAGCATTTTGCTTTCGATCGCGTGGTGCTGGAGGGCGATTGGCCGGGTCCCTTGGATCGCTGGATCGACGATAGCAACCTGGGCCGCTACCAGTTCCAGGTCTTCGACCGTGCTTCCAGGCGCCTGATCTACTCGCGGGGCTTCGCCAGCGTCTACGGCGAATGGGAAACCACCGACGAGGCACGGCAGCAATGGCGCGCGCTGCAGGAAAGCGTTCGTTTCCCGGCTCCGGCCGCGCCGGTCGAGGTGGCCATCCGCAAGCGCGGCCCCCGCAACGACTGGGTGCAGGTCTGGTCCATCGCGATCGATCCCGCCGATCCGGCCATCGATCGCGCCGCCCCGCCTGAATTCCACGTCTGGCCGGTGGTCCAGAACGGAGCGCCGCGCGACAAAGTCGATCTGCTCCTGCTCGGCGATGGCTATACCGCGGCCGAAATGGAAAAGTGGCATCGCGATGCCCGCAAGACCGCCGAAACGCTGCTTTCCACTCCGCCGTTTCGCGAACATCGGAGCCAATTCAATGTCTGGGCCATCGATACGCCCGCCGGGCAGAGCGGCGTTTCGCGCCCCTCTGACGGCGTCTATCGCCGCTCGCCGCTCGGCGCCGCCTACGACGCGTTTGGCTCCGAGCGATACGTTCTGACACTCGAGAACCGGCGCCTGCGCGAAGTGGCCTCGGCCGCGCCCTACGAGTTCATTGAAATTGTGGTGAACGACCGCAAGTACGGCGGCGGAGGCATCTTCAACGATTTCGCCACCGTCTCCGCCGATAACGCCTTTACGCCATACGTGCTGGTCCACGAATTCGGCCACCATTTCGCCGGCCTCGCCGACGAATACTACACCTCGGACGTGGCTTATTCCAGCTCCGCCGATCGTCCCGAACCGTGGGAGCCGAATGTTACGGCCGATTCTCACGCGGCCAAGTGGAAGGATCTGCTGACGCTCGGAATCGCCCTCCCGACGCCCTGGCCCAAGCTCGAGTTCGAGCGGCTGCAAAAAGACATCCAGGCGCGCCGGCGCGAAATTCGCGCCCAGCACCGCCCCGAGGATGTCATGGAAGCTCTGTTCCGCGAAGAACGCGTGAGCGATTCAAAGCTGTTGGCGTCCGGCGAAAACGCCGGTAAAATCGGCGCGTTCGAAGGCGCGAACTATGAGGCCAAAGGCTATTTCCGGCCGCGTCAGGATTGCATCATGTTCACGCGCGACGAGGTGGGCTTCTGTGCCGTGTGCAGCCGCGCCATCGAACGCGTCATCGCGATGTACGCGAAATAACCGGCGCGCCTGATCGGCACTTACACCATTTCCCGGACTTTATCTTCTGCCACGGTGAGCGCGATCTTCTTGCGATTGGGCTCGCCCTTCGCCAGCGACTCGGCGAAATGGCTGGCCTGGTCCAGCGAGACGTATGGCGGCATCGGCGGCTCATAAGGATCGACCACCGCTTCGATCAGCGCCGGGCCCGACGCCGAAAGCGCATCGTCCACGATCCGGCCGCATTCGGCGGGGTCTTCGATTGTGAATCCGTGGCCGCCGCAGGCGCGGGCGAACGCCGCGAAATCGATCGGCTGCAGTTCGCAGCCGTATTCGGGATTGCCCAGGAAGACCATCTGCTCCCACTTGATCTGGCCGAGCGTATTGTTCTTGAACACCAGGACCTTGATGGGCAGCTTGTACTTCACGGCCGTAACGAATTCCGCCATGAGCATGGAAAACCCGCCGTCGCCCACCACCGCGACGCATTGCCGGTCGGGATGAGCGACCTGCGCCGCGATGGTATACGGCAGGCCGCAGGCCATGGTCGCGAGATTCCCGGAGCAGGAAAACATCTGCCCGCGCTTGGCTTGAATATGACGCGCCCACCAGGTGGTGTTGGTGCCGGAGTCGCTCGATACGATCGCGTTGGAAGCGAGGCGCTGGCCCAGTGCGGCGGCCACCACCTGCGGCTTCATCGGTTTGTCCGTGCGGGTCTCCTGCTTGCGCAGCATGGCGCGCCAGTCGGTCATGCCGCGCTGCGCTTTCTCCAGAAACCGCCGATTGTCTTTCGATTTCAGCAGCGGCAGCAGCTCGTCGAGAGACTGCTTGCAATCGCCTACCAGGCCGACTTCCACCGGAAAACGCAGGCCGATGCGGCGCGGGTCGAGATCGATCTGCACGCCGCGCGCGTGATCGGGGCGGGGAAGGAATTCAATATACGGGAAGGAGCTGCCGACGATCAGCAGCGTATCGCAATCCTCCAGGGCGGTCTGCGAAGGCTTGGTGCCCAGAAGTCCGATTCCGCCGGTCGTATAGGGGCTGTCGTCCGGAACGCATGCCTTGCCAAGCAGGGCTTTGACGATCGGCGCGGCCAGCTTCTCGGCCGTTTGCTCCAGTTGATCGCCCGCGCCCAGTGCGCCCCTTCCAGCCAGAATGGCTACCCGCTCGCCCGCGTTTAGCAGGTCCGCCGCGCGGCGCAGGTCCCGTTCGGCCGGCAACCGGGCGCTCTGCGCGCAGACGTCGGACGTGTGATGCTGCACGTTGCGTTTCGATGCCTGTTTGCGCGAGGCCTCCTTCTCCTGTAAGTCGGTGGGGAACGTGATGTGCGCCACGCCACGGTAACTCAGGGCGGTCCGGCAAGCCTGGTCGGCAAGATTTTCCACGTGTTCGACTCCCATCACGCGCTCGTTGAACACAGTGACATCGGTGTAGAGTTTATCGAGCTCGACATCCTGCTGCGCCAGCGTGCCAATGAGGTCATGAAACTGCAGACCGGTGATGGCCAGGACCGGCTGGCCGTCCATTTTCGCGTCGTACAGTCCGTTCAGGAGATGGATTCCACCCGGCCCCGACGTCGCCAGGCAGACGCCCAGTTTGCCCGTGTATTTGGCGTACGCGCACGCCATGAACGCCGCAGCCTCCTCGTGCCGCACCTGGATAAAGCGGATCTTGTCCTTATGAGTGCGCAACGCCTCCATAATGCCGTTGATTCCATCGCCGGGCAGCCCGAAGATGGTGTCTACTCCCCAGTCGTGGATCGAGTCGATAAGTACGTCGGACGCAGTTGTTGTCATGGCTCTGGGAAAGAAGCAAGTTTAGTTCCGACATGCGGCTCTTCGCCAAAAGCCGGCCTTCGAAGGGACTTCTGCGGCGTCAGATGAGATCGCCGGCGGTTTTCGACGCGATCCACTCCGGCGCATGCTGGCGTTCTTCATCCGGCCGATTCATCACAAACGCGCCAATCAGCCGTTTGTCTTTCAGCCACCACACGCTGAAGCTCGAGCTGGAAAGATCGCCGCGCTCGACCACCTGGTCGGCTCCTTCCGTGTCGCCCCAGAATTCGTACGAAAGGTCGAAAACGTCCGAAAAGAAATAAGGCACGTGGACGAAGGGCGCGCGCTCCCCAGCCAGCGTACGCGCGCAATGTTGTCCTTGCGAAACCGCGTTGTCCCAGTGCTCCACGCGCCGCCGTTTTCCGAAGATCGTGTCGTGGTAATTGGCGGCGTCACCGGCGGCATAAATTCCCGGCACATTGGTCTCTAAGAACTCGTTTACCATGATCCCATCGCCGGTTTCGATTCCACTGTCTTCGAGCATTCCGATCACCGGCCGCACGCCGATCCCCGCGACCACCACATCGCAAGCCACTACCTTCCCGCCGCTCAGCGTCACCGAAGCGACTGTGCCGTTCCCGCGGGCATCCAGCACGTAAGTCGATCGGGCGAATCGCACCCCGCGCGCCGCAAAGTAGTCTTCGAAAAACTTGGACATTTGGGGTGTGAAGAAGCGCTTCCAGACGCGCTCGTCGCGCATCACGACGGTGGTCCCGATGCCCTTGGAAGCGAATACCGACGCGGTCTCCATGGCGATGAATCCTCCGCCCACAACCACCGCGCGTTTGGCTTTCTCCGTGTGTATCCGGATTCGTTTGGAATCGTCGAGCGAGCGGAGGTAATGGAAGCCCTGCAGGTCGTTTCCGGGAACATTCAAAGTCAACGGGCTGGCGCCGGTGGCGATTAGGAGTTTTTCGAATTGCACATCGTCGCCGCTGCGCAGACGGACGGATTTGTTGCGCGCATCGATGGCGATGGCTTCGCATCCCAGTCTCAGCTCGATGCCTTTTTCGGAATACTTTTCGAGCGGGTTGATGCGGATGGCGTCCTCGGCGTCCTTGCCCGCCAGAAAACCCTTCGACAGAGGCGGCCTCTCGTACGGGATCTCGTGCTCCATCGAGAGGATTGCCAACTCACCAGCCTTCAATCCCCGTTCGATGAGTTCCTTGGCGGCGTACCCGGCCACCATCCCCCCGCCCAGAATCAGGTACCTGGTTTTGCTCATCTCACCTCACCCCGCGCACCCGGTTAACCAAACCGGCTCTCCGTTTGTGGCTCTCAGCACATTTGCAGCCGGGGGCCCCGGTTCACCGCTTCTTGCGCGTTGTTCGGGGCCGCGCCGCTTCGCCGCCGATGTCGGCCAGCTTCCCCGTCTTCTCCCACAGCCGAAAGCCGCCGATAAACGCATTGGCATTATCGCCGGCCCGCGTGCCTTCCGGCAATTGCTTCAGAAGACGGGCGTTGCCTCCGCCCAGCACGACATCGTCCGGTTCCAGCGCCGCCATCAGGCGCGCGACCACGTCGAAAACGTGGCCGCGCCATTTCTTTTTTCCAAGGCGCTCCAGCCCGCGTTGGCCGACGTAGTCCTCGTAGGTCGCCTTCTTGTAGGGCAGATGACCGAGTTCCATCGGTTCGAGGATGCCATCGACGATCAGCGCCGTTCCCAGTCCTGTGCCGAAACCGAGGAAAAGCATTTTGCCGCCTTTGTAACTTCCGAGTGCCTGCATGGCGGCATCGTTGATTACCTTGACGGGATAACCGAAAGCTCTTTCGAACCGGAATCCCAGCCATCCTTTGCCCAGGTTGTGCGGCTCGGCGAGAGGCCGGTTGTGGAGCACGGGTCCCGGATAACCGATCGAAACCGCGTCGTAGTCCCAATCTTCGGCGATCTTGCGGACGCTCGAAACCATCTCCCGGGGACCCATTTTGGGCCCCGAATCAAACCGGCGCGGCTCGGTTTGTCCCTGGGCGAGAACCTTCACGTGAGTGCCGCCGACATCCACTGCCAGAACAGTCATGAGGACATCGTACCGCGGGAAAGGAACGGATCCAGGTTCCATTGCCGACCTTGAAAGTGATACGCTGGCGCCCATGTCCGGCCGGCGCCCGATTTCGCAGCGAATCAAAAATGCCGGCGGAAATGCGGATTTCCTGCTTCGGGAGATGGTTGACGGCCTCGAGGCGGCCGACGAGGCCGCGGTTTCCCGGACGCTTGCCCTATCGCCCCAACTCGCGATCGCGGCGTTTCAGGCCGGCGCGACTCGCCAGAGTGCGAAGAAATACTACTTGGAGAAGCTCGGACGGTACATCTTTGCCGGCGACACGGCCTTGCACATCGCCGCGGCGGCTTACCGGCCGGATTTCGTGCGCACGCTGATCGCAGCCGGCGCGGACGTGCGCGCCCGGAATCGCCGCGGCGCCGAGCCGCTGCACGCCGCCGCGGTGGGCAACCCGGGATCGCCGCGGTGGGACCCGGGCGCTCAGGCGGCTACGATCGCTGTCCTGATCGCGGCCGGCGCCGACCCGAATGCCACCGATAAGAGCGGAGTCACACCGCTGCATCGCGCCGTTCGAACCCGCTGCGCCGCCGCCGTGCGGGCGCTTCTCGATCATGGCGCCGACGCTGCCTTGAAGAACGGGAGCGGCTCGTCGCCGTTGCTGTTGGCGAAATACGACACCGGCCGCGGCGGCACGGGCTCGCCCGAAGCCAGAGAGCAGCAACGGCAAATCATCGAGCTGTTGCGGGAATATGGCGGGAAATAATTCGAAGAACGATTGATGTCGCTGGTGGGCCCTGTAGGATTTGAACCTACGACCAACGGATTATGAGTCCGCTGCTCTAACCGCTGAGCTAAGGGCCCGAAAAACCTCTGTCCGTACCGAATGTACCATGGTCGCGCCCGCGGCCA
>Ga0335078_10001580_pt1 | contig 34314 bp, 18 predicted proteins | sample Lox_Sample_32_FD_206711 | JGI IMG/M metagenome (GOLD analysis project Ga0335078, IMG submission 206711) | Soil microbial communities from Loxahatchee National Wildlife Refuge, Florida, United States - Lox_Sample_3.2 | ecosystem: Environmental > Terrestrial > Soil > Wetlands | place: USA...
CACGGCGCCGATGTCTAGCAGGCTGCGGAAAGAGCTTATGTGTCATGCTGAGCGGAGCGAAGTATCTGCAGTGTCTCCTTGAAAACGAGCAAATGCAGATCCTTCGCTCCGCTCAGGATGACAGGCAGGGCGACTTTTTCAGCAGCCAGCGAGAGGTTTGAGAGGCTGTATGCGTTGTTGCTTGGGATTGATAATGGTCGTGGCCGGCTTGGCGCCCGGCGAAGCGAAGCCCGCGGTCATATTGAGCGAGGCACCTGCTGCTGTCATCCTGAGCGCAGCGAAGGATCTCCGCAGTGGCCTTTGGACCGACGGCGCAGAAGAAACTGCGGGGATGCTTCGCTGCGCTCAGCATGACAGGTTCGGTTCTTTTCAGTACGTCCCTGGCTTGGGCGAGCAGAGTGCCACACCGGCGCCCCAGCTCTTGCCGGGAGTTGCCGAGGCGGTCAACAAGGGCTTCGACCTGCTGGCGCGCCCGGATGCGGCAGGCGCAGAAGCCGCCTTCCGGCATGCCATCGATCTCCAGCCCGAGCTCGAAATGGCGCACCGCGGGTTGGGCGCGGCATTGCGGGCCGAAGGCCAGGAACAAGCGGCCGTCCGCGAACTCGAAGTGGCCACACGCCTCGACCCTTCGGACGCTGATGCGCACTACGAACTGGCGGCCGCGGCCTGGGCGCTCGCCCGGCAGAGCGGAAGTTCGTCGCGGACTCGCGGAACTTCCGGGCAGGACTATCGCGCCTTGGCCGCCGCCGAGTATAAGAAGCTGGCCGCACTCAGGCCGCAAGACGCTTCGATCCGCCAGGTCCTGGCGGAACTCGACCTTGAGGCGGGGCGAAAAGAAGAAGCGCTGTCCGAGATGCAAGAGGCGGCACGCGCCGCGCCGGACGATGCCGCGACCCACGTAGCGCTGGGCCGCGTTTACTTTGCCGAAGCCGAGGAAGATAAAGCAGCCGCGGAATATCAAAAAGCGCTGCAACTCAACCCCAAGGAGGGGCAAGCGTACCTGGCGCTGGGCGAGATGCGGTTCTTCGAAAAGCGGTACGCGCAAGCCGCAGAGAATTTCGAGCGCGCGATCGAGGCTGCACCGAATCTCAGCGCGGCGTATGCAGGTATGGCGCAGATTTTCACGCAACAGGGCCGTTCCGCCGACGCCCGAAAGATGCTGGAAAAGGTCGTGGCGCTCGATCCCGAAGACTGGCAGAGCCAGTATCAGCTTGCGGTCTTGATGAACTCGTCAGGGGAGGTCGGAGCCGCCACGGAATTGCTGGAGAAAGTCACCCGCCTGCATCCGGATTATCTGCCGGCGCAGGAACAGTTGGTGATGGGGCTGGTGCGGCGCGGGGATTTGCGGCGAGCCAGCGCCCAGGCGGATGCGTTGATTGCCCGCGAGCCTCAGGCGGCCGAGGGGCATCGCCTGCGGGCGCTCGTCCTCCGCAAGCAGCACGACCTCGAAGGGGCGCTGGCAGAGGCCGCGATGGCGCTGGGAACTGAGCCTGACTCCGCCTCCATGCTGGCGCTCGAATCCATCTCGCTCTGGGAACTCAAGCGCAAGAAAGACGCCCTGGCAGCTTTTCGCGCCGCCTCGAAGCTCGAACCGAAGGTGGCGACGGCGGAGGTTTTCTGCCGCCTGCTGGTGTGCGACGCGAATGACATTGGCACGGTGAGCGATTTCCTGCGCCGCAACCGCTGGGTGCTTGCGCCTCCGGCCGAATAGTAGGCTCCATAAGTAGGTTACGTAAAAGTTGACTTTGCGTCCATAACGACTTCTTGACCCCGTCTCCTGCAACTTCGATGCAATTCGGTTTATTGGGAGTTTCTCCTTTGACAACGCGCCTCGGTGGTGGTAGGTTTGCGCCAATGGTGCGTGTGGCAACTTCACGCGCAGGCCGCCAGGCTGCAGTTTGAACCAGCGCGAAGATGCCCATACGCTCTCCGAGGTGGCCATGCAAGGAACTATCAAGCGAATCATACGTGACCGTGGGTTCGGGTTTATCCGCACTGCCGAGGGCCAGGAAGTGTTCTTTCACCGAAGCAGCCTTCAGGGACTCAACTTCGACGCTTTGAAAGAAGGGACAACCGTCGAACTTGAGGTGGAGAGAGGGGACAAGGGTCCTCGAGCTACGAACGTGCGTTCCGGGGGAAGTTAGCGCCGCCGGGGATTGCACAATGCGCGAGTGATCGCGTTCTTCCGCAGCAGTTGACGGGAATGAGCGAAATCACGGGGCAAGTCTGCCTCAGGTTCGACCCAGGCTGTTCCCGCCCCCAAGCAAGTGTGTATAATGCTGCCTTGCGCTTCGAGGCGCTAAAGCCCCCGCCCTTCCGCTTCCGACGAATGAGTTCGCTTACTCATTCAGCTATCCACGAGGCGCTTTGACTCCGATCCCTGACTATGACCGCCGGGCGACAGGAAGGTATTGCGTGCGCTGGGAACTGGACCCTGGATCTCGTCAAGGTCGTCGACCGTTACCCGCCTGAACACTCCCTCGCCAGCATCACCGCCGAGTCCATGGGCGGGGGTGGCTGTGCGTTCAATGTCACTCTGAACCTCGCTAAATTCGACGGCGAGCTTGACCTCTATCCTTTGGGCATGATCGGAAATGACTCCTACGGGGACTTTCTGATCGATCAGTTTCGCCCCTATCCTCGCGTCCACCTCGAACAGCTTAGGAGGACCAGCCGCGACGGAACGTCTTACACGGACGTGTTCAATGTCGCTTCCACCGGTCACAGGACCTTCTTTCACTATCGAGGAGCCAATCGTCTTTTCTCACCTGACGATGTCGACCTCGAGAAGCTGCCTGTCGGCTGGTTTCATCTGGGCTATCTGAATCTGCTGGACGCCATGTATCAAGCAGACGAGCGGTTTGGGACTGTGGCGGCCCGGTTCCTGGCTCGAATTCGCGAACGGAACATCAAGACTTCCATCGATCTGGTTTCAGAGGATAGCGATCGCTACATGCAGATCGTCTCCCCGGCGTTGAGGTTCGCGTCCTATTGCATCATCAACGACTTCGAAGCCGAGCGCCTTTCGGGAATACCGGTTCGGCGGGATAAGGCCTTGATCCTCGCGAATCTGAAGAGAATTGCCGCCGCTATTCTACGCTTGGGCGTCGAAGCGATGGTGGTGATTCACTTTCCAGAAGGAGCTTACCTCCTGGCAAAGGACGGAGGTGAGATTCTCCAGCCTTCCCTGGAACTTCCCGCGAGCTGTATTGTGGGCAGCACGGGCGCAGGCGACTCGTTTTGTGCGGGCATGATTTACGGGCTCTCGAAGGGATGGAGCGCCGAAAAGGCGCTCCGTTTTGCCACCTGCGCGGGAGCGATGAACTTGGGCGACCTGACCACCACGGGAGGAATAAGGACCTCGGGGGAAGTCTTCGAGATGGAGAGAAGGTTCCCCTACAGGAGGCTGCCGTAGCGGCCCGCAGTTCATCACCTGTTCACTGCACTCGCCGGGCCGGGTCGGGGGCAGGAGGCGCAGGCGGCGGTACCATCAGGCCCAAGCCTTGCAGCAGCATTACCGTCCGCTGGGCCGCTGCCCGCCAGACCAGTTGGCAGCCTTCTCCCTGACAGTTCTGCACGTAGACGTCGCCCCCGGAATATTCCAGGCTGCAATTCTTGAACGTGCAGTTGACGAAAACCCCGTCATCCAAGACCAGGTGCTGATTCTCGAAGATCTTGTTTTCGTGTCGAGTCATGAGAAGACGAGGCTACCACCACGCGGCGGTCTCCGCAAGCTCACAAGCTATGATTCGTCTCAGGCGGCCATGCCGGCGGGACGCACCATCTCAACCGCAACCCTCCGGGGTGAAGCGAGCGAGGCCTGCACCCGCGTCTTGAGTCGCTGCAGCGCCTCAGCATGAAGCTGTGACACGCGCGATTCATCCACTGCGAGCCGGGAAGCAATTTCTTTCATGGTCAGATCCTGCTGGTAGTAAAGCGTCACGATGAGCCTTTCCCGTTCGGGAAGGCGCTCTATGGCGCGGTTCACCATATCGCGCTGCTCGCGGCGGTAGCAGAGGTCAAACGGGTCTTCTCTCGGTTGATGGACCGCCACCAGGTTCTCTTCTTTCACCGGCATTTTTGCCTGGACTGCCGCTGTTTCAGAATGCTGCCACCCGTCAAAGCCGAGGGCGTGCACTTCTTGCGACCACCGGTGCCACACTTTGAGGCTAATGCCCAGGGCCCGCGCCATTTCTTCGCCTTGCACGGGGCGGCCCAGGCGCGCTTCCAACTCGCGATAAGCCCGTTCCACTTTTCTTACCCGGCGCCGCATGTCGCGGCTGGCAGGATCGAGAGTTCGCAGCGCGTCCAGGATGCCTCCGCGGATCCGGTGGCGCGCGTAGCTTTCCAGCTTTACGTTCCTGGAGGGATCGAATTTTCGCAGCGCATCCACCAGCCCCAGAGTTCCGGCTCCCACCAGGTCGTCGATCTCCACATGAGGCGGCAAGTGCTGCCGCATCTCGAAAGCCACGCGCTTGACCAACGGCGCCAACGCCAGTAGTAATTCCTGAGTGTCCAGCCCTGATTTGCCGTTGCCGTTTTCCTTTCCTTTTCCCTTCACTAGCTGCGAAGCGGAAACGGGAACAGGAGACGGACACGTTTGCCGCTTTTGAACAGCCGACGTTCCGATGAGGGGAGTACCTGGTAATGCCGTTGCGGTTGAACGATGTACCGGTAGCAGCCGCGGCCGCCGGCTGGTGGTTCCAACTCCTGCCAAATGTCCTGTCATGACGCACCTCGTTTTTTCGTTTTGCGCCACGCGACAGCCTCAGGGGGATTGGGTGTTGACTGGCAACACTTCACCACCGGCGCAGGACTGCTGCTCCTGCGCTACCCTCACGCTTACTTGTTTCGTGAGTTCGCGGCGCTGGCATTGGAAATTGCACATGGCGTGCCAGCCCGCCGGGTATGCCGGGAAACCGTTCCCGGGCTTCCCCGGCCGCGTTTCAGGCAGAGAGACTAGCCCAGCATGGAGAGCTTAGCGAGTGCAGGAACCGGCGCCGGCTCTGGAATCGCGGACGGGTGGTTAGCATCGAATTTTCAAGGACATAGCAGATGAGGAGAAGGGCAGGGAGAAAAGCCGGGACGAATCCGATCCAGCCTCAGAGCCGGCGAGCGGCGCGCCGAAACGTGCGAAACCGAGGTGCGTCGTTTTCTCGTACGGCAAAGCTCGGGTCCGCCCGCGCCTGGGTTCCAGTTCCAAATCGGAAAAGGCCCTGGCCTGGAAAATGTTCACTTCCTCAGGGTCGATAAGTCAGCAGAGTATCCTGGGTGCCATAACCAATCCGGTCATTGCTTAAAGCCGCCGTTCAACCCCGCCGATACTATATCTGGGTGTGGGATACGGCTGGGCAAATCGCGGTGAGTGAGCGCGAAGAGTCTGCACCGACCAGACAGCACACGGGATTCGTAGCGCGGCCCCAGCCCCCCAATAAACGCCGGCCGATCACAACCGGAAGCGCGAGGGGCAATAGGCGCGAGGCCGGCCGGAGAGAGAAACAGGACTTGGGCGGGGAGACTTGTCGGACTTCTTATCTGTGAACTGGCGGGCGCCGAGGCAAGTCCCAAAATGGGAATTGGCGTCCCGATTCGGAAAAGCCCTGGCGTTTCTCAGGGGATAATTATGCGGGACCGATGCAGAACGAAAATAGACAGAAAAAAAAGAGAGGACGCTGAAAAACCGCAGTCCCAAACCTCGGAGAATTCGAGCTCACTTCCCAAGGCGCTCAGTCGAGTGGATGAATCTACAGTCTCGGCCATGGCTCCGGGCGACGTCTTTTTGATCGATGAATTGGCGTCGGTAAGCCCATATTCTGAGCCTGCTTTCCATGCCATTCTCGCCTGTCCGCTCTGTGGGAGCCAAGTGCTGATCTCCACTGCGCAGTATTTGGGGTTCGCGCCGATTCTCTGCGCGGCCAGAACCTGCCCAGGCTTTTTCAGAATCGTCGATGACGGGCGCTTCGTTTACCTGCCCGTGAATTGAGCCGCCACAGTATCGCGCTGGCCGAAATGCCCACGCAGCGCGGCCGTAGCCCCATCCGAAGTCGCGGCCCTCGTGGCCGCCCTGCCTATCTAACAGCGCCCGCCATTACACGCCATAGTGTTTTACTGAGGGTTTCATACTATAGTGACCGATCGGCCACCTTAGCGGCGCGCCGGCCGGGTGAGGACGGACGTAGCGCGGGCGTCCCGATCCCGCACACGGGCAGAGCCTGTCCTGAGCGTAGCGAAGGAATGCCCGAGCCCCGCGGGCGAGACGCCCGCGCCACGATCTTCAAAGTCGTATGGAGTGCGGCAGTGAAGCTGCCGCCTTGGAATTCAAGCGAACGGCGGTAGCTGGCGCTACCGCCCTCCAAGGTGCGTCCGGCCGAACCATCTTCAGAGCAGTCGCTCAATCCCGTCCGCTGACGGGCGCCCAGAAACCTTGAAAATGGCTCCGCCGCCGATACCTCCAGGTAGCGCGAACCTCCGTTGTGCGGGTCCGCGCTCCCTGCGACACTCAAAATCGCCTCAATGTCTATTCTTCATGAGCGAATTTGGTTTATTCTGGTTCATCACCAACGGAGGTTCACTTGAGTCGATGCAGTCGTGTGGTTCTATGGGTTCTTGCCGCATGCGCGGCGGCGCATTGCGCGGGCGCGCAACAGTACTCGACGGCGTTATATCAGGAGATGCGCTGGCGCCTGATCGGGCCGCATCGCGGCGGCAGGACGCGGGCGGTGGCCGGTGTGCCGAGCCAGCCCAATGTCTTCTACATGGGGCAAGTCAACGGAGGTGTCTGGAAGTCAGACGACTACGGCCGGACCTGGAACCCGACCTTCGACGATCAGCCAACGCAGTCGATCGGCGCCATCGCCGTGGCTCCGTCGGACCCGAACGTAGTCTACGTGGCGAGCGGAGAGGGCTTGCAGAGGCCCGATCTCTCCGTGGGAGATGGCATCTACAGGTCTGCCGATGCCGGCAAGACCTGGACCCACCTCGGATTGGGTGACGGGCAGCAGATTCCCGCGCTGGCCGTTGACCCCCGCGACCCGAACCGTTTATTTGCCGCGGTACTCGGCCATCCATATGGCCCCAACGCGGAGCGGGGCATCTTCCGGTCCACAGACGGCGGCCAGACTTGGCAGAAGCTGCTTTATAAGGACGAGAACACGGGCGGTTCGGACATCGAGATAGACCCCACGAATCCCGATGTGCTCTACGCGTGCCTGTGGCGCGCCCGCTTGGGCCCCTGGGAGGACAGAAACGAATATGGCGGCGCGGGGGGCGGGATCTTCAAATCCACGGACGGGGGCAATACCTGGAATAAGCTCGCCGGGGGGTTGCCCAGTGACCTGGTGCAGGCCTACGTCGCCATCGCACCCAGCAACCCGCAGCGGCTTTACTCGAGCCTCGCCGACACTCACACGACACACATCTACCGCTCGGATGACGCGGGTGAGCATTGGACTCAAATCACCAGTGACACGCGTCCTGCAATGCGCATCGGAGGCGGCGATCTGGCGATTCCTGCAGTCGACCCGAAAAACCCTGACGTAGTCTACACCACCAGCATCGTTTGCTGGCGCTCCACCGACGGAGGCAAGACGTGGACCGGCATTCGCGGAGCGCCAGGCGGCGATGATTACCAGAATATGTGGATTAATCCCAATAACCCCAGCACGATTCTGCTGGTGAGCGACCAGGGCGCTCTTGTGACGGTGAATGGCGGGGAAACCTGGAGCTCCTGGTACAACCAGCCGACGGCGCAACTCTACCACGTCATCGCCGACGACGCGTTTCCATACCGCGTTTACGGCGGCCAGCAGGAGAGTGGCTCGGTGGGAATCTCCAGCCGCGGCAACGACGGCGAAATCACTTTCCGCGAGTGGCACCCGGTGGGCGTCATCGAATATGGCTACGTCGCGCCCGACCCCCTTCATCCGAGCATTGTCTATGGCGCCGGCCGCAGCTCGGTTTCAAAGTTCGATTGGACGACGGGACAGGTTCAGGACGTAACCCCGATTGTGTCGCGGGGCGACAAGTACCGCACCGACCGCACCGAGCCGATTGTATTCTCGCCCGTGGATCCGCACGTCCTCTACTACGCGGCCAACGTGCTTTTTGAGACCCGCAACGGCGGCGTTTCGTGGCAGACCATCAGCCCGGACCTGGCCCGGCCTCATCCGGGCATTCCGGCGAGCCTGGGGAGCCTGGCCGAAAATGACGAATACGCTGCCAAAGTGCGGGGCGCGATTTATGCGCTCGCCCCGTCGTTCAAGGACATCAACACGCTTTGGGCAGGAACCGATGACGGTCTCGTCTGGATCACCCGCGATGGGGGCAAGAATTGGAACAACATCACGCCTCCGGAGTTGATAGCGTGGAGCAAGGTGACGCAGATTGCGGCTTCCCACTTCGACAACGATACCGCGTTCGCCTCCATCAGCCGTTTCCGGATTGACGATCTGCACCCTTACATCTACCGCACACGGGACGGCGGGAAGACGTGGCAAAAGATAGTTGCAGGCTTGCCGGACGCCGGCCCCGTGAATACGGTGCGCGAGGATCCGGTGGCGAAGGGGCTGCTCTTTGCCGGCACGGAGAATTCAGTGTGGGTGTCGTTCGACAATGGCGATCACTGGCAGTCTCTTGAACTGAACCTCCCGCACACTTCCATGCGCGACCTGTGGATTCACAAGGACGATCTGCTGGTGGGGACGCACGGCCGCTCGATGTGGGCGCTCGACGATATTACACCTCTGCGTCAGATGGCGGCCGCGGCGAACGTTCCCGTGTTTCTCTTCAAACCCGCCACCGCTTACCGGGTGCGCCGCGACACCAACACGGACACGCCTCTTCCTCCTGATGAGCCGGCCGGCCAGAACCCGCCTGAGGGGGCGATCATCGACTACGTCCTTGGCGAGCGGTCAAGCGGCCCCATTAGGCTCGATATTGTTGACGCGGCAGGTAAGAGTTTGCGCCGCTTCTCGAGCGATGATAAGGCGCCGTTCACGCTTGAGTCGCTGCGGCAAACCCTGGGCATCCCGGTTTATTGGGTTCGCATGCCCAGGATTCTCTCGAGTGCGCCAGGCATGCACCGGTTTGTATGGGATCTGCGCGAGACTCCCCCGCAGTCATCGGAATACGGCTATCCGATCTCAGCCATCCCTCACGACACCCCGCGCGAGCCCTCGGGAATTCTGGTGTTGCCCGGAAGATACACGGTCCGGCTGACTGCCCAAGGCAGAACCTTGAGTGCGCCGCTCAATGTGATTATGGATCCGCGCGTCCCGACCTCCGCCGCAGGCTTGCGACAGCAGCATGAGGTTGAATCCCGTCTGGTGGCGATGATCAACGAGAGTTTTGAAGCCCGTGCTGAATTGACCGGCCTTGACCATCAACTTGATACGCTCTCGAAAGAGGCTCAGGGTTCTTTGGCGGATGCGGTGAGTGCGCTACGCGCGAAGGTATCGGCGCTCGTGGGAAGCCGCCCCGAACGATTCGCGCCAAGTCCGCCGGCAGTGACGCTTTCCAGCATTGCAGGTGAAGTCGGAGGGCTTTACGGCCAGGTCGGTGGCGCCGACGCGGCGCCGACTGCAACCCAGATGACCGCACTCGCCGCCATCGCCAACGATTATGCCGAGGTGATGAAACGCTGGAGAACGATCAAGTCAAACGACCTCCCTGCACTCAATCGGCAGTTGCGCGCCGGCGGACTCAACATGATCAAACTGCAAGCCGAGCCCGAGCCCGCTTCCGAGTCTGAGAACGAGGAGTGAGCGATCTGGAGCGCCATGAGAATGTGCCTGTCTTGAGCCCCAAAGGGGCGATCTACGACAGCCCAGGCCAACGGCCGATAACCGCTAGCCTAATATCGCCACGACCATCGGAGCCGCCGAGCGGCGGCAGAATGTGGCCGATGGCGAAAGCCGTGGGATAATGCATAAGCGTCATGAGCAAGCCCCGTAGGGGCGACAGAAATATTGGACGGAGCGCAGGGCGTCTCTCGCACGCTGACGCGGGCTTGATCGTTAACTTACACGGCCATCCCACGGCTTCCTCCGTGGGCCACAATCTTTCGGCCCTCCGGGCCTGCGAGAGTAGCAGCGAGAAGCATTTCGCAGCCACCGGCGTGCTTAAGTTAGCGCTTATGGGCCCGTTGGCCTGGGCTGTCGTAGATCGCCCCTTCGGGGCTCAGCAGCCGACCTGCGCACAACCGCCTGCCCGGTGAGGCGCTACGCTTTTAGCGTCCTACTGGAGGTTAGTTGCTTTTCGGCGGCTTATCGAGGTCCGTCTTGGGCCCCTTCAATCCCTCATCCAGCCGTAGCACAGCAGCAGCGGCAACATACTGAACGGCATCCTTCTCATCATCCATCGCGGGTTCAATGGTCTTCAGAAGTCTCGAATCGCCCCGCTCGGCAATGGCCTTCAGGCCTGCGATGCGGACGAGATAACTACGATCTGAGACGGCGTCGATGAGCGCTGTACGCGACTCGGGATCGGGATCCTTGGCAAGTACCTGCGCCGCTGCCGCCCGTATGGCGTCCGATCCATTCTTGGTGATCAGCTTATAGGCGGAAACGCCGATTCCCCCGAAGGGCACAAAGCCCAGGCCCGTTTCCACCCCGAATTCGGCCAGCTTCTTCGGATCGTCCAGCCTTGCGCGTTGCTGGGCAATCAAGCCGCGCCCGGCTTTGCGCTGGCCGGTCAGAACGGCGTAGTAAACGTCATAGGCTTTATAATCGTGCATAAGCAGGAGCGAATGGGCGGCCGACAGTACGACGACCGGGTCCTTGTCTGCCAGCGCCTCTGTCAACTTGGGGATCGAGCGCGAGGAGTGCATGTCCCCCAGCGCTATGGCAGCGGCGGCGCGCACTCGAGGGTTGTCGTCGCCCAGAGCTTTTTCAGCCATCGTCCGCGCCCGGGCATCGCGCGGCAGCAGCCCGAGAGCCTCAACGGCGTCGGCGCGCTTTATGGCATTCTTCTCTGCGACGCCGGAGTCGAGGATATTCCATGCCTTTTCCTTTGGCGTCGTCGCTGCGCGAAGGCCACACGCCAAAAGCCAGACCAGTCCAAACGCGAGGAACGCCTCCGCGGGAATTCCTATGCTCCTCCGCGGCGCCGGGTCGGTCGTTGACCGACGATCAAAGTTGTCTTGTGCAAGTCCGTTTAGCAGTCTATTCATGCCTCAGCACCTCTCTTCGAAATGCATAATAACGTCTGTCCATCTTCCCATCGTGCCCGCCCGGTTCACTCTGACCCATGGGGTAGCTGCCAGTGCTGCGTCACGCAAATGCGTCTATCGTAGCGCTGACCTTTTCGGTCAGCACTAACCCGTTTCCGTAACGCCACACGAGTGCTCAGCCGAATTACCAAACGAACCTATTCGTTGGCGCCGGAAGGGCAGGCCACACAGGCTGCGGAAAAACGCCATTGCCTGTCATCCTGAGGAGCCAAATGCCACGAAAAGCCTCCGCAGTTCGTTGAAATTTCAACTGCCGGGATGCCTCGCTTCGCTCAGAATGACGGTCTGCAGGCGTCTTTCCGAAGACTCTAAAGCCCTTCCCCTCCGACGGCCATTTGGAATTGCGCTCATTAACCCAACTAAACACTGGCCGATGTCGCCGCTCTCGAACGCCCCACTACTTCAATATTACATCCACGCGGAGGAAATTGGATTGCGGACGGAAACCCGCTAAAATACTGTGTGTGTCGCATACCTTCCTGTGCCATTTTTCACCGGGGCGTCCGAGCTTTCGAGTTCGGGTCAGTCGTGCCCTTTTCTTGTCATTGGCAGTGGCATTACTATCTTCAGCGGCACAGGCGCAAGATCCGCGAGGCGCCATTGTCGGCGTCGTCCAGGAATCGACTGGCGGGCGCGTGCCGGCGGCCGCCATTGTGGTTCGCGCGGAGAGCTCTCGGCTCGAGCGGCAAGCTACAGCCGGCCGGCTCGGAGATTTTCGCCTCGACGGGCTTCCCCCGGGCAACTACCAGCTGACCGTCAATGCTCCGGGCTTTGCAGAGGCCCGGGCCGCGGTCACCGTCGTCGTAAGTTCTGTCGAAGCGATTACGGTCACAATGCGTCTGGCGAGCCTGGCGCAGAGCCTGGAGGTGAAGAGCCAGCCTTCCTCCATTACGACCCAGCCGGTCGATGTCACCGGGACCACACACCAGGGCGCCGTCTCGGCCGAGGATCTTCGCGACATTCCCCTGGCGCATCGCAGTTTCGCCAATATCGCCTATCTCGTTCCCGGCACCGAGCCCGTCGAGCCGTCCGACCCCACCAAGGCGCGCATTACCGCAGTTTCATTCGGCGGCAGCTCCGGCCTCAACGTTCAACTCTCCGTCGATGGCGTAGACAATTCCGACGATTACATTGGCGGGTTCCTGCAGAATTTCTCGCCTGACACCATCCAGGAATTTGCCGTCCGCACTTCGCAGGAGGACGCGGATACTGGCCGCACCACGGCAGGCTCTGTCGTGATCGCCACCGAGCGCGGAACCGACCAGTGGCATGGCGACGGAGCATTCTATGAACGGGCGGCGAGGCTCAACGCGCGTTTTCCGATTGATAATCCCACCCCTGATCCCAAGCAGCCTTTCTCGCGGCAGAACTATATCGTCGCCATCGGCGGGCCAATCAAAAAGCAGAAAGCCTGGTTCTTTTCCTCCCTCGAAGCCGTTCACGAGGACGCCAGCATCGCTTACAGTCCAGCCAGTCTCGCGCAATTCAATGCTCTGGCGTCGCTCGCGGCGGAGGGATCGATTCCCGGCGTAAACTCGATCGCGGCGCCTCCCTACGTGCGAGTTCCGTTCCGCGATTACATGGGTACCACCCGGTTCGACTGGGCAGCGTCGTCCCGTTCGCAATGGTTTCTGCGGACCGCAACCGACAATTACAACACTCGAAACGACCTTGTCCAGCAGGCCACCTTGCCTTCCACCGGAGCTACCTCGGGCTCACGGTATTGGAGCTTCGCCCTGGGCAACCAGTTCTCCTTCAGCTCGAATTGGCTGGGCTCGCTTACCGTAGGTGCGGGCCTTCTCCACCACACTGAAACGCGCAACGCAAACCTGGGCTTCGCGCTGGCATTCCCGTTCAGCTCGACCGCCAGCACCATCTCCGGGTTTGAGACGTTCGGCGACAACCAATTCGTTACGCCCATCACCGCCTTCCCGGTGCTGCGCATCCAGGAGAAATACCAGTTTCGCTATGACCTGAGCCACGTTTCCGGCCGCCACGCTCCACGCTTCGGAGTGGACCTCATCCACGAACCCGTGCTGAGCGGCGCACTGGCAGGGACGGCGGAGGATCTCACCGTCTTCCCCCTGAACCCCGTCGACTATCTCGGCGACCCTCAGCAGTTCTCGATCGACCTCAACTGCGGCGCCGCTGCGACGCCAGGCGCGACTTGTGTGGACACGCCGGCGGGCAACGGCAGCTTTTCCCAGAACGTGCAGCGCCTCGGCTTTTATGCCCAGGATTCCTGGCACGCCCATTCACATCTCATCGTCAATTACGGATTGCGCTACGACACGACGCTTGGCCTTTTCCAGGCATCCGGCCGGTCGCAACTGCAGAATGCCGCCCTGCTCACTGTCGAGTCTTTGCAGATTCCACTGAGCAATGGTGCGCCTCACGACTATCGCGGCGCCGTTGCTCCCCGTCTGGGCATTGCCTACTCTCCGGGGCGCAGCGGCGTCACGGTGATTCGGGCGGGAATCGGCAAATACTACGACGACCTCGCGCAGAACGGCTGGGTGACGGCGTTTCAGGCCGTCAATGCAGCCCCTGCCGAATGCATCCACCCGGGCGGTCCTGGATGCATTCCCGGCGCGTCTGCAGGCGGCGCGGGAGCACTCATCGATCCCCGCTACAAGACGCCTTATGCGCTTCACGCCAGCGCCGGCATCCAGCACGCTTTCAACTCGAAATGGAACTTGGCCGCCGATTGGGTCCACGAACAGGGAGTTCATTCCTACGCCCGCTATCAGTACCAGGCAGGAATCACGCTGTTCTCCCCGTTATTCCCGGTTTCGGACTCGGCCGATCAGATGAATAACGTCCCCAACTTAACTGTGTTCCGATCCGACAATCGTTCGCGTTACGACGGCTTGATGGTCCACCTGCAAGGGAATGTCTCCGGGCGGTTCAACCTGGTTGCAAACTATACGCTCTCGAAGGCCAAGACGTGGGGCTGTGTACTCGGAGAGCTTTTCGACTACGTGGATGGCGTGTGCGACCCGCTGCACGCTTTCGGGCCGGGCGATTTCGGCCCGTCGGGTGAAGACGTGACGCATCGGCTGGTAGTGGCCGGCATCTTCCACCTTCCCGGTGGGCTCCAGACTTCGCTGCTCGCGCAGGGAGAGAGCGCCCGGCCTATCACCCTCACCACGCCGGTGGACGTCAACGGCTTCGGAGATTCGCTCGACGATCGCGCCGTGGTGAATGGAGTGCAGACGTCTCTCGACGAGTTTCGCGGAACGCCTTATATCCAGGTCGATTTGCGGGTGAGCCGGCCCTTCAACGTACGAGAGGGCTGGGCGGTCATGCCCTTTGTCGAATTCTTCAACCTCTTCAACCGTAACAATCCCGGCGCCAACTACGTGACTGACCTCTCCGCTCTCCCCACACCTGTCAACAACCTCTTCAATGCCACGGCATTCTGCCAGAACCCAGCCTGCACCGAGACGACTCCCATTACCAACCGCAAGCAACTGCTGGTTCCTTCCGGAGCATTGGGAGATTTCTTCGGACCCGGCACAACGGTGGGAATCCCCTTCGCCGCACAGCTAGGGGTGCGAGTCACGTTTTAGCGCTGCGCGCGACAGCTCAGACCGTCGAGTCGAGCAGTCGAGAGTTGAGAGTCGAAGAGTGACACACTGTCGCTGCCCGGCCCAATCCGCCTTGATTTGACTTCGACTTCTTAACTCCTCGACCCTTTGTTTTCATAAACATTCTGGCTTTGTTCCGGCAATTTCGTGTCGACGGATGGCGCAGACGCCTGATGTCTGGCGTCTGCGATCTCCCGAAGGGACAGGGTCAAAGCTCAGCGGCACCACCTCACCCGCCTGCGCTTTCAGCGCATCGCAGACATTCAAAGGCAATATCTGCGCCAGCCTGTGACTGTTTGTCCTCTTCCTTTGTTTTCATAAACATTCTGGCTTTGTTCCGCCAGTTTTTGACTCGACGGACGGCGCAGACGCCTGATGTCTGGCGTCTGCGATCTCCCGAAGGGACAGGGTCAAAGCTCAGCGGCACCACCTCACCCGCCTGCGCCTTCGGCGCATCGCAGACATTCAAAGGCAATGTCTGCGCCAGCCTGTGACTGTTTGTCATCTTCCTTTGTTTTCATAAACATTCTGGCTTTGTTCCGCCAGTTTTTGACTCGACGGACGGCGCAGACGCCTGATGTCTGGCGTCTGCGATCTCCCGAAGGGAAAGGGTCAAAGCTCAGCGGCGCCACCTCACCCGCCTGCGCCTTCGGCGCATCGCAGACATTCAAAGGCAATGTCTGCGCCAGCCAACACGCCATAGAATTCAACATCGTTTCCACCCGCGGAGCAGAGCGAGCTTCCTCGCTTCGCTCGGAATGACAGGACATTCTCGCTACAACTAGCGCGGGCCGGGGTTTCCGGAGCGGTTCACCGCCGCCACGGCGTAAGGTCCTTTGCGGTGGTGGTCAGGCCCGGAATCGATGTACTCCGTAACGGCGGTGGATCCGATGCGCACGCCGGCGTGATAGATGCGGTAGTAGCAGAGGTCCGGATCGGCGCTGGGCGTCCACCGCAGCCGGTTGGCGCTCGCTGTCGCTCCGCTTATACGCGTGTCCTGAATTGCTTTTACCTCGAGACCCTGGACTGCGGCTGGAGTGTTGTCATTGTAGGCCGTGGTATATACAGCGAGCGTCGCCGCCTCGACAGTGTCTGTCAGTTTGCCGTCGCTGAGCGCCACTTTGCCTGCAGGTTCTTGCAGATCGCCGTCGTCCGTCACTGGGACATGGCTCGGATCGTAGACGTATTTCCGGAAGGCCTTCGAATCCTGTAAGTCGCCAAAGCGGATGGAAATGCGCGCCGCCTGCGACTGTCGATTGAGAACCGCGACCGACCAAGTTTTCCCCTCATCATGTTCGAGGGCCGCCACCCGCACTAAGTCCTCATCGCTTTCCACCTGAAAGACCGTGCCGGGCCCGCGGAAGAACTTGGTCAGCAGGCCGTATGAATAGTACGGAGCACGGGTCAGAGCACCGTTGGTGAGCCACTTGAAGACTCCCCAATGGTTGATGCCGTGATCTTCGGGGCGGTCGGGATAATCGTTGAAGGTCCAGTACCCCATACTATAGACTCCGGCGTTGATGGCAGCCATGGCGGCTTCAGCAAGCTGCAAACCGGCCATGCCCTCGAGCGGCGTGTCGAAATATTTGCAGGCGTCCCAGCGAATGCCATACTTCAAATCGAAATACTGAGCAGGTCCAAATTCACCTAAAATGAAATCCTTGCCTCGGCCTTTGGCAAGGCCCACGGCCCACTGGCAGCGTCCGAGAAACCATTTGTAGAACCCCAGGTTGTCCGGAGCTTGCTCGTTGATGTAGTGATGCCCGCCGTAAACACCTGTGATGTCGTCCATATTCTTGCTGGCCCAATCGATGGTTCCCCAGTATTCGACCGGAGAAGCGTCGGTGGCCAGAAGTTTGATGCCCAATTGGCGGCGCTTGATCTCCTCGGCGATGGCGGCATGGTAGGCGCGGTACCGAGCGAGATCGTTGTGCATGTCCGCCCATTCGATGAGCGAGAGCTCGTTGGTGCAGCAGTACCATTTGAGGTTAGTGGCGCCCGCGTTCAGCAGATACTCAAGATCATCCGCCACCGCAGAGGCGTAGGCATGCAAATCCTCGTTGCTGTTGGTTTCCTTCGGTTCACCTGTGGTGAGGTAGATTTCCGTTCCTGCCCCTTCCTTCATCAATACCATCTGCCGGGCCAGTGCGGCCAGGACCTTGGCGTCGCGCGTCCCCGGATGATCCGGCAGCCAGGTGTGAAATATGCGCGCGAAGCGCGGATTCAACTCGCGCCAGCGCTTGGCCAGAACCTGGTCCTCGAAATCCTGGGTGGCGTCAGCCAGCAACATCTGGGCGTGGAACCCCACGCCTCCAAAGCCCGTGCGCACAGGGGTCGGCGCAATCGAGAACTCCGCGACAGCCGGCGTCTGGACTGCCGGCGCCGCCGCAAGCGGGCTAAGAACCTCCGCTTTCGACTCTGCGCAGGCCGCTTTAGACAAGAGACCCAGCCCAGTCGCGCCTGCGAGGCCCCGACGAATGAAACCGCGGCGTGTTGTTGAACTCATGAGATCGAACCTCCACTTCGAGTGAGTAGCCGGCCCCCGAAAGTCAGAAGGGGCCGGACGGTTGCCATCCTGGGCGGAGCGAAGGATCTCCGCAGTTGGCCGTGATTGCGATGGCTTACGTACAACTGCAGAGATCCTTCGCTCCGCTCAGGATGACCGGCATCGGTAGGCGCACGTTCAAACGGCAGCCAATCGATGTGCCTAAGGACGCTCCGCTCCTAACGTGCCGAAGTCATCGCCGACCGCTCGATTCGCTCCAATTCGGCCCTCTGATGTGAGTCGAGGTAACGCTTGGGCTCCTGCGCCAGGATATCGCGGACCCTCTGCTCTGCCGACTCCTCAAAAGTGTGCGAGCCCTTTGCCTCCCAGTCGCCGCGCCGCGCGCGGACGGCCAACTGCGCGCGGCTAAGCACGCTTCGAAAGTGCTTCAGCGTGTGAGGCGAATTCAGAAAATCCCCGGACTTGCCCGCTTCTCGGATGTCGTCCAGCGCCAGCGACTCATCATCTACTGGGAAGCCCTTCTGGTATCGCAGGAAATAGCCTGCGATTTCGTCGTCAGTTACGAGCGACTCGCAAGACATCGCCAGGGTGGATTCCAGATTTCCGGCGCCCCAGATGAAGTTGACGCCCGCGGCAGCGTGGGCGAGCCCGCCGATCATCTTCTCGAAGGCGGCTTGCGAGTCGGCGCAAAGCGATTCCGTAGACATCCAAGCCGCGCACGGCAAACCGTGGAAGCGCGCCATCTCAGCACCAGCGGCTTGCAGGAGGGCGTTCTCCGGCGCGCCCGTTAGCGCCAGGCCCGCCGCCATTTCGAAGACATGCGCAAAACCCACGTTGTAAAAGCAAGGCCGGCCCGGCTCGAGCAACTGATTGATGACCAGTCCGCTCAGCGTGTCGGCGTCGCCAATCACCAGGCAACCCGCAAGAGTCACGGGCGCGGTGGCCCCCGCCAGAGGTTCGGAATTAATCATGGCAGGCACGCCCAGCCCTGCCGTCTCCTTGAACACACCCAGCGCCAACGCCGTCCAGTGCAGCGGGCTGATGATGCTGAAACCTGTGCTGACGATGGGGCGCTCGCGCAGGGCCGCTCCGTCCAGGAGAACCTTGGCCATCTCCATTACCGTGCGCGCGCCCGCGGGGGTGTAGATGCACGGCCGCAGGTGCTTGCCCGTCGATTCTGCCATGATGCGGAAGCCCGCGAAATCGCGGCTGTTAGGCGGATGATCGGCGAGAGAAGTTCCGACCATGCCGTGAATGTTCGGGCACGCATCGACCACGCGTGCCAGTTCCGACAAATCGGAGGCCCGCAAATCGCTGCGAACCCGGCCGCGTGTGATGTACAGCGCATTCCCTGTGAGGACGAGCGTCCCGCCCACTGGACCAAGCTGCCAGAGGTGTCCGTTGCGGTCGGCAATTTTCACCTGGCGCGGCGCCTGCTTGAGCGCCCATTCCACAAGACTGGCTGGAATCCGGACGCGCTTCTCGCTGTCGACTGTGGCGCCCGCCTCTTGCATCAGGCGGACAATCTCCGGGTCGTCAACTCGAACACCCAGATCACCAAGGACGTCGAGAGCCGCAGCATGAATTCGTTCGCAGTCTGGAGGTGTCAATAGCAATGGTCAGTTCCTTCTTGAACTAAGGCGGAATCTGCGCCTTCGAATTTCGAGCGGGTGATTTTACATCGCCCAGCCTCGGATGGGAAGGCGCAATCTGGCCGTCCCAGAGGCGCGCACCCATATTGTTGACCTATGGGGGTAAAGCGGCCGCCTGTCATCCTGAGCGGAGCGAAGGATCCCAGCAGTTTCTTATGGTTCATCAATTTACGAACAACTGCAGATCCTTCGCTGCGCTCAGGATGACACATTCCGAATTTCTTCACGCGTTCTGACGCGCTGGGCTACTTTATGCCGCCCCTGACGGGGCTTTGAAAAACCGATGCACGTGAGAAAGACTTTGTTGACGATCCTCTGACTGAGGATAGAAGATGGGGGGTTGAACAAACCGTTATACGCCTTTCGGGGCCATGGGCAAGGCGCGTAGCCGTTTGCCGGTGGCGGCAAAGATCGCGTTGCCTACGGCAGGCGCTATGCCTACGATGGGTGTTTCTCCTGCCCCGGATGACGGCACATCCTTGCGATCGATCAAGACGACCTCGATCGCCGGCGCATCGCTGAAGCGCGGCACGCGGTACTGTGCGAAGTGGGGGTTGAGGATTCGGCCGTTGGCGAACTGGATAGCTTCAAACAAGGCGCCCCCGAGGCCCATATTATTCGCACCCTCGATCTGGTTGCGAAGGCCGTCGGGATTCACCACGGCGCCGCAGTCAAATGCGACGACGATGCGGACGACGTGCACCTGCCGCGTGGCCTGGTCAACCGCCACTTCCGCGCAAGTTGCAACGTAACCGCCCTTGTCGAATCCGCCGGCAATGCCAAATCCCCGCAAGGTGCGATCCTTGGCCGTGCCGCGTCCCGGCTGAGGCTTCGTTTGCCCCCAGCCGAACTTTTCCGCCGCGGCCTTGAGCGCCGCCCGGAAACGCTCATCGGTAAGATTCTTGAGCCGGAATTCGAGCGGGTCCATCTTGGCGAGGTGGGCCAGTTCGTCCATGAAGGATTCGCGCGCGAAATGGTTGGCGGTTGCTGCGAGGGACCGGTAGGAGCCCTGGCGCAGAGGCGAATCGACGGAGTGAAACTGAATTCGCTGATTGGGAATGTTATAGAGTGTGCCGATGGCTGCCGCGCCGGAGTTGTAATTGTGGAACTCCCAGGCGGTGATGACGCCGTCGCGTGAGAGGCCGGCAGATACTACAATGACCCCTGCAGGGCGAAAATAAGCCCAGGTGAATTCCTCCTCGCGCGTCCACACCAGTTTCACAGGCCGGTGTGCGGCCTGAGCCAGACGCGCTGCCTCTACGGCCGCTTCGCCGCTATGCTTGCCACCATAGCCCGAACCCATGTCCGGCATGATCACGCGCACGTGGTCCTCGGGAAGGCGAAAGGCCTCAACCAATTCGCCGCGTACACCGAAGGGCCGCTGGGTTCCGGTCCACACCGTCAGCTTGCCGTCCTTCCATTCGGCCACGGCGGCGCGCGGTTCGAGCGGCGCGTGGGCGATGTAGGCGACCGTATAGGTTTGTTTGAGGTGCAGGTGTGCATCGGACAGGCCCTTCTCGACGGAACCGGCGGCGTGCCCGTTGTGCTCATCGCCGGGCTGCGCGTGATTCTTCAAGTATTCAAAGAGGTCGTCGCTCGAGGTCTGCGCCGGCGTGGACTTCCATTCAGCGCTGAGCGCCGTCAGCGCCTCCTGTGCACGGCGTGGGTCCGGGGCGGTGACGCCCACGAAGTTGCCGTCGTGCACCACTGTCACGCTCTGCATTTGCTGCGCCTGGCTTGAGTCAAGTGAGCTTAGAGTGGCGCCGAAGGCGGGTGGCCGCAAAACTTTGCCGTAAAGCATCTCAGGCAATTTGATGTCGGAAGGATAGCGATGCCTGCCGGTAACAATTTCACGGCCGGTAACCTTGCCCAGCGGCTTGCCCATCACCTTCCACTGGGCTGCCGGCGTAAGAGGGTCTTCGGCGGGAATGGCCTTGGCCAGCTCGCGCCCCTTCGCCAATTCAGCGTAGCTCGCGGTTCGGCGCGATTCAGAGTCCGTGACTGCGCCGTCGGCCGCCGTCAGTTTCGCAGGGTCCACTTTCCAAGCCTCGGCGGCAAGGCCGATCAGGACTTCGCGAGCGGCCGTAGCGGCCCGGCGCAATTGCGGGCTCATCGTGGGAGTGGTGCGGCTGCCGAAAGTTCCCATGTCGAAGGGAACGCGGTCAGTATCACCCATTACAAGCTGGATGGAGCCGGGCGAAACACGCAACTCTTCGGCCACGGCTTGCGCCAGTGAAGTGCGAATGTTCTGCCCCACCTCCACTTTGCCGGTAAAAACCGTGACTTCGCCGTTTTCGTTGACGTGCAACCAGGCGGAAATATCCTGGGGCAAGGTTGTGCCCGCCGACTGCCCGCCGCGGCCGGCTTCCTGGCCTGCCAAGCTTCGATCGAGGAAACAGAAAACCGCGATGCCACCGCCCAAAACCTTGAAAAAATCACGCCGCGGGATCCCAAAGTGATATGCGGGCCGAGCGTTCAATTCGTATCGCTCGGGTTCAAGCGCGGCCGAAAGCAGCTCGCTCTGCGGGCGCCCCTCCTCAGGAGGGACGGGAGTCGCAGCAATTCCTCTCGTATCCAACGAGGGGATAAGGGGGCGGTTGGTCAAGGGAAACACTTTCATGAGCGCACCTCCCGCATGGACTTTGCCGCTCTCCGAACCGCGGCAATGATGCGCGGATACGTCCCGCATCGGCAGATGTGGCCCTCCAGGTAGTGGGCGATCTCTTCGTCGGTCGGCTCGGGGCGAACCGTCAGCAAACCCACGGTGGTCATGATCATCCCCGAAGTGCAATACCCGCATTGCATGACGTTTTCATCGAGGAACGCCTGCTGAACCGGGTGAAGTTGACCGTCTTTTTCCAGACCCTCGATGGTGGTGATCGGCTTCCGCGCCGCATCGCCCACAGGTGTAATGCAAGAGCGCCGCGGCGCCCCTGCCAGCAGAATCGTGCAGGCGCCGCACTGGCCCTCGCCGCATCCGTATTTGCTCCCCGTGAGGTCGAGGTCGTCGCGCAAGACACTGAGCAGACTCACGCCGGCGTCGACGTCGATGGAATGCTTCACGCCATTAATCAGGAGTTCCGTAACCCTCGACATGCAATACCTCCGCGGGGCGGAAATGCTACACCGGAAAGGATCGATATGCGCCCTGACCCCAGTCCATATTATACGCCGATCATCTCAACGCTGAAGGGACCGGCTGATGCGGCCTCGCCCGAAAGATTCCAGTACCTGTCGCAGTTCAAATCCGCGGGAAAACCGAGCCAAACTAGCGCGCATTGAGACGAGGCTGGCGCAGAGCGAAGCCCTGCGTTTGGCAAGAATCACAAGGAAAACCGCGGCGCTTCGCTCCGCGCCAGCCGATGATTTGCCCCCGTTCGCCGCGTACCTTGGTGCAATTGACTTCCCTATTTGGCTCGCCCTAGAATGTGGGCCTATGAGTAAAGACTGGATCGGCAGAATGTTTGGTGAGCGCGAAACGGAAAAGAGCCTGGCGGCGAAAAGGCTCGAAGAAGAAAACCTTAAACAAAAGAGAATTGCAGAACTGGCTCCCATGATTTGGGATCAGATCGAAACAGTCCTGAAAGAGGCTATCGCAAACTTCAATGAAAGATCGTCCATCCCGATAAGCCTGGATCCGTACTCAAAAGAATACACACTTGAAGTTAACGCGGCGAATTACCAGTACGGCTGGATCGTGAAATTCGACGTCTCGACCGGGACTCTCTCTTTTGGCAATCCTCTGACAGAATTCATCCACGCCAATCTGCACATCAAACTCGAGGACGAAACACACTACTCTTTCTATGACCGCAGGAACTCCAAAGAAAACATTTCGATTGAGAATATTGACGAAGTGCTGCTTAAGGGTTTTGTGAGGCTTATTCTGAGAGACCCCGGCTACAGCGTCAAGCCGCAGCCGTAAAACGGTTGATGAGCGAAGAAGGAGGGGGGCGCATCCGGGAGGGGGGAGGCCCAACCCGAGTGCGCCCCGAGGCAGGAGGAATAAGAGCTACGGTCCGATACATCGTGTCGATATAAAAGTGCGCCACCGCACAAAGCCTGGATTGGCAGGAGTGGCTGAAAGACTTGCTTTATCAGGATCAGGGCTTCTGTTTATAGGCAGGTCGAGTGGTGATGTGAGCTTTGTGGCGGTGGCGGAACAAGGGATGAAGCGTACGCTGCATCCGTTTGGCACCTCCCAAACAATGCGTCCTGGTCTGTAGTCGGCGGTTTTCATCAGCGTCCCAGAAATTGATTAAGGCGACTTTGCCGGCCCTCGAACCATCAACCGCGAGAGTATTGCGGGTTAACCAAATATTCGAAAACGAGATTCAGTCTTAAGATTGCCTGCTACTCAATAACATCATCTTTCAAGCTATTGATAACTGAAGCCAGCTTGCGCGGCAATAGTACGAGAGTACCCCCGCGCGCCTCAGGCGGCCCGAAGGTCAACACAGGAATTGGGATGATTCCTGGCTCGGAGACGCGAGAAAAAACGGCTTGAACAAACTCGACTGGATGTATAATCGCTCGCGATTCAATATCAGCAAAGGAGAGTCGGAATGATTCCCAAAACGAATATGAATCGTCGCGAATTCCTGGCCCCTGCAGCAGCGGGTCTGGCGCTCACCATCGTTCCGAGACATGTGCTGGGTGGGCCCGGATATGTCGCGCCCAGCGATAAATTAACATTGGCCTATATCGGTTGCGGCACTCAGGGAACAAGAGAGATGCTGCGCTTGATTGCCACGCCGGGCGTGCAGATCACGGCAGTGTGCGATCCCGTCAAGGACGGCACGAACTATGTCGACTGGGACAAGACCGGGATACGTGACAGCGTGCGCAAGGTGCTGGAGAATCCCGATTGGGGGGCCGGCGTCGAGGGCATCCGCGCCGGCCGTGATATGGCCAAGGAAATCATCGAGACCTATTACGCGAAGAAACGGGCGGCGGAGAACTTCAAGGGAGTCGCTTCCTACGCGGATTTCCGCGAATTGCTGGAACAGGAAAAGGACCTTGACTCGGTCAAGATTATGACCCCCGACCACCTGCACGCGACCATTTCGATCGCCGCCATGAGGAAAGGCAAGCACGTGGCGATGCACAAGCCCCTCGCCAACAGAGTGGCGGAGGTCCGCATGGTGGTGGAGGCGGCGCGCAAGTCAGGAGTCGCTACCCACCTGCTCGCCTGGCACAGGCCGATCAATCCGGTCCGCGACATGATCCAGGACGGCGCCATCGGCACGCTGCGGGAAGTACACAATTGGACGGATCGCCCCTTCTGGCCGCAGTATTCGAGCCTTCCCACCGACACGCCGCCGGTCCCCGCAGGCTTCGACTGGGACCTGTGGCTGGGACCATCGCTCGAACGGCCGTATCATCCCAACTACACCCATGCGGTGTTTCGCGGCTGGTACGATTTTGGCGCCGGAAGCATCGCCGACATGGGGAACTACAGCCTCTGGCCGATCTTCATGGCGCTTGACCTGCCGGTTCCCTACAGTATCGAAGCTCAAACCAGCCACAGTTGCGAAATCAACGACCAGGTGAGCACAATCAAGTCGAATGACTTCTCGTTTCCTTATGCGAACCGCGTCTGCTTCAAGTTCGCCGCACACGGCCGGTGGCCGGCGATCAAGTTGTATTGGTACGACGGCGGCATGCGGCCCTACACGCCCGACGAGCTGCTCGAAGATGGACAGTCGATACCCTCAACCGGGAGCCTGTTCGTGGGCGATCAAGGAGTAATCCTGAACGATGAGATTATTCCGGCAAAGAAGATGCAGGCCTACCGCTCGAGCAACGGACTTCCGACGCCGCCCGCGGATCGCGGCCGGCGCGGCGGCTGGGGCGCGGACAACGAGTGGGTGACGGCGTTCAAGGGCGGCGCGCCCTCGCAGGGTAGCTTCCTCAACGCAGCGAACTGCTCGGAAGCCATCGCTCTAGCCGGGGCGGCGATTCGATACAGCGGAAAGATCTTCAATGAAGACCATTGCGCGCCGGCGCTCCTTTGGGACAAGGAGAACATGAAGTTCACTAACATCGCCGACGCCAACCAATATTTGACGCGCGAATATCGCCAGGGCTGGGAACTGACGGGCGCGTCGTAGTGCGCCGTCGGGCGGCCCTTGGGGCCGCCCGTATCGCGTTCCGACAATGGCCGGGCGGCCACAAGGGCCGCTTCTGCAAATAGGATATTGAGGAGGCACATATGCCATCAATCTCACGAAGGGATTTTCTTAAGCAATCAGCGACTACCGCTGCTGTGGGCGGAATCCTCTGTGCCGGCGTGCCGGAACTCCGCGCCAACCCGCTGGGCTTGCCGATCGGGAGCCAGACTTATCCCCACCGGCAGAGGATTAAGGACGGTGACTTTGCGGGACTGTGCAAGGATATGAAAGCCTTGGGAGTCGGTAGCCTCGAGCTGTGTTCGCCGGGTTACGAGGAATTCGCCAGTCTGGCGGACGCCAAGCAGACGAAGAAAATCCTCGACGATCATGGGCTGATCTGCCCCAGCTCTCACTTCACGCTCGAGGAACTGCGAAACAAGCAGCAGGAGGTGATTGCCTGGGCCAAGGATATCGGCATGACACAAATGGGCACGGCGAGCCTGGACGGTCCGGTCGAACACGGCGTCACGACAATGGATGCCGTGAAGAAGGCGGCAGAGGAATATAACAAGATCGGCGAGACAGCGGCCGCCGCCGGCATTCAGCAGTTCCTGCACGACGAGAGGTTCGAGATGTCCAAGGTCGATGGTCGCCTCACCTACGAGGTCCTGCTCGGGCTGCTCGATCCTAAGCTGGTGAAGATGCAATTCCAGATGTCCGCCATGAGAGTCGTCGGCGACCCCGTAAAATACTTCACAAAGTATCCCGGGCGCTTCATCTCGATGCACTTGCAGGGCGTTGACTTGAAGGCGCCGGCGGGCGCAGGGGGCATGCGCGCGCCCGGAGTGGCGGTGGGAAAAGACAGCCTCAATTGGCCCAAGATCTTTACGGCGGCCAAAACGGGCGGAGTGAAGAACTATTTCCTGGAGCAGAGCTGGGACCTCACGGTGCAGGGTGTCGCCTATTTGAAAACACTGAACGTCTAGCGCCCCGGTCAATTTACGACCAGTTGCAGCGTGACGCTGTGTGTGAGTGTGGTGGAACCGGAAGTGGCGTTGCCCGTGACCGTCAGCGTGTAAGTGCCCGTTGGCGTTCCGGGATCGGTCATCTGGCCACTCGCCCCTCCGCCGCAACCTGCCCACAAGGCAGCAGCAAGCACAACGCCGCCCAGAAGAACAAGAGAAGGCAGCGCGGACCTCCGCCCTTGGGGTCCGCGGCTTTTCCCCGTCCCCACGAAGAACGTACGATCTCGAAGAGTGGGAATCCGCACGGCGACCCCCAGCATGGCCAGCAGCACAGCAAACCCCAGCCAAATCCCAGGCCATCGCAGGTTTACTGTTTCGGACGGTGCAGTCGTCGAGACATTTACCATCAGCTCCGTGGCAGAGTTACCGGGCGTAGCAGAAGAGGGCGAAACCGAGCAGCTTGCTTCCGCCGGTGCGCCGCTGCACGTGAACGATACAGATTGGCTGAACACGCCCGAGGCCTTCAGGCTGAGCGAGTATTGCGCCGTCTGCCCGGGCGAAACGGTGGCGGAAGCGGATCCATTTGAACTGACGCCTAAGCTGAAGTCTCCCCCGGGGCCGGAGAGCAATCCGAAGGCGCCTACGCCACTGGTTGTTCCCACGTACACCTTTCCATTCGCGATGGTGGGTGTGATGAACTTGTTGCCCGCTCCAAAGTGGTCGCGAGCCCCCGCTTGGTTGCTGTTGTAGAGTTCTTTCGACAGATCGGATGCATCGTAGGCGTGAAGGACCGCAGGATTTGTGTTTTCCGTCGCCCAGACGATGGCATCTTTGCTGCCATTCGCCGAGATGCTGGGCGTCGCTCCCGGGTAGGAAAAAACGGTGCTGGTGGATGAAACTGGGGTCGTCTGCAGCTTGGCATTCGAGAACTGAAAGGCTATAAGGTTATAACCCACAGGACCGAAATAAAGCCGGCCATCAAAATAGGCAGGCATGCTGAAGATTCCGCCCGGCAACCCGGATCGAAGCTCCTGGTAAATGTTGTCGGCCGTGGGATTGAACTTCCCCATGTTGTCGCGGTCCGCGAGGTAGAGCGTCTGGTCTTTGCCGGCTCCTGCCGCCAGGTGGCGTGTGACGCCGCCCGAGTCGGACATGTCGGGCAGTACCAGCACGCCGCCTGAGCCCAAATCCTCGTCGGCATTGGATTCCGAGACGGTGTTGGACATCGTGAAATAGTCGGCCACTGCAAGTCCGCCATTGGCGGTGGAAAGCTTGACGAAGGCATTGCCGTAATCGTTGTGCGAAGGAAAGCCGTTCTTGTCGAGCGTGGTGTCAAAGGTTCCGTTCGCCAGCAAGGGGTAGAGGTATCCGGCCGAGTCGGCGGCTAATCCCGCCCCGCTCATCCACAACGACCCTTCGTGCCCATTGGGCGTGAGGTCGAGCACGTTGACCTGTTTCAAGGTGGCTTCGTTGTAGGCGATGATCCAGGCCGTATACGGGGCATCGTCACAGTGGGAGGACCAGGATGTGTAAATTACATGATTCAGCAGCAAGAGTCCCGGCCGCTCTTTGTATTGCGCCGGATCGAAGATGACATTGGTGCCGTTGCTGTTGTCGCCAGTCCCCGGAAAAGTGGCTTGCACTTCTTTGGGGCCGCTGAACTCTTCCGCGCCTGAAGTCATGTCGAGGGCATGCAATCGCTGGTGGTAGGCAGAAGAGGAATCCTTGGACATGGCGGCGACATAGATGGTTCCGTTGGGTCCGCTCGACCGGTCGATAACGGGAGTGGCGGTAATACCTATTTCCGGCGAAACCTGGCCGCATCCGCGCTTATCCGAAGGATTCTCGCCGGCCTGCAACAGCGAAACTTTCCAAAGTTGCTTACCAGCGTCAGCATCAAAAGCGTAAACGCTGTCGTGTTCTGTGGCCACAAAGAGCACATTGTGGACGCCCTGGCTGGGGATAGCCACCGTCGAGGCGTAAAGCGGTTGAGCGTCCACCTTGCCGTCTACGCTCACCTGAAACAGCTTGCCGAACTGCGTGGAGTTTACGTTGCTGGTGGTAAGAATGGTCTCACTCAGAGCCTGCCCGGTGCGGGCATTGTCGTTGTGGTAGGTCAGAACATCCTGAGCGAGTAAGGTTGTCGCGCAAAGGAGAGCCGGTAAATACACTAAGCACGGCACTCGCCAAAGCATTGCCAACCGAAGACCATTTCCGGCCGCACAAATAGCCTGTCGCATGGAGTGGCTACCCGCGTCATTCCCAGAATTGAATTTTCACTGTCGCCCGAACAGTTATAAGTTTAGACTACTCGGTCGAATTTTGAAAACCCTCCGGAGCATAAAGGGACTGAGGCCGAATTCCGATTCGGATTTCGGCTTGAGGCCACGGATCACCACGCCTTGTGGGTTGCCATGCACGGACGACCGGAATAAAGTGGGTGGCGGAGGCTTTCTCTTTAGCTCTGCGGCTCTTGGCCGGATGCCCTGCGGGTCGGCCGCCTCATGCTCCGAAAGGCTTCGCGTATGAAAACATGTTTATGGGCGCTTCGATGCTTCCTTTCTTTCACATCCTGTGCGTGCCTCTTCGTTCACGGCCAAACGCCGCCCGCACCCCGAGTCTTCCCTGAGCCGCGCGAGGTTGAAGCGCGGAGCGGCCGATTCGCACTCGAGCCTTCCGTACCCGTGCTGGTGCCGCGCCAGGCCTCGCGCCAGGACAGGGAGTTGAGTCAAATCCTGGTGGCCGAGCTTGTCGACAGACACGGCTTGGCGCTTGATACGCTTCAGGTAGCAAAATTGCCCGGCACCGGACCCTTCATCCTGATAGGCACTGTCGAAAATCCTCTCGTTCGTGAATACCTGGAAAGCCACGCCGCGGCTGTCGTGCGCGCACCTGAAGGGTATCTCTTGGCAGTGGATCCCCAGGCGGTAGTCGTTGTCGGCGCCGACGAATCCGGCGCCTTCTATGGACTCCAAACGTTGCGCCAACTGATTCAGGGTGATGCAGCCCACACGTACGTGCAGGCGGTCCGGGTGCGCGATTGGCCTGACAAACCCTTTCGTGGCCTCAAGCTTTACCTGCCCGGCCACGAAAACATTGCCTACTTCAAACGATTTGTGCGCGATTTCATGGCTCTTTATAAATACAACCGGGTGATTGTGGAAATGAACGGAGCCATGCGCCTGGATCGTCACCCGGAAGTGAACGCCGGCTGGTGGGAACTGCACCGCGATCTGAACGCCACTCGGCGCGACCGCTCGCCGGGCCCAGGCGGCCAATTCCAGGACTCCGCCAATGCCGACGCTGCGGATGGCGAAGTCCTGGAGAAATCCGAAGTTGCCGGCCTGGTTGATTATGCACGCCGCTATCATGTGGAGGTCATCCCCGAGGTGCCCTCTCTGACCCACAGCTACTACCTGCTGACCCGGCACCGGGAGCTGGCAGAGATCCCCGGCGCGGAATGGCCCGACACCTATTGTCCCTCGAACCCCGCAGTGTATAACTTACTGTTTGATATCCTGGATGAATATATCGAAGTTATGAAGCCCCTCGAGATGCATGTTGGGCATGACGAGTGGAGGATTCCGTGGGGAGTTTGCCCCCTTTGCCGCGGCAAAGACCCGCGCGAACTCTATGCGCAGGATATCAACAAGATCCACGACCACCTGGCCCAGCAGGGAATCAAGATGTCGATCTATGGTGATCATCTCATTGAGCCCTTGCGCGGCGTGCGCCTGCAGAAGGCGTCGACTTCTGCGGGGCAGCCGTATGAAACTCCCGGCGCACTATCCCCGGAGCAAGCGAGAAGCCTGATCCCGAAAGATATCCTTGTCTATAATTGGTTCTGGAATGACAGCAACAAAGCGCAAGGAGAGGGCGAGGCAAACGAAGTCGCGCTGGACACCTGGGGCTTCCGTCAAATCTTCAACAATATGGAGCCCAATATCAAAGATTACGAGCGGCGCGCGGCGCGCGCCGGTATTATTGGGGGCGTGCCGTCTTCCTGGGCAGCGACCAATGAACTCAATTTCGGTAAGGACCTGATGTTTGACTTCCTCGGATGCGAACAACTTCTGTGGTCCGGCCACCAACCGTCGCTCGATGCGCTCTCCGGGACGATCCAAAGCCTGCTGCCCCGGGTACGTCGAAATCTAAGCGCCGAACCGGTCCCGAGCGATTACGACCCTGTGGTTCCCGTGAACATCGAAGCGGCGTTGCAAGTCACCGAGGTTCCGGGGGTCGAACTGCAAGCAATGAAGAGCGGCCAGGTCGGAACGGGCCGATTGGTCTTTCAACTCGGTCGCCGCGACGGCAGGCCGGCAGTCGCCCTCGCGACCGGCGGCGGTGAGTCTCGCGCCATCCCCATCGGCGCAGATGTCAGCAGCATTGTCTTTCTACATGCCAGTGCCAAGCCGGCCCGGAACGTTAATGCCGACGACTACACCTGGAACTACGCTGATACGGCCGACCTGCTCGGTTGGTACGAAGTGATTTACGAAGACGGGTATGTCGACAACGTGCCGCTGAGGTACGGCGTGAACATCCTGGAAGCGGGTTGGGGAAAGACGCACGTCCCGAGCCACCTCGCATACGAAGCTGAACTCGTCGATTGCGGTGACTCGGGTAAAGAACCTCTGACTTTCTTTGCCTACGAGTGGGTCAACCCACGCCGCGGCATGCGCGTGAAGGAAATCCGGTTAAAGGCTTCGACGGGCTTCAGGAATGTCGACGGCCACACCGCGCCGGAGAATTCTCTGCTCCTGGCCGCCGTGAGTGTGGTTAAGAAACGCACACCGCCCGCGCCGAAACCGCTGAGCATTGCCTCCAAATGATCGCGAGGGCAGGCCCCGACTGCGTTAGAATGGAGGTCAAGGAGAATGAAGTCATGTGCGGCGACTGTAACTCCGCAATGTCGGTGCTGGACCGATGGTGGTACCGATGTTTACGTCTGCATCTCTTGTTCCATGCAATCGAGACAATAGTCGGTCCAGGGAACGGCCCTCAGGCGGGCGCGGCTGATGGGTTTGCCGCAGGCAGTGCAGATTCCATAATTCCCCTTGTTAAGCCGGTCTAGCGCCCACTCGATTGCTCGCCGCATGGCGCTTCTGTCTTGGCTCAGACGCGCGTCAATCCGCGCCTCAGTCTCGGCAAAGGCCTGGTCCATCCAGTCGGCGCCAACCATGCCCCCCGCAGCGCCCAAAACCAGCCTGCCGCCGTTGGCAGCCAGCAATTCCTGTTGCTTGGGCAGTAGTGAGCGTCTGTATTGATTCGTAGATGTAGGGTTGTTCACGGCACAGCCTCCTCGGCCCACGGTGGAGCGAAGCTCACCGTTTCAGGTAGCGCAATTCTCGCGTGCCGGTTACGACCCCTCAAGGGCACGCGAGTACTGTTACGACGGTACGCGGAGTGAGCCCGGTGCCCCGGGGGCATTCGTGCCGGCATCCTGCGCGTCCCTTGCTCCCCATCGACAGACTCGCGTGAATCACCCTATACTGGGGCGCCGTTGGAATTCCGCGCCACCTCATGGATGGCACGGAAGGGCTGAGCTTCAGCCCGCCGCAGAGAACGGGCCACTCCTTGACGGCTTTAGCCCCTGAAGCCGCATTGCTTCAGGGCCTAAAGGCCCCTTCAACCGTGCTCTGCGTAGCGCCGGGATAAAGCCCAGCCCTTCTAAACTGTCCACGTTAGGGCGCCGCGCATCCTGAACGGCAAGCTGAGCCAGGGTAGAGAGAGGGGAAATAATGCGAGGACCAGGCGCACTTATAAACAGTTTCACCATTCTGATCGTATGCCTCTCGATGGCGCTTTGTTCTTCTAAAGGCGCAGTCGCTAAGCAGACCGCTCACCCCGTGGAATCCCAGTCCACATATTCAATACCCGGTGACCGCTGGCTCGAAATCGACCTTTATTGGTTCGAGCAAAAGGACATCCCCGGATCGGTGCAGACTTTCTGGGATCGCTTCCAGCCGTTATTTGCGGGAGTTCAGGGATACCGTGGTCTGATTCTGAATGTGGGCTGGACAGTAGGATGCGTCATGGAATGGTCGGGAGATCTTGGCCAAAGAATCAGCCTGCCACACGGTTCGGGGCAGCAGCATTGGGTTGAGATGCGGGGCCCCCTGCGGGGCACAACCGAAGCGCGCAAGCTCGAGGCGCAAGCGCGGTTTGCGAAGCCGCTGTTGGTTCCGCACCGCGGCTACGACCCCTGGACCTATGGCGACCTGAAGAGAGTGGCTGCCACACTGCGTGAAGAGGCGGCAAGGCGCGGCATCCCCGGCTTCAAAGTGGGAATGCTGAACTATGCCTGGACGCACGCTTACGGAGAAGAGGCGGCGTGGGTACGGCGTCACCGGGAAGCATTTACCCGCTTTCGGCCTGAGTCGTCCGGCGGAGCTGACTTCTCTCCCTACTTCGATCCGAATGCCACGCTCCATGCCGATCCTGCAAAGTTAGGCGGACTGCCGAACGGGATACCCGAGGGCATGCCGGTCCATGCCGCGTACGCGGCCGAATGGGGGAGCTTGTCGAAGACGGTGGGGCTCGACGCCCTCATGCTGCGGGATTCCTTTGGCATGCCGGTCCCCTACAGGCGGGGAGGGCCCTGGGGACCGGCCGCTCCCTCGCCTGAAGTGATTCGCCAGGCCACGGCCGGGGTTGCCGCGCTCGTGCGCGAACTCAAGATGGCGAACCGCCAGGCTCTCATCATGATGTACTCGAATGCCGCGAGCGCTGTCGCGGATTGGCGCGCCAACGGCCTGGATCTCGAGGCGGTCGCCAAAGAAGGTTACCTTGATATCTTTGTCGATCAGACTTGGGCCGGCGCCTGGAACGAGGTGGGCTTGCGCGAGACCGATTTCTGGAACAACCCGCTCCTGGGCTGGACCTATCAACTTGGGTACACTCTGCTGCACGCAGCCATGCTCGCGGACACCAAGGTTCGCCATTATCCACTCGTCGAAACCTTTGACGCCTGGGAGGATTGGGACGTGATCCACACTGCTCCGCAGCGCTTGCGTTGGGGCATCTGGGCGTATTCCCACGCTACGGTGAAGACCCCGCGGGGATTGAAGCTGCCTGCCGGTTCGTACATTTCCTGGGCGAACCAGGGCAAGCGATTGCTGACCAGCGATGATGTTAACTTCCTGGCCGGCAACCTGAACGCAACCATTGCGGACGCCCGCCGGACGCAGGAAGTCTTCGGGCCTACGCTTGTCTATTCGCGAGAGTCCATGGAGTGGCAGATCGAGCACGCCGCCCCTCAACGCGACGTCAAAGAATGGATCGATGAGCAGGCTGCCTCGGTGATGAAATGGCCGGTGCCGATCCTTTCGGTAACCCGCCTCGAATGGCTGCCGCAAGTGAAATCGGACCTGTTCGTTCTCCAAGCACCTTCGCACCTGAAGCCCCAACACACAGCTTACCTCGCCAAACTGATCAACAGCGGACAACCTATCGCGATCTTCGGTTCCCCTGCCGGCGGTGTTGGTCCTGAACTCGCACGACTGGGCGGCCTGACTTCGATCATGGGCCCGGACGGGAATCAGGCCATTCCCGCACAGGCGGGAATCCATATGGCGAAGCTGACGGACGCCACTGAGTCGCTGGCGCAGCACGTTCCGGCGAGCTTTCGAGCGTATTATCGGCTCGAGGGGAATCAGGCCGAATCGGGCGCGCGGTCCATTTATGAAGTCGACGGCAGCCCGGTACTGACCCTCAACACTTCGGACGGAAGGCGCGTAGTCATGTGGGATCCTGCCGACGTCATGTTTAAGGAAAATGCTTCCCTGGCGGAGGACTGGGGCGGCAGCGGCGCCGCCTACGCCCTTGTAGCAGGCGCGCTCAATTCCCTGCTCGCCGGAATTGGCGCCTTGCACGCAGAGCAGATCGACCTGGACCAGACCCTGAACGTCACAGCGTGGCGAGAATCGGATGGCGGGGTACGAATCCTCGCCGGGAACCTTGAAGAAGGCCTGCGCGACGACGCCGACATGAGTCGCCATACCGTTCTCGTTCTGCCCCATGATTGGCAAGCTGCAGAATGGCGAGATGCCTGGAGCCCTAAGGCTCTCGAGGCCAATCACAATCTGTTGAGAATTGACCTGGACCAAGCCGGCTCGGCACTGCTGCAATCGACGAGGTAGGGTAGGCCTGCTGTCCTTAGTTTGCAGTTTTTCGCCTCCGACTGCCCAAGGTAGGTTGTGCCGATGGCACCTTGGAGTGCGGCCGCGCCAGCTGCCGCCGTTCGCTCATGTGCCACGGCG